>Ga0256404_1002174_pt1 | contig 44273 bp, 46 predicted proteins | sample RumenRJG_01DNA_FD_185990 | JGI IMG/M metagenome (GOLD analysis project Ga0256404, IMG submission 185990) | Bovine rumen microbial communities from Lethbridge, Alberta, Canada - RJG_01 | ecosystem: Host-associated > Mammals > Digestive system > Stomach > Rumen | place: Canada: Alberta | collected... | reverse complement strand
TGCCGAATAAAAACGATTAATTATCGTTTTTATGAGAGGGGTAGCGCACCTGAGCAAAACGCAAGTTTTGTGAAGTATAATTGAATGTCGGGATGTAGCGCAGCTGGTAGCGCACCGTGTTCGGGTCGCGGGGGTCGCAAGTTCGAATCTTGTCATCCCGATGTTTATATTTGAGTTATTTATAAATTGCATAAAAGTTCTTGTATTTGAACAATTTTTTTATTAGTATAAGTGTTGTTATGGTTGATGTAAAAAAGATAAGCTTGAACAATTTTGAAATAGGTGGAGATAAATTAACAATACTTGCAGGTCCTTGTGTTATTGAAAATCAGGATATGCTTTATGAAACTGCAGATGTATTGAAAGATATAACTGAGAAATTAGATATAAATTTCGTTTTCAAATCTTCGTATGACAAAGCAAACCGTTCGTCTATATCCGGCTACAGAGGTCCTGGTAAGGAACGTGGGCTTGAGATGTTGAACAAAGTAAAAGAAAAGTTTAATGTTCCTATTGTTACAGATATTCACCTTCCTGATGATGCTAAAGAAGTGTCAATTGTAGCGGATATTTTGCAAATTCCTGCATTTTTATGTCGTCAAACAGATTTGTTGCTATCAGCAGGTGAAACAGGAAGAATAGTAAATATAAAAAAGGGGCAGTTTTTAGCACCTCAACAAATGAAATCAGCAGTTAAAAAGGTTGAAAGTACAGGTAATTCAAATATACTATTAACTGAAAGAGGGGCAGCATTCGGATATAATAACCTTGTTGTTGACATGAGAAGTATTGAAATAATGAAACAAAGTGGTTATCCTGTTGTATTTGATGCAACACACAGTGTTCAGTTACCTGGAACAAGGGAAGATGCAACAGGTGGAGATAGAAGATTTGTACCTTTATTAGCACGTTCTGCTGTTGCAGCAGGAGCAAATAGTCTTTTCTTTGAAATACATCCAAATCCTGATTGTGCAATGTGCGATGGTGATAATATGATTGCTTTGAAAGATGCAGAAAAATTGTTCAAAATGTGTAAGCAGATATTTGATTTAGTGAGAAATGATTTATGATAATAAAAACTTTTGTATCGGGAATGTTAGATAATAACAATTTTATTGTTATAGATGATGTGTCAAAAGAGGCAGTTTTAATTGATTGTTCTGAATATTTAAAAGATTTCAAAACAACATTAGACAGATATAATGCAACATTAAAGTATGTACTTATTACACATGGGCATTTTGACCATGTATTGGGATTAAATGAGTTTCATGAAAACTATCCTGAAGTTCCAATATATGTACATAAGGATGATGAAGCACTTGTAAAAGATATAGGTTGTTTTGTAGATAGATTTATTGGTGGTTTGGGTACGGTTACTATGCCTCCAATAAGTGAATATATTGATGAAAATAAAGAATTATCAATAGGTGAAATAAAAATAAAGATGTATCATACACCAGGACATACAAAAGGGGGAGTTTGTTATTTGATAGGTGATAAATTATTTTCAGGTGATACAATATTTTATGGAAGTGTTGGAAGAACAGACTTACCGGGTGGTAGTTATGAACAAATAGTAAAGAGTGTAAAAAATTTACTTGAAACACTTGATGAAAAGGTTGAAATTTATACAGGACACGGTTCTAATACAAATGTTGCGTATGAAAAGAAGTTTAACCCTGTGATGTAATATAAGGCAAAGGATAATTATGAAAGACCAATTACAAAAAATTTATGACGAAGCACAAGAAATGTTGGCTCAAGCTAAAAATCTTGAAGATATTGAGAATATTAAATTAAAATATTTAAGTCGTAAAGGTGAATTAAATTCTATAAAGAAAAATTTAAAAAATCTTTCAGATGAGGATAAAAAGGTTGTAGGTGCATTTGCAAATGAAGTAGCTAATAATCTTGAAAATTCCGTAAAAGAAAAATACGATATATTTTATAAACAAGAGCTTGATGAAAAATTAAAAAAAGAAAAAATTGATGTAACTTTATCAGGTAAATATATTCCAAGAGGACATGTTCATCCTGTAACAGATACAATAAATGAAATAACTGAAATATTTCACGCATTAGGTTTTTCACTTACAACAGATGAAAATTCTCCTGAAGTTGAAACTGAGTATTTCAATTTTGATATGTTAAATTTCCCAAAAGACCATCCTGCAAAAGATATGCAAGATACATTCTATACAAAAACAGCTCCTCATGTATTGTTGAGAAGTCAAACTTCCGGTTCTCAAGTAAGAACAATGGAAAGTATGAAACTTCCTATTAGAGTTATTGATCCGGGTAGAGTTTACAGAAATGAAAATATTAATTCAAGAAAGAATAATTTCTTTCACCAAATAGAGGGATTGTACGTAGATAAAGGTGTAACATTTGCAGACTTGAAAGGTGTCTTAACAGAATTTTTGAGAATATATTTTGGTTCAAGCAGACCTACAAGATTTAGAAGCAGTTATTTTCCATTTACAGAACCATCGGTGGAAATAGATGTTCAATGCATAATGTGTCATGGTAAAGGTTGCAGAACATGTTCAGGTACCGGCTGGTTAGAAATTTTAGGAGCAGGTATGGTAGATGTTAATGTACTTAAAAATTGTAATATAGATCCGGAAGTATATAGCGGATTCGCATTTGGAATGGGTGTAGAACGACTCTCAATGTTAAAATATGCAATAGATGATATTCGTTTGTACTTCAATAATGACCAAAGATTTTTAGAACAATTCTAAAAAAATAAAATATGTAATAAGAAAATACCTGCGGCCGGTCCGCAGGTATTTTTTGGAATTTTTTAATTTCTTATTTCCATTCCCTAACAATAAAAGATTAATATATTATTAATCAGTTGCTTGAAGCTGTTTCTTTTGATAGTTGTGTATAACAGATGCTACCAAAAATTCATAAGATTTTTTGTTCTCTATACCAGGGAACTCTTTTCTTAATTGTGCTCTGACCATTGCTTCCAGCTTTTGAGTGCCAGATACTCTTACTTCTGATGAAGTTATCATATTTATATATTCAGCACTGTTTTTATTTTGATTTTTTGCATAATCTAAAAAACGTGCTTGTAAATTTTCTTGTTGTTGTTCTTGTCTTTTTAAATTGTCGTTTTGCATTGGGGAAACCTTTCTTATTCTAATGTGTTATTGTTTACTTACTTCTGATGTCTTTATAAAGCATCCTGAAAAAAAAAATTTACTTATTTTGAATTTTTGTTTACAAAAGTTAACAATATTATTGCAAAATCCTTTATTTATAATGTTTTTAGTTTTTACATTTTTGAAAAATCACATAATTTTTCAAATTTTTCAGTTAATTTTGTAAGTAAAGCAAGTCGGTTATTTTTGACATTATCATCTTTATCAAATACAAGTACATTGTCGAAGAAAGCAGTTATACTTGGAACAAGAGTATTTAAATCATTAATGTATTTTTTATAATCTCCTGAATATTCTATATTAAGCATGTTTTCATATAATTTATGTTCAGATTTATCTTTAAATAATTCCGGTTTAATTTCAGAATTAACACGCTCTTTCAAAATTTTTACTACTCTGTTTGCACTTTCTGTAAGTTCTGCAGGTATACCTTCTGTTATTGTTTTTATTCTAATAACATAATCTGTTAAGTCTTTTAACGGATTATTGCATGCACATGCATCAAGTATATTTTTGTTATATTTATCTTTCAAATAAATTGTCATACGTTGTATAAAGAATTCTTGTATATCATTTATACAGTCTGTTTTTACAGGTAAAAGTTCCAATGATTTTTTGAAAACTTCTAATAAATCAATTTTTAAATTATTTGCAAGAACAGTTTTTATAATACCTAAAGCAGCACGTCTTACGCCTAATGGATCAGATGAGCCGGTAGGTTTTTTACCTGCAGCAAATACTGATGCAATAGTATCAGCTTTGTCAGCAATACCAACAATTTGTCCTTCAATTCCAGAAGCTAATTCGCTATCTGCATTTATAGGGAAATAATGTTCTTTTATACCTTTTACGACTTTATCATTTTCTCCTGATACTCTTGCATAATCAGAACCTATATAGCCCTGAAGTTCTGTAAATTCAAATACTAAGCTTGTACTTAAATCAGCTTTACATAATAACGCAGTTCTTTCTATATCAGGTGAATTTTGACCTAAAGCCACAGCAATCATTTTTGAAAGTTCTAATATTCTTTGTGTTTTATCGTAAATAGAACCCATTTCTTTTTGATATGTCATGCCTTTTAAATTTTCAACATAATCTGCTAAAGGTTTTTTGGTATCTTCATTAAAGAAGAACACTGCATCATCTAATCTTGCTTTTATTACACGCAAGTTACCTGCCTTAATGTTTTCAAAATCATCTCCAAGATAATTTGTTATAGTAATAAATTTATTTAATAATTTACCGTCTTTATATAATGCAAAGTATCTTTGATGTACTGCCATAACCGTAACAGTTACTTCATCAGGTATATCAAGATATTTTTCTTCAAATTCACTTGTTACTGCAACGGGCCATTCGCAAAGTTCAGTTACTTCTTCTAATAAATCATCGCTATATCTGCATACAGCACCAACTTTATCCGCTTCTTCTTTTGCTAGTTTGACTATAAGTGCCTTTCTCTCGTCTTGATTTACAATAACGTTTGCCGAACGCATTTTTTCAACATATTCATCAGGATTATTGATTTCTACAGTTTCGTTTTTTGAAAATCTATGTCCATGTGATATTTTACCTGATTTCACATTTATTATTTCAACAGGAACTTCTTTATCATCCATAATTGAAACAATCCAACGAATAGGTCTTTGGAATTTTTCTTCAAAATTACCCCATCTCATAAAGTGAGAACCTTGCATTTTTAATACAATTTGAGGAATATTATTACTTAAAACTGATGTTGTTTCTTTTCCTTTTATTTCAATTTTTGCATACAAATAATCATCTTGAATATATGCACTATTTATATCAGCTCCATTTTTCTTTAAAAAACCTTCACCTGCTTTAGATAATGTTCCATCTTCATTATATGCAACACGTTTTATAGGCCCTCTCACTGTTTTTAATTCGTCTTCCTGTTTTTCTGCTAAACCGTCAACTATAACGGCTAAGCGTCTGGGAGTTGCCAAAACTTCTATATTATTATATTTTATCGAATTATTGTTAAATAAATCCGAAAAAGCCGTTTTTAATTGATTTCTTGCTGAATTTATAAATTTATATGGTAATTCTTCACAACCTAATTCAAGTAAATATTTACTCATTTTTTCCTTCTTCCGTATTATTCTTATCACTTTCTCTGAATTGCATTTCATAAAGATGTTTGTATTCACCTTCCGGAATATTCATCAATTCTTCATGAGTTCCTAGTTCAACAATTTTACCTTCATTTATGACAGCAATTCTATTTGCGTTTTTTATTGTTGTAAATCTGTGTGCAATTAAAATAACAGTTTTGTCTTTAATCAAATTATCCAAAGCCAATTGTACAATAGCTTCTGATTCGTTATCAAGTGCAGATGTTGCTTCATCAAGAATAACAATTGGTGCATTTTTTATGATTGCTCTTGCTATTGCAACACGTTGTCTTTGACCGCCTGATAATGTTACACCACGTTCTGTCAGTGTTGTGTCTATGCCATTTGGAAGTTCTGCAATCATTTCATCTAAATGGGCAGAATGAATGGCTGTTTGTAGTTCTTCTTCTGTAGCATTTTTATTTCCCAGCATGATGTTTTCTCTGATTGTTCCTGAGAATAAGAAATTATCTTGAAATACCATTGCTATATTATTACGTAAATCAGTTATATCAATGGTTCTGATATCAATATCATCTATTTTTAAAGAACCGGATTTTATATCGTAAAATCTAGGTATCAAATTTGCTATTGTCGATTTGCCACCACCAGAATTACCAACTATTGCAAGAGTTTCTCCTTTTTTAATATCTAAATTAATATCATTTAAAACAGGAACATCTTTTACATATTCGAAATCAACATGCTCAAATTTTATACCATTATTTACAGGAGGCATTTTAACCGGATTTTCACAATTTGAAATTTCCGGTTTGTAATCAAATAATTCAAATACACGTCCCATCGCTACAAATAAATCTTGTAATTGTTGTAATGCTCTGCCTAAAGTTTTTGTTGGCTTATATAAAAGTAATAACGAAGTTACAAATGAGGCAAAGCCACCGGCTGTCATTTTTCCTGTATAAATAAGGTTTGTACCGTAAGCCAATACTATTGCAATACCGACAGATGCAATAGTGTACATAATAGGTGTCATCCACCCTGCACGTTTTACAAGTGCTATATTTACATCAAAAGATTGTTTTAATTCTTCTTTAAATATACCTAACTGCCTATCTTGTAAATTATATGAAGAAACAATTTTATTTCCGTTATAGGTTTCGTTTAAGTTTGTAGTAATTTTACCACCTATGACTATATTTTTATTAGATGTCTTTTTTATCCAATTTCTAATTAAAGCGACAGGTAAAAAAGCAACACCCAAAACCAACACACCAATTAAAGCCAATCTCCAAGAACTGTAAAGCATAACTGCGATTAAACCTAAAGCACCACATACGCTTGTAATAATATCTTTTATTTTATCAATAATTCCTCTTGATGCAAGATCAGGGTCTGAAATAAATCTTGCAATAACAATACCGGATGTATTTTCATCATAAAAACTTGAATCCATATAAACAAGACGTTTAAACAAATCTTCTTTGACAGCAATCGTAATTTTTTGGCTCGTCCAACTTGTTAGATATTCGTTAAAGTAATTTAAAATACCTTGACCTGCCGCAAATAAAACAATTAAATATGGAATAGCAAAAGCCATCATTTGATATGAGATTGTAAATCCCCCAAATAATAAATCGTGCTTTCCTATAACATAATCCATATATGGTTTTAGTGCAAATGCTGTAACACCATCTAAAAGTCCTATAGGTGCTGCAATTAAAAAACCTAAAATTATCCTAAACATTACGGGTTTTATATATGGAAAAATTCTTTTTAATAGCCATATATATCTGTATGAGTTTTGTGCTGTTGTTGCTTGTAGTTTCATAATAAAAGTATTATATAACAAATACAATTATTTATAAAGGTATGTTGTATTCACAAAAAAAAACTGAGTTAAACTCAGTTGTTTTTAAAATAAGAATAAGGAATAGGAAATTTATTAAAACTTATTAAAAATCAAAATTAAATCTGCTGCCATTTGCAGGTGATGCATTATTTAATATTTGATTTGTATTGAATTCTTGTACAGCAAGACTTTCTAATTCTCTTTGTACTGAACCGTCAAATACTTTTTCATTCTTTGCTAAGTAGCCAAATATACCCGAAACACCTGAAGCTGCAGCTGCACCTTCAGAAATGGTTTTGGAAATTTCTTCTATTGTTCTTTGAGGAATTATATGTTCAGCAACAGCTACGTTAAAACCAAACGGTTTCGATGGACGTAAATTATTTAAATTTGTGTTGATATCTGCCATAATCTATTTCCTTTAACTACCTACATGTTATATATCGGTTCATTCACATTAAAAGTTTAATGATTTATTTAAAAAGTCATAAAAAAGTTTACAAAATTTTACATTGGTCGTCAAGAAAAATTATTTATGTTTATAAATAACGTATGTAAAGTCCCCATTTAAGCGGGTTTCCAAGAAATACTCTTTTTTTACAAATTCACAAAATGGTTTCATGTAATCATCGCAAATCATACTAAAGTAGTAATCTTTTGAATTCCAGCTTGTAAAAATTATGTAATTAGGCATGTTGTTTTGATAATGTTTTATTATTGTTTCAGCACCAAATGTTTCTTCGTATAAAGGTAAAAGTGAATTATAAAAATCATCTGTCTTTGTTGAAGATAGAAAATTTATCATCATGCCTTCTGGTAATATTAAGATTTTATCAATGCGGTTAGAGTTTTTATGTATAAAATCAAAAAGTTTAGATGTTGTATTGTAAAATTCTTTTTCTATATATAATTTACCTTTTGATGTTGATATAAGTTTATTTTTATCTTGAAAGATAAATATTTCAAAACAACAAATTAATAAAGAAACAACTATTATATATATACCTAATTTTTTTGATAATACTTCGTTAATTTTACTTTTGTATATTGCCATGATAGCGATTAAAAGCAGAGGAAGATAAAAAATTCCGTATGAGTTAATCAAAAGTCCGTTTGTTACTTTTAAACCGGTTAAAATTGCTGTTACGACGAGAATAAATAATGAAAAATCTGAATAAATTTTTTTTATATTAAAAACGAATGATATAAATAAAATAATTGGTATTGAGGCAAAAAAGCTATTCGGAGTATATTTAAAAAATATAAATAATAAAACGAACAAACATGTTGAAAATGATAATATGTTTAATAATTTATACTTTTCTAAATGTTTTATTTCCACTGAAAAAAATGTAAATAAAGGAAGTATAAACATAATTCCTGAAAATATTAAAAATGGAATAGTATATTTATGAAATAGTATACCGGAATGCATGTAAAAATATTTAAGAGTTTGGGTATGCGTCATTTTATTTATTATTGATAGAAAATTAGTAAAATCATGTACATTCAAACCTTGAATATACAATGTTATTAAACAAAATTCAGGCACAAGGAAAAAAGATATAACAGATAAAAATATCTTTAAAAAATCAGATTTCATTCTGATAAAAACAGGTATATAAATAAGGATGTACGGTATAAATTCATATTTGTTTGCAACTGCAATACCTGCGAATAAGCAACTCAGGTATAAACATAATTCATTCTTTTTATCTATATAATTTATAATAAATAATAAAGAAATCAGGCATGATAAAAGTCCGTATGTTAAACCAAAAGAATAAGGATATACAAAATTAAAGTTGCCGCATGGCAAAACACATACTGATATAGTAAGTAGGACTAAAGAAAATGATACAAATTCAGATAAAAACTTTTTTGCTATAAAAAATAGGCATGTAATTATGCCAAACGAACAAAAGCATCCTGCTAATCTTAAAACATCTAAATGTATTCCAAAAATTTTAAATAATGCTGCATTAAATAAATATGAAAACGGTGCATATATTGAGAATAAATCTTTATATAAAATTTTACCGTTTAAAATTTCCTGCGGATAGTATGCTTCTCTGCCGCTATCAATTATTAATGTCCCATAACGATAAAAATTAAGGTATATTACTACAAATAAAATACACCATAAAGGTATTAGATATTTAAACGAATTATTATATTTTGACATTCTGTAATATAATTTAACAAATAAAAATTTTTTAGGCAATTTTTTTATAAAAAAATACTTATATAAAGAGTAAGGAATTTAACAAGGGTTAGTTTAAATGGCATTACCACAATCGGTTAATTATTTAGCGACAAACGGGATTGTTACTTTTGATGTTGATTCATATTTGAACATGCCGATGAATGGTTGTAATCCTTGTATGCTTGGTGGTGCTACAATGCCAATGCAGCCGGCAAAGGACACATTTGCTTCAAAAGCAAAAAGTAAATTATCAGATAAAAATTTCTTAAAAACAGTTGCAGCAGCAGGTATTTCTGCATTATTAATCGGTGTAGGAATATTTAAAGGTAAAAAAATTGTTTCTGCTGTTAAAGATTCTAATTTTGCAAAATCTATCGGAACAGCTTTTTCAAGTGTAAAAGGTGCCGTTATGAATTTCTTTGCAAAATCAAAAAATGTTTAATTAAACCAAACCAAACCAAAATAACCAATAAACCAAAAAAGAGAAGCTTAAGACAGACCATTGAAAAATGGTCTTTTTTATTATATGTAGATATGAAAAATATTTTATAATATAATGTTTCTAAATTGATTAGGGAGAATATTATGAAGCAGTTTTTAAAAATATTTGGTATATTAGTTGGTTCAGTTGTACTTATAGCGTATTTATCATTTTTGTTTATACTACCAAATGTAGTTGATTTAAATAAATATAAACCAATGGTACAAAATCTTGTAAAGGAACAAATACCTTTAAATGTAGATTTTAAAAATCTCAAAATTACTACAACTCCAATGCTTTCAATTGGCGTAAAGGCAGAAGATTTATCGGTCAAATTTGAGGATAATACAACTTTATTTTCTGCTGATAAGGCAAAATTTAGGATAGCGTTACCAAGTTTGTTATTATTAACGGTAAAAGTTTCAAAATCTGAAATTGACAATCCATATTTGAATTTTACAATTGTTGACGGAAAGCAATTTAAAATATTAAAGATTGTAGAAAAAATACTTCAGGAACAAAATTTATCAAATGAAGAAACAACCGAAGAAAAGGTTGAGGATTATAATATCAATCCTGAATTAATAAAAATAGTAGTTCCTAACTTACAATTTAATAATTATAATATATTAATTACAGATTTAAAAACTTCTCATAAATTGCAATTGAAGGGTGAAAAATTAAGTTTAGCATATTATAACGGAAAAACTGCTAAAATAAAAACGAATGCAGAATTCTTAAGTGATGATAAAAAGAATATAACAGCGGATATTAATATAGATTCTTTTTTACCTCCTTTTGAAAAATCATTGGATGAAGAAGATGACAAACCGGAAAAAGTGGAATTACCTTTTATAAACCCTGTTTTAATGTATCAAAGATATAATTTGACATCTGCTATTTCAACAAAATTGAAGATAAGGGAAAAAGAGGGTATTTATAAGATTAATGGTTTTCTAAATATTGATGATACTGCACTTACGTTAGATAACTATCGACTTCCGAAATGTTATTTTCATGGAATATTTAAAGGTACAAAAGCATATATAGATACAAATTTAGCGGTTGCTAAAAATGAGAACTTAGCACTCAAGGGTATGATTAAATATGATAAAAATGCCAAAATTGCTATGAATGTTAAATCTGATAAAATATATTTTCACGATTTAATTAAATTGACAGAAGCATATTTAAATTCATTACATATTAGAAATGATTTAGATTTAATAAAAGGAAAAGGTTATATTGAGGCAAATGCAGATATTCAAAGTGATAATAAAAAATTCGTTTCAAACGGTAAAATTTTAGTAAAAGACGGAGCAATTATTAATAAAAATATAAATTTAGGAATAACAAATACAAATGCAGAATTTTTATTTGATAATAACAATTTGATTATAAATAATGCTTATACATATATAAATAATGCTGTTTTAAAAGTTAGCGGCAAGATTGATGAGCTTACGAATGCCAATGTATCAATTACAGCAAATAGTATTCCTATAGTGGGTTTATACAATGCATTTGCACCAATACCTCTGAAACATTCAATTGCAGTAACTTCGGGTAATATTACTATAAACGGTAAAATTACCGGTAAAGTTCAAAATGCTTTGCTTGAGTCAAAAATAAAACTTGCAAATTTTGTAATGCGTGATAATAAAAATACCTTTAGAGTTAATAATGATTTAGTGGAAATTAATGCAAATATAGATACTCAAAGTCAAAAAGTAAACCTTATCAATACCGGCTTAAAAGTGTCTGTTCCTGCTACAAATTCAATATTAACGAATAAATCTATAAAGGTGAATATTAATGATTCAAAAATAACTATTCCTGATACAACTTTTAATTTTAATAATAATTCAGATATTAAAATATCCGGAATAATAGACAGTAAAATAGATGAACCGATATTTAATGTAAAAGCAGATGGTCATTTATCAGCTATGGATTTGAAAAAATTTGCAGGACATGAAGCAGCACCGTTTATAAAGGCAAATGGTTCATTACCTGTTACTATGACAATAAATGGTGATACAAAACGTCAAAATCTTGTATTTAAGCTTCTTACATCTCCTGCTAATTATATAACATTTACTGATATAGAAAATATGCAAGGTAAAAATTCTGTTTTACAAGCAAAAATAGATTTCAAAAAGAACAGAATAAAAATAAAAGAAACCGGATTTTACAATCGTTCAACCGTTACTAATACAGATGGAACAATTACTGAGCATTTAGATAAGATAATAGGTTTATCCGGTACTATTACAAGATTAAATACTCCAATCCCGTTCATTAATGTTATAAAAATAGATATTCCAAAATCATTAAGAGGTTCTTTGTGTGCATTTAGAAATTCCGGCTACACACTTAAAAACGGAAGATTATTTATATTTGGACATTCTAATTCACCTTATTTTAATGGTGAGTTTGAGTTAGATAACTTGTATATAAGAGATTTATTAACGAAACTTGATAAGATTGTATTAAGTTTTAATGGAAAAAATTTACATTTTGCAAGCAGTAATTTAAATTTAAATGGTTCTGATTATAATTCAAGTTTTGATTTTCCTCTTGAAACATCATCAATCTTAAGAATTAAAAATTTGAATGTTAAATCAAACATGACGGATGTTGACAAATTAATGATGGTATCAAAAGCATTATCAAGAAAATTCCCTGCTTCAAACAATTCCTCAAGTGCATCTTCTGCAAAACCGTTACCTGTACGACTTGTAAATGGTCATATAAGATTAAACACTATAAAAACAGGTAATATATTGTTGTCTAATACCACTACAAGATTTGGTTTAGTTAGAAGCAGAGTTTTATTGGACAATATAAGAACACATGCATTTGACGGTGAAATTAACGGTAACGTTGTAGTTAATTTAATGAACATGAAAGTTCAATCAAAATTTGAAGGTAAAAATATAAATGTAGATAAAATGCTTGTTTCCACCGCAAACTTGAAAAATACATTGACCGGAACTTTATCTTTTAAGTCAGACTTAAACCTTTCCGGTGCGGCTTCCAATTATGAAGAACAGATTAAATCTTTAGACGGAAATATTAATTTTAATGTTAAAAACGGACAAATAGGGCCTTTTGGAAAATTTGAAAACTTTATTTTGGCTGAAAATATAAGAAATTCTGTATTTTTCCAATCTGCCTTAGGTGGTATTATTAATGGATTAACTTCAATAGATACAACTCACTTTGAAAATTTGCAAGGTATCATATTATTAAAAGATGGAATTGCTGATTTTAAACCTATAAAAACAAATGGTAATGTATTGACAATTTATATAACAGGAAAATTTGATATTTTAAATAATGTAGCAGACATGCAGGTAAGAGGACGATTGGCGTCAATGATTTCAAATATGCTTGGTCCTATATCTAACTTAAACCCTGTAAATTTACTAAAAGTAACACCCGGTTTGAATGTTGCATCAGCAAAGATGTTTATGTTATTTACACAACCTGTTACAAAGTCTGAATTAGATAAAATACCTCTATTTAAAACAAAAACTTCTAATTTTAATGCAACAAATTTCCAAGTAGTTTTAAACGGAAATGTTGCTAAGCCGTTAAGTTTAGTTAAATCATTTAAGTGGCTTGCATTACAAGACCAAATATCTCTTGCAAGTTCATTTGTAAATACTCTGCCGGAACCTGAAACAATGACATCAACACTTGGTGAGATGGAAGAAATAGAAAAAGAACAGGAAACAAAAGGTTATAAGATGAAACATTTGTTCTCAAGAAAAGAAGATAAATTGAGAGAACAAAGTAAACTTGAAACTCAAAAAGCACTTGAAGAAATGGCAAAATCAGGTAATACAAGTGTTAAACAACTTGAACAAGATTTACAACAAAATGTAAAAGAAGTAAATACTGTTAATACTACACAAACATCAGAAGAAAAAATACAGGGTATTGAAGAAAATAAAACACCTGAAAAAAATTCTGAAAAATAAAATATGAACTACTTATTATCGGTAGTATTGTTATCTGTATTTTCTATATTTTTAGAAAGTCCCATTTGAATGCTGACATTTTGCAAAAATTCTTTTGTTGATTGTACAGCCATATCAAATTGTTTTTGAGTTATTTCATTCCAATTCGGTTCATTTTCTCTTGTTATTTTACCAAGTTCTTTTGTTGCTGTAAAATTGTCAGCAAATAATTTCATAGAGTTTCTTGGTTCAGTATTTGATGTTTGACAATTTTTAGTAAAAGTATCTAAATTATCTTCTGCAAATTTTTCGTAATCAGTATGTATTTTTAAATCTACAGCTTTGCCAATTGTAGATGTTTCTTCAATGTGTTGCGGCTGAGTTATATCCTGAAGAAAATGGCATGCTCTTGCGGCATTTTGTATTGCAAATTCTTCATCCTCATCTTCAATTGCTGTATCCATTATTTCTATTTGGTCTTCGTAGGCAGCTTTTGCATTATTTCTGCCATTGTAATCCATAAAGCTTACACCGTCGGTATTGAATATTTTTTTAAAAATATTAGTTACGCTGTTTGCTACAGGAGTATTTAAAAATCCAAGTTTATTAAGGTTAACGGACTCTTTAACAAATTCATCATTTGAAAAGTTTTTTTCAGGTATTTTTTCTCCAAAATAAAAATGTTTATTTGCTAAAAAACCTATATCGTCATGGTCCGGACGTTGTACGTAATCTTCAAGGGTATTTCTATATTTTTCAAATTGAGGCAAATCTTTTATAGCTGCAGACATAATCTGTCTATGCGTTTCACAGCTCCAGCCAAAATTTATACTGTTGTTACCTTGTATTTTCATGTTTTCTAACCTATACAAGTATTTTAAATGTCCTGAAAAAAATTATTGCTAAAATATAAAAAATTTTTTACTATTGTTTACATAGCATCAAGAATTATTAAAATTATAAATTATTCTTTTTTTCTCTTTGATTTAATGTATCTTCAAATTGTTTGAATATATCTGAGCCGACAAGTTGTTCTAAAGCTGCTCTTTTAGAATAAAATTCATTTTTAGCTTTCATTTGCATATCAAGAGAATCTCTGTAATATGCATCAGAAATTAAAAGATGCTCATCTTTTTTGTTCTGTGCAAATTTATAATTATTTTGTCTTTCTTTTACCATTTTTGATACCATTGCAAGAGTTTTTCTGGCAGTCATGTAATCATAATATCTGTTAATGATATTTTGTTGTAAATCCTCTATTTTTCGGACTAAAATAATCATATCCGCATCATTTACTTTTGTGTATTTATAGTTTAAAGCTTTTGTATCTTGTCCCATAATACCCATGACAGAACTTGTAAAAAAAGAACCTGTTGCAAGTAATGGATTGCCTGAACCGGCACCGATTAGTGTTGACATATTTGCGATTGTCATTAATACATTTTTAACAGATTTATCATCCGGTTTATCAGCATCCGGATTAGATAGTTTGTATATTGCAAATTTTATGGTATCACTTTTTACGGCAGCGCCTTGCCATAACATTGATAAATCACCCATTGTGTCTTCACTTTCCATTTGTAAATCTTTTGATATTTCAAGTGAAATTTTCTTTATACTTAAATCTGCATAAGTTAAACCGGCAGTATTTAAGTCATCATTTTTTTTATTTTTAACTTTCTTCTGTTTTATCAAATCTTTAACTTTATATTCTTTTTCTATATCATCTGTTGTTCCTACACGATAAGCAGGATTTTTTGGCTCTTTTACATTATCAAGTTCTACTGCAAATGAAAATGATGTAAGTGAAAATATAAATAACACTGTTATAAAAATTCGTTTTATCATTTAATACCGCCTTTGTAAAGTGTACTATTTATATTAAATTGATACAAATTTAGATTGTCTACAGCTTTTTTACCTGCAAGTCTTTGTAGTTCAAGGTGATATTTTTTAGCCGCTTGTTCTGCCTGATATTCCTGTAAAACCATATTATCGTACATTGAGGAAGATATGGTTATCTCAAGAATATTTCCGTTATCAAGGGCTTGTGTATAGTTTTTATTGTAAAGTAATAGCCGTGAACGAGTATCTTTCAATAAAGATAATGAATTTTTGTAATTGTAATAAGAATCGATTAACCTATCTTGCAAATTTTCAACAAGTCCTGCAAGTTCAATTAATTCTGTATCTGTTAAAGGAACTTCGTGAGGGACATTTTTTTTATTTAATAAATTTTGTGCTAATTTTCCTATAGCAAATGAACTTGTTTGAATATAAGCATCTCCGCCTACAAATGCAGGAATAAATGAAGCTCCGCTTATAATTGCAGATAAAGTTTTTGACATCAAAGACGAATGAATACGTCTTTGACTTTCCGGTGTTGAAAGTTTTTTTAATGCAAATTCTATAACTTTATCATTTTCAACAGTTCCTTTCCATAGATTTTCTATATCTTCAAGATCTTTTTGTTTTTGAAGTTCTATTAAATCTTCTATAATCTTTTTGTCTTTTATAACAAGAGAACCGTTTAATTTTTTTACAGGTGGCTTTAATTTTACAGCAGGTTTTTCAACTTTATTCAAGTTGACTGGTTCTTCCGCCTGTACGGGAAAGAATGAAAAAATTATAAATAAACATACCCACAAAAGCTTTTTCATAACAAATTTATAGCACATAAAAAATGATAAATCCAACGGTCTATAAAAATACATCCTTTGATTGTTATAAAATCCTAAAAATATTTGTAGAATATTGAAAAAGAGGGGTAAAAGTGGAACTTACAACTAATAATCAAAATAAAGAATTAATCTCGGATTTAGTCATAACATCACCATTAACACATGATGAATCATATACTTTTTGTGTAAAGGGTGATGCTTTAAGATTGGCAAATATGTTTAAGGAATCTGTTCCTAAATATTTACGTTCAATAATGATAAATCATGACAATGATGATGCATATTACGGATTAGCATTGTCTTACAAGGGGTTACAAAATTATGTAAAAGCCATAGAAATATTAAAAAGATTAGAAAATTACAGACCTGATGATTTTTCGGTATACTATGAACTTGGTATTTGCAGTTTGATGAATGGTGAGCCGGTTAATGCAATAAAGTATTTAATTAAATCTATAAAACTTAATCCTGACAATTTTAATGCTCAAGTACAATTAGCACTTGCACATGAACTTGTTGGAGAACAAGATATGGCATTGATGATTTATCAGAGGATAATAGAATTTGCTCCGGACTTTTTAAAGGCATACAAACATAAAGCAGCATTACTGATGAGTTTAGAAGAATATAAAGATGCAAGTTCTGTTTTTAATGAAATCTTAAAAGTTCAGCCGGCTTATACAAAAGCGTTATTAGGTATAGGAATTTGTTTTGATAAATTAAAACGAAGCGTTGATGCAATGAGATATTATATTAAATTTGTCAATAACAGACCGGATTCAGCACATACACCATTTGTTAAAAACAGATTAACTGCTCTTAAACGAGAACGTCCACAGGATAAAAAACTTTCACTTGTTACAAACCCAATCTAATAAAAATACACCATTGTTTTTAAAAGCAATGGTGTATTTTATTAAAATAACTTATTAAGAAAATTGTTAGTTTTAAGATTTAAACATATCTTTTTTATCATTAATGAAATCTTGAATATTGCTCATAATTTCATCACCTTTTTTTTGCAAATCAGAAACAACATTTTCAGCTTTTTCTTGTATGTCTTTAACTCTTTCATCTGTTCTTTCCATAACCTCTTTTGCTGTATCAGATAACATTTCTCTAGTTTCTTTTCCTGATTTAGGTGCTAGTAATATTCCTGTTACAGCTCCCAATGCTGCTCCTACTGCAAAACCTATAAAAAATTTTCCTGCTGACATAATTTTTCTCCTTTATAATTTTTATTACATTTTACTTTTAACATACCCGATGTTTTTTTACTATTAGTCTTTTTGGTTATTTGATTTAAATATTTTTACAACTGTTGTAAAACCTTTGAGTATGCCATTGAACAATGAACCTGAAATAAATTTTAACTTAGATATTGTGGCACTACTAAAACCAAATACATCACTCATTGTATCACGCATTTTATCTATGCCTTTATCGGTTGATTTTATAAAATCATTTACGGTATGTAAAGATTCATTTATTTCTCTCAATGTTGGTCGTAATTCATTTCTTATAACAGTTGCAGTTTCATCTACATTTTGTGCAAGTTTTGATAAATCAATTATTAATTTAATCAAAAACCCTCCTACAATTAAGAACATAACACCTGTTACTGTTACTAAAAATGTTATTCCGTTATTTAATAATATTTGTGATGATTCCATTTTACTTATCCTTTACTTTCTAATTAATTTCATACTCATCATTTGATTCTTCAAGTCTTTTTGCTTTTTCTAATCTATTAGATTTTAGAGAATTAGCCAATCTTTTAAATTGTTTTTCCATTTTATATTTAAATAAATCTATAGCTTCTAATGCTTGTTTTTTTGCACATTTTACTCTTGGTGCTTGAGTTTCTGCTAAATTCTCTATAACATCTTTAATTTCTTTTCTTGAGTCTTCACCTTTTTTAGGTGCAAGTAATATTCCTGCAATTATACCTGCTGTAACACCTGCAAGTATTCCTATACCAAAACACAACGAATCATTCTCTTTACACACTGTATAACACCTCTGCTTTCTATATATATCACACTGTACATTCCGATTTAAATACATCATATATTATCAATGCTAATTCCAGATATAATAATTTCTTTTTAAGTGATGTATTTCTAAAGAAAAATAAAAGAGCTGTCATTAATACACTTCTAAGCATATTACGCAAAAATTCTTTACGTTTTTTTATGAAGTAACGTTTTTGACATAAAACATAGTTTTTGGTTGTGTTTGCAATATCATACACTGCTCGGAGTTTGAATTTTAAGGTATGTCTGTTTACCTTGAATTTTTCAGATAAAACTTTAACTTTCTTATCCAATAAAGATATAAAAACACATACGGTTACAGCCGCAAATAATTCAAGTATAAAAAATATTACAATTAAATATATCATTTCAAATTTTATCTTTTTATATTATTATATAGTAAAAATAAAAAAAATAAATACCCGAAAAGAATAATTAATTAATGAAAAATTTAAAATTTTACATCTCAATATTTTTAGCAAGATTTGTAAGAGTTTGCATAAAGTTGTTTTCAAAAAGTTCAGGCACATCTCTTGCCGGCATGATTGTTTTGAAATTTTATCCGGAATTTTTAAAACATTGTTCTAAATATATCTTAAATGAAAAAATAAGTGTAACCGGAACAAATGGTAAAACTACAACTTCAGGAATGCTATCTCAAATTTTAATAGAAAATAAAAGACATATTATCCACAATTCTATGGGAGCAAATATGCTTACAGGTATTGCAAATGTTTTTGCAACAACTGTTTTACCGGGTTATCGCTATGACAATTGTGTTTTAGAATCTGATGAGGCATATTTATCAAAACTTTATGATTATATAACTCTTGATTACTTAATAGTTACAAATCTTTTTCGTGATCAGTTAGACAGATATGGAGAACTTGATACAACCGCAAAGAAAATTCAATCGGCAATTGATAAAAATAAAAATCTTACTCTTTTATTAAATGCGGATGATCCTCTTGTTGCAAATCTTGGAAAAGAGAATAGAAAAATTTACTATGGTTTTGAAGAAATAGAACTTTTTACAAAAAATAAAAAATCTAACGAACCGTCAGAGGTTTTTAATTGTGTCTGCGGTAAAAAACTTCAATATTCAAAAACATTTTATGCACAGCAAGGTCATTATTATTGTGATTGTGGTTATAAGCGACCTGTTTGTAATTATATGGGATATGCAAAAATTTATGATGAATACATTGAATTAAAGATTAAACATAATGAAAATATAACAGAATATAAACTTAATACTGTTGGTATTTATAGTGCTTACAATATGCTTGCATCTATATCAATGGCATTGGAACTCGGATTTAATCAAGAACAAATTCAATCCGGTTTAAATAATTATAAAGCAATGTTCGGACGAGCAGAAAAAACTAAAATAAATGGACATGATACGATAATTCAATTGATAAAAAATCCTACAGGAGCAAGTGAGGTATTAAAAACTGTCGACTTAAATTCTCGTATTTTAATAGCAATAAACGACAATTTTGCAGATGGCAGGGATGTATCATGGCTATGGGATGCAGAATTTGAGTTATTAAAAGATACTAAAAATGAAATTATTACATCAGGTTTAAGAGCGGATGATATGGCACTACGGCTAAAATATGCGGGGGTGGAAAAAGAAAAAATAAAGGTTATAATGGATTTAAATAAAGCGGTAAAATATGTTGCAAAAAATTGCAAAAATGATGAGAAAATAACTGTTTTACCGACATATACAGCGTTGTTAGAATTAAAAGAAAAGAAGGGTAAAATTTAAATTGCTTTTAAATGTAAATATAAATTATTTAGCAAATTTAAGAAGTTCTATTGGTGCAGAACCTGATATACTCACTTGTGCCAGAAGATGTGAACATTCAGGTGCAGACGGTATTATTTTATACATTTCTGATGATATAAAATGTTTAAATAACTATGATATTAAGTATATAAGAAAACATCTGAGAACACGTTTTATTCTAAAAATACCCATGTTAGAAAAATACAGACAGCTTGCATCAGATTGTAAACCGGATATAGTTTGTCTTGTACCTGAAACAAATGAACCATCTCCGTCTACAGGTGTAAATGTAATAAGAAATCAAACTGAAATAAATAATTTTATGATTCATGTAATGTATGAGGGTTCTATGTCTTGTGTATTTATAGAACCAAAATTGGAACAGGTTAATTCTGCCTATAAAGCCGGTATGCATTATGTTGAATTTAATACAAAAAATTATATTGAGGCATTTAAAACAGGAAATTGTGATAAGGAATATAATGATTTAAAAGAATGTACCGCTCTTGCTAATACATTAGGAATGAAAGTTATGATTGGTAAAGGTTTAAATTATCAAAACGTTACGAAAATTCGTGAAATAAAAGGTATAAGTGATTTTAATATAGGACACAGCATTACTACAAAAGCTATTTTTACAGGTTTAGACAATGCTGTCAGAGAAATGAAAGAGTTAGTTAATGAAAGATAACGATAATAGAACAAAAGAAGATATTGTTGAAGAAATGACTAAGGTTGTAGAACAAATGAAGATTGATGATTTGGAAGAACGACCTGAACTTATAGATGAATATTTTGACTGTTCCTGCTGTGGACAGACAAAATCTTATGCCGGTTCTATTCAATATGGAGAATATCGCCTTTGCAATGATTGCGTTCTATTGGCTGAAATTGGTTTTGCTTTAAACAAATTTAAAGATATTAATGAACTTATTGAAGCTATGGAAGATAAACGTCTTGAAGAAATATGCAATTTTATTAAACAAGATGAACTAAGACATAGAAATTAGTATAAATATGATTGGTTTAAATTTTGACATAGTATAATAAATCCTTAAATTATATTTATGCAAAAATTTAAGTATATACTAGAAAAATTATTTAATCTTGATATTGATAAATTTGATTTTCTTGAACAAACAGAAGAAGGAAATTATGTTTTTTACTGTTCTCCTTATGAAAAAGGAATAGAGGTAAAATCATTAAAAGAGTTACAGCCGATTCTTATGTATTTCAGATTATCTGCAACATTCAATGTTTTTCTTATAATGACGTTATTTATTATTCTTGTAATTTTTCTTCACCAATTAATAGATTTAAGTCGTTTTTTTACAGTCATAATATTGACACTTTGTATTACATCATGTGCTATAAGCGGATTATTTAAATGGCATTTAAATAAGTTAAAAAAAATACCTGTAAAACAAAAAATTTCTAAAAGTACAAAAATTATTACTGCTATGTTTGTTCTTGCATACATATTGATGTGTTTATCTGTTTTTTATATCTGTCCTTGTCTTGTATTCGGACAATTTATGGATAATAATGAATGGCAAAAAGCTTCTGATATTATTAGTTTTTATATTAAATTACAACCTAAAAATGAATACCTGTATGAAAGCAGGGCTGTAACAAAATATAATCTAAATAATATTAACGGTGCAATTCAGGATATTGATAAATCTTTAGAACTTAAACCAAACAACAAATGTTCATTATCTATGAAAGCTTATTACAGTTTTATGCAAACAAAAAAAATAACACCTGACGTTTTAGAAAATATTAATAAAATTGAAAATTTGAACAAAGATGATGTTGAATTATGCTCAGTTAAAGGAAAAATATATTTCCTTTTAAATGAAAATGATGAAGCTGTAAAATATTTTGAAAATGCCTACTTGAAATCAGGTAACGAATATTATAATTATCTATCAGCACTTGCATACGAGCATAAGGGTGATTATTGCAAAGCTTTTGCTTATTACAATACCGTACCTCAAAATAAATATTTTAAAATATCCGAGTTAACAATTAAAAAAGAATATGCAAAATTTATGTGTAAAGATTAGGTATTTAAATTACTATGTATTGAACCGTAATTGTTTTTCTATTTTCAAACTTGAACTTTCAGGGTTTTGACTATTATATTTAATTTAAAATTTTATTTTTGTAATTTGATAATAATTGTAATTTGAACATTTATTTTGTTTATATTATTATATAAGTACGGAGGTACTAAAATGCTAGAAGATGGTTTAGTAGTTACATTAGTAGGTATGTCTACAGTATTTGTATTTTTAATAGTGCTTGTATTTTGTGTAAATTTAACATCTTTTATTATGAAACTTATTAATAAATATTTTCCTGAGGTTGTTGAAGAAAAGGAAAAAGTTTCAGTTGTAAATGAAGATGATAATATAATTGCAGCAATTGCGGCATACAAGTTTAATGTTTAACGATTAGTAAAATAAGGAAAAGGAATATGTCAAAAAAATTAATTAAAGTAATGGATACATCGTTTAGAGATGGTTTTCAATCTGTATTCGGTGCAAGAGTCTTGACCAAAGACTTTTTACCTGCGTTAAAATCAGCAGTGGATGCGGGTATTAAACATTTTGAGGTTGCAGGAGGTGCCAGATTTCAAGTGCCAATTTTTTATTGTAACGAAAATGCATTTGATATGATGGACAAAGTTAGAGAAACTGTAGGACCGGATGTTAATCTTCAAAGTTTATCAAGAGGTGTAAATGTTGTAGGTTTAGTTTCTCAAACAAGAGATGTTATTGATTTACACGCAAAAATGTTTAAAAAACATGGTGTTACTACAGTTAGAAATTTTGATGCATTGAATGATGTTAACAATTTGATTGATTCCGGTAATTCAATACACAATCATGGATTAAAACATGAAGTTACCATTACAATGATGGATTTACCTATTGGATGTAAAGGTGCTCATGACGTTGATTTTTATGAAAGAGTTTTGAGAAATATTCTTGATGCGGGAATACCTTTTGATTCTTTAGCATTCAAAGATGCATCAGGCACATCTCATCCAAGAAAAGTTTATGAAACAGTAAAAAGAACTCGTGAAATATTGGGTTCAGAAGCTCATATACGTTTTCATTCTCATGAAACAGCAGGTACAGGTTTGGCATGTTATTTAGCCGCTTTAGATGGTGGAGCTGATGGAATTGATTTGGCGATGAAACCTGTATCCGGTGGTACATCTCAGCCAGATATGGTGTCTATGTGGCATGCATTACGTGATACAGAATACGATTTAGGAATTGATGTTAAGAAAATTATTGAAACAGAACATCTTTTCAAAGAATGTATGAAAGATTACTATTTATCACCGGAAGCAATGGCAACTAATCCATTGGTTGTTCAATCACCTTTACCTGGTGGAGCGTTGACAACAAATACTGTTAAAATGCGTGAAGCAGGTATTATGGATAAATTTCCTGAAGTTCTTGCTGCTATGGAAGAAGTTGTAGAAAAAGGCGGTTTTGGTACATCAGTTACACCTGTTTCTCAATTCTATTATCAACAGGCATTTTCAAATGTTATGCAGGGTAAATGGAATAAAATAGCAGAGGGTTATGGAAAAATGGTTTTAGGATATTTTGGTAAAACTCCTTGTGAGCCGGATCCTGAAATTGTAAAACTTGCATCTGAACAATTAGGTCTTGAACCAACAACAGAAAAAGTTGTAGATATAAATGAAAAAGACAGTTCAAAAGGTGTTGAGGCAGCTAAAAAAATGTTAAATGAAGCAAATCTTCCTATAACAGATGAAAATATCTTTATTGCTGCATCTTGTACAAATCAGGGTATAGATTTCTTATTAGGCAAAGGTCATCAACAAATTGAAACTGTTTCTTCAAAGAATGCTAAAGCTTCTTCATCAGAAAAATATGAAAACGGTGCTTCTATTACTGTAAATGGTAAAGAATATCTTGTAAAACAAAATGGTGATAATATCATTGTAAACGGTAAATCTTATGAAGTATCAATGAAAGCGCAAGATGTAAATGATGTTCAAGTATCAAGCGGCAGTGGTGAAAGTGAAGAAATAAAAGCTCCATTACCGGGTGCAATTCTTAAAATTGTTGCTAAAAATGGCGATAGCGTAAAAGCCGGAGATTTACTTATATTGATGGAAGCTATGAAAATGGAAACTGAAATAAAAGCTCCAAGAGATGGCGTTGTACATTCCGTAAGAGTTGATGTGGGTGCAACAGTTAATCCGGGACAGGTGCTTGTTGTTTTAGATTAGTGAGGAATATAAAAATGCAATTATTAGAAAGTTTAAAACAGCTTAACGGTATAACAGGATATGCAAATATGGTTAAAGAGCCATTGCAGGATGTAAATTGTGTAGAAAACTTTTTACACATGTATGGTTCTATAATTATGTTTTTTGTATGTTTATTATTGTTATATCTTGCTATAAAGAAAAATTACGAGCCACTATTATTATTACCAATTGGCTTTGGCGGTATATTAGCAAATATTCCTGTAGCAGGAATAGCAGAACCGGGTGGTTTTTTATATACTGTTTATCATATTGGTATTGATGGTGGTTTATTCCCATTATTCATATTTATGGGTGTTGGTGCAATGACAGATTTTGGACCGTTGATAGCTAATCCTAAAATGGCTCTTTTAGGTGGTGCTGCACAATTCGGAATATTTGGTGCTTTATTGGGTGCGTTATTGTTAGCAAAATATGCCGGATTTAATTTTGGTTTGAAAGAAGCCGCATCAATTGGTATTATTGGTGGAGCTGACGGCCCTACATCTATATTTGTAACTTCGCATTTAGCACCGGATTTACTTGGTGCAATTGCGGTTGCTGCATATTCTTATATGGCTCTTGTTCCAATTATACAACCGCCTATAATGAAATTTTTAACAACAGAAGAAGAACGTAAAATTGAAATGGTACAATTGAGAAATGTTTCAAAACGTGAAAAAATTATGTTCCCGCTTGTAGTTCTAACTTTATGTATTATCTTTTTACCTGATGCTACACCATTATTAGGTGCATTAACATTTGGTAATTTGGTTATGCAATGTGGAGTTACTGATAGATTATCAAAAACTTTGCAAAACGAGTTTATTAATATTGTAACGATATTATTGGGCTTATCTGTTGGTTCAAAGTTATCTGCTGATAAATTTTTGACACTTGAAACCTTAGGTATTTTATTCTTAGGTTTGTGTGCATTTTCTATTGCAACTGCCTCAGGTGTTATATTTGCAAAGATAATGAACTTATGTTCAAAAGAAAAAATTAATCCGCTTATCGGAGCAGCAGGCGTTTCTGCTGTACCAATGGCAGCACGTGTTGTTAACAAAGTAGGTTTAGAAGCAAATCCTAATAACTTCTTGTTAATGCATGCAATGGGACCTAATGTATCAGGTGTAATCGGTTCTGCTGTAGCTGCAGGTATTTTGCTTGCACTTTGCGGTTAATATAATATTATATAATTATAATTTTGTAAAAATAAAGGAGAAAAAATTATGGCAACAAAAGAGTATTTTACAAACTCAGAAGAATTAAAAGAATTAATGTCAGCTGCTCGTGCAACAATTATGGCTCCATTTTTCGGAAATAATGTTGAAAAAATCGAAAATGTAACAGAAGCTTATGAATTAGCTGAAGAAAGCTGCGGAACTATTGTATTAACAGGTATGCCTGTTTATGAACCTGAGAAATTGGGTTTACCTAACGGAGCTTATCAATTATTGTTTAATGATGGAAGCACTGTAGGCAGATGTGCTGCTGCAAGAAGAATTGTTGGTGAACCAAATTGCGATTTGAAAACAATACTTCCTGTAGTAAGAGATGCTGTTTATGAAACAAGAGATAAATTAATGTATTCTTGTGAAACTGTTGTTGGTTTGGATAAGGACTTTATGGTTAAAGCACACTTATTAATTCCTGAGGGCTTTGAAAACATTATGTATTCTTGGATGTTAAACTTCCAATATATGAATGATGAATACAAAAAAATGTATAAAGATTCTCGTGCAATTCCTGAAGGAGATATATATGTAATATCAGATCCTGATTGGTCGCATCCTGATTTCCCTTACGGATTAACATTCTTTGATCCTGAACATAACTGTGCTGCAATTTTAGGTATGAGATACTTTGGTGAACACAAAAAAGGCACATTAACATTAGCTTGGGGAGCTGCAGCTCGTAACGGTTATGCATCTTGTCATGGCGGTATGAAACGTTATAACAATCTTGAAGGTGGAAAATCTTTTCAAGTTGCTGTATTTGGTCTTTCCGGTTCAGGTAAATCAACTATTACTCACGCAAAACATGGTGGTAAATATGATATTACAGTTTTACATGATGATGCATTTATTATTAATACCAAAGATAAATATACTATCGCATTAGAGCCGGCTTACTTTGATAAAACTGCTGATTATCCTATGGAAAGTGAAGATAATAAATATATCTTAACTCAACAAAATAACGGAGCCATAATGAAAGAAGACGGTAACGTATATTCTGTAACAGAAGATATAAGAAATGGTAACGGACGTGCAGTTAAATCAAAATTATGGTCGCCAAACAGAGTTGATAGAATTGATGAGCCAATTAATGCAATATTCTGGTTAATGAAAGACCCTACTATTCCGCCTGTAGTAAAATTATCAGGTGCATCTTTGGGTGCTGCAATGGGTGCAACTCTTGCAACAAAACGTACTTCAGCTGAAAGATTAGCTGCTGGTGTTGATCCTAATGCATTAGTTGTTGAACCGTATGCAAATCCATTTAGAGTATATCCGCTTTCAATGGATTATGAAAGATTTAAAAACTTAATAGTTGATGGTGTTGATTGTTATATCTTGAACACCGGTGAATTTATGGGTACTAAAGTTAAAAAAGAACATACTTTAGCCATAATAGAGGCAATTGTTGAAGGTAAAGCAACATTCCATAAATGGGGTAACTTAGATGATATTCAAATTATGGATGTTGATGGCTTTGATGCATCTTTTGATAATAAGGAATACAAAGAACAATTTACTGCTCGTATGAACGATAGAATTAACTTTGTAAAATCAAGAGAAACTGAAAAGAATGGCATAGATAAATTACCTGATGACGCTTTAGAAGCGTTACAAAGAGTTATTAATCAAATATAATTAACTTCTTATTTTAATAAAAAACCGGCGATTTCAAAAAACGAAATCACCGGTTTTGTGTATTTTATTTATTTGAGATTATGCTTTTTTTGCAAATAGACCAGCTACAAATTTTATTGCTTCACCTGCATATTTAGCACAAGTACCATAAACTTTCTTTTGTTGGTCTTTTGTTAAAATTGTATCAAGAATAGCTTTACCGTCTTGAACAAGTGTAACGGTACTGTATACATCATCAGCAAATTCTCTTACACTGTCGTTACGAGAAATGTTGCCAACTGTTCTTGCCATACGTCCAACTTTATTTGTTACAGCTTCAAAAGAATCACCATCTTTATTTGTTTTTACATTCTTACGTTTTGCTTTACCTGTTTTTCCTGTAGGGTTAGTAGTATTACTTCTTTTTGTTTTTTTGCTTTTTACTTCTTCTTTTTCTCCATCTTCACTTACTTTTTTTGGATTCAAACCTACGATACGTGTACGTGGTGCTTCTACAGACACTGCCATAATTTAAAATAACCTCCAATATATATTAATAACCAATATTTACATATATATAAAGTAAAAAACATCATGGAAATTGCCTTTTCCATGATGTTTTTGTAAAAAAATGTTAATATAAGTTTTGATTTTTATAAATTTAGCATTGATTTTACATCTCTGCGTTTAATTTTTAATGTTGTAGTTTTAGGTAATCTTTCACGATTTACAACTATATTAATAGGTCTTTTATATGGAGCAAGTTGTTCGGATAAATGTTTAACTTCATCTCTAACAAGTTTGTTAAGTTCATCATCGGATTTATTTTCCATATACTGTTCTTTTGGTACTATTACAGCAACAATTTCTTCCGTACCTTCTTTTGTACCTGTTGAACGGGATGAACCTAAAACACATACTTCTGCAAAGTTTTCACTTTTTTCTAAAACAGATTCTACTTCTTCAGGAAATACTTTTTTACCACCTGATAAAACAATCATGTTTTTAATTCTTCCTGTAATATGTAAATGACCATCTTTGTCAAGATATCCTATATCTCCTGTATGAAGCCAACCATCTGCATCAATTGTTTCTGCAGTCAATTCAGGTTGATTGTGATAACCTTTCATTACAGAACCGCCTTTTAATTGAATTTCTCCTGTTTTTTCATCTATTCTACATTCAAAACCTTTTAATGGCTTACCTACAGATGTATAATCCCTTCTTTTTTCTATATTTACACTTACAACAGGACTTGTTTCAGATAATCCATATCCTGCATAAACTTTTATACCAATTGTTTCAAAGAACATTGCTACTTGCGGATCAATAGGAGCTCCTCCTGATATGCATCCCATAAAGTTACCGCCAAAATTGTCATGTATTTTCTTAAACATGATTTTTTTCAATGCTTGGGATGGAATTATTTTTGCAATGTTAAACATTATAGGGAATAATCGTTTTGAAACAGGGTTTGATTTAATTTCATTTTCAATACCTGATTTTAATAATTTTAAGAAAGCAGGTACTACAATCATAAAGCTTACATGCTTTTCTCTCATTATCATTAATATATCTTTTGGTTTTAAACTTTGAGTGTAATAAATTGAAAAGCCGAAAAATAAAAATATACAAAAACCAACTGTTAATTCAAACAAATGATTCATTGGCAATATTGAAAGTATGGTTGTAATTTCCTGACCGTTAAATACATCATAATATAAACCTTCCATAGCATTTAGTTGAGAAAGCATGTTTCTGAAAGAAATTTCAACTCCTTTAGGGCTTCCTGTTGTGCCTGATGTATAAATTATAAATGCTGTTGATTTAGAACTTCTATGACGCCATTTGCAATTAGGGTAATTCTGAACTGTATAAACACATGGTAGTGTCATATTATAAGACGGTTCATCCATAACTATGATATGTTTTATTGAATCAACTTCTTTTTGTATTTCAAGTGCCTTTTCTAAGTAGTTTTGAGATACAAACAAAACGTATGGCTGGCAATCTGTTAGTATTGAAACAAGTTCAAATTTTGTTAATTTTATATCTAAAGGAACAGTTGTAGCTCCGGACATAATTGAAGCAAATACACATGCTCCATATTCAGGTTTTGATTCTGATAAAATGGCAATTCTGTCATTTTTTTGAACATTTAATTCAGTAATCAAATAACTTGCAACACGTCTTGATAAAGTACCTACACCTCTGTAAGTAAATTCTTTCCAACCCATTGGCGTTCTCATACCGAGAGCAACTCTGTCTTTATAATCGTCTGTTTTGTTTTCTAATAACAGTAATACGTTATTTTTTCTGTATTTCATATCTTCCCCTACTCCTAATCAAATAGTATTGTTTACTATTTGTAACAGAATTATATACCAATACATGAGTACATGTCAATTTATTTATATAAAATGGCTCAATTATGATATAATGTCTATATGGCAAATATAGAACGTTGGTATGAAAGTAATAAAAACTTAAATGAAATTATACAATTTATTGAACTTTTAGAAGAAGATAAACAAAAAATTGTAGGACAGCATTTGCTTCAAATTTTATTCAATGAGTGTAATATAAATCTTGATAAAGAATTAGATGAAATATTTAAAAAAAAGTATTTATACAACAGGGATTATGATAAAAATTATGACATATCAACTTGTCTTGAAATTTTAAAAGAACTTTCTAAAGAAAAACAGGATTTTGTTATACAAAGAATTACGACAGAAATTTTAATGTCTTTTGTTAAAGAGGAAATATAAATGAACAAAAATATTCTCATAACCGGTGGTTCACAAGGCATTGGTAAAAATATCGCAGATACGCTTAGTGTTAATAGTGATTATAATGTTTATGCAACAGCAAGAAATGAGGAAGCCCTAAAAAAATTAAAAATTAAAAATTATTGTGTTTGTGATTTAAAGAATTTGGAACAACTTAAAACTTTAGCAGAATTTATTCAGGATAATAAAATCAATATTCTTGTAAATAATGCGGGAGAGTACATTTATAGTGGCATAGAAAAAATGACTTATGAACAAATAGATGAAATTTTTAAAATAAATTCTATAGCTCCGTCATATTTAATATCAAAAGTTGTCCCTTATATGAAAGAAATAAAATGGGGAAGAATTGTAAATATTGGTTCTATAAGCGGAAATATGGGGGAAGCGTATGCTAGTATGTATTCTGCAACAAAGGCCTCTTTAGCAGGTCTGACAAAGGCATTGGCTTTAGAACTTGCAGAATATAACATTACTGTAAATACAATAAACCCCGGATGGGTGGATACAAGTTTGGGTGAAAAATCTATTAATGATAGTGAATTTTCTAAAGATGAAATTATAGATATGATTCCTCAAAAAAGATTTGTTGCTCCTTTAGAAATCTCAAATATGATAAAATATATTATATCAGATGAAGCAAAGGGTTTAACAGGGCAGGTGATAAATCTTTGTGCCGGATTGAGTGTAGGTATTTAAGAAAAATAAATATTCACTTATTTTATATTGAAAATGTACTATGGCTAATATGTGTTGAACTAGGACATGCACTTGAAAAACATATAGAATATGTTATAATAAAAGTGTAGGGAGAGGTCATTTGACCTCTTGTCAACCCCTACAAGTTATTAGCAATAACTAAACAAAGTTGCCCAAGTACCCAAAGGGCAACTTTTATTATTACTAATATTTGCTGTTCTGTCATGGTTTCCTCCTTTCTTTACACCTTTGTCAACAGAAGTTTGTCGTGTATAAGTAAAGGATTAACCATCAAGGGATGCCCTACAGATATAAGTATATCATACCGTTTATAGATTGTCATTAGATTACTTCGGGATTAACCCTCAAGTATGACAGGAAAAAATAATCGTCATTCTGAACCGACAATTTTCGGGGTGAAGAATCTCACAAAGCCAAAACCACAAGGAGATACTTCGCTAACGCTCAGTATGACAGAACAATTACTTGACACCTATGGAATATTACAATAAACTATTAAAAAATTGTACTATGACTAATATGTGTTTGAACTAGAACATTTTGCATACTTTCTATAAAATGCTGTAATTCTCAACTATTATTATTTGTCTTTGATATTTTTTATAAATCAAAATGAAATGTTGACATTATATGAAAAAATCGTTAATAATAAATCATTATGAAACGATTTTACACATTTATATTTTTATCTATTCTTATGTTTTCGGCTAATGTACAAGCTGAGATAATTTCAGGCGGAATATCTTATGATGCAAATTCTGCCAGAGAAGAATTATTAGATGGAATTAGTTATACAACCGATTCTACATACATAAATAATGCTTTTTATGATAAAGATTATGAACAAAATTCTGCTTACATACTAAAAGGAATAACAAGTTTAAAAGATAGAAAACTTGCTTATTTTTCAGACGGTTCTTATGCAGTATTAAATTACTCCGATATGAAACATGTTTATTATTATGCATCAAGCGGAATTTTGATGTATATTGAAAATCGGTCAGGTAATTCTTATCCTTATAAATGCTATAAATATAATACGCAAAAAAAGCTTGTAAATATGAGTTTAAGAGTTTCAGAAAGTGAAACATTTATTTATAATCCTGCCGGAGAACTTGTTGCTCATTGGGTAAAGGATAAGGCATACGATAAAGACGGTAATGTAATTATGAAACGTAAATATGTTGAATAGTAATGTTAAATCGGTTTTATAAAGTATGACTTTTGTAAAAAAATTAGTATAATTTTGTTATGAAAAGATTTCTATTAGTTTTTATAGCTGTTATATTTACTGTTAATGCGGGTTACTGCGTAATTGATGCTGCAACAGGAGAAAATGTAAAAGGATACAAAGGAGATTTGCCCGATGTATTAGAACGTTTTGACAAGATGCTTCCAAAAACTTCATCTCCGCAATTTCAATCAATTGATGCGTTTAATACTTCTCGTGGATATAAGCCGGTTCCAAGAGATAATCCGACATTTGTAAATACAATGATAAAAAAAGCAAAGGTTTCAGAATTTGTAAATGATATAAATGAAATACTCCCTATTGTGGAAAAGTTGGTTTATTCTATTGAAAATAATGAAAATGAACAGCTTTTTACTGCACGTGCAAATTATTTGTATGATGATGTGGAATTTTTTAGAAAAAAATATGCTGATGCCCCTGAACACTATTATCCTGTGTATAGTGCTTTAATAGCAGTAAGCAACAGGGCAAAAGGTATTGTAAGTATACGTAATGAAGCAAGAGTATATGCTTCATACCTTCCTTATCAAACAGAGGGATATATGTATAGTCCTCAATATATAAATGAACAACTTTCACATTTAAAAGCAGAATTGCTTAATGCAATAAAATTAATGAAGGATGTTGATTAATTAAAAATATATTCAATTCTCTTATTATGTGTTATGATTGTTTCATAAAACTACATGTATAAAGGAGATTAGTATGCACTTAGGAAATGGTATAATATGTCCTGTTACAGGAATACCAATGATGGTTGTTACAGGTATAGCTGCTTTTTACGCTTATAAAAAATCAAAAGATGAATTTACAAAAGATAAAATTTTTCCGACAATAGCATTATCATCACTTGTGTTTGCGTTGCAAATGATTAATTTTTCTATACCTCAAGTTGGTTCAAGCGGACATATTATAGGAGGGATTTTACTTGCATCGTTATTAGGACCATATATTGCATTTTTGTCAATCTGTTCAATATTACTTGTACAATCTGTATTTTTTGCTGATGGTGGCTTGTTGGCATTAGGATGTAATATTTTTAATATGGGTTTTGTATCTTGTTTTATTGTTTATCCTTTATTGTATAAACCTTTATCAGATAAAAATAAACCTGTTTTAGGTGCTGTTTTATCATCAATTATTGCACTTGAATTAGGTGCTTTTAGTGTAGTTGCAGAAGCAATATTATCGGGTTCTGTAACAGGGAATTTGTTGATGTTTATGGGCTTAATGCAAGGTATTCATTTAATAATTGGTATTGTTGAGGGTGGTATTACAGGTGGAATTATTCTTCTTGCAAAACATTTAGAGCGTAAAAAATTATCTTTTATTTTTGCAGGAACAGCGGTTATATTAGGCGGATTTATTGCTAAATATGCATCAACAAAACCTGATGGGCTTGAATGGTCTTTATTAAGTATTTCAGACAGTGTAAATTCTCAAACACAATATGTACTTTATAATATATTTGAAACTATTCAGGCAAAATCAGCAATATTTGCATCAATGCCTTCTTTAATTGGAAATTTAGCAGGTATAGCTGTTCTTTCTATGATAATGTACTGTATTTGTAAAATGTTATCATTCAAAATGGTAAGTAATGAACAATAAACAAAAACAACTCAGGGAATATTTAAAAGGTTTGAAAAAGATTGCTGTTGCTTTCTCATCAGGTGTAGATTCAACCTATATTTTAAAAGAAGCCCATGATATATTAAAAGATAATGTAATTGCAATTACTGCTTGTTCTTGTACTTTTCCTAAAAGAGAATTAAAAGAAGCAAAAGAGTTTTGTGAACAAGAAAAAATAAAACACATAACTTTTAATTTTAATCCGTTTATAATTAACGGATTTAGTCAAAATCCGCCTGACAGGTGTTATTTATGTAAAAAAGAACTGTTTAAGAATATATTTGAAATTGCAAACAGAAATGGTATTGAAAATGTAGTTGAAGGTTCAAATATCGATGATAATTCAGATTACAGACCGGGAATGAAAGCAATTAAAGAACTTGGAGTAAAAAGTCCTTTGCAAATTGCAGGATTATCAAAGCAGGAAATAAGAGAATTATCACAGGATTTAGGTTTAAAAACATATAACAAGCCGTCTTACGCTTGTCTTGCTTCTCGTTTTGTTTATGGACAAAGTATTACTGAAGAAAAACTAAATATGGTAGATAAAGCAGAACAATATTTGCTTGATATGGGTTTAAACCAAGTCAGAGTGAGAATAAGTGATAAAACAGCAAGAATAGAAGTTATGCCGAATGATTTTGAAAAATTAATTAATAATAGAAAAAACATAATTAAAATTTATAAAAGTTATGGATTTACATACATATCTATGGACTTGCAGGGGTATCGTACGGGAAGTATGAATGAAACATTATAAATCATAATATTTTATTTATAATTTGTTTCAGTAAATAAGAATGTGATTTTAAAATAATATTTTGTTTTTCTTTGTCATTTATAAGCCGATATGTTTCATGCCTGATAACAAGATTGTTTTTAACATTTATCCAAAATCTGTTTTTAATTTTTCCTGCGTTTTTAGAGTGTTCTCGTTTGTAAACAAGTTTATCTGTTATATTCATAGAATTTCCCAATAAATGTGCAATATTAAATAATAGTTTATCGGGACATATTTTCCATAAATCAGTATGTTTATAATTTAAAATACAGTTTAATACGTTTTTTTTAAACATCCCATTTGACATCGGTTTCCAATACCAGCCGCCAAACGGATGTGTATTACAATTCAAAAATTCTTGTTTTTCCGCATTACAAACAACAAGTGAAACATCATTTGTATTTAAATAATCACTCAATACTTGTGAATATTCAGCCAAAATAACATCATCAGAGTCAATAAAACTTATATAATCACCGGTTGCTTCTTTTAATCCGGTTATAATTGAAGCCAGCTGACCTGAATTTTTATCGTGTTTAATAAGCTTGATACCGTCAATTTCTTCAAGTATCTTACAAGAATTATCTGTTGAATAATCATCAACTACAATAATTTCAAATGGTTGTATTGTTTGATTTTTAATGCTATCAATAGTTTCTTTTATATATTCAGCATAATTGTAAGATGTTACAACAAAACTTATATTCATATAAAAGTTTATTCTTTCTCGATTTTATCTGATTTATCTTGTTTTTTGTTGTGCATAATAGAAGAAACAAGGGCTGAAAGTATAAAAAACAAACCTAAAAGTCCTGTTACAACTTCAGGAATTTGAACTGAAGTTGATGCAAACATAATAATAGCTAAAGCTCCTATTGCCCAATGTGCACCATTTTCTAAATATAAAAATTTAGATAATATTTCTTTTTCAACAAGCATAATGGTTAATGACCTTACAAACATTGCACCTATTGAAAGTCCTATTGTTATGATTATAATATCCTGACTTAAAGCGAATGCTCCTAATACTCCGTCAAGAGAGAATGAAGCATCAATTAATTCTAAATATAAAAATGCAATTAATCCACCGCCCTTAGCTGCTTGAGCAAGCTTTGCAGCTCTTTCTTCTTCATGTTTTTCAAGCCAATGGGTAATACCGTCTATTAAAAGATATATTACAACACCTATTACACCGGAAGCTAAGACTGCGGCTTTTGTTGTAGGGTGAACATAATGTTGTGTTATCAATACCAAAATAAGAGTAATAATTGTTTCAAGTCCTTTAATATTACCTAAATGTGTGCAACTCTTTTCTATAAACTTAATCCAATGTACATCTTTTGATGAATTAAAAAAGTACGATAAAAATAACATAGAAAGAAAAGCTCCACCGAATGTTACAATTGGAGCATGTGTTTCATGAAGATAGAATGCATATTTTGCAGAATCATGAAGTGCAATATCAAGTACAGATAATATATTTAACTTTGCAAAAATACCTACAACCAAAAGTGGAAATATAAATCTCATACCAAATACTGCAATCAATATACCCCAAGTTAAAAACCTGTGCTGCCAAATATGTTCCATTTTTTTTAGTTTAACAGCATTAACAACAGCATTATCAAATGAAAGACTAACTTCCAATACTCCTAAAACTATCGCAATAAATACGGAAAGAAATCCCTGTCCCTGATGAACATGTTCTCCCCAAAAATATGCAGCTATAATACCTATTATTGTAACAATATACGAACCGGCAAAATATTTCATCAATTTACTTCCTTATTTCTTTTATAATTTCTTCTGCTTTTTTTTCTAAAGATATTATATCAGAATCATTATTAATTATAAAATCCCAATCTGTAATATCATCCAAACCAATTTCTGTTATATCGGTTTCGCCAATCAAATTTCCTCTTTGTTGTCTTATTTCTCTTGGACAATTAACTCTTATTGCAATAGCACCTGCGGACTTGAACGTATTATATTCAAATGGTACTCTGACATCAGTTACCATAATGTTACCGTTTTCTGCAATAATCTTTTTAATCCAATAATCATCACTTTGGCTTCTGCCCCAATTTCCTAAATCAATAAGTCCTTGTCTATACTGAGATTTATTTTTTTCTATTTCATCATACGTTAAATTGTGTTGTCTGCCATATTCAAGTTTTATAATATCGCCCATAGCACATCTTCGATAATCCGGCATTGCTTTTAGCATTATTTTTGCCAAAGTATCTTTTCCTGAATACTGCTTTCCTGAAAATATAATAATTTTATCTGCCATAAAAATCTCCTGATTTTAGAGTTGATATTTAATATAATTAAAGCATAAAATCAAAAGAGGTAAAATTTTTGTTTACCTCTTTTATTTAAAACATTTTATATGTTAAATCATTATTTTTCTTCTTGATTTGAAGTTAAAACTTTATCAATCAAACCATATTCAAAAGCTTGTTGTGCTGATAAATAATAATCACGTTCACAATCTTCAGTTACTTTTTCAAGCGGCTGACCTGAATTTTCTGATAAAATTGTTGTTAATTCTTTTTTCATTCTCATAATCTCTTTAGCTTCAATTTCAATATCAGTAGCTTGACCTTGAGCTCCGCCAAGAGGTTGATGAATCATTATTCTTGCACTAGGAAGTGCCATTCTTTTTCCTTTTGCACCTGATGAAAGGAGGAATGCTCCCATACTTGCAGCTTCACCTATACAAACAGTTGCAACATCAGATTTTATTAACTGCATTGTATCATATATAGCCATTCCTGCTGTAATTACACCGCCGGGACTGTTTATGTACATCATTATATCTTTTTCTGGATTTTCACTATCTAACAATAGCAATTGAGCAACGATAGAATTTGCCAAATCGTCATCTATCTCATCTCCGAGAAAAATAATTCTTTCTCTTAATAATCTTGAAAATATATCAAAAGAACGTTCACCTCTGGAAGATGCTTCAATTACAGTAGGAACGTAATTTAAAATTTGAGAACTGTTTGTCATATTATCTCCTTTTAGTATATTTATATAATACAACAAACATTAGAAAATAAAACTTTTTTACATTAATTAAAACAATTTTATTATTTATTTTTAAATATTGATTTACAAAAATTGTTCTTTTGTTAAAATAGTAATATTATTAATTAAAAAAGGAAGGAGATATAAAATGAAATTTGTATGTGCAGTATGCGGTTATGTTCATGAGGGTAGTGAAGCACCTGAAAAATGCCCTGTTTGTGGTGCTTTAGCAGATAAATTTAACAAAATGGAAGAAAATTCAAAAACTTATGCTACAGAACATGTTATAGGTGTAGCAAAAGATGTTGATAAAGAAGTATTAGACGGCTTACGAGCTAACTTTACAGGAGAATGTACAGAAGTTGGTATGTATCTTGCAATGTCAAGACAAGCTGAAAGAGAAGGATATCATGAAATAGCTAATGCATTCAAAGTTTATGCATTTGAAGAAGCTGAACATGCTGCAAAATTTGCAGAATTATTAGGCGAAGTTGTTACAAATTCAACAAAGAAAAATGTTGAAATGAGAGCAGAAGCTGAATTTGGTGCTTGTGCAGGTAAATTGCAAATCGCTAAAAAAGCTAAAGAATTGGGCTATGATGCAATACATGATACAGTTCATGAAATGGCAAAAGATGAAGCAAGACATGGTAAAGGTTTTGACGGTCTTTTAAAAAGATATTTTTCATAGTTAAAATATGTATTATTTGAAATCGAGGTTGGCTTATTAGCCGACCTCGATTTGTATATAGTTCCTTTACCATAATATTTATAAATTTTTAAATTTGCATTTTTTTACATCAAAATTCATTTCAGACAATTTTTGTTTTAAAACATTTTCTGAACCTTCAAAAAAAGTAAAAAATCTTATTCTCTCACCATTTTTTAAAACAAAATAAAATACAGTCGAAAATATTGTATATTTAAATGGTTTTAAAAAACCATAATTGTATTTTATTAGCTCAATTTCATCAAACGGAATTATTTTATTTTTAATTTTAAAATATCCGTCGTATATATTTATATATAATTTATCGGCTTTAAATATACAAAATGGTGCTGTAAATAATAAAAGTAATAAGAATAGGAATTTTGCGTGATAATCAATTCCGTAATTAGCATTTAAAATTTCATCAATAAAAATATATGTAAAATATAAACCTATTCCTAAAAAAAATATTGCAACACCATAGGTATATAAATACCAAAAACCGTTAGGGAAAAATAAATTTTCTCTATTGTTTTTTATAATGGTTTTCATATTACTTATATTTTGTCAAAGCCGGTATATTGTCTTAAAACTTCAGGAATAATAATTGTACCGTCAGCTTGCTGGAAGTTTTCTATTATAGCTGCAACAGTTCTTCCTACGGCAAGTCCGGAACCGTTAATTGTATGTACAAATCTTACTTTTCCTGAGGATTTTTCTTTGTATCTTATATTTGCACGTCTTGCCTGATAATCTCCAAAGTTTGAACAGCTTGAAATTTCTTTATAAGCATTATAAGAAGGCATCCAAACTTCCAAATCCCAGCATTTATTTGCAGAAAAACCAATATCTCCTGTAGAAAGTGCTACTTTTCTATATGGAAGATTTAATTTTTGAAGCATTTCTTCCGCATCAGCTGTTAGCTTTTCATGTTCTTCCTTACTTGTTTCAGGTGTTGTTAATTTAACAAGTTCAACTTTGTTAAATTGGTGAACTCTTATTAATCCTCTTGTATCTTTACCTGCTGAGCCGGCTTCACGTCTGAAACATGGCGTGTATGCAGTCATATATTTTGGTAAATCATCCTCTGATAAGATTTCACCTGCATAAATATTAGTTACAGGAACTTCAGCTGTTGGTATAAGGTATAAATCTTCGTCAACGCATTTGTACATATCTTCTTTAAATTTAGGTAATTGACCTGTACCTGTCATTGTTGCTGCATTTGCCATAAATGGAGGAAGTATTTCTTCATAGCCCTGATGTTCCGTATGTTCATTCAAAAAGAAATTTATAACAGCACGTTCAAGTTTTGCACCCTTGCCTCTGTATAATGTAAATCTTGATTGTGAAATTTTTACGCCTCTTTCAAAATCAACAAGATTTTTTTCTTCACATAAATCCCAATGTGCTTTAAATTCAAAATCAAATTTTGTTGGTTCACCCCATTTTGAAACTTCTACGTTTTCTGCATCAGATGCACCAATAGGTGTTGTTTCATCAGGAATATTTGGTGTTCTTAATAACAAATCTCTTTGTTTTTCATCTAATTCAACCTGCTTTTCTTCCAAAACTTTTATTTCATCACCGATTTTACGTACATCTTCTTGAATGGCATCAGTATTTTCGCCATTTTTTTTCATTATACCTATCTTTTGCGATTCATTTTTTCTTTTTGCACGTAATTCATCTGCCTTAGTTTGTATTTGACGTCTTTCTTCGTCTACTGCTAAAATTTCATCAATGGATAATTCTTTATTACGTCTTTTTAATAGTTCATTTATTTTTTCAGGATTTTCTCTAATTAATTTAATATCAAGCATTTTTACCTTCTTTCCAATTTATAATTTATAAAAAACATGTTCAATAATCAAGAATTTTTTATTACATTGTTATAATGTAAACTTTTGTAAAATTTATGTCATGTTTCAGGAGAAAAGTAGCAATAATCATGCTTTACGAGTTTTGTATTGGTGTGTGTAAAATATAAAATAAAGGACATGGGTTAAATGCCTGTAGATTCAATAAGTTTGGCTCAAAATTTAATAACGGGTAATAGAACATCAAACAAAAATGTAAACTTTAAAGGTTCTGCTCCTGATTTGGAAGCTTTAAGGCAAAAACAGGATGAATTCAGACGAATGTCTGAGCAGACAGGTGATAAAGGAATTATCGGTAAAATAGGTAAATTTGCAACAAAAGCAATAGGTGTAGTAATTGCATTTACTGCAACTAAGATGTGTTTAGAAAAAGTTTCTAACATGATAACAGGTAAGATGTCTGAAATGGCAGATAAAGCAGTAGCTACAGTAGCAGAAAAAGCTGCTGAAAAAGCTACTGGTAAAACAGCTGAAGAAGCTGCAAAATTGACTGCAGGTACTGATAAGCTTGCAAAAATTTTAGATAAAATCAAAAAATCAAAAATCGATAAGTATGCTGTAAATGTTGTTGCGGCAGGTGCAGCTGTGGGTGTTGCAATGCAGGATTTCGGTTTAGTGAAAAAGAATGTTTCTTCAAATGCGGAAAATCTTGTAGATAATGCGGTTGACAAAGCAACTGATAACGGTTATAATTCTGGTAGTTCATCGGGTGATTCATCAGGTGATTATAATATCAGCGATAGCGAATTTGATGTGTAGACAAAGGTTAGGAGGTCTTTTAAATTATGATGGTTAGTCCTATATCAAGAGTTTCTTTTAGAGGTACAAGTTCAGTTCCTACTACAGACAGAACAATGGATGCGATTGAAAAAACTCAAAAAGCTATGAATACATTTGCAAATGTTGCAGAAGGCGCTGATGAATTTAAAAAGAATATGAAGACTGATTCTGAAGCTTATTCTGATGCTGTTAGTTCAGCGTTAAAAGAAGCTGCTGAAGAAAATAAAAGTTTAAAACCGCTTGCAGATGTTGCAGATTCAAAAGTTGGTAAAGCTGCTACAAGTATATTTGGTAAATTTACAGCTTTCTGTACTAGTTTAGCAGGTGCAGCAACTTCTATAGCAGGCACAACTGATGTTTTTAAGTAATTAGAATTATTTAAACTATTATAAGCAAAGAGAGCCGGACATTGACTATGGTGTTCGCTCTTTTTTTATATTAAACTGTTTTTATGAAAAATTTTGTTATTAAAAAGTTATCCTGTTTAAATATAGAACAAGAATTAAAAAATATCGGTTTTGATAAATCGTATTTGAATCAAGGTGTTGAAAAGTATAATTATATAAATTTAAAAATATTTGATTTAAGTTTACCGCAAGCAAACATATTAAAACAAACAGCACTTACGTTTGGTGCTGATTGTGCTGTTAATAAAAATATATTAACAGCACAAGTAAAATTTACGGATTGCATATTGGGCGGTAGTTTATCTCAATTGAGAAAAATAGCGTATAAATTAAAATTCCAGCCATTTTCAATGAAAAATTTATCAGAAATGATTTTATCAGAATTAAATAAACAAAAAGAATATTCTCCTAAAATTGTTGGAATACTAAATCTTACAAAAAACTCTTTTTCTGATGGCGGGATGTTTTATGACTTTAACAATGCAGTAAAACATATTGAAGAAATGGTTAGTGAAGGTGCTGATATAATAGATATAGGTGCTGAAAGTACAAAACCGTATTCCAAACCGGTTGAAGATGATGAACAGTTAAAACATATATTACCTGTTTTAAAATATATAAATGATAACAATATTGATATACCTATAAGTATAGATACCCGTTCTGCTAAAGTTGCTTGTGAAAGCATTAATGAGGGTGCAAAAATAATTAATGATGTATCCGGTTTAGAATATGATGAGAAAATGATTGATTGTATTCTTACGAATAAAGATGTAAAAATTGTTATTCAACATTCTTTAGGTACACCTGAAAACATGCAGGTATCACCATGTTATAACAATGTTGTTGATGATATATGGAAATTTTTGTATAACAAAGTTGAAATGTTAACGCAGCAAGGTGTAAAAAAAGAAAATATTATAGTTGATGTAGGTATTGGTTTTGGAAAAACTCAGGCAGATAATTTTGAACTTATAAAAAGAATTGAAGAATTTCAATCTTTAGGTTGTGAAATAATGCTTGGAATTTCACGCAAGAGTTTTTTAAATATGGAAACAGATTCTAATGAAATAAAGGATATTTTTACTGTAGCAATAAATTCACTTGCTATTGAAAGGCATGTAGATTATTTGAGAGTACACAATGTAGGGCTTCATAAAAAACTTTTAACATTAATGAAAAATTTTAACTTTTAGTCTTAATATAAAAACTAATCAGTCATAAACCAAAATATTGTTGATAAAAGTTTTCTGCCAATAGGCGCTCTAAGGTGTGAACTCATTATCTTTTTAAATAAAAAGTTTTTAAACCAAAATGGAACATAATGTCTTATTTCACGATTTCTAGTATATGACAAATTGTGATTTATCATGTTAACTTGATTTTCAGTTAACAAATTTTCCCAACCTTCGATTGTTGTATGTAAAACATTTTTTAGTCGTAATAAGGAACATTTTATAAAAGGGAAATCAGTTTTGTTATAAAAATCTCTCCAAAAGAATATACTTGGATTATTAAAGTTATAAAAATCGTGATATACAAAATCTGATACATACTGTTTTTCTTCTAACAGTTCTGTCATTCCTATTTCATACTTTTCAATAATTATATTTTTATTATCTTCATGTTTTACAGATGTAATAAAATCTTTAAAAACTTTTGAATCAAAAACGGATGGTCTTAATACAAAAAAGTAACTTTGTATATGTGGTCGAACAGCATCAATACAATTCGATTTAACTAAATCTAATGCTTTACCGTTTTTTAAAATAAAACCCCATTGGTTTTTTGTAAGCCCCCAAAAATCACATCGACTTTGTTCCATTCTGTCAAAAATTGGTTTTAATGGCTTAAACGGACCAAAACAACTGTCATTAGCAAAAATAAGCTCTTTACAATTGTCAAGTAAATGGTTTTCTTTAGCATATAGAAAGCCCCTTTTATATGAACCAAAGTCATATTCATCATGTGGTTCGGAAATTACAGTTTTACACATACAAAGTTTTTGTTTCTCTTTATCAGATAAATTTCCACAAGAAACAAAAATAATGTCATCACATACTTTTAATAATTCATTAAGATAAAATAAAATATAGTCATCTACCGTATTATTTATGTCATAATGCGCAAATACGGCAACTCTGTTCATAGTTGTTAAAATTCAATTCCCTCACGAGCCATAACACCCTCGTTAAAGTAGTGTTTTATTGGCTTCATTTCTGTTACAAGATGAGCAATAGAAACAAGTTCCGGACGAGCATATCTGCCTGTTAAAACTATTTCAACATTTTCCGGCTTGTGAATTAAAGCATCAACAACATTTGATAATTTTATCATATTCATATCTATAACAATGTTTATCTCATCCAAAATAATAAGTTGATATTTACCGCTTTGAATAGCTTCTTTTGCTATTTCCCAGCCCTTTTTTGCCTCTCTTACATCATCCATACATACATTATGTGAGTAAACAACTCTATCCATTCCGCATTGGATAATTTCTAAATTAGGAAACATTCCACCGGAAACAATTTCTCCGTAAGAGGTTGCACTATCTCCTTTTGCAAATTGGATTATCAAAACTTTCCATCCATGTCCCAAAGCTCTCATTGCAAGTCCAAGTGATGCGGTTGTTTTACCTTTTCCATTACCTGTATATATTTGGATATATCCACGTTCTAACAAATTATCGCCTCCGATATATTTTTTTAATGTTGCAGACAAACAGTATTTTAATACTGTTGTCTGCTATGCTATTTTTAATTTAGCGGTGAACTAACCCCGCCTCCCAAGATTATATTTTTATCGTATCACTAAACAAACTTTTTG
>Ga0256404_1002173_pt1 | contig 44277 bp, 32 predicted proteins | sample RumenRJG_01DNA_FD_185990 | JGI IMG/M metagenome (GOLD analysis project Ga0256404, IMG submission 185990) | Bovine rumen microbial communities from Lethbridge, Alberta, Canada - RJG_01 | ecosystem: Host-associated > Mammals > Digestive system > Stomach > Rumen | place: Canada: Alberta | collected... | reverse complement strand
TTTTTGTATCTTTGAATCCGCGGTTATAGTAAAATCGTTTAAACCCGACTGTGTTCATTATATCAAATATCAGGTTAGCCTATGACTCTGCGTAAAATATCTTTTCTCATCCGAATCTCTGAAAGCCCGCAGGAAAAGAATTCCGACGCTCTGGCGCATCTTCTCGAAGAGGCCCGTGCCTCCATGGAAGAAGACGGCGCCGCGACCTCCCTCGTACGGTGGGGAGACCCTCTTCCGGCTCCGGACCGTTCCGAGCTTTGGATATCGGACTTCCGGGAAGGACTCGCTTTTTTGAAGGAAAACGGCCGCTTCTTTGCGGCGTGGCGTCACCCCTTCAACAAAGACGAGGATCTCTCTCCTGCCGCCTACACTCTCGAGAATCTACCGCAGATCGATATGGACGATTTTGTAAAAGTGTGGGAGCGCGAAGCGGGCCTGCCATGGACCATCCTCAAGACGGACCGCCTTCTTCTCCGTGAATTTGCAGACACTGAAGACGATCTTGACGCCCTGTACCGGGTCTACAATGATCCGGATGCCCTGCGCTTTCTGACGCCTCCCGCCGCAGACCGGGATGAAGAGCGCGCCGCGCTTTCGCTCTATCTCGAGCGCGTCTACCGCTTCTACGGCTTCGGAAGCTGGGCCGTCCTTCTCCGGGACACCGGCGAAATCATCGGCCGCGCCGGATTCGGTCTTCCGGACCCGGAGGATACCTCCTTCACGCCTTCCCTCGGCTATCTCATCGGGGCCGGATTCCGCGGCCGCGGCTATGCCTCTGAAATCTGCAGGGCCATCATGAACTACGGTTTTCGCGTCCTCGGTTTTGACTTTGTCAAAGCTTCCGCGGACAAGGACAACACCCCCTCCGTACGGCTTCTTATGAGTCTCGGATTCCGGCAGTCCGGCAGTCTCACCGGGGAGGACGGCCGGGAAACTCTCCGGTTCCTCCTTGAAAACCCGGACCGCACGAAATCTTCCGGATAACAGGCCCGCTCTCCTCCAAAACCCGGATTTGCGCACAAAAAAACTGCGGCAGCCCCGATGACTGCGGCAGTCCTGACGCATCTTCATCTCTTTGGATAAAGCGAACGCTTCTGCGATTATGATGACAGCAGGGGGGGCAGATGCAACCGCCCCCCTGTCTTTCCCGCTGACTGGTATCAGACTACTTTCTTCTCACCTTTGAGGAAGCTTTCTATCTCGTTCACGGCCTCGGATTCGTCAGAGCCTTCCGCGATGACCGTCAGTGACTGGCCATTGTCCAGATCCAGCGCCATCATTCCCATGATACTCTTGGCATTGACCTTGGTCGAGCCCGCCTCAATGTGGATACTGCTTTCGTAGCGGCTTGCCACCTGAACCAGTTCTGCAACCGGTCTTGCATCAAGTCCGTTCGGAAGTTCTACCGTCATAGATTTGCTGATCATAATTTTTTCCTCCTGTTACATAACACTCGCCCAGAACCCAATACATATTATGTTTCAGCAGGATCTTGCTCACGCAGTCTCAGTCGGTCAGCGATCTCCGAGATTCTGCGCAGACGATGGTTCACACCGGATTTTCCCACATGCGGCTCCAGAAAAGTCCCCAGCTCTCCAAGCGCCGAATCCCTGTGTTCGAGTCGTGCTTCCGCCATCCTCCTTAAACCGTCCGGCAGCTGCCCCAGACCGCCGTGCGTTTCAATATACTCAATGTCTTCAATCTGACGCTCCGATGCGCGCACCGTCTTCATCAGATTCGAAGTTTCACAGTTCACCTGCCGGTTTACAGTATTTGCAATCTCCTTGAGGATTCTTGAGTTTTCCATCTGAAGGAGGGCCGAATGCGCCCCCGTCAGGCCCAGGAAATCAACAATTTCAGTGGAATCCTTGAGATAGACCACGAAATGTTTCTTCCTTGGTACGATTCTCGCCCCGAATCCTTCTTCCCCGAGCACACTCCGGATCTGGTCAGCCACTCCTTCGTGTGCACATACAAATTCAAGGTGATATTCCCGGCTCGGATCGCTCATCGAGCCGGCCGCAAGAAACATCCCGCGAAGATAAGCTCTTCTGCAGCAGTCGCGTTTCAGAAGGATCCGGCTTACACCCTCTTCCGGGCTCCGAACCGTTCCGTCCTCATTCACTGCCTTGATCATCCCGAGAAATTGTCCCCAGGGATCATCAGCATCTGAAATGTCCGCAGCTGCGGTAAACTGTTCCGAATTAAGCAAAAATCTTTCCTTGATAATAGTTGTATTTGAAATTAAAGTAAAGACCTTTTTTAGCAGCTCCGGGTTCTCCGGAGCCAGCCGGACCGCGTAAAAACGCCCTTTCTTCCCTCTTCCGGTCACTTCCTCCACCGTTCCGAGGCAGGAAAAAAGAGCGGCAAGCTCTGCGATCCTGCAGTGCTTTGCCGGCGGAATAATTTCAAGAAGTTCTGTTTTGACATTTCCGGAAAAAGACAAATCTACCACTCCGGTCTGATTCCTGCGTCAGCCCCTTGACGAAAGCGATGTGCTCCATCCCCAGGACCATCCGCAGACCCCTGGCCTTTCGCGTTTGCAATAGCAAACGCGGTTGTTATGCAAACACGGTTGCTCATCCATTACTGCTTCGGGCAGTCCCGGTGTACGAGGTTGATCCCGTAGCCGCCGTGTCCCTTCAGCGCCGAATAAAGCTCGTTCGCGATGGTGACGCTCCTGTGCTGGCCGCCTGTGCATCCGATTCCGATGACGAGCTGATTCTTGCCCTCTTTGATGTAGTACGGGATGAGATAGCTGATCATGTCGTCAAGCTTCTTCATGAACTCGACCGTCTGCGGAAAGCTCAGGACATAGTCCCGGACTTCCCTGTCATTGCCGGTCAGATGCCGCATCGACTCGATGTAATACGGATTCGGAAGGAAGCGTACGTCGAAAACAAGGTCCGCATCCGACGGAATACCGTATTTAAAGCCAAAACTGATGACGGTAACAATGAGGGATTTGTAATCCTTGTTCTTCTCAAAAATCTCAACAAGCTGCTGCTTGAGCTCACGGGCGAGCAGGTTGGATGTGTCGAAGACATAGTCCGCCTGTTCCTTGATGCCCTTAAGGATTTTCCTTTCCTTCGCGATGCCGTCCTCGACGCGGCCATTCGGTGCAAGAGGGTGCGCCCGGCGTGTTTCCTTATATCGCTTGATCAGCACCTCGTCGGAGGCGTCCATGAAAACAATTTTATAATTGTATCCCTTCTCCTTCAGCGCGTGCAGAACGTCGAGCACGGAGTCAAACGATTTCTCCGCGCGCACATCCACGCCGAGACAGACCTTCGAGATATCGCCGCCGGGAGCGGACATCAGGTCCATGAACTTATCGAATAGACGGACAGGCAGATTGTCCACGCAGTAATAGCCCTGGTCTTCCATCATTTTCTCAGCGGTGTTCTTGCCCGCGCCGCTCATACCTGTAACGATGACAATTTCCATGCCCATCCTCCTTTCTTTATTCAAGCCTCACGCCCCGGTTCCTCTGCAAACTCTCCAAGCAGGATGACCTCCGGCTCCAGCTTCACGCCGCTGTTTCCGTACACGCGCCTCTGTACCTCACGAATGACAGAATAAACCTCCGAGGCAGACGCTCCGCCGTAATTGATGACAAAGCCGCAGTGTTTTTCCGATATTCCCGCGTTTCCGATCCGGAATCCGCGGAGTCCCGCCTCGCCAATGAGTTGTCCCGCGAAATGTCCCTCCGGCCGTTTGAAGGTGCTTCCGGCGCTCGGGTATTCAAGCGGCTGCTTCGAGCGGCGCCGTGCGGAGTAATCATCTATTTTCGCCTGAATTTCCTCCCGGTTTCCCGGCAGAAGCCGGAAAATGGCGCCGAGCGCCGCGGCCCCGTCGGTTTTGAGGATGCTTGTCCGGTATCCGAACTGCATCTCTTCGCCGGAAAAATTCCGGATGGTTCCATCCGGAAGAAGGAGCTCCGCGCTCTCAACCGTCTGTCTGATCTCTCCGCCATAGGCACCGGCGTTCATCCGGAGTCCGCCGCCGACAGAGCCGGGAATTCCGCACGCGAATTCAAGGCCGGTGAGGGAATGATCCCTTGCCGCAAAGGACAGTGCGGAGAGGAATGCTCCCGCACCCGCCCGGATCCGTCTGTAACCTCTGTCTGCACCATTCCCGGCCGCGGCCGTATCCGTTTTCTCTGTTTCTCCTGACGGACCCGGCTCCTGCTGCTCCGCAGTGTCTTCCAGCACTTCAATCCGCGAAAACCCGTTGTCCTTCCCGGTTTCCGGAACCATTGTGACAATGGCTCCCCGGTACCCGCTGTCCGAAACAAGCACATTGCTTCCGCGTCCGAGAAGGAAATAAGGCTCTCCCGCCTGCCGGAGGACTGACAGAGCTGAACGCAGTTCTTCCGTCCGATTGACGCGGATGAAAAGATCCGCATTTCCGCCCGTCCGGAAGGTGCAGTGCTGCGCCATCGGCTCATCTCTGAAAATTTGCGTGACCGGGATGAACTGACTAAGGTCCTTTGCCAGTTCATCCGCACTTGTACTGTTTTTTTGCATCAGAGCACCAGTTTTGCCGCGCCATACATGCCGGCATCATTGCCAAGAGTTGCCAGAGCGAATTTTGTCTCTCTTGCTCCCTTGAATACATATTTCTCGAAAGATGGCTTCAGAAGACGGATGATTCCCTCGCCCGCCTTGGAAACACCGCCGCCAAGGACAATCATCTCCGGATTGATTACAGTTGCTATGAGCGCAAGTCCCTTGCCGAGATAATAGCCGTACTTTTCCGTAATCTCGATGGCGACTTCGTCGCCGTTCTTTGCCTCATCGAAAATATCCTTACTTGTCAGCGTCTCAAGCTTCCGGAGAGAACTGTCCTTCTTTGTCTTCGCGAGAATCCGCTTTGCGATGCGGACAACGCCCGTCGCGGACGCATACTGCTCAAAGCAGCCGCAGTTGCCGCAATTGCAGACATCTGTCTCATCGTCCTCGATGTGCATATGGCCGATTTCCCCAGCTGATCCGGTAACACCGGCAATGACCTTTCCGCCGATGATGACACCGCCGCCCACGCCGGTTCCCAGCGTGACCATGACCATATCTTTGCAGCCTCTGCCGCCGCCTTTCCACTGCTCGCCGAGGGCTGCAAGATTCGCGTCATTGCCGGCTTTTACTTTTATTCCGCCGCCCATCAGATTTTCCATCGTGTTCGGAATATTGAAGGTTCCCCAGCCGAGGTTGACCGCGACAAGGATCGTCCCGTCCTCCTGAACCGGTCCCGGTGCCGTGATGCCGATGCCGATGACATCATCATTGTCGAGATCGTTGTCCTTCATCTTCTCCTTGATCGAAGCTGCGATATCCGGCAGGATATTGCTTCCGTTGTTTTCTGTCCGCGTGGGAATCTCCCAGGCATCCTGCTTGTTCCCCTCCTTGTCGAACATGCCGATTTTCACGGTCGTGCCGCCGATATCCGCTCCAAATGCATAATTACTCATAATGACAGTTCCCCCGTAAAATTAAGATTTTCTATATATTAAAGGTCCGGCCGGGCCGCCGGCTTATCCGGCAATCCTTCCGCTTCCGACTTCATCGGACCCAGGCCTTTATCCTTACATCAGTCATCGTCATCCTCACCGTCGTGCTTCCTGGTCAGTGACTTCTGCACGCGGTTGTAAAGCTCCTGCGCCGCATTGTATCCCATCTTCTTCTGACGGTGGTTAACAGCCGCCGACTCGCAGATGACCGCGAGATTTCTGCCGGGACGGATCGGGATCCGGTGGCAGACAACATGGTTGCCAAGGTATTCCGTGTATTCCTCCTCAAGGCCGAGGCGGTCGTACTCTTTGTCTTTGTCCCACTCTTCGAGCTGGATGACAAGGTCAATGTTCTGCGTGTCACGGACACTCGAGACACCGAACAGAGTTTTGACGTCGATGATTCCGATGCCGCGCAGTTCGATGAAGTGCTTCGTGATGTCCGGTGCGGAGCCGATCAGCGTCTCCTCGGAGACACGGCGGATTTCGACGACATCATCCGAGACGAGCCGGTGTCCTCGTTTAATGAGCTCCAGTGCCGCCTCCGATTTGCCGATGCCGCTCTCGCCGGTGATGAGAACACCTTCGCCGTAGACATCAACGAGCACTCCGTGGATGGTGATCATCGGAGCAAGACGGACATTCAGCCAGCGGATAACTTCGGCCATGAACGCCGAAGTCGCCTTTTTGGTCATGAGAACCGGGCACTGGTATTTGTGTGCATATTTGAGAAATGTTTCATCCGGATGGAGTTCGCGGCAGAAGACCATGCAGGGTGCACCCATCCCGAGGAATTTGTCATAGATCTCCTCCTTGCGCTCCTGCGGCATCTGCTGCATGTAGGAATATTCCACGAATCCGATGACCTGAATGCGGTTCGGATCGTTGTGATCAAAGTAGCCGGTGAGAAGAATTCCCGGACGGTTCACATCCGGCTGTGTGATTTTGATCCCCGAGATATCGATGTCCGGTGTCAGATTTTCCAGTTTTTCCTGTTGAATAACCTTGCTTAAATGAATGCTGGCCATGAAAACGCTCCGTTTCCGCCCCGGCGGGCAGTCCCCTGTACAAATGCTGTTTTCAGTAAAACAGCTTCTCTATGCAGTTTAGCACAGAGTAAAGGGAGGGACAAACGCACGGAAAACCGGGCAGAACCCGGGCTTTTGTACCCCGCCCGGGGCTCCTCTGCCTGCACGCACGCATCTGTCACTCCCTGCAGTTTTCTTATTCTTCTGCTATTGCCTCGATCTCACACTTCACGCCGAGCGGAAGATCCTTCACCGCGACGCAGCTTCTTGCCGGCTTCGATGTGAAATAACGCTCGTAGACGGCATTGAATGCCTTGAAATCGGCGATGTCTGCAAGGAAGCAGGTTGTTTTGACGACCTTATCAAAGCCCGAGCCGGCAGCCTTCAGAATAGCGCCGACATTCCTGCAGCTCTGGTCTGCCTGTGCTTCAATGCCCTCCGGGATTTCCCCTGCGGGCGTGCACGGTGTCTGTCCGGAAACGAATACGAATCCGCAGGCTGCCTTCGCCTGAGAATACGGTCCGATTGCCTTGGGTGCCTCGTCTGTTGCAAATGTCTTCATAATTTTTCCTTTCTATTGCCTTTCTTTTCTGAACGTGTACATGTATACGTGCGGATATATCCCGTTCGGATCTTCCGGCCTCCCGCACAACCGGGCGCTGCAGCCCCGGTAAAGCTTTACCGGTCCCGGTCTGCAGTCAGCTGCAAAGATGCACTTATCGGCCGCCCGGTTATGCCTGTTTCTCTCGGTGAAAATAGCGGTAGATTTCTTCCGCCTCGCTCCGGGGAATCTCCGGAATGGACGCGATTTTGTCCACATCCGCCTCTGCAAGCTCCGTAATGGAGGAAAATTCACGCATCAGCGCCCTGCGGCGGGCAGGACCCACGCCGGGAATTTCGTCCAGTCTCGAATACGTCTGCGCCTTGCTCCGCAGCGAGCGGTGGTACTCGATCGCAAAACGGTGTGCCTCATCCTGAATGCGCGTGATGAGCTTGAACCCTTCCGAATGCGTATCAATCGGAATTTCCACGTTATTATAATATAGTCCGCGCGTCCTGTGGTGATCATCCTTGACCATGCCCGCGACGGGAATGGAAAGGCCGAGTTCTCGGAGGACGTCCAGGGCGATGTTCACCTGCCCGCGGCCGCCGTCCATGAGGATAAGGTCCGGGAAGCGCGCGAATTTCGCGAGCTCCTCATCACCGCCGGCTTCCCGCTCTTCCTTCCCGCGGACGAATCTGCGCGTCAAAACTTCGTGCATGCAGGCATAATCATTCGGCCCGGACACGGTTTTGATCGAAAATTTGCGATAATCACTCCGTTTTGGCTTTCCCTTCTCGAATACGACCATGGATCCGACGTTTGCAAATCCGGATATGTTGGAAATATCGTAGGCCTCCATCCGGTCCGCCGACGGGAGATGGAGCCATTCCGCGACTTCCTTCGCGGCGCCGATCGTGCGGCCTTCCTCCCTCTTCAGCCGTTCGCGGTCCTTCGAAAGGATAAGCTTTGCATTCTCCTCTGCGAGGGCGACCAGTTTTTCCTTCTGACCGCGCTGCGGAACGAGGAGTGACACTTTCGAGCCCTTGCGGGAGGTGAGCCACTGCTCGATGACATCACGGTCCTCAATATCCTCCGGAAGCATGATTTCCTTCGGGATAAACGGCGTTCCGGAATAGAACTGCCGTATGAAATCCGAGAGAATTTCCGGCGTGCTCACGCCGCCCACGTGCGTCATGTAAAAATGTTCGCGGCCGATGAGACGGCCGTCGCGGATAAAGAAGGTCTGCACGACTGCATCGGAATCTGTGACATCGTCCTCCCTCGCAACGCCCAGAATATCCTTGTTCTCGCCGATATCCTCGGACATCTTCTGTTTCTGCGTGACCATCTTCACACTGCGGATGAGATCGCGGTACTTCGCGGCCTCTTCGAAATCAAGAGCTTCCGAGGCTGCATTCATCTTTGCAGTGAGATCATCGACCAGCGGCTGATATTTTCCGGACAGAAATTCGATGACCTGATCGATCCGCGCGCGGTACTCTTCCTCGGTGACAGCCCCCGCCAGGCAGGGAGCACAGCAGCGGTGGATATGGTAATTGATGCACGGACGCTCTTTCCCGATATCGCGCGGCAGCACGCGATTGCAGTCCCGAAGCTCAAACATCCGGTTCAGCAGCTCCATCGTGGCACGCACCGCATCACCGCTTGTGAAAGGCCCGAAATACTTTGCTCTGTCCTTTTTCATCTGACGCACCATGAGAAGCCGCGGATATGGCTCGTTCACGGTCACCTTGATGTACGGATAGGTTTTGTCGTCGACGAGCATCGTGTTGTACTTGGGCCGGTGCTCCTTAATGAGATTGTTCTCGAGAATCAGTGCCTCGAGCTCGGAATCCGTGACAATGTACTCGAAGTACGCAACCTGGCGGACCATGCTCTCGATCTGCGGCCCGCGCCCGACAATTTTCTTCTGAAAATACGAGCGCACGCGGTTGTGCAGATTCTTCGCCTTGCCGACGTAGAGAATCGTGTCCTGCGCATCGTGCATGATGTAAACGCCGGGCTGCTTCGGGAGCTTCTTCAGCTCATCATCGACGATAAAATGCTGTTTTGCTGCCGGTGCCGGCTCTGTTGCCATAATTAAGAACTCTTTCAGAAAACTATTTTCGATACAAATTCGTATTTGTTCAGCACCTCATATTCGATTGTGGGCGGTCAGAGGCGCTTCGTCAAAACCGAAAAAGCGGCGCAGATACGTCTGCGCCGCTGACTTTGCTGCTTTTAAGTCCCACAGACGGCCGCTCTTCAAGAGTCCGCCCGCGGAAACTTTCTCCCGGCGCGCATCTTTTGTCTGCCCGCCGTACCTTACTGTTTCCTTCCGAGGTCATCCTCCCGCGCACCGGAGAATCGTCCGCGCGGCGAAGACTTATCCTCCGCTTCTGCTGCTCCGGCATGACCCTGTCCCGCCGGAGATGCTGTACCGTCCGCACCCGTCTGCTGCGCAGAAGAAGGCGTTCCCGTCCCCGCCGGCTGCGGCTGCTGTGCGGAATAAGGTGTTCCCGTCCTCACCGGCTGCGGCTGCTGTGCGGAATAAGGTGTTCCCGTCCCCACCGGCTGCTGCCCTGCTCCGGTACTCCCGTTTCCGGAAGTTCCTGCAGGCGCCTGCGGTGCGGTTCCGGCTCCGCTCTGCGGTTTGTCCGAAAGCGGCGGCATACCTGGTTCTGTATAGCGCTGCGGGGTTTCCAGCGACCTGCGCTCTTCTCTGCGGACTTCCTCCGCAAACTGCTCCGCCTGCGACTTGGGCGGCTCCTGCGGAAGTCCCTCCACCTCGCGGTAAATCTTCATAAACTCTCTGCCGGTGATGGTCTCGCGCTGGATCAGATAATCGGCCAGCTTGTCGAGTGCCGTCATATGCTGCGACAGAATCTGTTTTGCCTCTTCATAGCATCCGCCGAGATACTTGCGGACTTCTTCGTCGATCTCGCCCGCCGTTGCATCTGAGCAGTTCAGCTGGGAACGTCCGGAGAGATACTGGCTCTCCACAGTCTCGAGGCTCATCAGGCCGAACTTGTCGCTCATGCCGTACATGGTGACCATCTTGCGGGCAATCTCGGTTGCTTTCTCGATATCGTTCTCCGCGCCGGTCGTGACCGTATCAAACTTCAGCTCCTCCGCCGCGCGGCCGCCGAGATAGCCGACAATCATATCGTGCAGCTCTGCCTTGGTGTTGAGATATTTCTCCTCCTCCGGCACCTGCATGACATAACCGAGCGCACCCATCGTCCTCGGCACGATCGTGATTTTCTGTACCGGCTCGGAATTCTTCTGCACCGCCGAAATCAGCGCGTGACCGACTTCATGATAAGAAACAATCCGGCGCTCCTCCGCGCTCAGCACACGGTCCTTCTTTTCCTTGCCGACGAGAACCTGCTCAACTGCCTCGAACAGATCCCGCTGATTGACGTATTCCCGGTGATTCTTGACCGCATTGATGGCTGCCTCGTTGATCATGTTCGCAAGATCCGAGCCGACAGCACCGCTGGTTGCCAGTGCGATTTCATTGAGATCAACGGATTCATCCATCTTGACATGTTTTGCATGCACCTTGAGAATGGCGACGCGGCCCTTGAGGTCCGGCCGCTCGACGATGATGCGGCGGTCGAAGCGCCCCGGACGAAGCAGTGCCTTGTCGAGGATCTCCGGCCGGTTTGTCGCGCCGATGACGATGATTCCCTTGGACGGATCGAAACCGTCCATCTCGGAAAGCAGCTGGTTGAGCGTCTGCTCCCGCTCCTCGTTACCGCCGCCGTACTGATTGTCACGGCTGCGGCCGATGGCATCAATCTCATCGATGAAGATGATGCAGGGCGCATTCTTTGCGGCCTCGCGGAACAGATCGCGGACACGGGACGCGCCGACGCCGACGTACAGCTCGATGAAGTCCGAACCGGTCAGGGAATAAAACGGCACATGCGCCTCTCCGGCAACTGCCCGGGCGAGCAGAGTTTTGCCGGTGCCGGGCGGGCCCACGAGAAGGCAGCCCTTCGGCAGCTTCGCACCGATAGAAGCATATTTCTGCGGGTTGTGAAGGAAGTCGACGACTTCGACAAGTGACTCCTTCGCCTCATCCTCGCCCGCGACATCGTTAAAAGTGACCCCGGTGTCCTTCTGGACGTATTCCTTGGCCGTGCTCTTGCCGACGCCTATGACACCCCCGCCGCTTCTATTCATGCGGCGGAAAATGAGCGAGAGAAGCACCCAGAAGATGACGAGCGGGATGATGTATTCAAGAAGAAATGAGAGCAGGAGATTCGAATTGTTCTGAATCTGACGGCTGACCGTAATCCCGGCATCAAGAAGCCGTGCGGTGATCTCATCGTCCGACTCGGCCTTGCCGGTGATATACGTGATCGTCCGGCGGCCTCTTGCCGTCTCCATGGTCCCGTCGCCCGAGCTGGTCTTCGGCTCGATTTCAATACGTGAATCACCGATGGTGACCTTGGAAATTTCGTCATCATCGATCATCTTCACGAATTCGTTGTATGTAATTTCCTGCTCGCTGCTGCCGGAGCTGCCGCTCATGAAGGCGCTCACGACAAGGAGTGTGATCAGGGCTGCTATCAGGAAAATAAAGAGATTCTGCCTGGGCTGGCCGCTGCCCCCGCCTCCTCTGCGATTGTCATTGTTATTATCCAAGCCTGTTCCTTCCTGCCGCCGGTATGCCGGCCATTAAAGGATATATTCATGTAATTATTCAGAGTCCCATCCCGGATTTGAGATGAGACGGTCCGAAGCGCTCTTCGCCCTCCGAATACCCCAGATAATCTCAAAATCGGTCCGATGTGCATGCACCCCGTTCCTATTTTGAGAGATTATTCGGGCCCTGAACAGATACAAATTCGTAATGCCAATTATACTGAGTCGCTACCGCCGAATCAAACGAAAAAAGGCCAAAAAACCCCATTTCCGGCATTCTTAATGGAATTTTCACATCTGAAAGCCCGAACCCCCTCTGCCGCCTCTTTGCCTTCTGACGGCAGGCGCTGAATTTCCGGGGAAATTTTTCCGTCTCTCATCCGTTCTTTCCCGCGGCCTCCAGCATCTTGTGAATATAGTAGCCCGTATAGGAATCGTGCCGCTCCGCGATCTCTTCGGGTGTTCCTTCCGCAATGACGGTGCCGCCTCCGTCGCCTCCCTCAGGTCCCATGTCAATGATATAGTCACCGCACTTGATGACATCCAGATTGTGTTCGATGACGACAACCGTATTGCCGCCCTCCGCAAGTCTTCTGAGGATCGAGATGAGCTTGTCGACATCCGCGAAATGCAGGCCGGTCGTGGGTTCATCGAGAATATAGATCGTCCGCCCGGTGCTCCTGCGCGAGAGCTCGGCCGCGAGCTTGATGCGCTGAGCCTCGCCGCCGGAGAGCTCCGTCGACGGCTGCCCGAGCTTTACATATCCCAGTCCGACATCGTAGAGTGTCTGTATCTTGGTCCGGATCGAAGGCACGTTTTCGAAGAATGTCAACGCCTCCTCGACCGTCATATTGAGGACATCGTAAATACTCTTTCCCTTGTACTTCACTTCCAGCGTCTCGCGGTTGTACCGCTTTCCGTGGCAGACTTCGCACGGGACATAGACATCCGAGAGGAAATGCATTTCGATCTTAATGATGCCGTCGCCGCCGCAGGCCTCGCAGCGGCCGCCCTTAACGTTAAAACTGAAACGTCCCTTCTTGTAGCCGCGGGCCTTGGCATCCGGTGTCCCCGCAAACAGATCGCGGATCATGTCAAAGACACCGGTGTACGTCGCCGGATTCGAGCGCGGTGTGCGCCCGATCGGAGACTGATCGATGTCGATGACCTTGTCGAGCTGGTCCATTCCGTCGATGCCGTCGTTTGCGCCCGGTATCGTGCGGGCGTGATTGAGCTCCCGGGCAAGTGTCTTGTAGAGAACTTCGTTCACGAGAGAGCTCTTGCCCGATCCGGACACGCCCGTGACGACCGTCATGACGCCCAGCGGGAAGCGCACATCGATGTGCTTCAGGTTATTGACCGCGGCGCCGCGGACCGTGAGCCAGCCGGCCGGCTTCCTTCGCTCCTTCGGAACTTCGATTTTCAGCGCTCCCGACAGGTATTTTCCGGTGAGCGACTTCGGATTCTTCATGATTTCTTCCGCTGTGCCGGCCGCCACGACTTCGCCGCCGTGCGATCCGGCGCCGGGGCCGATATCAACGATATAGTCCGCCGCGCGCATCGTGTCCTCATCGTGCTCGACGACAATCACCGTGTTCCAGAGATTGCGGAGTCTCTTCAGCGTATTGAGCAGCTTGTTGTTGTCTCTCTGATGAAGACCGATGCTCGGCTCATCGAGAATATAGCAGACGCCGACAAGGCCGGATCCGATCTGGGTTGCAAGCCGGATGCGCTGTGCCTCGCCGCCGGACAGAGTAGCCGTCGAGCGGGAGAGCGTGAGATAGTTAAGACCGACATCTATGAGGAAACCGACGCGGTTTCTGATTTCCTTCAGAATCTGCTGACCGATGATCTGCTGTGTCGGTGAAAGCTCGAGGTGATCGATAAAATCGCGAAGGTCCGTAATGGACAGCGTCGTGACCTCATAAATGTTCTTGTCTCCGACCGTGACAGCCAGTGATTCCTTCTTCAGCCTCTGTCCGTGGCAGGTGCTGCACGGCGTGATCGTCATGAACTCCTCATACTGCGCTTTGGCTGTGTCGGAGAAGGTCTCCTTGTAGCGCCGCTCCGAATTTTTAATAAGGCCTTCGAACTGAATCGGGTACACACCTGTCCCGCGCTGGCCGGTGTAATGTACATCCACGCTTACGTCCGTGCCGTACATCAGCATCCTGCGCACTTCTTCAGGAAGCTCTCTCCAGGGTGTATCGAGGCTGAAACGGAATCTCTTCGAAAGAGCCCGGAGTGTCGCGTTCGTGAAGCTTCCCTCATTCATGCAGCTCTGCCAGCCGCAGACCGCGATGGCACCCTCATTGATGGAGAGCCGATCGTCCGGAACGATGAGTCTTGGATCGAACTCCATCTTGTAGCCGAGTCCTGCGCAGTCCGGGCAGGCACCGAACGGATTATTGAAAGAGAAACTCCTCGGCTCGATCTCCGGAATGCTGATGCCGCAGACCGGGCAGGCAAAATTCTGTGAAAACTCCAAAAGGGTCCCGCCGATAACATCCACCTGGGCGAGCCCGTCAGCCAGATTCAGCGCATTTTCCAGCGAATCCGTAAGTCTTCTCTCGATCCCGGGCTTTACCACCAGGCGGTCGACGATGATCTCGATATTGTGCTTGATATTCTTGTCGAGGGAAATGTCCTCGGAGAGGTCATACTGATTCCCGTCCACACGCACACGGACATAACCCGCGCGGCGTGCGCGGTCGAATACCTTTTCGTGCATACCCTTGCGGCCGCGGACAACCGGCGCGAAGACCTGGATCTTCGTCCCTTCCGGAAGCGCCATTACCTGATCCACCATCTGATCAACTGTCTGCTTCGAGATGACCCGTCCGCAGTTCGGGCAGTGCGGGATGCCGACGCGTGCGTAGAGAAGACGCAGGTGGTCATAGATTTCCGTCACCGTTCCGACCGTGGAACGCGGGTTCCGGTTCGTCGATTTCTGATCGATGGAAATCGCAGGGGAAAGTCCTTGAATGTCATCGACATCCGGCTTCTCCATCTGCCCCAGGAACTGACGTGCATAGGAAGAGAGCGACTGCATGTAGCGCCGCTGTCCCTCTGCATAAATCGTATCGAAGGCGAGCGAGCTCTTGCCCGATCCCGAAAGGCCGGTCAGCACGACCAGCTCGTTGCGCGGAATATCCAGACTGATATTCTTCAGATTGTGCTCTCTGGCGCCGCGGATGCGGATACAGTCGTCCTTGTGAATGATCTTGCGCCGGGCCTCATCCTTCTTTCCGTCCTGCGCGAATTTTTCCTCTTCTGCTTTCAGCTCCGGCCAGTAGTCGGGGCGCATCTTTACTGCCATGTTGGTTCTCTCCAATATAAATGCTTCTATATATGATATGCTTTCGGATATGCTTCCGGCTGTATGAAAAAACCGTACTGCCGGGCAGCGCTGCTTCCGCTCTGCGGGGCACGCAGGCAGACGCTGCGGCTTCGGACCTTATCCGATCTGCCTTAAAGGCCCTTTGTGATCTCGTTGTAATGCTTCTTTAAATCCACCATCCGGTCACGCAGCTCGGCCGCAGCCTCGAAGTTGAGGTCCGCCGCCGCGTGCCGCATCTGTTTTTCCGTCTTTTCGATCAGCTTCTTCAGCTCGTCTCTGTTCATCGACTCCGGATCTTTCTCGAATTCCGCATTCTCCTTCGAGATTTCCTTTGAAATCGTGATGAGGTCGCGGACCTCCTTCTTGATCGTCTGCGGCGTGATTCCGTGTTCCATGTTGTACTTCTGCTGGATCGCACGTCTCCGGTTCGTCTCGTCGATGGCCTTCCGCATGGAATCCGTGATCGTGTCGGCGTACATGATGACGTGGCCTTCCGCGTTGCGGGACGCGCGCCCGATGGTCTGAATCAGCGATGTCTCATTGCGCAGGAAGCCTTCCTTGTCGGCGTCGAGAATCGCAACCAGTGAAATTTCCGGAATGTCCAGACCCTCGCGGAGCAGATTGATGCCGACAAGCACGTCGAAAACGTCGAGCCGCATGTCGCGGATGATTTTGGCTCTCTCGAGTGTATCGATGTCCGAGTGAAGATATTTCACACGGATGCCGACACCCGCCAGATAATCCGTGAGGTCCTCGGCCATCTTCTTCGTGAGCGTCGTGACCAGCACCTTGTTTTTTTTCTCTGTCTCTTTGTGGATCTCCGCGATGAGGTCATCAATCTGGCCCTTCACCGGCCGCACAGAAATCTCCGGGTCGAGCAGGCCGGTCGGACGGATGATCTGCTCGGCGCGCAGCAGCTCATGTTCCGCCTCGTAGGGGCCGGGCGTTGCGGAGACAAAGAGCATCTGGTCGATACGCTGCTCGAACTCCTCAAAGGAGAGCGGCCGGTTGTCCATCGCCGAAGGGAGCCGGAATCCGTATTCGACCAGCGTCTTCTTGCGGTTCTGATCGCCGTGATACATTGCTCCGATCTGCGGAATCGTAATGTGCGACTCGTCGATCATGATCATGTAGTCGCCCTTGAAAAAGTCCATGAGACACATCGGGGCAGAGCCCGGCGCGCGCCCGGAGAGCGGCCGCGAATAGTTCTCGATGCCGCTGCAGAAGCCGGTCTCGCGGAGCATTTCAATGTCAAAATTCGTGCGCTCGGCGATTCGCTGGGCTTCGAGAAGTTTTCCCTGACTCCGGAAGTACTCGACCCGCTCCTTCAGCTCCTTCTCAATCTCATCGCAGGCGCGGTTGATCTTCTCCTGCGGCACGACATAGTGCGAGGCCGGGAAAATATCTACATGCCGGAGTTCAGCGTGCGGCTTTCCCGTAATCGGCTCGACCTGCGTGATGCGGTCTATCTCATCGCCGAAAAACTCAATGCGGAGAATATAGTCCGAGCCTTCGGCCGGATTGATCTCGAGCACATCGCCGTGCAGGCGGTAGCAGCTGCGCTGCAGGTCGTCATTGCGCTCATAGTGGATATTCGTGAGACGGTCGCAGACTTCCTGCGGGCTCTTCTCCATGCCGGGGCGGAGCGAGATTGCCATCTGTTCGTAGTCATCCGGCGAACCGAGGCCGTAGATACAGGAAACCGAGGCGACGACGATGACGTCTCTTCGTTCAGACAGGGAGGCCGTCGCGGACAGACGCATCTTGTCGATCTCATCATTCACCGCGGAGTCCTTCGCGATATAGGTATCCGTCTGCGGAACGTATGCCTCCGGCTGATAATAGTCATAATAGGAGACGAAGTACTCGACGGCATTATTCGGAAAGAATTCCTTGAATTCGGAATAGAGCTGCGCCGCAAGCGTTTTATTGTGCGAGATGACCAGCGTCGGCTTATTCATGGCGGCGATGATATTCGCCATCGTAAATGTCTTGCCGGAGCCGGTCACGCCGAGCAGCGTCTCAAACTGATTGCCGGCTTTGAATCCGTCAACCAGCTCTTTTATGGCTTCCGGCTGATCGCCGGTCGGTTTGTATTTGGAAACCAGTTCAAAATGATCCATGTCACCCTCTGGCGGGCAATGCGGCCGTTTCTGCGGATAAAGTTTTTGCGCAGAAACTGCACGGACGGCTCCCGCCCATGAAAAGCCCGCCATGCTGTATCACGGCAGGCAGAACTCACTGTGTGCATTCTGCATCATGATAGCATGGCGGGTGCATTTGAACAAACATTTGTTCGATTCCAGGGCGGCATTATTCCTTGTCCCGGATGATCTCCAGCGCGCGGTCGAGCTGGTTGTCGGTTCCATCCTTCGCGTAGGCATCCGAGTCGAACTCAAGTACTTCATCCGGCGTGATGCCCTTGTGATTGATGTCGCGGCCGTTCCTTGTGAAATATGCCGCGGTTGTGATTTTAACGGAAGTGCCGTCGCCGAGACTGAGTACGGACTGGACGACGCCCTTTCCGTAGGTCTGCGTGCCCAGGATGGTTCCGATGCCGGAATCCTGGATGGCTCCGGAGAGAATCTCCGATGCACTTGCAGAATAGCCATTGACGAGAACAACCAGCGGTTTGGTGAATTCGTTCGTGCCGTCGGCCTTGTACTCGGTGCGGGATCCGTCCGCCTCTTCATAATAGAAGACAAGTCCTTCCGGAAGCAGCTGGTTTGCGATGTCAACCACGGTCGAAACATTGCCGCCCGGGTTTCCGCGGAGATCGAGGACAAGTCCCTTCATCCCCTGATCCTCAAGGTCCGCCATCGCCTCTTTGAACTGATCCGCCGTCACATCATCGAATTCGGTGATGGCAATGTAGCCGATCTTGTTCTCCTCATCTTTCATCGAGTGTGTGACCGTGACATCGTCGACCTTGCCGCGGGTGACCGTGATATCCTGATAATCGCTCACACCGTCGCGGTAAATCGTGAGAACAACATCTGTCCCCTCATCGCCGCGGATCATGCTGACGACGTCATTCAGCGACATGCCCGAGACATCCTGCCCGTCGACCTTTGTGATGATATCGCCGTCCTGAAGCCCTGCCTTTTCCGCCGGAGAATCCGGGAAAATTCCCGAAAGCATCGGGTATCCGGTATCTTTGTCGGTTGAGACATACGAGCCGATGCCGTAATAGACGCCTTCCGTCGTCTCGGAGAGCTGCTCGGTCTCGTCTGCCGTATAGTATTCCGAGTACGGATCATCCAGTGATTCAAGAAGCCCCTTATAAAGGCCGTCCACTTCCTGATCGACCGTGACCTCATCGTCATAGTAATAATACTGCCGGATGATTTCCTCGAGCTGTCCAATCTTCGCAATGGATTCCGGGTTGAGCACTGTGTCATAGGAAGAATCGGTTCCGCTGTCTTCCCCGGCAGACGTACTTCCGCCCGTCTGTACACTTCCGCTTCCGACCGCCTTCCGGATATAGAAGGCGCCGACCGTTCCGCCGACAAGGGCGGTGATGAGAGCGCCGGTGACCATGCCGGCGATGAAGCAGCGGACATTCATCTTCTTCGGAGGCCGTGACGAGCCGGGCTGTCCTGTAAGTCCGGGCGTCCCGGGCGTTCCCGGCTGCTGAGGCCCTCCCGTGCCGCCGGCCGGTCCGCTTCCCGCGCCCTGCGGTTCCTGATACCGTCTGTTTGCGCCGTACTGAGCCTCATTCCAGCTCCCGTCGGCTGCATTTGTCTGTCCGTATCCGGGCTGTCCGTCCGGCTTAGCGCCATACTGCGCCTGATTCCATCCATTATTCTGCTGCATTGTCTGTCCGTAAAAACTGTTCTGATCGCCGATTGCCTGATCTCCCTGTCCGAACGGAATTTCCCCTCCGGACGGCATCCCCAGATCAATATACTGTCTTCCGTTTTTGCCCGCAGATCCGCCTGCATTCGCAGCCGGGCGGCCGTTTTCTCCGTTATTCTTCGGGTTATTCTCCGGGTTTGTGCTCTTTTCTTCGTCTGTAGTTCCCATTGCTTTTATTCCCAATATCTGTTGCTCATTACAGATAGTTCCACGGGCTCACGTACGAGCCGTTCAGGCGCACCGAGAAATGAAGGTGCGGTCCCGTGGAGTTTCCGGTGCTGCCGACCGCCGCGATCTGTCCACCCGCCGAAACGCTCTGTCCGGATGAAACATACAGTGCCGAGGCATGCATGTAAATCGTGTAAAGCCCGCCGCCGTGATTGATCATGACGTAGTTTCCCATCGACGAGCTGTAGCCCGCCGAGACGACAGTGCCGTCCGCCGCCGCAAGAATGGCTGATCCGTACGGTGCAGCCATATCAATGCCGCTGTGGAACTTCTCGACGCCGGAAATTGGATGGATCCGGTATCCGAAATCAGAAGAAATATATGTATAGGACGGACACGGCCACGTGAAGGCGCCGCCCGAATATTGTTTTTGCTGCTGCTGCGCCGCCAGTGTCTGCTTGTCGGCCGCCACACTCGCCTCAAGCGCTGAAATCTCGCTCGTCTGCTGATTCAGCGCACTCTCCGCATCGTCGAGGTCCGCCTCACTGTCCGCAATCTGCCCCTCGAGAGACGTGATCTCAGCCGTCTTGTCGGCGATGAGGGTCTGCATGTTGTTCTCTTCTTCTTCCTGTGCGGACTTCGCATCCTCGAGCGTCTGCTGCTCTTCCTCGAGTGCCTGCTTCGTGAGCTCCACAAGCTGCGTCTGCTGCTTGTACTCCTCGAGCTTCCTCTGGTCGTATTCCGAAAGCTCATTTACATAGTAGGCCTTGTTCAGCATATCTCCAAAACTCGATGCCTTCAGGAGCAGCTCGACATAGTAGGTATTGCCCTTCTCATAGATGAACCGGATGCGCTTCTTCATGGCCTCATACTGCGCCTGCTGCGTCGCTTCGGCTTCCTCGAGTTCGGTTTGGGTCTTGTCGATCTCGGCTTCCTTGTCCTCGATCTGTGACTTCAGATCGTCGATCTTCGCCTGAATCTCATTCAGCTGCGAATCGAGGTCCGACACGTACGTCTCCAGGCTGCTCTTGGAAGCTTCAAGGCTGTCCTGCATTGCCTGGATATCACTCACGTTCTGCTTGAGCGACTCCTGCTGCTTCTTCGCATCCTCGATCTGGGATTCTTTCTCCTTGATCGACTCTTCCGTGACGGTCTCCGCATGCAGTTCCTGTGCAGGGCCCGCGAAAAGAGACGTTCCCATAACCGCTATAGACAGCAATATTCCCCGGAGGGCATATTGTGCATTTGTCGTATGTGATTTTCTTCTCAAGATCTTACCGTGCCGGTGAAGTTTTAACGATGTCCTTCTAAACCTTTCCCGGCCGTATTCAGGCGGAAAAGTGCCGCCTGAACAAAGCCGGGAAGGGAATATCATTCTTCATCTCTTAAATGTCTGTGAACTGTAAACATACTGCCGAAGAAGCCGATGCCGACGCCGATCAGGATGCTTACCGGGATGAGGCTCTTCATGATGTCCCCGACCGGAAGGAAATTCATCAGGTTTGTCAGCATCTGGAAACGGCTCGTGATATAGTTGACTGCCTTGCCGTAAAAGAAGTAAATGAGCACCAGCGGGATCAGCGAACCGGCAAAACCGATGATCATGCCTTCGATGACGAACGGCGCCCGTATGAAGTAGTCCGTCGCGCCGACGTATTTCATGATGTTGATTTCTTCCTGCCGGACCGAGATACCGATGGTGACGGTATTGCTGATGAGGAAGATGGAGACGCCGAGCAGAAGCAGAACGATTGCAATGTAGATGTACGCAATCAGACTGTTGAAGCCGGTGAGCGTCGTCGCCGTAAGTTCCGACCGGTTGACGGTCCGGACCTGATCGAGTCCCTGGAGATAATCGACGAGATCTCCCTGTTTGGAGACATCCTTCAGATAAATCTCGAGGTTCGCATCATTCTCGAGCGGGTTCTCCGTGAAGCCGTCGGAATACTCCCCGAGGTACTCTTCCTTGAAGGAATCCCATGCTTCCTCAGCGGAGACATAGGTCACGCTCGCAACTTCCGGCCGCTCTTCGATGGCGACCTTGAGCTGCTGGATTTCGTCCTCGGTTGTGCCCTCGTTGAAAAAGACCGTGACGGAAACGCCCTGCTCGGCCGAGCGCACGACATGCTGCAGATCCGCCATCAGTGCATAGAAAAGACCGAACAGAAAGAGACAGGCCGCGATCGTCGCGATGGATGCCAGTGTGAACATTTTATTGCGGCGAAGGTTGCGTAAGCCCTGACCGATTGTATAGAAAAATGAACTGATTTTCATCGGTACCTCATTAATGAATATCCGTTAATATCCGCAGCTGTGCAGACTGCAGTCAGACGCCGGAAGAATTTCCGTCTCCGCCGTCATCGTCAGCGTAACCGTAATAATCCGTCCGGCTGATTTCCCCGGTCAGAGAAAGGTCCTCGGTCAGGTCCCGCGCCGTGCTGCCGGCCGAAGTCGGATCATCGGAATACCCGTCCATGTCGGACGTTAAGCCCGCATCGTCTGAAAAAGTATCATAGGATGCGCCGTTCTGATCGTCCGGTTCGACAAAGTCACCGGTATCATAATTCTCATCCTCGAACTCATCCTCGATCTCCGTGTTTTCATCGAGATCGATCTCTTCCTCGTAGGCCTGGTTCTCGCTGCGCGTGTAGCTGCCGTGCTCTTCGTCGCCCGTGATGACGCCCTGGCTCATGGTTATGACACGCTTATGCATGGCATTGACGATCTCACGGTTGTGCGTGACGACCACGACCGTCATGCCCTCATTGTTGACCGCCTCGAGAAGCTTCATGATTTCCCATGAATTTCTGGGGTCAAGGTTGCCGGTCGGCTCATCGGCGAGAAGAATGAACGGCTTATTGATCAGCGCCCGGGCGAGTGCGACTCTCTGCTGCTCGCCGCCGGAGAGCTGGTCCGGGTAGTTCTTGTACTTATTGGCAAGTCCGACCGTCTTCAGGATCTCCGGCACGTTCTTGCGGATGCGGTAATTCGGAATCTGAATGATCCGCTGTGCGAAAGCCACGTTCTCATAGATGCTCCGGTCCTTCAGAAGACGGAAATCCTGGAAAACGATGCCGAGATTCCGGCGGAACTTCGCAATCTTGCGGTGCGGCAGCGTATTCAGCTCATAGCCGAGTACATTCACATATCCCCTCGTCGGTTTCAGTTCCCTCATGAGAAGTTTGATGAGCGTGGATTTTCCGGAACCGGAATCTCCGACGATGAAGACAAACTCACCCTGCTTTATGTCCAGCGAGATGCCGTTCAGCGCAGGCGTATGCTTGTCATACGCCTTGTATACATTTCGGATGGTAATGACATTTCCGTCCGGAATGTCGACAATCTTACGTTTTTTCGCCATTATTGAACTCCAGAAATCTTAATTGTGTGTCGAAATCAATACTCAAAGGTATCCATCTTCGACATATAGTTCATGTATTTTACCACCATGAGCGCAATCTTGAAGGTGATTGCATCGTCGAAGACACGCAGATCGAGCCCTGTGCTCTTCTGCAGCTTGTCGAGACGGTAAACCAGCGTATTGCGGTGGATGAAGAGCTGTCTCGATGTCTCCGAAACATTCAGGTTGTTCTCGAAAAACTTATTGATGGTTGTGAGTGTTTCCTCATCGAAATCATCCGGATTATTGCTGCCGAAGACCTCGCGGATAAACATCTTGCAGAGCGGAATCGGAAGCTGGTAAATGAGACGTCCGATGCCGAGCTGGCTGTACGCCACGATGTTCCGGTCCTCAAAGAAAATCTTGCCGACATCCAGGGCCATCTTCGCTTCCTTATAGGAGCGGGAGACCTCCTTCAGCTCGCCGACTGCCGTGCCGTATGCGATATGTGCATCCGTGATGTTGTTCTTGGTAAGGAAGGCGATGTATGCCTCCGCCATGCGCTGGACATCCGACTGCTTGCTGCCTTCGCTCAGGTCCTTCACGACGATGACGCCGTTTTCATCGACGGCAGTGACAAAGTCGTTTCCGCCGGCACCGGCATACTGCTGCATCAGCTCAAGCGTGCCCTGATCCTTCTCTTCACCGGTCTCGATGATAATGACAACTCGGGGCGTGTTTGCGGAAATATGGAGCTTCTTCGCCCTGCCGTAAATATCCACCAGCAGGAGATTGTCGAGAAGCAGGTTCTTAATGAAGCTGTCGCGGTCATAGCGCTCCTTCAGCGCGCCGACCAGTCCCTGGATCTGGAATGCGGCCATCTTGCCGATGACAAGTCCGTTGTCGCCGCCGCCCTGAATGACAAGGACAAACTCCAGCACCTGTTCATCAAAAATCTTGAAAAACAGAAAATCGCCCCAGCTCTGGGTATCCGCCGGGGACTGAGCGAATTTCGGCACGAACGAAGCTGCCTCAGAAAAAACCGGCGCCGTAACTGCCTGCTCACGTCCTTCCGAATCCATCACCCCAAGCTCGACCTTCGCAATAGTCTGGATCCCATCGATCGTGCTCTGTAAAACCTGATTCGAAATCATTTCTTCACCCCTGAAATAAACTCTCTGCTGTAACTTCCCCGCACACGTCCCCCACAGACGCGAATGCCATAGTCAAAAATATTCTAAAACAACCGTGATTAAAAATCCATAAATTGGGCCCTGTTTTTTGTGAAATTTCACCATAGTTTGCTGACTTTTCATCGGTTTTTCGCGAATGCCCTACGCAAAAACAAATTCAGCCAGCGCGATATACACGACACAGATTACCATGCCGACGATGGCCGGAACCGACAGGAGGCGCGGTTTCTTCACCGGCTGCGCCTGCTGCTGTGCACCGTAATAAGGCTGTGCGCCAGCTGCGGACTGCGCCGGGCCGTACGGAGACTGCTGCGTTCCATACGAAAACTGCTGTCCCGCAGACTCCGCGGAAGGTTGTCTTTTTGCTTTCTTCTTTCGCCCGATAATCGGCGGCCGGTTCTCATTTGCTGCCATCTGATTCAGAATCAGTCCGGAAAGAATAAGAAACGCGGCGCCGACGCAGGTGAGGATGACAACGGCGGCAATCATATAAGAGTCGCTGCCGCTTCCGAACATCTGCTGAATTTCATCCTGCATCGCTTGAATTTCTTCTTCGGTGAAATCCCCTGAGAACATGCCGGACGCGGTCATGGACACCACACTGAACGAGTTGAACAGCATATGCATGACGGTGGACGTCACCGTGCTCCCGGTCGCCTCAACCGCAAGGGCCAGCATGATCCCGAGGAAGCACGCATAACAAGCCTGATTGAAATTTAAATGCATCAGTCCGAACATCACGGAGGACAGAATAACGGCTCCGGCAATGCGCCCGGTCTGGCGGAACGAATGGAAAATGTATCCGCGGAACACGAATTCCTCCGCCATCGGCCCCAGAACTCCGACCATCAGGAAGACCGCCCATGCAGGCAGATCGAGTCCCATCGCCGCGATCTCAAGCGCGCTGTTGCCAGAGACTAACTGCGTTGCAATATTAATCGCCGTAACCGCAGGCATGAGAGTCACGACAAGCAGCAGCGCCCACAGAACCGTGGAAATCCTGATCTTATGATATCCAAGACATTCGTTGATTCCGGCCGGCGTGCACAGAAGAAAGATAACCGTCGGAATAAGCAGTGCCCCTTCCGAGACGGCAATGGACGGAACAAGCTCTGTTACACCCGGCTGCACAGACGCATAATAGGGCTGCAGCAGTGCACACGCAAAGGTAAGAAGAATCGAAAAGAAAAAGACATATCCTGCTTTTCTCGATGACATAAAAACAATACTCCTGAAGAATCGTAAAAACCTGCGCCTGCCGGAAAGTATCCGCCCCGGCGCGTACAGCGGTGCCGCCCCGCACATCGGGAGTACCGTTTCCGTTCAGATGCGCTCGATGGAGTCCGGCGTGATCTTCACCCTGCCTTCCTTCATCAGGTGGCCTACTGCGCGCTTGAACTCGCTTTTGCTCATATGGACTTCTTCCCGGATGCGCTCAGGGTCCGCCTTATCCGTGAAAGGAAGCTTTCCGCCCCGCTCGTCCAGGATCCGGAGCAGCGTCCCGCAGTCGGAATCCATCTGGTACATGGCCTTCTCCCGGAGAGAGAGGTCCAGTTTCCCGTCCGGACGAACCCGGGTGACCCGGGCAGAAATCGTCTCCCCGACCCGGAGCGGCCGCACCAGCTCTTTTTTCGGAATCAGGGCCGAAAAGCAGTCGTCCACCGCGACAAACATTCCGAAATTGCCGCTCGTCTCATAGACGGTTCCATTCACCCGGTCCCCCGTGTGATACGGAGAGTCCGTCCGAAGATACGGGTATACGTTCATCGTTGCGCAAAGCCGCCCGCTCTTGTCGATATAGACCGCGGCGAGGCATTCCTCGCCTTCCTTCACATGGGCATCGCGGGGCTGTTCATGATAAGGAAGAAGAAGGTCTTTATCCAGTCCCCAGTCAAGAAATGCTCCGGTCCGGTTCACTGCCGCAACCGTGAGCCAGCCGACCTCGTGAAGATGAAGTTTTGGCTGCTTCGTGGTTGCAATCAGGCGGTCCTCCGAATCCCTGTAAAGGAAAACCTCCACCCTGCCGCCGGCCTTCGCGCCTTCCGGAATCTGCCGGCCCGGCAGCAGTACCTCTTCCGACTTCTCCTCATCGGTCAGATAGGCGCCGTGCTCCGTGATCTCTGCGATGGTCAGTGTCTGTGTTTCTCCCAATTTAAGCATCGTCATTCCGTCCTTTCATCCCGCTGCTACAGCACCCACGCGCTCTCTTCGTCCGGCCTGCGCGGGCGCAGTGTGAGTTCCATACAAGCAAACGCCTTCCCGTCGCTTCCGTTCATGGAAATCGAAACTTTCTTCTCACCTGTCCCGGTCATTTCCGCCGGGTAGGCGAGGATATCAATTGTATCGCCAAGAAGCGCCTGCTTCTTATATTCCACGCGCATGCCGCAGACAATCTGCTCCTCCGGCACAAGCTGCATCACGAACCGCACGTACTGTGCGTTATTGAGATGGTGATTCGAATCGAGGTGACTCTCGCTGACCTCAACCCTCGACACCCTCTGCGGCACGGCATCTTTCGGAAGCAGAATCTTCCGCGGCAGGTATTCCATGTCGCTGAATTTTTCCCCGAGCTCATAGACCCGGCTCATCTCCGGCGGAACGATCGCCGGAACCATTTTGTCGAGATTGATGAGCGACCAGACGGAATTCGCTTCCGCAAGCCGCTCCCCGTCCGCAGAGTCCATACTGAAATTTCTCAGTCCCATGAAACCGCGGAGTTCATAGGGATTCGTTGCCGTGATAACCCGCTCGCCGAGCACCGGATAGCGCCGCACTTCGATCTGCCAGTAGTTGACGACCCATGCATAATGCCGGTCGACGAGATACCGAATCCCGACGTGCCCGTCCTCCGACTGAAACGTCGAGCAGTCCTGAAAATAATTGATCAGCGACTCGGGCCTGAGCAGTCCGTGCTCATCGACCTCGCTGTAACGAATTCTGTCCTCAAATGAATACATCCGAATAAAATTCTCCCTGTCTGTGGATTCGAACCTGCGCAGAACCGCGCCGCATATGCCGCGCGCATAAAGCCGTGTCCTGACAGAACGGATCCCGCATCGAACCTGGGGCCGCGTCCCGCTGCGGCTGCAGGACTTTTTCTGCCGTCATTCTTCCGCAGATGTAAACCTGATCAGTTCCGCCTCGATTTCCTCTCTCGGCGCAGCCATAGTCCCCTGCGCCATCTCCGGCTTTCCGCCGCCGCGCCCGGAGAGTGCGGCATTCGCAGTTTTGACGAGGGGACGCACATCGATCGACCGGCTGCCGATGACATAATACCAGCCTTCGCCCTGTTTCGTGAAGACTGCGCAGCAGGTCCCCTTTCCGTGCTCCAGCAAAAACTCGCAGAACCGACGCGCCTCCACAGGCGTCATGGAGTCCTCGAATTCCATCGTGAGCTTTCTGCCGTCCGGAAGTGCATCCGCCCGGGCGCCGTAGTACATGGTCATGATTTCGCCGATACGGCGGCTCTTTTCAAAGCTCTCTTCCTTCACCCTGGCAAAACCGTCAGGCACCAGCGCCGGATCAACGGCAAGCTGCTTTGCAAGGTCATTCACGATATCTGTCCGCTGCTCCATTATGCGGAGGGCGCGGCCGCCGCTCGCCATTGTGATGCGTACGCCGCCCTTGTAATGAATCATGGAGAGGCATTTGATGAGGCCGATTTCGCCGGTCCTTGCGACATGCGTTCCGCAGCAGGCGCACACATCGGTGTCCGGAATCGTGACGATACGGACCCTGCCGGTGAGTTCCTTCTTGCTGCGGTATTGGATGTTTTTAAGTTCTTCCTCCGATGGGTAAGTGATTTCAATCGGAAGGTTCTCGTAAACACGCCCGTTTGCCTCGCGCTCGATCTCCATCAGCTGATCCCAGGTGAGCGGGCCGGACAGATCAATCGTGATGACATCATCACCCATGTGGTATCCGACATTTTCATAACCGTAATGCGCATGAACAAGCCCCGAGATAATGTGCTCGCCGCTGTGATTCTGCATCAGGTCGAACCGCCGCGCCCAGTCGATCTTTCCATGGACCGCAGCACCTTCCGGCAGCGGCGCATCGGTATAATGAACAATCACATCATCCGCCCTGCGCTGAACATCCTGTACGTGAACCGTAAGGCCGTCGGAGTATCCGTCCGCCGGGAATGTGCTATCCTGCACGGAGTTTTCTCCATTCATCTTCAGAATCCCGCGGTCCGCCGGCTGTCCCCCGCCCTCTGGATAAAAAGCAGTGTCATCAAGAATCACTTCGAAGCGTGGGCTTTCCGCTGTATGAATCGGTGTACAGGAAATCACCTCTGCATCAAATTCACGTAAATAAGTGTTTTTATAAAACAGTTCATTCATTTCCATGGTACAAGCCCCCGATGATCTGTGAGAACTCCTGCTGTTCTTTGTTCTGACACTCTCTGTTCAGGCATTCCCTGATTATGTTTTATTATTTACTGCATTGCCGAGCGTAAATGAATTTCTTTCGTCCGCGGGCGTCACGCCCCAATCCGGCAGAATAATTTCCGCGATTGCATATAACACAAAGTATACCATGGCCGGAGGAAAAGGGGCGGGTGCCCTGCGGCGCCCGCCCCTGCATTTAATTTCCATTCAATTTGTGTTTTGATTTGTTTTCCTGCAGACATACGGCAACGGTTATTTCGCGTTATTTCCGTACTCTGTCACCAGCCATGCGAAGTCGTGCGACGGCACGCCGACTGCCTTTGCCGCGCGGCTCTCTCCGGTCCAGAGGTCTGTATAATCCTCGTGCTCGTTGATCCACGCCGTCTCGTCACTGTCGCTGAAATTGAAAAGCGCAATCAGCTTCTCGCCCCTGTAATACCGGCCGATTCCGAGCACATGGTCATTGTACGTCTCAACCAGCCAAACATCCGCCCCGCCGTTGAAGGCGGCGTGTTCGCTGCGGATTTTCTCGAGCTTTTTAATTGCCGAGAACATCTTGCCCTGCCGCGTCGTCTTATCATTCCGGAGCGCGGCATCCTTCCAATTCATACTGCCGCGGTGCAGGTAGCGGCTGTCATCCTTCTTCAACGGATCATCATGATACGTATAGTCATTGAGCTGCGCGATCTCATCGCCCGAATACAGCACCGGAATACCGCTCTGCGTGAAAAGAAACGCGTGCAGCATGATATCGAGTTTTAACGACCAGTCGAGCTTGCCCGCATCGCGCTCGTATTCGGCCGCCTCTACGCCGCAAAGCGAGGCCGTCGTGCCGCAGAGGCGGGCATCTCCGAGCCTCGGGTCATCATTGTAGAGTTCTCCGCGCGCATTGCTTCCATAACAATAGCCGCGGAAATAATCATTGAGAAACTTCTTGTGCGCGACTTCTTCGACGCCGAACTGGCGCAGATACGGATAGTCCAGACCCCAGCCGATATCGTCGTGGCAGCGGAGATAATTGAGGAACGTGTACTGCCTGGGCAGCGCAAAAACGGACGCGAGCTGGTGCTTCAGCAGCCGCACGTCGTGCGTCGCAACCGTGTGCCAGGTGCTCGCCATCGTGGTGACGTTGTAAAGCATGTGGCACTCCGGCTTCTCGACGGTTCCGAAATACGGTACAACCTTGCTCGGTTCCATGACGACCTCGCCGAGAAGAAGGGTTCCCGGGCAGACGACATCGCACGCCATATGCATGATACGGACGAGCGTGTGCACCTGCGGAAGGTTGCGGCAGGTCGTGCCGAGCGTCTTCCAGATATACGGCGTCGCATCGAGACGGATGACATCAATACCCTGGTTGCACAGGTAGAGCATGTTGTCGGTCATGTCGTTGAAAACGACTGGATTGCGGTAGTTGAGGTCCCACTGATACGGATAGAACGTGGTCATGACGACCTTGTGCGCTTCCTCGCACCACGTGAAATTTCCCGGTGCGGTCTGCGGGAACACCTGCGGAACCGTTTTCTCGAACTCATTCGGGATATCCCAGTTGTCAAAGAAGAAATAGCGGTCCTGATACTCCTTCTCGCCGGCTTTCGCGCGCCTTGCCCACTCATGGTCCTCCGACGTGTGATTCATGACAAAATCAAGGCAGGTGCTGATTCCCTGCTTATGGCAGGCACTCGTAAGGTCCGCAAGGTCTTTCATCGTTCCCAGTTCCGGCTGCACTTTCCGGTAATCCGCGACCGCATAGCCGCCGTCGCTGCGGCCGGCCGGGCTCTCCAGCAGCGGCATCAGGTGAAGATAATCCACACCGCATTCCTTGATATAGTCGAGATGCTCCTTCACGCCCTTCAGATTCTTCGCAAAGCACTGCACATACATCAGCATGCCGGTGAGCGATCCGTCCTTATACCAGTCCGATGCGACCTCGCGTGCTTCATCGAGCTGCTTCAGCTCCGTGCTCCGCTCCTCATAATTGCGGTAAAGCATCGTAAGAAAATAGTCAAACGCCTGCTCATCTCCGTTATAAAGCTCGCCATAGAGCCATTTCATCTCATCGATGCACTTGTCAAGTCTGTTCCTGAACTTCGGATCCCACTTCGTCATGTCCGGCATACCGATACCCTCCCATGCTCCGGAAAACCCTCTGGTATCCCCCTGGAATTATCCCTGAAAATATATATCCCTGGATATTTCCAGGGAATACCAGAAACAAAAACGCTGCCCCATGCAGCCAAAATTCCGTCAAAACCCGCGCCTCCGCATAGGTTTTAACGGTTTTGAAATTAGTTTGTAATCGTTTTCATTATAGGACCCGCTTCACACTTCCCGCAATTGATTATATTGTTGAAAATCAATCCGCGAAATTGTGCACAATGCATCAAATCCCGTGGGTTTCGGTTTCTTCCGGATCGTCTGCGAATTTTCTTCTCACGCCCTCGGCAAGATACTGTGCTGTGCCCTCAATGCCGAACAGGGAACTGTCGATGAGAAGGTGCTTGAATCTCGGGTCGCCCGGTGCAAATCCCGCATACTGCATGTGATAGGAGCGCCGCGCCTTGTCCACCTCATGGATCATGTGCCGCGCCTCCTTATCCCCAAGTCCCAGTTCATGGATACTGTAATATACACGCTGTTTGTACGGCGCATAGATGAAAATGTGCATGCAGTCCGGCCGGTTCCCGAGAATAAAGTCAGAACACCGACCCACGATGATGCAGCTCTCTCTTTTTGCAATTTCCTCAATGACGCTTTTCTGCACACGGAAGATCTCATCCTGCGTGGAGTTTGTCCCGTCGCTCAGAGGAAAGCACATCCGCAAAAACCGGTCCGAAGACGGTTGCGGCTTTGCTTTCTCCTCTTCCTCCTTTACGACATCCACGGGCATTTCAAGTCTCTTTGCCGCGGCCTCGACAATATCCCGGTCATAGAACTCAACGCCGAGAATCTCGCTCATTCTCTTTGCGATCGGCCGTCCCATGCTGCCGAACTGTCTCTGAATGGTTACAACAAAGTGTTTCATAGGAAAATTTCCCTCAAATGCGTTTGTCTCTTCATCCATTTTACACTATGGCTGCGAAGGCCTGCACCTGTACTTCTTCCGGCGAATGCCGGCAGCTGCCGTCGGACACCGGCGCATGCCTTCCAATACCGATGGATACCTCCGAATGCCGGCGGATCAGCCGCAGCCCCGTGGTATTTCACATGACAAATCCGCAGATCGTAAAACAGACAACCGACAGCACGGCGGAAATGATGACGTAGGGCAGCTGTGAAAGCGCGTGCTCCATGTTTTCTATGCCGGAGGACTGGGAGGCAAGAAGCGTTGCATCCGCGTAGAAGCAGGCATGACTTCCGAATGTACCTCCGGAGATGACCGCCGCCATGATAAGAACCGGGTTTGCGCCGAGGACCGCACCGAGCGGGAAAACAATCGGAGTGATGATGGAGCTCATGCCCCAGTCGGAGCCGGTCGTGAAGGCGAGCAGCGCTCCGAGGATGAACACTGCAGCCGGGAAAACCTCTGCGAACAGGTACGGCTCGGCCTTCTCAATGATATATTCGGTCATTCCCATTTTCCCGGAAAGGTCCTTCAGAACAAAGGTGACGAGAAGAAGCGTCAGGGTGGGCAGCATGTCGGCAAAGCCCCGAATCATGGAAGACAGGAACTGATCCAGTGTGAGGATTTTGCGCGGAACATATAGAACGAAGCAGACAATGAGCGCCAGGATGACAGCGGACAGGATGTCGGATGTGACAACCGCATCGACGACCAGAACCCCCATCGGGATCAGGAAATTCCAGACATTGCCTTCAACATCCTCGTCCTCTTCCATCGCCTCGTGATTGTATTTGCGGCTCCGCTCCGAATAAACCATGCCCGTCTTTTCAACGCGCTCATAGGCTTTTTTCATCAGTCCGAGCTTAGGCATCACGCCGATGCAGAAGAGAAATACGATGATAAGTGTGATGATGGGATAGAAAAGAAACGGAATTGCCATTGTATAGGAGGCAATTGCACTTCCGGCACCAAGAGTACGCACGCTGTCCTGCTGGTAAAACAGGGACGCATAGAAGACAGCCCAGGTCGAGAACGGAAGCAGCACACAGACCGGTGCGCCCGTGGAATCAAGAAGATACGCGAGCGTCTCCCGGGGGAGCTTCTGCTTGTCGCTGATTTTCTTCATGCAGGCACCGATGGAGAGCACGTTCAGGTAGTCGTCCACGAAGATCAGAATACCCATCACAAACGTGGTGAGCAGTGTCTTCTTCTGCGTATTGCAGAATTTCGAGATGTAGCGCGAGAATCCAAAACTTCCCTTCGAGTCCGTGAGAAGTCCGATGAGACCGCCGAAGAGAAGGCAGACCAGCATGACCCACACATTCTCCGAGAGCATGTCCTGCAGGGACTGTCCCCAGCCCGTGAGAAAACCTGTGCCGTAAAGAAAGACCGCGGCTGCGAGTGATCCCGCTACCATGAATTCAAGACAGCGTTTGGTGATCACTGCCCCGACAATAATCCCGAGAGTAATGAGTATTGCAACGAGTCCCAGGTTCATGGAAAACTCTCCTTTACATATACAAAAAAGAGGTATACTCCGACTTCGGAGTATACCCCTTTGTACACTGTTATAAAGATGTAATTATATTTTTTTCTGCTGCGTCCCCCCGAATGCGTTTTTCCCCGGCGTCCGCCGGTGGATACACCAGTGCCGCAGTCTGAAATTCCTGCATCGGCAGGAATTTCAAGCAATTATTTCGTGTGCATTTTTTCCCTTGTATCGGCGAGTGCTCCATCCATGCGGGTGATGACATCTTTCATATCCTGATCGGAGATGACTGCCGTGGGCTCGAAGCGGATCGTTTTGGCGTTGACCAGTGTGCCGGCCGTGAGAACACGGCGGGCGAACAGGCCTTTCGAGGTCTCATATCCAAGTTCGGTCGAGTGGAATTCCACAGCAAGCATAAGACCAGTGCCGCGGATCTCTTGGATGATGTCGGGATACTTGTCCGCCAAAGACTGAAGACCTGCTTTCAGAACCTCGCCTTTCTTCCTGCAGACGCCCGGAATGTCGTTCTTCAGCATGTACCGGATGGTTGCAAGAGCGGCCGCGCAGCAGAGCGGGTTGCCGCCAAAGGTCGGAGAGCCGAGCAGCCACGGGTTGTCGATGAGCTGCTGCACCCACATCTTCGGGCGGCAGATAATGCCGGTGATCGGAAGAATGCCGCCGCCGAATGCCTTGCCGAAGCACATGATATCCGGCGTTACGCCTTCATGCTCGCATCTCCACATGGTGCCTGTGCGGCCCATACCGGTCTGGATTTCATCAAGAATCAGAGCAACTCCTGTCTCGTCGCAGATCTTCCGGACTGCCGTGAGATATCCGTCCGGCGGAATGATGACGCCTGCCTCGCCCTGAATCGGTTCAAGGATGACGGCAGCCACGGGCTCGCCTACTGCCTGGAGATTCCTGATTGCCTTCTCGATGTCTTCAGCGACACCGTACTGTACATGCTGTACCTGCTGCACCATCGGAGTATACGGCACACGGTAAGTTGACTTGCCGCCGACGGAAATCGCACCCATGGACTTACCGTGGAATGCGCCTACGGCGGAAATGAACCATCTGCCGCCCGTGGCGATTCTTGCAAGTTTTAACGCCATCTCGACAGCTTCCGCGCCGCCGTTTGTGAAGAAGCACTGCTGCAGATCGCCCGGCGTGATATCCGCCATTGCCTTGGCAAGATATCCGCGCAGAGGATCGAGAAGCTCCTGCGAATGCAGCGCCTGATGGTTAAGCTGTGCCCTCACGACTTCCATGATCTCCGGATTGCGGTGCCCGCACGTATAAATGCCGAAACCGCCGAGGCAATCGATAAACTTCTCGTCGTTGAGGCCGTATACATAGGCGCCCTCGTCATACCACTCAAGGACTGCTCCGTTCTCGGAGTCGGAGGAAACAGACTTGCGGTACTTAAGCCATCCCGGAGAAACGTAGTTGTCGAAGTAGTTCAGCGTGTCGCTGACCATCTTCTTCTTTTCTTCCTTCGTAATGTCCTTTGTGTCTTTTCCTATGAGACCGATGATCTCATCAAGATCCGATATAACCTGCTGCTTGTCTGCCATGTCGATTTCCTCCTTTTCTGTCCCCTTTGCCGTTCCATCGCTGTTGGCATCCTGCCCGGGTTCTCCGCCACGGGCGTACCTCTGCGTTTTTCCTGTCATCGAACCCCTGCGTTACCGAAAACCCGTTTTGTCGAAACGCATTTTCGGAGAATATGCGTTTCAAAAAAACAAAAAGGGCATATGTTCCTGACTCTTCAAAGCCAGCACATACGCCCTTGTATACGCCAAACGATTCTGTTCATCCTGCTGCCAGGATGCCATCAAGACCTTTCATCCCGCGAAGCTTTGTTTCATTCGAATCGTGCGAAGCTTCGTTTCATCCGATGTGCGGTTTTGATTTCGATACTCTGAGAATACCGGAATGGAAAATTACAGGCAATTCCCCGTTTGCCGTATTTTTGTATACATGTGTACGACGAGATACTCTTCCGGATTGTTTTTATACTCCTGAAAGAGTATATTTGTCTTGTGAGGAGCCGCATTCGGCAAAACCGCATCCGCGGATTTTGCCTCAGCGAAGAATCAAAATGGAAAAGAATGACGTCATGGTTCTGAATGAAATCATCTACAGACTCTATGACCGCAGCAGTGCGGTGCAGGACAGGGAGCGCCGGCTGCTCGCCGATCTGCGCACCTTCCTACACTGTCCCTTCGCGAGCATTCTGCATGCGGCACCTTCCGAGGATGCCCCGGCATTCCGGGATCCAATATGCGATCCCGCCTCTTTTCTTCCCGCAGAGGAAGCATACATCCGTCTCTCGGGAGAAGATCACATGCTCTGGAGCTCCATCGCGGGGCGGCCTGCCGTCGTGCGGGAGAGCAGCATGCTATCCGACTCTGCGCGGCAGGAGACGGCCATCTACCTTGCCTGCTATCAGAAATTCGGAATTTATGACACACTTCAGACGAATCTTTTCTCAGCCGGCCGTCTGCTCGGCGTTTTGACGCTGTACCGGACGAAGAAAGAAGGCGTTTTCTCGGACGACGATGTTTTTGTGATGCAGTGCCTCTCCTGCCACCTGTCCCGCCTGCTTGAAGTTGAAAAGCAAAAGGAAAATAGGGCTGCCGGCCCGTCGGCGCTGCGCGGTGAACGGGTCAGAAAGCTCTCCGCCTCACACGGCCTTACGGACCGGGAGAGTGAAATCCTCTCTCTCCTTCTTAAGGGAAGTGCCGACAGAGACATTGCCGAATCTCTGTCCATCTCCGAAGGCACACTGAAGAAGCATATCCAGCACATCTACAGGAAACTTGGAATCAGCGCCCGGTGGGAATTGATCGTGTTTCTGAGTGAAGACCTTTATTGATCCGATTAACAGCCTGAAATCCACCCGCGGAAATAATCTTCAAAGAATATCCTTCAGGGCAGCCTGTTTCCCGCGCTCCTGTAAAGCTCATACCATTCGCTGTGCGTGAGTGTGATGCTGCCTGCTTCCGCAAGCTCCCGGATCCTTGCCGGTTTTGTCGAACCGATGACGGCCTGCCCAACACCCGGTATGCGGAGAACAAAAGCTGTCGCGACCGCTCCGGCTGTAACGCCGTATTTTGCCGCGAGTTCATCCAGTTTCCGATTAAGCTCCGGGTATTTCTCCCTGTTATTTAAGAACGTTCCCTCAAAAAAACCGTACTGCAGCGTCGACCAGGACTGGATCGTGATGCCGTTCATACGGCAGTACTCCAGAGTTCCTCCCGTACGGACCGTTCCGGCCGGCACCATCATATTGACATTAAAGCCTTCATCAACAAGAAGCGTATGTGCACAGGAAAGCTGCAGCTGATCCGCGAGGAACCGGTTCTCTCCGAGCACACGGTTGTACATTTCAAGCTGACACGCGCTCATATTGCTCGCGCCGAACGCGCGCACCTTTCCGGAAGACTTCAGCTCGTCAAAGGCCTCTGCGACTTCCTCCGGTTCACCGAGGACATCCGGCCGGTGCAGGATCAGAAGATCCAGGCTGTCGATGGAGAGCCTCTTCAAAATTCCATCAACAGATGAGAGGATATGCTCCCTGCTGAAGTCATATTCTCCCTCTTTGATGCCGCACTTTGACTGAATGAACATCCTGTCGCGAAGCGAGGGATGTTCCCTCAGGATATTTCCGAATCTCCGCTCGGATTCACCGCCGCCGTAGATGTCGGCATGATCAAAAGCATTAATGCCGCTGGCAAGTGCTGCGTCGATCAGCTCATCCATGGACTTTTCATCCATTGCTCCGATGCGCATACACCCCATCACAACCCGTGAGACTCCCGGCAGCTTCCCGCCGATTGAAATATATTCCATAATTATCCTCTCTCCGTGCAGAGCAGGGCCGTGCAGCCGACAGCCCCGCACTGCCTATTATCCGGATGCCGGAAACACAGCAATGTGTAAACCGTCTGCTCCGGAACTCCATTTCTTTCACTAAAATTCTACGGTGTCATCCCCCTGCTGTTCAAGATGATAATTCATGGAAATGACCCAAAAAAGAAGAACAGCCGTAAAAAAAGAACCGAAAAAAAAGCTTGACAGACCGGACTCTTCCGCATAGTATTGCTTTAAACCGTTGAAGAAGAGAAGTAACCTTTCGGAAAACCTCCAAGAGAGCCGCGGCAGATGGGAAGCGGCAGGTGATGAGGAAAGGCGAATGGACTTCGGAGGGCGGCCCCAAAAGGAATCCCGAAAGCTGCAGGGAATGAAGTGCAGCACGGAGAGATGCCTGAGTAGGCGCCGACGGGAAACCCCATCCGTTATCAATCGGGGCGCGCATACTGGTGTGCGAAGTGAGCGGACAGTCTCAGAGGAGACGTCAAATTGGGTGGTATCGCAGAAGCAGCAGCTTTTGTCCCAATAGGGATGAAAGCTGCTTTTTTTTGTGAGTTCGGCGGGCCAGTCATCAAGTGCAATGCATAGGATGACGGCGAAATCGCCGTATCGGGGCTCCGGCCCGCATGGCAGGTGCGCGGCGGACCGGAGAGCGAAGAAGCACCGTGTCCTGTTCACTTGGCGAATCGCGGTTTCAGGCCGGAGGGATTCCGGACCTTTGAAAATCGCATCCAAACATGGAGGTTATTTATTATGAAGAAGAAACTCGTCGCCATCACTCTTGCAGCAGCCACCGCACTTTCACTGGCAGCGTGCGGCAGCACCGACAGTGCATCCACGGCTTCGACCGCCGCGGCATCGGAAACCGCTTCCACAGCGGCCTCCGAAACTGCATCCTCCGAAGCTGCATCCGGAAAGACCTATAAGGTCGGCATCGTTCAGTACGTTGATGATGCATCGCTGAACCAGATCGAGCAGAACATCGAGGCAGAGCTCGACAAGCTCGGCGAAGAGAACGGTGTGACCTTCGACTACGCCGACTACACCAAGAACGGCCAGGCTGACGGCACCGTCCTGCAGCAGATCGCGGCGGAGCTCGTCTCCGATGAAGTCGACGTCATCATCCCGATCGCAACGCCGACCGCGCAGATCATGCAGTCCGCAACCGAAGACAACAAAATTCCGGTCGTCTTCTCCGCTGTCTCCGATCCCGTCGGTGCAAAGCTCGTCGCCAGCATGGATGCTCCCGGCGCCAATATCACCGGAACCTCCGATGCGCTCAACACCGAAGCTATCATGAATCTCATCTTCGCGGCGCAGCCCGATGCGGACAAGATCGGTCTCCTCTACTCCACCAGCGAGGATGCCTCCACGCAGCCCATCTCCGACGCCAAAGCGTATCTTGATGAGAAGGGCATCGCCTATGAAGAGAAGACCGGCACCACGACCGAGGAAGTTTCCTCCGCAGTCGACTCCCTGATCGCGGACGGCGTCGATGCAGTTTTCACGCCGACCGACAACACCGTCATGACCGCCGAGCTTGCCATCTATGAAAAGCTCGCAGAGGCGAAGATCCCGCACTACTGCGGCGCTGACTCCTTCGCCCTGAACGGCGCATTCGCAGGCTACGGCGTCGACTACGCAAATCTCGGAGTCGAAACAGCGGATATGGCGGCTGACATTCTCCTGAACGGCTCCGATCCGGGGACGACCCCCGTCAAAACTTTTGACAACGGCATCGTCACCATCAACACCGAGACGGCTGAGACTCTCGGCCTTGATCTCTCCACAGTAGAAGAAGCATTCAAGCCTCTTGCAACCCAGATTGTAGAGACCACGACCAAACAGAACTTCAACGACTGATCCGTGATCTTCTCATGAATCGATATTCCGGACCCGCCGGATGCTCCCAGGAAGGCCATCCGGCGGGCCTTCTTTATGGGGTATAATAGGCAGTAAAAGGGCCCGGGCCTGGGGCCCGGCCGGACAGATTCATTCTCCGGATTTCACAGATTCACTGATTGGGGGATTCTATGTTCTTAACCGCAACAATCGTTCAGACAGCGGTCGAGACCGGTCTTATCTACAGTCTCGTCGCGCTGTCACTTTTCTTAAGCTTCACAATCCTTGATGTCTGCGATCTTTCCACCGACGGCTGCTACACGCTCGGGTGCGCGGTCGGCGTCATGGTCGCGCTTACCGGACATCCGATCCTCGCGCTTCCCGCGTCGATGGCCGCCGGCGTGCTCTCCGGTTTCATCACCGGAATTCTGCAGACCACTTTCAAGGTTCCCAGCATCCTCGCCGGCATCATTGTGAATACAGGCCTCTACACCATCAACCTGATGGTCATGGGCTTTAAATCTAATGTCGCCCTGTTCGGAACGGACACCGTTTTCTCGCTGTTCCGCGGACTGAGTGAGAGCGCCTTCTGGCAGGAGTGGAGCACGCTTATCCTGCTCATCATCCTCGTCACTGCGGCCACGCTGATTCTTCACTGGTTCCTCGCAACGCGCGTCGGCCTCTCCATCCGCGCGACCGGCGATTCGCCGGCCATGGTCCGTGCCTCCTCGATCAGCCCCGGATTCATGATTGTTCTCGGCCTTTGCATCTCAAATGCTTTCACGGGGCTCGCCGGTTCCCTCATCGGCCAGTACAACAAAATGAGCGACATCAACCTCGGAACCGGCATGGTCACCATTGCGCTCGCCTCGCTCATCATCGGCACGACCTTCTCGGGCCACAGTATTCACATGCTGTGGAAGATCATTTCGGTCGTCATCGGCTCGATCCTTTACCGCTTTATCATCTCCATCGCGCTCCGTCTGAACGTCCCGACAGAGGCGTTCAAGCTTGTCTCCGCCGTCATTGTCGCCGTTGCCATCATGGCACCGCAGATCAAATCCATGGTTGCCGTCCGCTCGGGCCGCCGCGCAGAAATCCGCCAGCGCCAGAGCGATATCGCGGCTGCGCGGGCAGCGGTGAAAACAGAGAACACATCCGGGAGATCCTCTGAATCTTCGGATAAAGCAGACAGCTCTCCCCAAAAGCCTTATGATTCTCTGAATAACGATGCGAATGATCAAATGAAGAAAGGGAACAGGGAAAACACCCCGAAAGGAGGGAAGAACTGATGCTCAATATCGTTTCGATCTCCAAGGTTTTCAACAAGGGAACTGTCAATGAAAAGAAAGCCCTCTCCGGGCTCTCGCTCCGGCTCGACGACGGTGATTTTGCAACCATCGTCGGCAGCAACGGCGCCGGCAAATCCACCCTGTTCAACGCCATCGCCGGGAGTTTTTACGTGGACAGCGGATACATCGAGCTGGACGGAAATGACATCACCTATGAGAAGGAGCACCGCCGGAGCCGCTATATCGGCCGCCTCTTTCAGGACCCGCTGCAGGGATCAGCGCCGCACATGACGATTGAGGAAAACCTCGCCATCGCCTATCTGCGCGCATCGCGCGACAAAAAACCGCTCTCCCGCATCACTGCGGCAGAGCGGGAGAAATTCCGCGAGCAGCTCTCCCTTCTCGGCATGGGCCTCGAAGACCGGATGAAAAACCCCGTCGGCCTGCTCTCCGGCGGCCAGCGCCAGGCGCTCACGCTGCTCATGGCGACGATGGTCACGCCGCGGATCCTGCTCCTTGACGAGCACACCGCCGCTCTTGACCCCGCAACTGCCGCGAAAGTTCTCGACCTTACGAAGGCCATCGTCGCGGAGCGCCATATCACCTGTCTTATGGTCACGCACAACATGAGCCAGGCCCTGGAGATGGGCAACCGCACCCTCATGATGGACAGCGGACGGATTGTTTTTGACGTGAAGGGCGAAGAGCGATCGAAGATGTCCGTAAATGACCTGCTTAAGAAATTTGAGCAGAACACCGGCGGAGCACTCGACAACGACCGCATCCTGCTGTCAACGGAAGAAGGCGTATAATCGGACAGCTTCGGGTCCGCTCCAGGCTAATAAGCTCCCCGTGCACGCAAGTGGCCCCTCCGAAGGCAGCATCCCTGTCCCCCCGGCAAAGGGCCTGCGCTCCGCAGACGAAGGCCACGCACCTTTTCTGCACTGCTCCTCACACCGGCTCATCGGTGGACGATTCGTGCCTTACAAGCAGGAACACAATCACATCAACCACGACGACATAGACCAGGAAGAGTACGCCTGCAGCAGCGGACTTCGACATCGCGCAGGCATCATAGAAGCCGTGGAAAAACACAGCCGAAAGGACTGCCGCCCATTGGTCCGCCACGCTCCTTTTGTGATTTCCTGCGTCCTCCCACAGCTTGGCGCGGCCATAGAAATATCCCATGAACACGGCAAAGCCAAAGTGTCCCGGAATCGCCAGCAGTGCCCTCGTGGGTGCAACCGAAAGGCCATATCCCGTCACATATTCGACGTTCTCCAGCGCCGCAAACCCCAGCGAGACAAACACAGCATAGACGATGCCGTCAAAACGATAGTCAAAATACGGCGACCGCCACGAGAATTTGCGGAGAAAGAAGAATTTGGATCCTTCCTCCGCCACAGCCACAATAAGGAATGCCAGCACCACCGAGTAAAGCGGGCTGCCCGGATCGATGAATTTCGTGAGAAGCGGCTCTCCGATCGATTCGAGGATCATCGCGGGGATCGCCGCAAGGCATCCTCCTCCGACCAGTTTCATGAGCAGCGGGAAAGGTTCATGCTCCACCTTGTCCTGATTGTAGATGACCACCATCAAGGCAATGGCCGGGCCGACCGACGCAATGAAAAAAATCCAGAAAATTGTGTCTAATATCGTTGCAAGAAACATAACCTGTCCCCTCCATTCTCAGATGAGTCCCGTGATCAGTATCACCAGAATCAGAACCGGCAGCACAAAACGATAGTACGGAAGCAGTTTTGACGACATCTTTAAGCCCCTTCCGGTGTTTGTCTCTTTCAGATAAGCGTCAAAACCCCATCCCCTCTTTGTCGTACAGAAGAGAAGGAAGATGAGCGACCCGATCGGAAGGGCGAGATTGCTCACGAGGAAGTCCTCGATGTCAAGCACGTCCCGTCCGCCGAACGTGTGAAACCCGCTCCATATATTGTATCCGAATACGCATGGAAGACTCAGGGCAAAAACCGCGATGAGATTTACAAGAACGCTCTTCTTCCGGCTCCAGCCGAGATTATCCATGCAGCCGGCTATGAGATTCTCGAAGACCGCCGTGACCGTCGAGAAACTCGCGAATGTCATAAACAGAAAAAACAGCGTGCCCCAGAAGCGCCCGCCTGCCATGCCGGTAAAGACTTTCGGCAGCGTGATGAAAATAAGGGAAGGGCCCTGATCCGGCTTTACATTGTAGCTGTAGCACGCCGGGAAAATGATGAGGCCGGACACAATCGCGACAAACGTGTCGAGCGCGCAGATATTGACTGCCTCGCTTGTAAGCGTGTGCTCCTTCGGCATGTAGCTGCCGAAGATTTCCATCGCCGCGACGCCGAGACTCAGGGTGAAGAAGGACTGATTCATCGCCGCCGTGATGACTTTGCCGAGGCCGCCGGACTCCTGTGCCCGCGACAGGGACGGCTGCAGATAGAACTTCAGCCCTTCCGCCGCACCCGAAAGCGTAAAGCTGTGAATTGCAAGAACAATAATGAGCAGCAGGAGCGCGATCATCATGACCTTCGTCACTCTCTCCAGCCCCTTCTGAACTCCGCCTCCGACCACAAGAAATCCAAGGACAACCGTGAGCCCCATGAAGATCGTCATCTCCGCCGGGTCTTTTAGCATGTCCGTGAAAACCGCACTGACATCCGGCATTGTTCCGTCGCTTCCGGGGGTAAACGTCCCCGTGAGGAACTTCCAGAAATAATCGAGCATCCAGCCCGAGACCGTTGTGTAGTACATCATCAGAAGATAACAGCCGGCCATGCAGAACCAGCCATGGATGTGCCATCTGCTTCCGGCAGGCTCCAGCGCCTTATAGCCGCCGACCGCGGACCTGCGGCTCGCGCGTCCCACGGCGAGCTCCATCGTCAGCACCGGAACACCCATAATAATAAGAAAAAGGATATAGAACAGAACGAAAATACCGCCGCCGTACTGCCCGGTGATAAACGGAAACTTCCAGACATTTCCGATGCCGATTGCACATCCCGCACTCACCAGCAGAAATCCAAGTCTTGAGCCAAAATTCTCTCTTTCGTTCATTACTGCTTTGTTGAAAACTCTGCTCTCCCCACAGCCGGCACATGAGCGGCCTTCGAACGTACGGACAAACCTTCCGGTTCTGACGGACAGTACACCCATCATTCCTGCCAAAACATCCGGCCTGTACGGATCTCACAGATCCGGGAAATCATTATCAGAGCAGAGAATCCTTTCCCCCTTCATGAAATCTTCACTATTTGTCACATTAACACGGGAAAGAGCATCATGCTATAGTAAAAAAGATACTTCTTGAAGGAAATAAGATTTCCCTCGTATTCAGAAAGAAAGCAGAAATGGCCTGTGTTGATATGTGTACCTTTTCTGCATGACATCAGGAGATCTGCATACGCAGATTTTCTGATGCAGTAAGGAGAATTACCATGGATGCTGCAGAACGGAGAAGGAAAATACAGGAGTGTCTTTCGGAGAGCACTGCGCCGGTCAGCGCTACCGCACTCGCAAAGAAACTTGGCGTGAGCCGACAGATTATCGTGGGAGACGTAGCACTCCTCCGCGCATCCGGAACGGACATTCTCGCCACACCGCGCGGCTATGTGCTTCCTGCCGTCAGTACTGCAAAGAAGGTCACCCGCCGCATTGCCTGCCGTCATGACAGCAAAGCCATGAAGGATGAACTATACTGCCTTGTCGATCAGGGCTGCACAGTCGTCGACGTCATCGTCGAGCACCCCGTCTACGGTGAAATCACGGGAAGTCTCCACCTCGCAAGCCGCAGTGACGTCGACCTCTTCATCGAAAAATGCAGCGAATCCTCAGCACTCCCGCTCTCCTTCCTCACCGAGGGTGTCCACCTGCACACGATTGAAGCCCGTGACGAAGCCGCCATCGACCGGGCTGTAAAAGGACTGCAAAGGTTAGGAATTCTGATCGAGAATTGAGTCCCGTCCCCGGCTAATCATTCAGGCAGATTTGATCTGTTTTTCCCATTAGGATCTCTGCTGCTTCCCGAAGTGTCGAAACATTTCCGACATTTCCCGGAAAAATCACATAAGGATTCCCCGGGAATTTACTCTCTGCTCCCGTTCTCCAGACCGGAATGCCCGGTCTGATCTGTCCCATCACAGTTGCCTTTCTCACACGCAGAGCCTTCGTTCCGATGTCGCTGGACGTGATTCCGCCTTTCGAAATAATAAATGATGGGGCCACTTTGAGTTCTCCTACCAGCCTTTGAACCCCATCGCTGATTTTGACACTTCTGATCAGAGCCTCTTCTTTTGTATCATTCGGCAGAGACAGCAGTTTTCTCTCCGTGTAGCAGACTGCCGTTTTTCCACCTTGAATAACTTTCTCTTCCTCACGGACGCAGCGTTCGATTTCTGCCGCAAACGCTTTCTCCCCATCAAGAACCTTGCCAGACCTGAATTCTATTCCCACCGTTCCGTCCAGCTTAAGGAGTTCATTTAATTGAGCTGTTGTTTTGGCAGTATGACTACCCACAATGATAACTCCTCCGTTATGCTGCTGTCCGGAAATCATTTCTGCTCTGGTAAGCAGAGGCTTATCGCTGATACCACCAATGACTTTCACGATACCTGCTGCCGAGCGGATCAGAAACGTCTTTCCTGCAGCCATAGCTCGATAGAGCGCAATGCAAAATTCCTTC
>Ga0256404_1002172_pt1 | contig 44333 bp, 38 predicted proteins | sample RumenRJG_01DNA_FD_185990 | JGI IMG/M metagenome (GOLD analysis project Ga0256404, IMG submission 185990) | Bovine rumen microbial communities from Lethbridge, Alberta, Canada - RJG_01 | ecosystem: Host-associated > Mammals > Digestive system > Stomach > Rumen | place: Canada: Alberta | collected... | reverse complement strand
GCTCAAGCAGTTTAAGGAGCATCATGTCACATTTGATTACTCCTATCGTTCTAAGCGGGAGCCCGCAAAGGAGCTGATGCGCTTTGTCTTTGCGCCCAAGGACTACGGCGCCAAGTAGAGGCCGGAGAGGACACCAGCCTGACGGGCTATCTGATAGACGGGGAATACGGGCCTTGCTAATCTCTTGTCGTCCTTGGAGATCAGCGTCATGCTGATGGAGAAAATGGGATAAAAAAGAAAAAAACTGAACAATTGATTAACAATTATCCAGTCTTTATCTTCTTCGTACGCCCTCAGGGGATCGAACCCTGGACCCACTGATTAAGAGTCAGTTGCTCTACCAACTGAGCTAAGGACGCTTCATTGCTCGATTGCGAGTGCAAAAGTACAACTTTTGAGTATTACTGCCAAATCTTTTTTCAATAAAATTCAATCCAGATCAAAAAAAACTGAAGGCTCGGTGCGTTTGAGCACATGGACTTCAGGTAGGTCAGAAGAGGATATGTCGCTCTGTTGCAGCATATTTTCGACTATTTCGAGCGCGGTTTGTGGAGTATTGTTGTGCTCGCTAAGATGACAGAGCCATACCTTGGCCAGATGAAAGGCGTGGGCCGAGATGATTTGGGCTGCTTCAAGATTGGACAGGTGGCCATGGGCGCTGCTGATACGCTTTTTGAGTTGGTAAGGGTAGGGGCCCTCCCGTAGCATCTGCGGGTCGTAGTTTGCCTCAAGTACTAAGTTGTGGGCCTGGCTGATATACTGGTCGATGGTGGGCGTAAGCTGGCCGCAGTCCGTCACGATGCAGAGCGTGCACGTGCCTTGGGCGATGAAATAGCCCGCACAGTCCTGGCTGTCATGAGGCACTTCAAAAGGAGTTATATGGCATTTGCAAATGTCGTAGGTTTGATTTTTGAGAATGGCATGTCTGAGCTCGGGCTTGGATTTCTTGGGAATGGCAGGATTGTTCATGATTCCCTGCCACGTAAGTGCTGTCGCGTAAATGGGAATATCGTATTTGGCGGCAAGACACTCGGCGCTACGGGTATGGTCGAGATGATCGTGGGTGAGGAGGATGGCTTGTATGGACTCCGGGGAAACGGCATATTGCCGCAGATAGTGGAGCAGGCGCCTAATACCTATACCGGAATCGACGAGAAATCGGGCTCCGTCACATTCCAAAAGGTAGCAATTTCCGCTGCTTCCACTTCCAAAGCTAATGAATCTCAACATCTAAGGGAGAAATCTCTGTACTATCTAGAATAAATCATGCAAAGATAGTAAAAATATAGGATACTTTCCCCTCTGGTGCGCGGATGCTTGTCGGTAGAGGAGATGAGCCTCTTCTGCCTTCGCTCTCTATCATGAGGAATGAGAGAGAGGTGGGCTTTTGTCCGCTTGCAGGAATCTGACTCAGGATGGTCAGATAAAACGGGTAGGCCTTTAACAATCTTTCATTTAAACTAAAGATGAGTTCTCTTGTCTTACTAACGAATCGGGTGAACATAAGCGAATATGAAATCTGCCAAGACAATATAGCAAACAAGATCAACCAATACCACTCAGAAGACAAACGCATTTAGCCTGTTGTCTTTATATCAAGATTGAAACCAATAATTATAAAATGAAGAAATTTATCATCTTGCCAGTGATTGCGTGCCTGGCACTCCCGTCTAGGGCTGACAAGATCTGGACGCTGCAGCAATGCATCGACTATGCGCTAGCCAACAATATCACCTTGCAGCAAAATAAGGTTTCCAGTGCCCAGAGCGACATCGAAATTTCGTCGGCTAAGGCGCTCTTGTTGCCTAGTGTCTCAGCAAGTACCTCCCAAGCAGTGGCTTATCGCCCCTACAGCCAGAGTACTATTAATTTGACCAACGGCACGATGACCTCTACTCAGTCGGCCACCAACTACAATGGATCTTACGGCATCAATGCCAACTGGACAGTATGGAATGGCAATCAGAATTACAACAATATCAAGAAGTCGGAGATGAACAAGCAACTCGCTGATCTCCAGACGAAAGAGACAGCTAATAGCATTCAGCAGCAGATTGCCCAACTCTATTTCCAAATACTCTATGAGAAGGAAGCCGTTAAGGTAGACAGCGAAATCGTCAAAGCCAGCCGATTGCAGTGCGACAGAGCCAAGGAGATGTATAAGGTGGGCAGTCTTGCCAAGGTAGACGTGGCTCAGCTGGAGGCACAGGTCACCCAGGACGAGTACAGTCTCGTGTCAGCTAAAAGCCAGCTGGAGAGCTATAAGCTCCAGCTGAAACAATTGCTGGAAATACATGGCAGTGAGGAACTTGATGTGGTAGCCCCATCGCTTACAGATGCGACTGTGCTCAAGGCGATTCCTTCCAAAGAGGCTATCTACGCGACAGCACTTGATATCCGACCGGAGGTGCAAAGTGGTAAGCTCTCTATCGATGCGGCCAAGTTGGACGAAAAGATTGCTAAAGCCGGTTATTATCCTACCGTGTCTATGAATGCTGGTATCGGAAGCAGCAATGCGAGTGGCATGCACACTGCATTTGGGACACAGCTCAAGAATAATTGGAGCAACTCGATAGGCCTATCTATCTCTGTGCCGCTCTTTGACCAGAAGCAGACTAAATCGGCTGTCAAAAAGGCACGTCTGGCGACTCAGAACTCTCAGTTGCAACTTGAGGGCACCCAGAAGCAACTCTACAGCGAGATCGAGAACTACTGGCTGAATGCCATGAGCTCACAGCAGCAATACCGTTCGGCAAAGAGCAATGTCGAGAGTATGAAAGAGAGCTATGATCTTGTCAGTGAGCAGTTCCGACTCGGACTCAAAAATATTGTCGAGCTCACGACAGGCAAAAACAATTTGCTCTCAGCTCAGCAGCAGATGCTGCAAAGCAAGTATACAGCCCTATACAATATCTCAATGCTCTACTTCTACGAAGGGCAAGGCGTATCTCTCTAACTATTCTATCACCCAGAAAAACTAAAAATTCAAATATGAATCGCAACATCTATTTCACATTAGCCGTGGCCATTAGTCTGCTTGTGCTTGCTACCTCATGCAGCAAAAAGCAGACGACATCCTATGTCACTGCCAAAGCCTCTAAACAAAACATTACAACGACAGTTACGGCTACCGGTACCATTGAGCCTGTCACCGAAGTAACTGTAGGTACACAGGTCAGTGGCATCATTGATAAGATCTATGTAGACTACAATAGCGTTGTGCACAAAGGACAGGTCATTGCCGAATTGGATAAGACCAACCTCCAAAGCGAATTGACCAGCGCCCAGAGCAATCTGGCCAATGCGCAGAGCAATCTCATCTATCAGACCTCCAATTATAAGCGCTATCAGACGCTATACAAGAAGGGACTTGTCAGCGCTGATGACTTTGAGAATGCACGCCTTAATTATCAGCAGGCTGTGGCACAGGTGCGTGTTCAGCAGCAGAGCGTACAGAAGGCGCGTACCAATCTCGGTTACGCTACGATCACTTCGCCTATCGACGGAGTAGTGCTGGACAAGGAGGTTGAGGAAGGGCAGACAGTGGCATCCTCAATGACAACGCCGACACTCTTTATCATCGCGAAGGACCTGACAGATATGAGAGTCATAGCAGACGTGGATGAGGCCGACATAGGCAATGTCAAAGAGGGACAGCGTGTCACCTTCACAGTGGATGCCTATCCTGATGATGTCTTTGAGGGTAAGGTGACGCAGGTTCGCCAAGAGGCAACGACCGAGAGCAACGTCGTCACTTATGAGGTCGTCATCTCTGCGCCCAATGCTGACCTTAAGCTTAAGCCGGGACTTACAGCCAATGTGACCATTTTTACACAAGAGAAGCACGATGTATTGGCTATTCCCTCTAAGGCTCTTCGCTTCACTCCCAGCGACAAGTTGTTGACCAAGGAGCAGTCAATCAAAGACGAGGCCAAGGGCGCTGCAAACAAGGTCTGGGTGAAGGATGGTAATGTATTCCGCTCCATTGCAGTCAATGTCGGCATCACCAATGGCAGCTTGACAGAGATCACAAGCGGCCTGACTGAGGGACAGGCAGTCTTGACGGAAATCTCTGCGACAGATCAGTCAGATGGCAGTGACGAGTCTTCTGACAATAGTAATCCTTTCATGCCAGGTCCAAAAGACAAAAATAACAAGAAGACGGACTCTACCAGTAGCTCCGCTAAGAAATAAAACTGTCTCCATTATGGAAAACGATTCTCGTAAAGTCATCATTGAACTTAAGAATGTCCGCCGAAACTTCATCGTGGGCTCCGAGACAGTACACGCTTTGCGCGATGTGAGCTTCAAGATATACCAAGGAGAGTTTGTGACGATTCAGGGTACTTCGGGATCTGGCAAGAGTACACTGCTCAATCAGCTTGGCTGTCTTGATACTCCGACGTCTGGGGAGTACTATTTGGACGGCGTATCGGTACGTACGATGAGCAAGCGGCAACGTGCCAGGCTGCGCAACCAGAAGATAGGATTTGTCTTCCAGAACTACAATTTGCTGCCCAAGACGACGGCAGTAGAAAATGTAGAGCTGCCGCTTATGTACAATAATAAGTACAATGCGCAGCAACGGCGTGAGGCCGCCATCAAGGCCCTCCAAGCCGTAGGCCTCGGAGATCGTCTCTATCATAAGAGTAATCAGATGTCGGGAGGCCAGATGCAGCGCGTAGCCATTGCCCGCGCTTTGGTCAATGACCCTGCTGTGATCCTCGCTGACGAAGCTACGGGAAATCTGGACACACGAACATCGTTTGAGATGCTCGTGCTCTTTCAGAAGCTCTACCATGAGGGACATACGATTATCTTTGTGACTCACAACCCGGATATTGCACATTACTGCAGTCGCAACATCGTTTTGCGCGATGGGAAAATCAGAGATGATGAGCCCAATCTCAATATCCTATCTGCCGAGGAAGCTTTGGCCAAGATACCCAAACCGGTCGATGACTAGCGACTTAGTAATCAAAAACTCCAATCTATGAATTTCTTCAATCTACTTAAGGTTGCCGTACGCGCGATCTGTAGCAACAAGTTCCGGTCGTTTCTCTCCATGCTTGGCATTATCATCGGCGTGGCAGCAGTTATCATCATGATGGCTATCGGGCAGGGAAGCAAGGAGAGCGTGCGCGCCAATATATCCAAGATGGGCACCAATATTATCATGATCCATCCCGGAGCCGATATGAGAGGTGGCGTACGGCAAGACCCCTCTGCCATGCAGACGCTTAAGATAAATGATTATGAAAAGATACTCTCTGACAAGAGCTATATCTCAGACGTCAGTCCTGAGGTCACGGCTTCAGGACAAGCCATCAATGGCGCAAACAATACCAATACGACTCTCTATGGTGAAACGCCAGAATACCTTAATATCAAGCTCTGGTCTGTAGAGGACGGAGATTGCTTTACCGAGGAGGACGTGAAGAAGAGTGCCAAGGTCTGTCTCGTCGGCAAGACTGTAGTTGATGAGCTCTTTCCAGATGGACAAGATCCTGTCGGCCGCACTATCCGCTTCAAGTCTATCCCTTTTCGTATCGTCGGAGTACTCAAGTCTAAGGGATACAATAGTTTTGGCATGGATCAGGACAATCTCATCATAGCCCCTTATACGACAGTCATGAAGCGTGTCCTGGCCCAGACCTATCTTAGCTCTATCAATTGCTCTGCCCTTACTGAGGAGATGACAGACAATGCCATTGATGAACTTACCCAGATATTGCGAACCAATCACAAGCTATCCGCTTCAGATGACGATGACTTCACTATACGTTCCCAAGAGGAGATGATGGAGACCATGTCATCGACCATGGATACGATTACCATCATTCTCGTAGTCGCAGCAGCCTTCTCGCTGTTGGTGGCCGGTATAGGCATTATGAACATCATGCTTGTCTCGGTCACGGAGCGTACACGCGAGATAGGCTTACGTATGTCTGTCGGCGCCCGTGGAGTAGATATCAGCAATCAGTTTCTCCTCGAGTCTATCATGATCAGCGTCACAGGAGGTGTACTTGGCCTATTGGTCGGCTATCTCGGCACTCTGGCATGTACCTTTTTCCACCTGCCTACGAGCATTCCGCTCTGGAGCGTCTTGCTCAGCTTTGCCGTCTGCACGCTCATCGGTGTCGTATTTGGTTATTTCCCCGCACAGAAAGCGGCCAATATGGATCCGATTGAAGCCATCCGCTACGAGTAGTAGAGACGCACGGATCAGTCAACAAGGCTGGCGAAAGAATGACGCTTAGCGGTGGGATGCAAAGCTTTATTGGCTAGGGGTAAGAGCGTCAAGCGCAGTGTTCAAAGTGCGCCATCAGCCTTCTAGATACCTGAGAAAAAGAAGGAGGATCCACCGTATGGATCTCTCCTTCTTGCTCGTTGCGGGGGGACTATCGCGTGGCTTGACGCTTCATGTACGCGCGTAGGTCCCGCCAGTGGTAATAAGGCCATTGGTCCGTGGCGAGCGGGATATGCTGTTCCTTCTCAAGGAAGAGGATTTTGACAAGGATGTCATCGCTTCCCTTCTTGCGGTAAAAGATGAACTGGATGTTGCTTGCCATGGGCACCACCCTGTCAGCCGAGGTATAAAAGTTGAGGCTGTCAAGATTGGCAGTAGGACGTTGGCCATAGCCCGAGAATCGGAGGACAAAAGCCAAGGGATATACTTGTGTGTCGTGGGCAAAGCGGAGATGCGCACCCGTCTTGCCGTGACGGATCACCTCGTCAGCCCAAGAGACAATATTGTTAACGAGCGGATAGATGTATTGGTAGCGAGGTGTCAATCCGGGTATGATGCCACGACGAAGTACCCAGCGTACATTCTCAGCCTGAAAGAACTGGAAGAGCTCGTTCCGCTCAAATGCGTCGGTGAAGTCGAGGTGCAGCTGTGGCTGGCAGAGCATGTTGCCCCAGATCTGATAGAGGTCAAATCCCACTTGTCCCGGACGTTTGACATGCTTGCGTATCCAACTCTCCCGGGAGATGAGACGATAGACGACTCGATTGCTCTGATTGAGTGAATCCATGTAATGGATAACGCGTTGGCGCACTTCCTTGTTGGTAGGAGCAGCCTGAGCACTGTCCTTGTTGTTGGAAAGGAAGTATTGGTCCTTCTTTCTGGTGCGCTGGGATATGTCAAGGTCTTTGTTGAGCAGTTGGAGCTGGGTACAAAAGTGAGCCATGCTCTGCATGCAGCGGTTTACCAGAGTCGAGCGAGCGTCAACGAAGCTGTTGTCAGTAAATACCTCAGGGAAGTTGCGGTACATGCGCGACGCGATTTGTTCATGCTGCTGGCCACCAAGCGTGGAGAGCATGCCTGCCTTGCCGTGGGCGTCGGCATAGGCGATGCGCAGCTTGGCCAGTGTCTCTTTGCCTAGCGGCGTGAGCACCTTGTCCCGTTCTGCCTTGCTCAATAGGTCGATTGTGTGGTGATAATACTCATTGGAAACCATGTATCGCGAGCCATGTCGGCCCACATGACTGATATAGAAAGGCTTGTATCCCTCTGGAGCTGGCGTTAGCGGCGTCGTGGGGGCAGGATAGGGCAAATACACCACTGCTGCCAGGGAGGGATTGTTGAAAATGTCTGCGCGTGTCGTTTGCGCAGGGGCAACCGTGACAGACAAGAGGAGGGCCGTCAGCGCAAGTAGCTGGGAATGATATCGCATAATCAGTAGAAAAAGGAGTAAACTATCTACAAAGATAGTCATTTATCTTTATCCCTACCTGCCAACTGCAAAGAAAAATTTAAGGAAAATCTGCCGCAGTGAGTCGGCACTGCTTAGAAAGTTGGAAGCATACTTGACCTCGTCGATATGGATGGCACTGAGGTTAAGCGACTTCAGCGGCATTTTTCCAGAGAGATTTCAATACACAGCTTGTAGACTTGTTCACCTTGTAGGCTTTCAGACCTTCAGCGGCAAGGACGGCCTTCAATATGTCGTAGTAGAAAGTCATGGCGAGGATGTCGTTGGAAAGATAGCTTGACCTCCTTCTCTTGAGCCGAGAGCGTGAGGCTGACGGTACAGAAGAGAGAAGGTATTATTAAACGGATAGCTTTATGTTGTTAATGTTTCTACTCAGCTATTGCCATATGCAGCTGCGGTGGATGGGTGCGAGATACATCGAGTCGTCCGCAGTCACGTCGTATAGATCATAGAATATGTCGAGGTTCATTACTGGGTCGTTGACGCGCGCCTCGGCATTGGCGATTGTATTGTTATTTTGTTCGTTAATCAACGAGACTTCATATTTCTGGGCATAGAGTTGATCATAGCAGCGCAGCATCTTACGTTGTAGCGCCTTGAGTGTCTCTCCTCAGGATCCCTGCTCTTTGAGCAAGGTGGTGTAGGCGTCCATGGCCAAGGGTAGTCCGCCACAGTCAATCGTGTTTGCCTCAATAGTAGAAGTAGCGTTTTGATAGTAGCCGTAGCCAATCGGGATATTCTGATAGCAATAAACTAAGTTGTCGCGAATATTGATGTGGCGCATCTGGTCCTGCTTGGTCCACCAGTTGCCGATCGCACCGCTGAGCAGGTAGCCGGCCCCGATGTTGTCGAAACCCTTGGTCATCTGTCGTCCAATCAACGAGCCCAGCATGGCATGGCGCAAGGCGTCAGTGTCGCAGTTGTCGTAGGCCGGAGGCATGAGGTAGGCCGGACAGACAAAGAGCGTGTTGCTGTTGCGTGAATAGTTTGGCTCTTCATCATAAAGGTGAAAAGGCTCAATGATGTTGTGGAAGTCCTCTTGCACATCTCTGAAGCGCTTGCCAATCATCGCATTAAGCGTCTTGCTGAAGGTGACATTGTCGTTGTTGACATATTCCATAATACTCTTTGCGTTGGACTCCTATAAATAAGGGGAATTGGTGTTGCCTATGCTACACACATAGATCTGCATGCTGTCGAGTTTCTGAAGGGCGTAGTTTACGGCTGCAGACGAAAGCCAAGAACTCGTCTTGAGGCGATTGCGCAGGGCTTCCTTAACCCTGTCGACCACCTCTGTGCCGCGATTAATCATGTCTCTTGTGATGTTCTTAGTATAAAAATCGGCCGCTGCTATACCAAACTGAGCGTAGATATAAGTCTCAGTCATGTTTTGAAACAACTCTGCATCGCTTCCCTCCAACTTGCTCTCCTCGAGAGTGGAGACGCGATACTGGTTGTAGACCTGCTGCAGACAGAAGTTCAGAATGGAGTCCCGGCCCAATGCACTGACCTGCCGGTTGATGGCTTTCACCTTTTCAAACTTGGCATTGTATTCTGACTCACTGCTGTAAATCACGGTAAATTCATAGTTGGTATTGTAGATGTAGTCTAGGAAAGTCTTGCTGCTCGATGTCGTTCGTGTAACCGGAGTGTATAGCATTTTGGCCGCTGGAGCCTAGCGACGCAGGCCTCAGCCGCTTGACATTAATTTTTGGGTTAGTACGCGTATGCCTCGTCCTGCGTTGTGACGGCACCAATCTCTTCCTCTAATGGTCCGACATATTTGTATGCCGCAGTTTTCAGTTCGTCAGTCGTGCGATTGCGATAGAGGTTGATCAAGTAGGTTATATTCTTACCCGCAGATGTGTTAATTTGTTCATTGATGGGGGCGCACTGTCGTCGTATAACTGTCGCCAATGCGGGCCTGTTCGAGCCAAGGACCAAGACAGTACTCATAGAAGTCGTCAACGGCGCTAATTGTAGAGGAATAAGAGGTATAAGGCATCAGCTTGCTGTCGATGGCTTGCCAGCTCGTCGTCGGAGCAGGAGGAGAAGGTCAAGAGCAGTGCGGCGGAACAGCATGCCGTCAGCATGTGGTGGCGAAGGAAGGTCTTATTCATATTTTAATTTCAAATTACGAGTACAAATTTATTTATTTCTCTTGCTCGTTCTGATAAAGGAAAAAGACAGCTAGGAGACAAAATCGGGAATGTGTGGTGACAAATCGCGAAAGGAGTGGATGTTTTTTGATGTATTGAGCATTGTTCTTGGTGCGTCTTGTCCCGAGTTAGGTTGGGGGAGACGGCGCGGCGAGACTGCGTGACGCAGAGATCGGAGATGCAGATAAACGTACCGAAGTGATTTTTTATGCCGCGAGAGTCCTTTTTTGCCTATAATGACTATCTTTGCAGAAAAATAAGAGCGTAAAAGATGAAAAAAAGTTTTGTACATGCCCCATTATCTTATATCCTGGTGCTGACCTTCGTCTTGCTGTTTGCCTTTTCGAGCTGCGGGACGCATCATGCGGACAGCCAGGCGCTGGAGACGGACTCCCTCTCCTATACCAAGTACACTAAGACGCTTGATGTGTCTTACAAGGTGGAGTATCCCATCGGAGGAAATAAAGCATTGCTGAGGAGCATACGTGAGTTTATCAGTGAGAGCCTTGGTGACGGCTATGCGGGTGACCTTGACGAGGGGGATAGCCTCGTAGCATATTATGCCAAGGCAGATGTAGATAGTTTGGATGGCCTTGTCAAGGAGTATGAGGACGCTGCCAAAGAGTATGGAGACAGCGAGGTGCCTCAGCTGCTCTCTCATGTCACAGTATCCAAAGCTTATGAGACTGACAATTTGGTCACATATATCATTACGACCGAGTCTTACACGGGGGGTGCCCACGGAGGACACACGGAGTTTGGGGCGACCTTCCGCAAGAGCGATGGGCGCAAATTTGGGTCAGACATGTTTGTCAATAGATACGCAGACGGCCTGACAAGTGCGATGAAACAAGGATTGATGAGGTACTTTAAGGTTTCCAATGAGGCCCAATTGCGAGAAAACTTGATGGATGTGGAGCCCTATGACATACCTATGCCGCAATATCCCCCGTATCTGACCTCGGAGGGCCTGACCTTTACCTATCAAGAGTACGAGATTGCGGCCTATGCCGCCGGTCGACCTACTTTTACCATTCCGCTGAGCCAAATCAAGCCTCAGCTCATCAAGGCTTTTGCCAATGAGGTGAAATAAGTATTTTCTAACTAAAAAATATTAAGGCCCGTGCATCCTGCAAGTCAGATGCACGGGTCTTTTATGATACAGGAAAGTGGAGTGAGGTGCTATCCTCGTTGCACTTGCAATGCCTGCAACCGCTTATCGAAATCCTTGATGACTTGCTTGATGGGAGTGGGTAGATAGGTCAGCGCCTTTTGCTCCATTTCTGCGGAAATTTGCCAAATGGCTTCAGCCACGCTGCCAACGATGGCCCCGATGGTGTCGCTGTCTCCACCCCAGGAGATGGCGCGCCGGATAGCATCCTCAAAGTCCGAACTCGTGAGCACAAGCCGAAAGGCCAGGGGGACATCGCCCATGCAGGATCCGTCGAAGTAGCCTCTGGTAAATATCCTAGACTTAAAATCGGGGTAGTAATGGGTGGCAATTTTTGTCAATAGTGGCGCCCAATCCTCGCTAGACTTGTCGCGCGTGTGAAGGGCATAAATGACGTGAGCGACGGCCTGGGCGCCCTTGATGCCCTCTGGATGGTCGTGGGTGGGCAGAGCCGTTTCGCGTGCGGCTGTGAGCACCTGCTGTAGGGAGGAATAGTACCAGGCGACAGGAGATACCCTCATGGCTGCCCCATTGCCCCAGCTGCCATAGGACGTATGCTGGTCAGAGAAGACCCACTGGCGATAGAGGCTGCCATAGCCTCCCAAGGGGCGAGGATACTGCTGGCACCACTTTACGAGGGAAGAGGAGAAGCTCTTTCCCTGCAATAGAGCATCGGCTATCGCGACCGTACAGATGGTGTCGTCTGTATAGTCGCATTTGGGCGAGAATAAGTCGAACTGATAATCAAAGGTGTTGTCAAACTCGAAACGGGATCCAGCGATGTCACCAATAATTGCTCCAATCATAATGATATAAATGGAGATGTTAGGGAGATAATTTTATTAATTGAAGAAATTCCAGGAGAGGCCGAGCTTGAGCATGCCGGGATTGACGGGGTAATGGGGAGCTGCAAAACCAGACCCGCCGTCATTGCTATAGTTGACGTGGGAATACATGACGTAGAAGCGGGTATGCTTCAGGTGAAAGTTGGCGTAGACATTGACGATGGGGTGGTTGCCGACCTTGATGAGATGGTCTACATCTTGGTTGGCGTACATGCCGAGCGCGGGGTCGTAAGTGGGAGCATAGTACTGGGTGAAGTAGCGCAGGTCGGCTCCCAGCTCTACGCGGAGGACCTTGGCTACATGGAAGAGAATATACAGGTTGGTATAGGCGGAGAAGGCGGGCAGCGGAAAGATGCGCTTGTCGCTCGTGGCTTGATAGGCCAGTTCATTTTCCCAGTTGAAGATGCCAAAGGTGAAGTCCTGGTTGAGCGAGAGACTGAGCAGCTGGATATTGTCTCCGGCTTGGCGGACACTGGTAGCCATAGTAGTGTACTCGTTACCATTGTCGTCGGTCGTGGGCGTGAGGGTGGAGTAAAAGAAAGTGTACTTCTTGATATTTTCCACGTCAAAGGCAAGCCGTGTATGGGTCTTACGACTGGTGAGCACGGCTCCGATGCGCGTGGTCATCTGCTTGTCAAGACTGCTGTTGTCCCACCATAGATATTTGCCCTGCATGTGTCTGTAGTAGAAAGTGGGTTGCTGATTGACTGCTGTGGCGTGGGCACTAAAGTCTATACTGTCGCCAAATAGTCTGAAATGCAAATTGGCATCGGCGTGGAGCTTAAATTCTCCAAAGCTGTTGCCGTCGCTCGATGTCTGGGCAAGTAGATTATAACGAAAGGTCTTACTCTGGTGACGGAAGAGCATGCCGCCCAGCGTGATGCGGTTCTCATTGTATCCCTCTGTGGTCACAGCTGTAAGAGGGATGGAGTAGTGGTTGAAGTCGTGCTGGGCAAAGAGCCTGATGCCGGCCAAGGCCCACTTGTTGAAGCCTTCGCGGAGCTCGATAGCAAGCATATTGCTTACTGCTGTGTAGCCATAAACATCCTTGGCGGAGTCACCGGAGAGGTAGTCGTTGGTATAAAATGAATTGAGATGCTCGTTGGCCAGAAACTTCTTTTGATTGTAGGAGAGCTTGAGGGTGTGGATGAAGCTGGTGACCGGTACAAATATACTGGTGTCGGTCTTGAGAGTGTCTCGGTGGACGCTGGCGTTGACCGCAGCAAAGGAGGCGCTGATCTTGGCGCCACTGGAGTCAAGTTGGATAGTGTCGCCAGCCTTGTTGATGATGATGGTGGCCGGTCTGACGACTTGTTCTGCACTCGGGGCAGATGGCGTATGGCGTGCCGTGTCTTTGGGCAACGGTACCGTCTTGTGAAAGCCGATACTGTAGCTGTGGGTGAGCTGAGCTCCGTCGACGTACATCTTGTTCCATGCATAGTTGATGCGCGTCGGGATATCTTTTGTCCCAAATTTGGAAGGGAAGTTCTCAGGGTGATCGATATAGTCATCGTCCTCGATACCGCCATTCTCAGCCGTCTTGAGATAGTTGCTATAGAGAGACAAGTGGGCCTGATAGCGCTCCTTGAGGATAGAACCGTAAAGCGTGAAGCCGAGTTGTGAGGTGTTCTGGTGATTGTAGTATCCGCGCCCGTAGAGATAGTCGAGATGGAATCCGAAACCTATCTGCTTGTTGGCGTTTACGGCGAACTTCGCGGTAAAGCGGTCTTCTCCATTATCACTCGACGTGGTCTCATGGTAAGTGGCATTGGTGATGGGCGCTAGCGTGTTGGTAAAATGGATGGAGTTGAAGGGCCTGATAAAAAAGTCATAGGGCTCACTGAAGATGAAATAGCTCATCTCCATAGGCCTGTCGACCATCCAGCGCGAGAGACGCGGACTGCCCATATTGCCTAGCGTGGTGTAGCGACCGGTAGGGCCGTCGGTGAAGTTGGAGTTCTGAAAGGCATGGGAGAAGGTGTCTATGGCGACAGAGGCGCGCTCATTCCACTCATTGACTGTCCACACGCGGAGTCCCGTAGGGATCTTTTTCTCCTTTTTGTGCTTATCCTCACTCTTGGAGAAGTGGCTGCTGCCATTCCCATCATCGGTATTTATACTCATGCTGCGGCCTTGTCCGTCCAGGATGCGCTGGGCAGACACTGATGCTGGCAAGAGCAAGAGCAGCAAGAGGTATAGAAATCGTTTCATATTATTGTGTGCAAAGGTACGAAGTCTGACTTTAACGACCAAGTAAAGATTTCGTTTACACCTGTCTAGGGCAGATTTTATAGTATGTTTTGCTTTTTTTTGTACCTTTGCAGCCCAAGCCGCAAAGGGCTCCAAAGGAGCTTTAGGCTTCCTTCTCAAGACGAAATGACGCGCGGCTTAGACCGCTTTTTAGAGATGAAGACAAAAGACGAATTGCAGCAAGATGCCATAGATGAGGCTTACTGCTTTTTTCACCAGAAGTGGCAGGTCTATCGCTATTCACATAGCGAGACGCAGCGCGAGGATATAGAGTATGCCATAGCCAGCTACGTGGAGCAGATGAATCCCCGTCTCTATGCCCAGATGGCTGAGGGGCGCCCTGAGTTTTTGCTCTCTCCGTCCAGCTTTGACGCAGACATGTCTCATGCCCTCCTATGGCTTGAGGCGCGTATGAAGTAAGAGAATATCCTAGACCGGTATCAGACCTATACTGAAGGCTTGCATAGTATAAAGTCTGCGGTAAGACGTCTGCTGAGTCATTCTGAATATTATGAGATAAAAGTGGGCGTAGGTGTCCTGCGTCAGTTCCATAGTATTGTGAGAGAATCGGCTTACTCTTATTCATTACTATAATATCGTTGTCATAGAGTACATTATGGCATCTTTGCTTGTCGTAGATGTCTACGAAGGTCCATCAACGGACTAAAATCCTAGGCGAACTGTTTGGCTCAAGTAGAATGGTGGGGCAGGCATATCGTTTAATCTATTGGAGAAGGCGAATCTCTTGGGTCCTTTGCGCCACTTAGGCAAGTTTTAGGAGCGCTTCATTATTGCAAGAGAAGCCCCTGCTACGGCTTTTGAGAGACGGTGGTGTGCAGGTGGAGTGGAGGCTATCGTCATGTCCTCTGGGCGTATCAGCCATGGCTCCGGTCCCATTCAGTCCAGTTTTCTCGGTCTTGTCGAGCCGCTTGGATTTTAACTGCCGTGCAGTTTCTGTGACAGCATTTGCTGAGTATGATTTTCACGAGGAGAAACATCGCACTTGTGCGGCCTTCATCCCCGGATTTTCCCAAAGTGTACAGCGTCTCATCGCTTTTTTAGAAAGCCAATTGATTTTTATATAATAAATTTGAAACCTGCCTTTTACAGAAGCCGATGTTGTCAAGACAAGTCACCTTGTTCGCGTAACAAGGTCGGACTTATTATTAACTAGGTCCGATGTGGTTTAAACTAGAAGGCGAGTTGTTTTCGCTTGATAGCCAGTAAGTTGTGAAAAATCCAAATGTTGGCTGTAAAAATCTTATAATCAGCAAGTTATAAAGAGTTTTTGGCAAATTTCTACTTTTTTTGTGTTTGGCGAAAATCTGGGTCTTTTCATTCAATTTTTTATTATTAAAAACAGGCCATCTCTAAGGGCCCTTGATAGGTGGGGCAGTCTATACAGGTAGGCTGAACGCTTGAGGAAAGACTTTCGGCGTAGGTCATAGAACTTGAGGTAAAGTGGGGACGGCATGGAAGGATGAGCGCGCTGCAATGGAGTTTGGCTGGGACTGCAGTGAGAGTAACTGTTGCAAGGGTGAGAGGTGTGGAACCAGCGGACCGAGTAATCGAATAGCGGGAGATTGCAATTGGTACTGTCCGGAGAATCACCGAGCAGCGCAGAGAGTGATGAAGGCCTCGCTTGTCTTGTACCGACAGAATGGCCGCTTAGCGCGTGTTCGTGCCGATGTATACCGACGAATTGGCGATGGAAGCCAAGGAGGGGCGGCATACGGAGATTCGACAAACGGTGAGAAAATTTTTTGCTCCCTACGGATTTGCTATTGAGTCCACTACTTCAATCATAAATATATGTATCTCTGAGCAGGATGAGACGATATGCTTCAGACAATAAGAACCTTGCGGATTTGCTGTTTCTCGTAATTGAGCCGGCGGCTAATCTTTGTCGTAATAGGCTTGATGACGAATATTATTAAGAGGTGCTCAGAGGAGTGTGCTTCAAGGAGATAAGACCCAATGATGATTATATTGTAGATCTCAAATGAAAGCAGATAAAATAGATGCCATTTGGTCCATTGGGTACTCGAAAAAGTGTTTTTCCCTCTTCTCTAGGAGAACATATCCTCGCAACAATTGGCAAATTGAGGCAAGGCTTTTTTTGTAAAGTCTTTTAGAGAGATCTTTTACTCTTCGCTATCCTCATCGTTGCTCAGGAGATCCTGAGCGTCAAACTGGAATGGGAGCAAGCTCTTGGTTGTGCCAAAGATGAGGCATTCTTTCTCGCCGTAGAGTGTGAGGTGAATACGTCTGTTGTATCTATTCTCACTCTCCAGCATAGCCTGACGGCAAAGTCCGCACGGCGATACGGGGTAGTCAGTAAACTTGCCGTCCCGTTGAGCCACGATGACCATACGCTTGATAGCAGATTCGGGATGCTCTGCATTAGCGTAGTAGAGGGTTGTACGTTCGGCACAAGTACCACAAGGTGATGATGCATTCTCTTGATTGCTACCGGCGTAGATGGAGCGATCTTCGAGGAGTACGGCACATCCGACCTTGAAGTTTGAATACGGGGCGTAGCTCTTTTCGCTAGCTTCTTTGGCGAGCTCGACAAGCGACTTGTCTGTCTCTGGGAGTTCAGAAGGGGTGCAAGTCTTGTAGCTGAGAACCTTTAGTTTCTTTTCCATAATAGGGTTTTGCGTTTGGAGGCGAAATTACAAACATTTTACTGATTTATCACGCTGATTTTGACCAAAACTTTCCTGAAGATATAAAATTTGTTAATCTATTCAATAATTTTTGTTCTAGGCATAAATTTAGTAACATCTGAAAGGGAAGCGAAGGCATTCATGGGGGAGATGGAAAGTATGAATTTTATTATATCTTTTTGCGGTCTGATGAAATTATTTATTAGGGAAACTCCTCATCTTTTTTGGGGGGCTATTTCAGCTTATGCTGAACTGCACTAGTATCAGGTCCCCATATTTTGGGCTGTAACCGTATTATCTGCCGTTTTTGTCTCGTACACTCTGGCCATCTCGGTATAAGCCGGCGATTGCTGCGTGGCCTTTATGGGGGCAGGGTACAGGGCGTGCTGCCGGTCATGACAAGCACGGGGCAGGGAAGAAGAGTACAAGCAAATTTAGCGCCTCACGGTGGCTGTATCTCAGATGAAAGTGCTACTTTTGCCTATCAATCAAATCTTGCGTTAGACTGTATGGATTTCCAGACTCCCGTCCGTATGCCTCAACGGCCATTTAGCATCGGCATAAGCAGTAAGGTATTACTGATGGGCTCTTGCTTTGCCCTGCATGTAGGCGAGCGTATGGCGCAGAGCCATCTCGACTGTCTGGTCAATCCCTTCGGTGTCTTGTACAATCCTTTCTCCATCTGTCAGGCCCTTGAGCTGGCGGCTCATGGGAAGACGGACTTGTCAAGCTATCTGCTGCAAAAGCAAGGAGAGTGGGGCTCGTGGCTCTTTTCTACACAATTTGATGCTCTGACGAGAGAATCTTGTCTTCAAAAGACGGAGAAGGCTCTAGGTGAGGCACATCTGTATCTGCGTGAGGCGGATGTGCTGGTTATCACGCTGGGCACCAATCATGTATATCGGCTCAGACAAAGTGGGCTAATCGTCGCCAACTGTCACAAGATGCTCTCTGCGGACTTTGAAGAGGTATCTCTGACACTACAGGAGGTGATCGAGAGAGGAATGAGCTGCTTCGCCAAACTGCGGGAAATGAATCCGAAGCTTCACATCCTGCTTACGGTCAGCCCATATCGGTATCAGAAGTATGGATTTCATGAGAGCCGGCTGAGCAAGTCTGTATTGCTGCTGGCCTGTGAGGCTTGGGAAAAAGCCTATCAGGGATATGTGAGCTATTTTCCGGCCTATGAGATCATGGAGGACGAGTTGCGCGACTATCGGTATTATGCTCCGGATATGCTTCACCCATCAGAGATAGCGGTAGACTATATCTGGGAACGATTTTGCGAGACCTACCTATCGGAAGAGGCGATGGAGATGATACGCCAGTGGTTGCCTATACGCAAAGGACTCAATCATCGGACGGATCATCCCGAGTCGTCCTCTTACCAAGCCTTTTTGCTCCAACTGTGTCAACGGCTGGAAGCTTTCAGCCGACAATTTCCTACTGTCGGAATTGATGCCGAGTTGGCGCAAGTCCATCATCTAATGCATCTATCAGAAACTAATATATAATTACCTCATACACAATGGCATACTCTATCGAAGAAATCACTTCTCTCATTGGCGCTCATCGCTATGGCAATGCTGATGCAGAGATACAGTGGCTGCTTACAGACAGCCGATCGCTTACTTTTCCGGAGACATCCCTGTTTTTCGCTCTGCGTACTCCTATACGCGACGGCAGTATATATATTCCGCAGCTCTATCGTCGTGGAGTGAGAAACTTTGTCGTGAGTGAGGATCAAGAGGACTGGGAGAAGCGATATCCAGACTGCAATTTTCTCGTTACTCCCGATTCTCTGATAGCGCTCCAGCGCCTTGCCGAGCGTCATAGAGAGAAATTTGATCTCCCCATAGTTGCTGTGACAGGCAGCAATGGCAAAACTATTGTCAAGGAATGGCTCTATCAGCTTCTGTGTCAGGATTACCGTGTGGAGAGATCGCCCAAAAGCTATAACTCACAGATAGGTGTGCCCCTGAGTATATGGCTGCTGGACCAACAGACTCAGATAGGTATATTTGAAGCCGGCATCTCGCAGCCCCTAGAGATGCAACGTCTGCAGGATATTATCCAGCCTACCATCGGCGTCATCACCAATATAGGCGAAGCACATCAGGAAAATTTTGCTTCGCGCGAAGCCAAGTGTCTTGAGAAGCTGAAGCTCTTTGAGGAGTGCCAAGACATCGTATACAATGAGGATGACCCACTTATAGCTAAGTGCATAGTCAAGAAAGGCTTTAAGGCACATTTGCTCGGCTGGTCGAGACAAAATCCCAATGCCTATCTGTATATCGGAAAGGTGGAAAAGACAGACAATAAGTCAAGCTTCACATTCAGATATAAAGGGACAGACTATCAGACTTATATTCCCTTTACTGATGATGCCTCGGTCGAAGACGCTATCAGTGCTCTGGCTGTCTCGCTTCTTATAGGGCTCAAGCCGGAAGTCGCCGCCCTGCGCCTAACTACTCTCGAGCCTGTGGCTATGCGTCTGGAGGTGAAGCAGGGTATCAACGGAAACACGCTCATCAATGATAGCTACAATAATGATTTGACCTCATTGGATATAGCACTCGACTTTATGAATCGCCGTCAGAATCGCAAGGGACACACATTCACATTGGTGCTGAGCGATATCCTACAGAGCGGAATGAGCGAGGAAGAGCTCTATACTAGAGTGGCGCAGCTCGTCAATGGACGACACATTGACAGATTGGTTGGAGTGGGCGATGCCATCGGTAATCATATGGAGCTCTTTGAGATGGAAAGACATCACTTCAAGACTACCGAACAGCTGATAAACAGCGGATTGCTCCAAGGCTTGCGCCACGAGGTTATCCTTATCAAGGGTGCCAGGGCTTTCAACTTTGACCGCATTACCGCCCGCTTGGAACAGAAGGTTCACCAGACTATACTGGAAGTCGATCTGAATGCACTGGTGGCCAATCTCAACCATTATCGTAGCTTTATGAAGCCCGAGACCAAGATGGTGTGCATGGTGAAGGCTTCGGCTTACGGAGCAGGTGCTGTCGAGGTGGCTCGGACGCTGCAAGACCATTGTGTAGACTACCTCGCCGTGGCTGTGGCCGATGAGGGTGTCACCTTGCGTCGGGGTGGCATCAGTCAGGGTATTATGATCATGAATCCGGAGCTGACGGCCTTTAAGGATATGTTTGACTACGACCTTGAGCCAGAGGTGTACAGCTTTGAACTTCTCGATGCGCTCATTCGTGCAGCCGGCAAAGAGGGCGTTACCAATTGGCCTGTACATATCAAACTGGATACAGGTATGCATAGGCTCGGATTTAATCCTGAGAAGGACATAGACAGGCTTATCGATGTGCTCAAAGGACAAAATGCAGTGATTCCTCGGTCGGTTTTCAGTCACTTCGTCGGAAGCGACAGTCCAGACTTTGATGACTTCACCCGTCACCAGTTTGCTCTCTTTGACGCTGCCAGTCGTAAGCTGCAAGGCGCTTTCAGTCACAAGATCCTACGCCATATATGCAATAGCGCAGGTATCGAGCGCTTTCCCCAATACCATCTGGATATGGTACGTCTAGGACTGGGCCTCTATGGTATCAACCCAATCAACAATGAGACGATACACAATGTCAGTACCCTCAAGTCGGTCATACTTCAGATACGTGACGTACCGGCCGAAGACACCGTGGGATATAGCCGACGAGGAGTGCTCAAGCGTCCGAGCCGCATCGCTGCGGTGCCCATTGGCTATGCAGACGGCCTTGACCGCCATCTCGGCTGCGGCAAAGCCTACTGCCTGGTAAACGGCAAGGAGGCTCCTTATGTGGGCAATATCTGTATGGATGTATGTATGATTGACGTGACCGGCATCGACTGCAAAGTAGGGGATGAAGTCGAGATCTTTGGCAATCACCTGGCAGTTTCAAGACTGAGTGACGTTCTCGGCACTATCCCTTACGAAGTACTTACATCGGTCAGTGAGCGAGTTGCCCGCGTCTACTTCCAGGACTAAGACGGTGGTAAGAAAGAGTAGAGCGTGAAGAAGAACGGCATCTACAATCACGTGCTCCGTTACACGGGCCTCTTTGGCGGCGTGCAGGGATTGTGCATGCTTATGTCGTTGGTACGCAACAAGTTTGCGGCTATCTTCATCGGGAGTATCGGACTTGGCCTAATTGATATCTTCAACCGGACGCTCTCCCTTTTCTCTGCGATATCATCACTAATTGCTCCAGTTTCCTCTGTACGAAGCCTGTCCATCGTTTACGAACGAGGAGACGAACGACAACTCGCCCACCAAGTCAAGGTAGTCCGAAGCTGGACGCTCTTGACGGGAGTTGTTGGCCTGATCCTTTGTCTGGTATTGTCTCCTCTGGTCAGCAGGTGGACCTTCAGCAACTATGGGTACACGTTGGACTTTATACTGCTATCACCGATTATCCCTCTGAGTGCAATAACGAGCACCGAATTGGCCATCCTCCAGGCAACGCGCCAACTGAGAAAGGCTGCGTTGGCGGCGAGTTGGGGCGCGGTGATACTGATGCTGATAGCGGTTCCCTTTTATGTGATACTGGGGCGGCAGGGTATTGTTCCGGCGCTCGTACTCAGTACTCTCGGTTGTCTGATCGTGTATCTGCGATATACACTTCCTCTCTTCCCATGGCATATTCAGCCGTTCTCTCTTACAATTCTACGCCAGGGCTTACCGCTTCTGAGACTCAGTATTGCCTATGTGCTGGCGGGAATTGCGGCTTCGAGTGCCGAACTTCTGGTACGCAATAGTATCATCCGAATAGGCAATGTAGCCGATGTTGGACTTTATAGTAGCGGTCTGATATTGACTGTGGCAGCGGCCAAGTTCCTCTTCGTCGCAATGGATGCCGATTATTATCCTCGCCTCTCTTCTCTGAGTCATCGCCCATTGAGGATGAATCTCACGGTTAACCGGCAATTGGAGGTCTGTGTCCTACTGATTGCCCCGTTTCTGATCTGCTTTGATGTAATGATGCCAGTTATTATTAGGCTACTCTTCACCCCCAAGTTCCTATCCGTTGTGCCGATGGCAATACTTGCCTCATACTATATGTTTTTCAAGGCTACCAATGTTCCAATAGATTATATCGCGCTCTCTCGCGGCGAAGGACGTATGTATTTTCTGATGGAGACAAGCTACTGGGTGTATTTCGCTTTGTTCGTCATCTTGGGCTATCAGATAGGTGGTTTGGAGGGCGCAGGCGTTGGCCTCTCGATCAGTAATTTTGTGGAATTAATCATAGTCTACACTGTCTACCATCGCTACTATGGCTTGCAGATCGGGCGGCAAGCGAGCCGCATCATTGCGGTACAATTTACGCTTCTTACTTTAGGCGTACTTGTCTCCATGTCTCTGAATGGTTTTGCCAAATATGCGGTCGGGTTGCCGCTATTTGTAATCTCACTAGGTTATACTGTGCGTCTGCTGTGTCGCAATAGCAATTTGGCCACAATCCTCAGTAGGAAGAATTGATAATATTGAAGTATAACAGCCTTTTTTATCGGCTTAAATAAATAGATTATAAAATGTTAGACAAAATATGGTCCTCGATTGCTGCTGCTATACAGGCGGTCAGCGACTTTGTGTGTGGTTATCCATTATTTATATGGCTCATAGGCGGAGGCCTTTTTCTCTTCATTTATTCTGGAGCCGCCCCAATCCGATACTTCGGCCGCGCCATCCACAGCTTACGCATCAAGCATGAAGGGAAAGGGCAGATAAGTTCGCTTCAAGCGCTGGCTTCGACCATCAGCAGCACAGTGGGCATGGGCAATATTGCCGGTGTGGCCATTGCAATCGTGATGGGTGGTCCTGGGGCTATATTTTGGATGTGGGTTAGTGCCCTAGTAGGTATGGCAAGTAAATTCTTTGAGGGATCACTTTCCATTATGTACAAAGGGAAAGACAATCTGGGCGAGACGCAAGGCGGCCCGATGTATTTTATTACAGAGGGTTTGGGACATAAGTGGCGTCCTTTGGCCATCTTTTTCTCCTCGGTTGGTATGATAGGCTGTCTCTGCGTGATGCAAGCCAATCAACTGGCGGAGTCTCTCATTGCTGTGTTCGCGCAGCCGGCTGGGGTGAGTGATACGGTGGGATTGCGAGCTGTGATAGGCATTGTTACGGGCTTCACTGTGGCTTGCGTAGTGCTTGGCGGCATACGGCGTATTTCCAAGATTGCTACTCGAATTGTCCCCCTTATGGTCGGACTCTATTTTATTCTCATCTTTGTGATAGTCATTCTCAATATCCAACGTGTGCCCGAGGTTCTTGCCTCCATTTTCCGTGAGGCTTTCAATCTGAAAGCGGGATTTGGTGCCTTGGCCGGCACAGCGATCATCGGCGCGCGCAGGGCGATGTATGTCAATGAGGCCGGTGTGGGAACGGCGAGCCTTATGCACGGGGCCTCACGCAATACGGAGCCTATCCGGGAGGGACTTGTAGCAATGCTTGAGCCGGCTATTGACTCAGGCCTTGTATGTACATTGACAGCCTTGCCCATCTTGCTTGCAGGGAACTATCATGTAGAGGGGGTGCAGGGACTTACAGTAGCCTTGCAGAGTTTCCAAATACTTATACCCGGAGCAGGACAGTATTTGCTTATGGTGATTGTCTTCTTCTTCGCGTTTAGTACGATGTTTTCCTATTCCTATTATGGTATGAAATGCTCTGGCTACCTCTTTGGTATGCAAAACGTCAGGTACTACAATTACTTTTATCTTTTAATGATAGTCGTGAGCTGTATTATCTCGCTGAAGACAGTAGTCACTGTGATGGACTTGGCCTTTGCCTTGATGTCTGTACCTACTATGTTTTGTCTGCTACGGCTCAGTCCGAGGGTAAAGCGGGCTATGCATGCATATTTTGGAAATAATAGTAGACCTGCTGATAAATAATAAGACGGGCAAAGAAATAAGTCGCAGATAATGGACTGTGTGGCTGGCTTTGCAGGAGAAGATACACGCGATGTAGTTACGACTATCAGCTAGGGAACACGGCGAGGCTACTTAATCTGAAACATAGAGTCAGAACTAGAGATAATCTGATTTTTCCGGCTAAATCGATTTCGCTTATGCGCATGTACGGGCTCTGTCGCTAGGTCGAGAGAAGGCATGGGCGTACCGCTTATGCAGCCTCTGTAGGCATTCCAGCGGGTCATAATCTGATTTACATAGCCATATGTCTCACTACCTACCATATAGCCGTACTTAACGACGGGGTCTCTATAGTATTGAGGCTCACTCAGGTGATAGACAAAGAAGCTTACGTCATTCCATGAGTGGGGGTTGCGGCCATACTTGCGGGCTAGACTCATCGCATCGCGGATATGGTAATATCCTCCATTGTATGCGGCGAGAACAAAGCGCTGCCGCTCTATGGGATGCGGTATGTCGGCAAATTGGTTGGAGAGTCGCTTGATGAAGCGCACAGAGGTGGCGATATTGATCTCGGGTTCATACAGCTGTTCTGTTGATACACCATACATTTCGCCGGTGGAGGGCATGATTTGCATTAGACCTCGTGCCCCGGCCCAGGAGACAGCTCTGGGATCAAATCCTGACTCTTGCCAGCATTGGGCTGCTAGTAGACGCCAGTCCCAGCTCACAGTTTGACCATATCGTACGAAGAGACCATCATAAGGGGAGATGATGCCTTTTTGCTTGGAATAAAACTGTACGCGAGCGTGTCTCATCACTAGTGGGCGCGATACCAGAGATTTCATCTCTTTGTCTGCGTTAACGAGTAGGGAAGGTTTGTACCATTTATTCAGCTCGCGCGACAGGACGGGGGATGTCCGTCGGACAGCCCATGAGGTGCGGAGGCTATCAGTGTGGAGACCGCAAGCGAGGAGTCCGTATCGCTTGATCAAACTTTGGGGTAGCTCATAGGCGATAAGGTCTGCCTTGTTGTGCTTAAGAAAATCAATAAGCTCAGTCGTATCGCGTGCTATCTCCATGCGGATGCGTACGCCTTGGCTATTGGCAAATTTCTCGGCCAAGAAATACTGCGGTCCCATGTCAGCGCCATGGTATTGGTAATAGCTTTCTGGCCCGCTGATGGTCACAGCTATGAGTTCGCCGCTCTCGAGTATATCGTCCATGTCATAGACTTCGGCAGTGGAGTCTGAGGTTTGTTCAGACTTAGTATCCGATCTGTGGCTGCAAGAAAAAAAGAGCAATACTATTGCTGCGGTCAGGTACAGCGTAGAGGATAGAATAATATGGTATGTATAGCGCGGCATGGATATGGCCAGGATCTGACAAAAGGCAAATAGCTACAATCCTGATGTTGTCAGGTCGATGGAAATTCGTATTTTCGCGCAAAATTAAGAAGAAATATTCAAATCTTCGATATAATGACACACCACATTGTACTATTTCAGCTCCGTGACGATTTATCTGAGGAGGAACGTCGTGGAGCAATGGAGAAGTTTCGCAGTCAAATACTTGCCCTTCCACGTAAATTGTCTATTATTCGCTCGCTAGAAGTAGGATTTAACATCAATCCTGCGGAGCAATGGGATATCTGCCTCAATAGCTCTTTTGACACACTTGATGATGTGAGGACTTACAGCGCTTTTCCTGACCATCAAGCTGCGGCTGCGGGTCTCAAGCCTTTCCTGAGCGGCCGCTCTTGCGTGGATTACGAGGATTGAAAAGGCATCTGTAGTACAAAAAAGCCAGAGATGAGTCGACCTAACTCGCTGAAAAATTGTACTTTTGTACGCCAAACGCAATATATTATCTCAATTAATAATTACAACAAGATGAAAGCATTTGTTTTTCCCGGACAGGGATCACAGTTCGTCGGTATGGGTAAGGACCTATACGACAGCAATACAGAGGCTAAAGCTCTCTTTGACAAGGCAGATGAGATTCTGGGATTTAAGATCACGGATATCATGTTTAGTGGGACAGATGAAGAGCTCAAGCAAACTAAGGTAACGCAGCCCGCCGTATTCATACACAGTGTCTTAAGCGCAAAATTTAAGGCCGATGGCAAACCTGATATGGTAGGCGGTCACTCTCTGGGTGAGTTCTCTGCTCTAGTCGCAGCAGAAGCTCTGACTTTTGAAGATGCGCTCAAGCTTGTCTCTGCCCGAGCACAGGCTATGCAGAAGGCTTGTGAACTTAAGCCCTCCACGATGGCCGCAATCATCGGTCTCAGCGATGAGCAAGTAGAGGCAGTGTGCCAAGAAGTGTCAAACAAGGACAACCTTGTCGTACCGGCCAATTACAACTGTCCAGGCCAGCTCGTAATTAGTGGTGATATCGAGGCTGTCAACACAGCTTGCGACAAGCTTAAGGCACTTGGGGCCAAGCGTGCACTTGTGCTCAATGTCAGTGGCGCTTTCCATTCTCCCCTTATGCAGCCTGCAAAAGAGGAGCTTGAGGCTGCAATACGCGAGACAGAGTTTCATAAGCCCGTATGTCCTGTCTATCAGAATGTGGATGGAAAAGCCCATACTGATCCTCAGGGGATTAAAGCCAACCTTATCGCTCAGCTCACTTCTCCGGTACGCTGGACTGAGGAGGTCAACGAAATGGTGGCAGCTGGAGCTACTGAATTTGTAGAATGTGGTCCTGGCAAGGCTTTACAGGGTATGATTGGTCGCATTTGCAAGGGCAACGAAAACGTCTCTGCTCACGGTTTGGCGTAAGATTGGCATTCGTTATATATCGGCCTAGTAAATCTAAATTTTGGGGGAGGTCAGGCAGGTCAAGCCTGACTTCCCTCTTTTCAGAAAGAGACTATACTCTCCTTATTTAATGTATAGAATTGGGAGAATCCAAAACGAGATTTAAGGATGAAGAAGATTATTTACCAATTGTTGCCGCGTCTCTTTGGTAATCCGACTACGAGATGTGTTAAAGACGGCACCTTGGCGCAAAATGGATCAGGTAAGATGGCTCATATTACGCTTAAGGCGCTTCATCAGATTAAAGCGCTTGGCGTGACGCACGTATGGTATACGGGACTGCTGCAACATGCGTCTCAGACCGACTATACGAGCTACGGCATTGCCCATGACCATTGCGCCATGGTGAAGGGCAAAGCAGGGTCGCCTTACGCCATCAAGGACTACTACGATATCGACCCCGACATTGCCGTCAATCCTGCGAAACGTATGCAGGAATTTAGGGCGTTGGTATCGCGCACGCATAGGGCTGGGCTCAAAGTGATCATGGACTTTGTGCCCAATCACGTGGCCCGTCAGTATCACTCCAGTCATTGCCCTCAAGGTGTCAGAGACCTGGGGGCCGGGGACCGAACGGATGTTGACTTCTCCCCAGACAACAACTTCTATTATCTATCGGGGCAGCAGTTGACTTGCCAGTTTGATATGCAGGCGGGGGAATCAGTACCTTATATAGAATGTCCGGCCAAGGCGACTGGCAATGATTGCTTCAGCGCCTTTCCGAGCCGTAATGATTGGTACGAGACGGTCAAGCTCAACTACGGCGTGGACTACCAGCATGGGCATGTTTGCCACTTTGCCCCCGTCCCATCGATATGGCATCAGATGACGGATATACTGCTCTACTGGTGCGCGCAGGGAATAGACGCCTTCCGCTGCGACATGGCGGAGATGGTGCCCGTAGAGTTCTGGCAGTGGGCGACAGAACGGGTTAAAAAACAATATCCTCAGGTCCAGTTTATAGGCGAAGTCTACAATCCGTCGCTGTATCGTAGCTACATTCATCAGGGAGGCTTTGACCTATTATATGACAAGGTCGGCCTATACGATACTCTCCGAGCTGTGACTCAAGGGCAGCAATCTGCAGCAGCGATTACCCACTGCTGGCAAGGCGTATCTGACATACAGGAGCATATGCTCAATTTCTTGGAGAATCATGACGAACAGCGTCTCGCTTCAGACTATTTTGCCGGTGCCGGTGAGAGAGGCAGGGCAGCGCTTATCGTCAGCAGTTGCTTCAATACCAATCCTTTCATGCTTTATTTTGGCCAAGAGCTTGGTGAGCGTGGCATGGATGAAGAGGGATTTAGCGGACGGGATGGCCGTACGACTATTTTTGACTATTGGAGTCCTGAGACGCTGCGCCTCTGGTACGATGAGGGACATTTTAGCTTCCGGCATTTGACAGAGCGAAGCCGTCAGCTACGGGCATATTACGAACGTGTGCTCTCCTTTGCTGCCAATAGTGAGGCGATATCACGCGGACGCAACTTTGACCTTATGTATGTCAATTACGACAATCCGGGATTTGATGCTCAGCATTGTTTTGCCTTCATACGCCGAGCCAAGGGAGAAATAGTATTGGTTGTCGTAAATTTCTCTGCAGAGGATAAGCACCAGCGTGTCCGCATCCCGCAGCATGCCTTTGACTACTTGAATCTGCCCCAAGGGGATATGGAGGCAACTAGTGTACTTGATGGAGGGACTATAGTCGTACACTTGGCCTCGGATGACTGTTTTGACGTCATCGTACCAGCTTACTCGGGTGTCATCCTCCAAGTACATGGCTGACCAAGGAGAATAGCAAGAGTACAAGTGCCGATGTTTTGATAACAAGGTCCGATGTAGTTTAAACTAGGTCGGACCTTGTTCTTTCTAGGTCCGATGTTGTTTTTCTGTGTTATTTCTCATGCATCAGTATAGGGCAGTTAGCTTATTCCACGACTGGTCATGACTTGTCTAGGGGATTGTCTTAGCCTAAGTTGTGGCCTGAGTGGCACATTTTTTGCTAATAGTTTTTAAAGAAAAATGATGTCAGAGAGTGAGACACCTAAATTCGAGTTAAAGAGATAGACGAAATGATTAAAATTGAGCCCTTTGTGACCATTTTTAGACTTCACTAAGTCATTCCATTTCCAGACTTGATTACTTTTGTAATAGAAATCGGATAAATAACTAACATTCAAAAGAAAATATGAACCAGAATTCAAGCATCAAAGTCTTTGCCTTGGCAACCGTCATGAGCTTAGGCATAGCATCAGTGGCTCCTCAGAGTATTATGGCAGCACCTCAGCCTGCTCCGGCCGCAGTCGGTACGGGTATGGTCGACCTTACGCAGGCCGCCGAGAGCGCAGTCAACAGCGTCGTCTATATTAAGGTTACGACCAATAGCAAGCGGCAAATGGTAGAATACACTAATCCCTTCGAGGATTTCTTTGGAGACTTCTTCGGCCAGGGAAATGGCGGCACGCAGCGCCGTCAGATTGAGACGCCCAAGAAGCAAGGCGCTGGTAGCGGCGTTATTATCAGCCAGGATGGCTATATCGTGACCAACAATCATGTGGTGGCCGATGCTGACGAGATATTGGTAAAAACCAATGACAACAAGGAGTACAAGGGACGCATAATTGGTCTTGACAAAACGACAGACTTGGCCCTGATTAAGGTGGAGGCCACCGGCCTTCAGGCTATTCCCATCGGAGACAGCGACAAGTTGAAACTGGGAGAATGGGTGCTCGCAGTAGGCAACCCTTTCAATCTGACATCTACAGTCACCGCAGGTATAGTAAGCGCTAAGAGCCGTTCGCTACAGGCCAATGATATCGAGTCGTTTATCCAGACTGATGCAGCTATCAATCCCGGCAATTCAGGAGGCGCTCTTGTCAATGCCAAGGGAGAGCTTGTTGGCATCAATGCCATGCTTTACTCACAGACGGGCTCTTTCTCCGGCTATGGATTTGCCATCCCGACAACGATTATGAATAAGGTGGTCGCTGACCTCAAGAAATATGGCACTGTACAGCGCGCCTTACTCGGCATAAGCGGCATGGAGGTAGGCAACTATGTGGACTACCAGAAGGACAAGAACAATAAGGACGTAGACCTCGGCACTACCGAAGGTATCTATGTGGACGAGGTGACCAATGACGGCGCAGCCGCTGCTGCTGGCCTGCAAAAGGGTGATGTCATTCTCAAAGTAGACGGCAAACCTGTCAAGAAGATGGGTGAACTCCAGGAGGAGATCACTACCCATCGCCCAGGTGACAAGGTCAACATCACTTATATGCGTGACAAGAAGACGTACACCAAAGTTGTCACCCTCCGCAATAGCCAAGGCACAACGTCTGAGATTGAGCAAGCCGATGTCATGAGCCTCGGCATAGCGCTTAAGCCTCTCGACAGCGAGCTCAAGAAGCAGTTGGCCTTGGATCACGGATTGCTGGTAACGTCTGTCCGCAGCGGCAAGATGCAGGATGCCGGCATCACAAAGGGACTCATCATTATGCAGATCAATGACAAGAAGATGAATACCGTAGCCGACTTTGACGAAGTCGTCAAGCAGACCAACCTCTCCAGTGATCGCGTGCTCTGGATCAGGGCTAAGACGCAGAGTGGAATCAACAAGAGCTTCACTGTCGACTTGAGTGACAGTCAGGCCAAGAAGGCAGAGCCCAAGCAGGGCAATCGCCGCCATAGATAAGCCTCAGTCTGTAAAGCGAGATTTCATCTAAGCCAAGTATCGGCATTAATAATAGAAGAGGGACAACTCCTGATTTGGGGTTGTCCCTCTCTTTTGCTTTATGAATTGATTAAAGACTGCCCTTGCTGGAGGGTAATTGCATGTCTGTGGGATCTCTGCGAATCGCCATGCGGAGCGCCCGTGAGAAGGCCTTGAAGATACCCTCGATCTTGTGATGCTCATTGTCGCCCTCGGCCTTGATATTGAGGTTAATCTGAGCGTTGTCGCTAAGGCTCTTGAAGAAATGGAAGAACATCTCCGTAGGCATTTCGCCTATCTTTTCGCGCTTGAAGTCAGCTTGCCATACTAGCCATGGTCTCCCTCCGAAATCGATAGCCACTTGGCATAGGCAGTCGTCCATCGGCAGACAGAAGCCGTAGCGCTCGATGCCGCGCTTGTCTCCGAGAGCCTGACGCAAGCACTGTCCGAGTACGATGGCCGTGTCCTCGATAGTGTGGTGCTCGTCCACTTGTAAATCGCCCTTGGTCTCAATCGTGAGGTCGATTTCCCCGTGGCGGGCGATCTGCTCGAGCATATGGTCAAAAAATCCCAGTCCGGTCGAGATCTGAGCCTTCCCTGTGCCATTGAGGTCCAGACTGACGTAGACGTCTGTCTCCTTGGTCTGTCGCCGGATCTCAGCCTTGCGCTCGCCGGCCACAATGGCATCTGAGATCTGCGGCCAGCCGAAATCCTCAGTCAGTTTGTAGGCCTTGCATCCCAGGTTGCGCGCAAGCTGCATATCAGTCTCGCGATCGCCTATCACGTAGGAGTGGCTCATATCGTAGCTCCCGTCGAGATAAGGCTTGAGCATGCCGGCTGCGGGCTTGCGATTGGCTGACGGATGTTTGGATGTGGAGGAATCGAAGTGCCAGGCTTTGAAGGTGATGCCTTCATTGCGAAATGCCTGCTCAATGAAGTGCTGGATTTTATCAAATGTGACCTGCGGATAGGCCGGGGTGCCAAGGCCATCCTGATTGGATACGACGATGAGGTCAAAGTCGGTTTTGTCCTGTATCAGAGCGAGGCTGGAGAAGACATGGGGCATAAATTCGAGCTTCTCAAAACTATCTACTTGCTCATCGGCCGGTTCACGCACGAGGGTGCCGTCGCGATCGATAAAGAGCGCCTTTTTCATAGGAATATGGGTATGGATACGACAATAATAGTTGATTGAAAAAAATAGCAGCGAGTGGGACACATCCAGTGGCTTAAGCAGGGGCTCAGCTGCCTCTGTAAAGCCTTGCAGCGCCTTGTCCAGCAGGAGCCTCTCGGCTATCTGTAGCGCCGGAGGGCTGCTAGTAGTGCGTTGTTTTCATTGGGAGAACCTACGGTGATACGCAGGCACCCCTTGCATAGAGGCTGAGTGGATCGGTCCCTTACGATCACCCCGCAGTTGACGAGGTAATTGTACACATTGCGCGGATTGTCCATCTCGCATAGGAAGAAGTTTGCATCAGTAGGGTAAATATGGTGCACGAAGGGCAATTCCTCTATCGACTCCATCAGAGACTGGCGCTCCTCGAGGATGAGTTTGACCCACTTCTCTACATCCGATGCCCGACGAAGCATCTCCTCAGCCTTCTGCTGAGTGAGCGTATTGATATTGTAGGGGTATTTGACCTTGTTAAAGAGATCAATGATAGGCTTTTGGGCAAAGGCCATCCCGAGCCGGATGCCTGCAGAGCCCCAAGCCTTTGACATGGTGTTGAGCACGATGAGGTTGGGAAACTTGTCGATGCGGGAGCGGAAGACGGGCTTTTGGCTGAAGTCGCTGTACGCCTCATCGAGGACGACTATGCCATCAAAATCGCGGACAACATGCTCTATCTCTTTTTCTTCGAGGCAGTTGCCACTGGGATTGTTCGGGCTGCACAGGAAGATGACCTTGGTGTTGGCGCTTACGGCCTGCAGCAGTTTGTCAGCTTTGAGGAGAAATCCTTTGTCAAGCTCGACAGGGCGAAACTCGGTCTGATTGATGTCCGCGCACACCTTGTACATGCCATATGATGGGCTGATGGAGACTACATTGTCCCTGCCCGGATTGCAGAAAACGCGGTAGACGAGATCAATGGCCTCGTCGCTGCCATTACCGAGAAATATCTGGTCTGGATTGACCCCCTTGATGACGGACAGTTGTGCCTTCAGCTTAAGCTGGAGAGGGTCGGGATAGCGGTTAAGCGGCGAATTGAAGGGGTTCTCGTTGGCATCGAGATAGACCGACGCCTCCTTGCCTTTGTAGTCATTGCGCGCACAGCTATAGGGGGCAAGACTCCATATATTGGGACGTACTAGCTGTATAAGGGGTTTCATGGCAGTTTGATTATTTTTTGTTGGACACGTCCTGATACCTGATCTCCATCGCGCGTCGATGGGCCTCTAGGCTTTCTTCTCTGGCCATGGTCATGACCGTCTGGCCAATGGAGCGGATGCCCTCGGCAGAGAGCTCCTGAAAGGTCATCTTGCGGATGAAACTGTCGAGGCTTAGTCCGCCATAGGAGCGGGCGTATCCCTTGGTGGGCAGCGTGTGGTTGGTGCCGGAGGCATAGTCTCCTGCGCTCTCGCAACTCCATGGCCCCTCAAATACACTCCCGGCGCACTTGACCTTGTCTGCGGCCTGTCGATAGTCCTTGACAGCGAGGATCAGGTGCTCTGGGGCATACTCGTTGGAGATGTCGATTGCCTCATCGATACTGTGGGTCAGAATGGCGAGACTATTGCTGAGGGCCTTGGCGGCTATCTCCTTGCGTGGCAAAGTGCTGAGCTGCGAGGATAATTGTTGGTCTACCTTATCCAGCAGTTCGCTGCTGTCGCTTAGGAGCACGACCTGACTATCGGGCCCATGCTCTGCCTGGCTCAGCAAGTCGGCTGCCACATACCTCGGGTCTGCGTATTGGTCGGCGATGACGGCTACCTCACTGGGTCCCGCTGGCATGTCAATGGCCACTCCGTAGAGGGTCGCCAGTTGCTTGGCGGCCATGACGTACTGATTTCCGGGGCCAAATATCTTGTCGACCTGGGGAATGCTCTCTGTACCAAATGTGAAGGCTGCTATCGCCTGCGAACCGCCGACCTTGTAGATATCCGTTACGCCGCAGAGAGAGGCCGCATAGAGTATAGAGGGGTTGACCTTGCCATCGCGCGAGGGGGGCGTGCATAGGCTCACGCTGGAGCAGCCCGCAATCTGGGCAGGCACGGCCAGCATCAGCACTGTAGAAAATAGGGGAGCGCTGCCGCCTGGGATATAGAGACCGACCCGCTGTATTGGGACGGCTACCTGGCGGCAGACGACGCCCGGCGCAATCTTCACCTCGATGGGGCGGAAGACCTGAGCCTGATGAAAGGCCTTGATATTGTGGTAGGCCTGCTGCAGGGCCTGCTTGAGTTCGGAGGGGAGCTGTTGGCCCGCCTCCTTGATCTCGTCCGCTGAGACCTTGAGGGAGGTGAGCTGTACCTTGTCAAACTGAAGCTCATATTGCTTGAGCGCCTGGTCTCCGTGGTCACGCACTTCATGTAAGATGGCACCGACAGTGTCAAATAGTCGCGTGATGTCAAAGGCCGGCCGCATCAGCAGTTGCTTGAGCTGAGCGGGAGAAGGATATGTAGAGCGTTGCATAGTTTACGTGTATAGTCTTGGGAATAAGATAGATATAGAGGACGGCGTAAGAGGCATCAACCGATAATCTTCTCAATCGGCGTGACCAGAATACCCTGAGCCCCCGCAGCCTTTAGCTGACCGATGATTTCCCAGAAGCTGTGCACGTCCAGCACCGTGTGGATGCTGCACCACTTGTCGTCGGCCAGAGGGATAATGGTCGGGCTCTTCATGCTGCCCGGCAGGATAGAGAGGATGCGGTCTACTCGGTCCTTGGGCGCATTCATCATCACGTACTTCTTGCCCTGCGCGTCGATGGCGGACTGGAAGCGGAAGATGAGTTCCTTGAGTATGGTCTTCTTTTCGGCATCGAGATGCTTGTTGGCGATGACGACAGCATCGCTCTGGAGCACTGTCTCCACCTCAGCCAGATTGTTGCTGACGAGCGTAGACCCCGAGCTCACGATGTCAAATATGGCATCGCTCAAGTCGATGAGCGGCGTGATCTCTACCGATCCTGTGATGATGTGTATCTGGGCCTTGACATCCTGCTCCTTGAGGTACTTCTGCAAAATATGGGGATAGCTTGTCGCGATGCGCTTGCCCTGCAGCCACTGCGGGCCCGTATAGTGCTCCGCCTTGGGCACGGCAATCGACAGTCGGCACTTACTAAGTCCGAGGTGTTGTACGACCTTGACATTCTCATCGCGCTCCATTACCTCATTGAGCCCCACGATGCCGATGTCTGCCACACCGCTCGCTACGGTCTCGGGTATATCGTCATCGCGGAGGTAGAGTACTTCTATGGGGAAGGTGCTGCTTCTCACGAGGAGGGCCCGCTCCGAGCGGTTGACCTTGACGTCGGCCTCCTTGAGCAGCGAAGTCGTGTCGTCGTAGAGGCGTCCTTTGGACTGGATGGCTATTCTAAGCATAGAGATATGTGTTTTTGTGTTTTTTAGGGGAATATACGACCAAAATGGTACTTATCCACCTTTATCAAGTGCAAAGTTAAACTAATCTGACGGGAAACACAACTTGTCGCTTTATTTAAAATGGTACACAAATCCCATTTTGGCCGCCATCTGGTGCCTAAGTGACTGCCGAAAATCGCATAATGTTTTCCCCAGTTGACGAAATGGACCGTACAGACGCCTCTTTTTGCTCATTTGTCCAGTTTTGTGATATGGGCAGCAGTTCATGACGGACAAATCATCGTTTGGGGGGCTTGTATCCTGCAGCCTCCATCGCCAACCTACCGTTTGCCGCACAATGGATACGAAGAAAACCGGAACAGATAAGAAAGAAGGTAAGACATTATTATTTTGGTAAAATATTTTCCTTCCCAATTGTTAAACTTGAGATATTTTTCGACGTAAATCGTTCTGTTAGCGCAAAAAGTTCTATCTTTGCAGTCCGAAAACCGAAATAGTAAGAATAATAACAAGAATAATCGTTATGACTAAAGCAGACATTGTAAACGAGATCGCTAAGAAGACGGGTATAGACAAGGCTACTGTATTGGCTTCCGTAGAAGCATTTATGGAGACAGTAAAGGACGCGATGGTAGGTGGAGAAAATGTGTACCTGCGCGGATTTGGCAGTTTCATTCTCAAGAAGAGAGCTCCTAAGACGGCCCGCAATATCTCCAAAAATACGACCATGATCATTCCTGAGCACAATATACCAGCTTTCAAGGCAGCCAAGTCGTTTGCCAACGTGGTCAAGGAAGCTAAAAAGTAACAATAAAAATAGTCAACATTAATAAACCCTTTTAAGCTATGCCAAGCGGAAAAAAGAAGAAAAGACACAAGATGTCTACGCACAAGCGTAAAAAACGCTTAAGAAAGAACAGACACAAGAGCAAATAGTAGGCTCGAGTGGTACAGCGTTCTCTCTCTCAGTGCTTAGAGAAAAACGAAAGGACAAACTTGGCATCGCCCCTGAGGCCATCCCCAGGTTTGTCTTTTTTTTCTGTTTGTAGTCAGGACACCGATGCATCGGGAGCCTCCTGCGGCACCGAATAAGGGAGAAATGAATCATTATTAATCAACCATTAATCCATGACGAGTGAACTTGTGGTGGACGTAAGTCCCAAAGAAGTCTCTATCGCTCTGCTTGAGGACAGCCGTCTCGTCGAACTGCAGAAGGAGGGCCGCGAGGAGTCTTATGCCGTAGGCAATATCTATGCTGCCAAGGTCAAGAAGATACTCCCGGGGCTCAACGCGTGCTTCGTCGATGTCGGGCATGGTAAGGACGCCTTCCTACACATTCAGGAGATGACGGCCAATTTTACCTCTTATCAGAAGTATCTCAAGCAGGTGTTCAGCGACAGAAAACGTCTATTCCCCATCAGCAAGGTCACACTCCAGCCACCTGTAACCAAGGATCAGAGTATCCAGACGATTCTCAAGGCAGGTGATGTCATCTTGGCTCAGATTATCAAGGAGCCTATTTCGACCAAAGGACCACGACTGACGTGTGAGCTGTCGTTTGCCGGACGCTTACTGGTGCTCATCCCCATGAGCGATAAGGTCTCGGTCTCATCCAAGATCAAGAGCTCGGCAGAGCGTTCACGCCTGAAGTTGTTGATCCAAAGCATTAAGCCCAAAAATTTTGGCGTTATTGTACGCACGGTAGCCGAAGGCAAACGTGCAGCGGAACTCGACGCGGAACTCAAGATCCTGCTCGACCGTTGGCAGCACGCCATAGAGGCCACCCATCGTGCCAACAGCTTCCCGCGTCTTGTCTATGAGGAGACAAGTCGTACGGTAGCCATGCTGCGCGACATCTACAACCCCACTTTCAGCGCTATCCATGTCAATGACAAGGCAATTTTTGCCCAGATACAGCAGTACATTGGGCTTATTGCCCCGGGCAAGGAGGACATCGTCAAGCTCTACACTGGCGCGCTTCCCATCTTTGACAATTTTGCCATCACCAAGCAGATCAAGTCTTCCTTCGGACGCACGGTGACTTATAAGCATGGCGCTTACCTCATCATTGAGCAGACGGAGGCACTCTGCGTGATCGATGTCAATAGTGGCAATCGTATCAAAAATCCGGATGGCCAGGAGGGCAATGCGCTCGAGGTCAACCTCGGGGCTGCCGATGAGATCGCCCGCCAGCTTCGTCTCAGAGATGTCGGTGGCATCATCGTAATCGACTTTATCGACATGGCCAAGGCGGAGCATCGTCAGGAGCTCTATGAGCGCATGACCAAGGACATGCAGGGTGACCGCTCTCGGCACAATATCCTGCCTCTCAGTAAATTTGGCTTGATGCAAATCACGCGACAGCGTGTACGTCCGGTGCTTACCGTCAATGTGGAGGAGACTTGTCCGTCGTGTTTTGGCACAGGCAAGGTTCGGAGCAGCATACTCTTTACTGACACCTTGGAGTCCAAGATCAAGCTCTTGGTCGGCAGGCTCGGTATCAAGAAGTACAGCCTGCACGTCCATCCTTATGTCGCGGCTTATATCAACAAGGGGCTCATTTCCCTTAAGAAGAGATGGCAACTGAAGTATGGCTTAGGTCTACGCGTTATTCCCAATCAGAATCTCGCTTTTCTGGAGTATCGCTTCTACGATGCTGACGGTCAGCAGATTGATCTAAAGGAGGAGCACGAACTGCCCGAGCAACTGGGCAAGGATATCTCCAAGGAGGAATAAGCGTATTCATACTCTTTCCTTAGAGCATTGCCTGCAAGTCTGTCCTTGCAGGCAATGCTTTTTATTAAAAATGCGGAGCACTTGACGAGGTGGCTAGCAGAGCTCGCAGGGGAGGATAAAATTTGCTCACGGGGACGGGTAGATATCTCTCTCGACAAGGCATAGGCAGCGCCTTTGGTGACGGACAGAGATAGGTGTAGGCGGAGCTTTAGGCGCTTAACAAACATGACTTTTGGCCACTAATAGGCATTCTTTTCGTCGGGGAGAAATGGATAGCGCTCCCGATACTCGATAGGCATGATTCGCGGTGGCTAATAGACGTGTTTTGGGGGCACTCAATGGACATGGTCTTTGGCTTCTGACAGGCATCGCCTTTAGCGGCGGAGAGCGAAGGGCTGGACGGGCTTGTATGAGGGCTGGCGAGCGAGGGAAGGGAGGCCTCGAGTTGTGATGGAGGCGATATGCCCTTCCGATTATGGGACTAGCGTATGGAGGAGACAAGGCCGGGGGCGGAGGCTTTTTTATGAGTTCATACTTTGATACTTCGCTCGTTTGCATTATCTTTGTGGCATGAATGATAGATCAGCGACGCATCCCGTATTTATCTGCGGGCCTTGTGTCATCGAGAGTAGCGAAAACCTTGAACAAGTGGCCCAGGAGCTCGTCAGAATCAATCGGGTCCTGGGTGTCGATATCATCTTTAAGAGCTCTTTTGACAAAGCCAATCGGACAAGTCTCAAGTCATATCGCGGCCCCGGTATAGACAAGGGGCTGCAAATGCTGGTGGATATCAAGTCCAAGTACCAGTTGCGCATCCTGACCGATATCCACGAGGCGTGGCAAGCTGAGCGGGCGGGCCAAGTGGCTGATGTCCTGCAGATACCGGCCTTCCTGTGCCGGCAGACCGATTTGCTCGTGGCAGCGGCCAAAACGGGCAGGATTGTCAACATCAAGAAGGCTCAGTTTCTGAGCGGTGAGGATATGGTCTATGCCTATTGCAAGGCGACGGAGAGTGGAGCCCGCGAGGTGTGGCTCACGGAGCGTGGCAACTGCTTCGGATACAACAATCTTGTCGTGGATTTTCGCAACATCCCCGTGATGAAGCGTTTTTGCAAGACCGTTATCATGGACTGCACCCACAGCGTTCAGCGCCCCGGGGCTGCCGGCGGCAAGACCGGCGGTGACCGGGAATATGTGCCCATGATGGCCCGTGCGGCGCGCGTATTTGGAGCCGATGGATACTTCTTTGAGGTGCACCCCGACCCTGACCATGCACTCAGTGATGGGCCCAATATGCTGCCGCTTGACCAACTTGAAGATGTAATAGCTTCCCTCTTATGAACGACTGGAATACTATAGCTATACAGTGCCTCCGCGATGAGGCTCAGGCACTTCTCAATCTGATTCCTAATGTTGACTCAGACTTTGGCAAAGCCGTCGACCTCATCCTCCACTGTCAGGGCAAGGTCATTATCACGGGCGTGGGCAAGAGCGGACACGTTGGGGCCAAGATTGCTGCCACCCTGAGTTCGACAGGGACTCCTAGCTTCTTTGTCAATCCCCTGGACCTGTATCATGGAGACCTTGGAGTCGTCCAGCCCGATGACATCGTGATGGCGATATCCTACAGCGGGCAGACCGATGAACTGCTTCGCATCGTCCCCTCTTTGGTCGAACGCAAAGTGCCCATCATAGGCGTCAGCGGATACCGCGACAGCTTGTTGGCCAAGTACAGCACCGCCCATATCTGCATCTATGTGGAGGAGGAGGCTCGCCCCCTGCGTCTCGCGCCCACTTGCTCGTCAACAGCCACTCTTGCCATGGGTGACGCCATTGCCTGCTGCCTGATGGAGGCGCGCGGATTTAAGGAGCAGGATTTCGCCCGTTTCCATCCCGGAGGCGTACTCGGCAAGCGCCTGTTGACCCGCGCTTCAGACGTCATGAAGCGCGACGATCTCCCTGTCGCCTCTCCTCAGTTGCGTCTCGCCGACGCCTTGATTCTGATAAGTCAGGGACGCTTGGGCGTCTGTGTGGCCGTAGAGGAGGACAAAGTTGTCGGTCTCATCACCGACGGTGACCTAAGGCGTGCCCTGGAGCGCGGCCGTGACCACTTCTACGACCTCACCATTGCCGACGTCATGACGCGTTCGCCCAAAACTGTCTCTCCCGATACCCGGATCATCGAGATCGACCATATCCTTAATCAGAACAAGATCCACTGTGTACTGGTCGTTGACCAGGAGGGCCATCTGCTGGGCATCGTGGACTCCTTCCGTACTGTACTCTGATTTGTCCTGATGCATAGTTCTCTCATCGTTCGTCTCCTTCCGCTGGTTTCTCTTCTGAGCCTATCCTGTCAGTCAGCATCAGCGGGAGAAGGCTCCCATTGTGCAGATGGTATCGCTCCCATTCAGGAGGCTGTGAGCCCCTTGACAGAGAAGGTCGGCATAGAGGACGCGGCCTCAGGGCCGCAGCCGGCGGAAGAAGCACATCCGTCGTTTTCGTCCGCACAGCTTGCGTTTTCTCCGGACTCTCTTCTTGCCAGCCAGTTCCCCTGGGTCAAGGACGTGAGCTCCAATAATAGCCTCGTCTTTTTCAAGAATGGGCAGGAGAAGTTTGACGATCTCTTTCGCGCCGTAAGACAGGCCCGCAGCACAATTCACATGGAGTACTTTAACTTCAGGGACGACTCCATCGCCAACGCGCTCTTTGACCTCCTGGCCATCAAGGCCAAGCAGGGGGTCAAGGTGAGACTTCTCTTTGACGCCTTTGGCAATGACTCCAACAATAAGCCCTTGCGGCGCAAGAAACTGCAGGAGCTCCGCCGGCGTGGGTTGGAAATCTACGTCTATGACCCGCTGGACTTCCCGTGGCTCACCCACGTCTTCAGCCGGGACCACCGCAAGATTGTCGTCATCGACGGCCAGACCGCCTACAGCGGGGGCATGAATATCGCCGACTACTATATCAAGGGCAAAGCTGAGTTTGGCCAGTGGCGGGACATCCACTTCAGGATTGAGGGCGATGCCGTCGCGAGCTATCAGAAGATTTTTCTCCGCATCTGGAATCGCACTACTGGTCAGCATGTGCACGGCGCAGACCTCTATCCCGGCATGTCGCTCCCCGAGAAGGCGCTGCAGGGACTCAAGCAGGACACGACGTCCACCCGCGGCCACAAGACGATTGCCGTGGTCAACCGCGAGCCGTGTCTCACCCCGGACGTCATACGCCGCACCTTCGTCAGCGCAATCAGTCACGCCCAGCGGCTCATCCAGATTATCAATCCCTACTTCACCCTGCGTCGCCCCGTACGTCGGGCCTTGCAGGAGGCAATCAAGAGGGGCGTGCGTGTCGAAATCATTGTGTCCGACAAGAGCGACATCCCAATCACGCCGCAAGTCGTGGATTACAATGTGCGCCGGCTCCAGCGTCGGGGCGCCCATGTGTACTATTTCCAGGGCGGCTTCCACCACAGCAAGATCATGATGATTGACAGCCTCTATTGTTTTGCAGGCAGTGCCAATCTCGATAGCCGCAGCCTGTACTTTGACTACGAGGTCAATGCGCTGATTCTCGACCCCCCGTCGACCCACGCGCTGCAATCGATTTTTGAGTCGGACAAGCTACACCGCTGCCGCCCCCTGACCGATGACTATTGGCGCCAGCGCAGCAAGGGCAAACGTTTCTCTCAGTGGCTGTACCACTTCCTCGAGCCTTGGATTTAGCGGCCCCTGTGCCGGAAAATGGGTTTCTAGCGCCTGAAGAAGGTCTCCACATCGTATTGGGTGCAATAGAAAGCTGTGCCGATGGTCTAAAAAGCCTCTACAAGTGCTGTATTGGGTGCGACAGAAAGACGGCATCGAGGGCCTGTGGCGGCTGGATGGCGAGGCGGCGATGCGATTTTTTTGAGAATGAAATGTCCGGATAGTGCTTTTTTTTAGGAAGACAAGGGCAAAGGAATGGGCTGAAATGTGTATTTTTGCAGGCGAGTAGGCGAGGCGTTTCCGTCTGACGTCCTTCTCAGTCGGTTCCTGCATTTTCCTCACACACTGGCAGGTCCGCTGTGTCGGTTTAGAGACTTTTATACGAGATAATCTTATATATTAAGACTATGGTTTATACTAAAGAAATTGAGAACATGTGCGTTGTGGCCAAAGGGCCCAACCACGGACCTGCGCCCATTCCCGAAGAGGGCAAATGGATTCAGGCCAAGGAGATCAAGGACATCTCCGGTTTTTCCCACGGTGTAGGATGGTGTGCACCCCAGCAGGGAGCCTGCAAGCTCTCGCTCAATGTCAAGGAAGGCGTGATTGAGGAGTGCCTCATTGAGACCATCGGCTGCTCCGGTATGACCCACTCCGCTGCCATGGCGAGCGAGATTCTCCCGGGCAAGACCATTCTCGAAGCGCTCAATACCGACTTGGTCTGCGACGCTATCAATACGGCCATGCGCGAGCTCTTTCTCCAGATCGTCTACGGACGTACACAGAGCGCCTTCTCCGAGGGCGGTCTCGCTGTCGGCGCCGGTCTTGAGGACCTGGGCAAGGGCCTCATTAGCCAGACGGGTACGCTCTACGGCACTCGCAAGAAGGGCACACGCTATCTGCAGCTCACCGAGGGTTATATCACCAAGATGTATCTGGACAAGGACGACCAGGTGATCGGCTACGAGTTTGTCCACATGGGCAAGTTCATGGACCAGATTAAGAAGGGCGTCGATGCCAACGAGGCCCTCAAGAGTGTGACCGGTCACTATGGCCGTACGACAGCAGAGCAGGGAGTAGTGAAATCAATTGATCCACGTAAAGAATAATAGGAGGGCCACACTATGATTAGAGAAGTAAAATTTGAAAGTCAGGACCGCCGTATCAAGCAGATTCTCGCTGCGCTCAACAAACACGGCATCAAGGATATCGAAGAAGCCAACAAGATCTGTGACGCAGCAGGTCTCGATCCTTACAAGACTTGTGAGGAGACCCAGATGATATGCTTCGAAAACGCGAAGTGGGCCTATGTCGTAGGCACCGCCATCGCGCTGAAGGAAAAGGCAAAAAATGCAGTCGAGGCTGCAGAATATATTGGCGAAGGCTTGCAGAGCTTCTGCATCCCCGGTTCTGTCGCCGATGACCGTAAGGTCGGACTCGGCCACGGAAAGCTCGGCGCCCGTCTGTTGAGCCCTGAGACTCAGTGCTTCGCCTTCCTGGCCGGCCACGAGAGCTTCGCCGCTGCTGAGGGCGCTATCAAGATTGCCCAGATGGCCAACAAGTCGAGACCCGCGGACAAGCCCCTGCGCTGCATCCTCAATGGACTTGGCAAGGACGCCGCCCAGATCATCAGCCGCATCAACGGCTTCACCTACGTGCAGACCAAGTTTGACTACTATACGAGTGAGCTCAAGGTTGTCCGCGAGATTGCCTACAGCGATGGCCCCAGAGCCGCCGTCAAGTGCTATGGTGCTGACGATGTACGCGAAGGCGTTGCCATCATGTGGAAGGAAGGCGTCGACGTCTCCATCACCGGTAACTCGACCAATCCTACTCGCTTCCAGCACCCCGTAGCCGGTACTTACAAGAAGGAGCGCATCCAGGCAGGCAAGCCCTACTTCAGCGTAGCCTCCGGTGGTGGTACGGGCCGCACCCTGCACCCCGACAATATGGCTGCCGGACCGGCTTCCTATGGTATGACTGATACGATGGGCCGTATGCACAGTGATGCCCAGTTCGCCGGCTCTAGCTCCGTGCCCGCCCACGTAGAGATGATGGGCTTCCTTGGCATTGGCAACAATCCTATGGTCGGCTGCACTGTCGCCTGCGCCGTCAATGTTGACCTCGCGCTTAACAAGCACTAATCCGGCCAATTCACTTCTGATATAGACAGCCCCCTGATGGCGATACGTTCATCGGGGGGCTGCTTGTTGTTTGTCCCCTCCAAAGCGCAGCGCAGCCACCTCTCCGCGGGAGAAAATCCTCCTTGCTCTCGTTGCAGTTTTTTGGGGGATTGGGGAAAAGTTTTGGGGAGAAGAAGCCTTCTTCTGTGACCCGTAAGCCGTACAGATGCTTATGGATGAGGAATGAAGCCCGTTCCCAAAGAACCTTTCTGTGTCTCCTGAGGAGTAAATGCGGCCGCCCTGTGGGGGTTGCCGAAGTATGACTAGGATGGCGAATAGGAGAGGAATATGTGGGCTCTGGTCTGCCCTCGCGTGAGGATAGATGTGCGGCGTCAGTTGGGGGCCTGTTGAGGCCCTTGGGGCGCTTGGCTGAGCTTGAGAATTGTGATATTTCGGCTGCTCTTGGGGTCTACGGCATAGCGGCGGTCGATGCGCCGTCCCGTCACCCAGCAGATGTCGTCGCCGCTCAGCATCACTGTCTGGCTCTCGCGCTCATACGGCGTCAGCTTCAGGTCGTTGAGGTAGTCGCTCACGAGTTTGCTGCCCTTCATGCCAAAGGGAGCGAAGCGGTCCCCCTGCTGCCAGGGACGCACCTGGAGCGGCCAACTCAGCCGGTCCGTGTCGAGGGCAAAGGAGACATGGTCGTGAGGGATCTGACTGGGCTGGGCGTACGCCTCCGTGTGGACCGTGAGGCAGTAGCCCGGTAGCCGATATGTGCCCTCTCGGTCTATCCGCAGCGGCTCTTGGGGCTCCTGCGGCATGATGGGGTGAAGCAGCAGCTGTCCGTGCCACTTGTCCACCTGCCATGCTGAGGACCGCCATGTCGCGTCAGCCGCCGTATCGGCCGCCTCCGTCATCTCCGCTATCTGGGTTGGATTAAATCCATAGTCCTGTAGCCAGTGGAGCAGCAGCA
>Ga0256404_1002171_pt1 | contig 44354 bp, 38 predicted proteins | sample RumenRJG_01DNA_FD_185990 | JGI IMG/M metagenome (GOLD analysis project Ga0256404, IMG submission 185990) | Bovine rumen microbial communities from Lethbridge, Alberta, Canada - RJG_01 | ecosystem: Host-associated > Mammals > Digestive system > Stomach > Rumen | place: Canada: Alberta | collected... | reverse complement strand
TTCTGACTGTCGCTGAGAAGCTTCTTCAGATCCGTAAGCTTCCACTCCCTGCGCACGGACCAGTCGGTCTCGTTGGGAAGGTCGATCACGATATGCGAGAATTCGAAAACCATGTCGAACACGCCGTCGCTGCCGACCCAGAAATTTGCCACGTCAAACAGGGCTTTCCGGACTTCGGGATTCTCCCAGTTGAGGTCCGGCTGTTCCTTCAGGAAGGTGTGGAGGTAGTACTGACCCCGTTTCTCGGACCAGGTCCAGGCGGAGCCGCCGAAAATGCTTCGCCAGTTGGTGGGCGCGCTGCCGTCGGGCTTTGCGTCGCGCCAGATGTACCAGTCGCCCTTGCTGCCGTCCGGATCCGATTCGGACTCCAGGAACCATTCATTCTCGTTGGAGGTGTGGTTGAAGACCAGGTCCATGACGATGCGGATATCCCGCTTTTCTGCCTCGGCGATCAGCCGGTCCATGTCTTCCATGGTGCCGAACGTCGGGTCAATGTCATAGTAATCCGCCACGTCGTAGCCATTGTCCGCCTGAGGGGACTTGTAGCAGGGGGTGAGCCAGATGGCGCCGACGCCCAGCGCCTTCAGGTAATCCAGCTTTTCGGTGATGCCGTTCAGGTCGCCGACGCCGTCGCCGTCCGTGTCGTTGAAGCTGCGGACGTAGATCTCGCAGACGTTGGTTTTCTGCCACCACTTGAGGCCGCCCTCCGGTTCTGCCGCCGGTTCCGTTTCCTGTGCTTTGGTCTCTGCGGTTCTGGTTTCTGCTTCCGTTTCTTTTGCACCGGTCTACACAGCCGGAGTGGTCTCCGCAGCAGTGGTCTCCGCGGCGGATGTCGGCGCGGGCTCCGGTGCCGCAGCGGGCTTTGAAGCACATCCGCTCAGACAAAGTACCGCGGCCAGGACTTCCGCTGTGATCTGGATGAAGCGAGACTGTCTTTTCATAAATATCTCCTTTTGTTTCTGTAATAATGCAGTGATTCGGGGACGGGCGCTGTCTGAAGTGACGGCTCATCGTGACTATAAGTATATCCCTGAAGGGGAAACAAGAAAACAGCAAACTTTCTCATTTCGTCTGTGTTATGATAGCAGACAGAATCGGAATCAACGCGGGTGTCAGGATGGAAGGTGAAGGATATGTTCGACAGAGAAGCAGCAGTAAACGCGTTTCGCGCTTATACCGCCGGGTATGACCCGGAAAATCCCATGATCCGTCTTAAGATCGTGCACACGTTCCGGGTGGCGGGTCTCTGCGGACGGATCGCCGGAAGTCTCGGCATGACCGGGGCCCCGCTGGATCTGGCCTGGTTCCTGGGCCTTCTGCACGACATCGGCCGCTTTGAGCAGGTAAGGCGTTACGGGACATTTTTCGACGCAAAGTCCGTGGATCATGCGGAGTTCGGCGCGGACCTTCTGTTCCGGGAGGGACTGATCGGAAGATTCCCGGCGGAGGGCCTTCCGGAGGGCTGGCCGGAGCTCAGCGAGACGGCGATCCGGCTGCACAACAAGCTGACCCTTCCGGAGGACCTGGATCCTAAGACACGGGTCTTCGCGGAGATCCTCCGGGACGCGGACAAGGTGGACATCTTCCGGGTCGTGGCGGAGATCCCGCTGGAAGAGCGGCTCGGGAAAAGCGCGGCAGACCTGACGGCGGAGGAAGACCTGACGCCGGAGGTGATGGCCTGCGTTTACGGACACCGCTGCGTTCCCCGGGCAGTGCGGCGTACCAGGTTTGACAACCATATCTCCCACGGCTGCATGGCCTTTGAGCTGGTCTTTGACGAGAGCCGGAGGATCGCCGCGGAGCAGGGCTTCCTGGACCGGCTTCTTGCGGAAAAGGACGAAAACGGGAAACCGATCTGGAACGGGAAGGAGACGGAAGCGCTGCGGACCCTCCGGCAGGAGCTCCGGCGGTCTTTCGAAGGAAGTAAGGACACAGAGCGTAAGGACTCTGAACCTCCGGCCGCAGAGTGTCCGGCTGCAGAGAAGAAGGAGAATAACGAGTGAGACTCATCTTGATTACAAACGACGACGGGATCAGCGCAGGTGGAATGCGGCGTCTGGCGGAGCAGGCGGTGAAGCACGGAGAGGTCTGGATCGTGGCGCCGGACAGCCAGCGGAGCGCAGCGTCCCACTGCATCACCCTGCACCGGCATGTGGACGTTTTTCCTGTGGAATACCCGGTGGAGGGGGTGAAGGCCTTTTCCTGCACCGGAAGCCCGGCGGACTGCGTGCGCCTGGGCTGCCTGTATCTTCTGCCGCGGAAACCGGACGTGGTGCTGTCCGGGATCAATCACGGCTGGAACGTGGCTACGGATATCCAGTACTCCGCCACGGCGGGAGCGGCCTTTGAGGCGGCCTTCCAGGACGTCCCCGCCATCGCCTTTTCCGAGGCGGCGGTGGACCTTCATGAGGCGGCGGACCGGTATTTTCCGGAGATCCTTTCGGAGCTTCTGGCACGGGAAGATCTGAAGACCCTCCCGCCGGACCGGATCCTGAATGTAAATTTCCCGGGGTGTCCTCTGAAGGAATGCCGCGGGGTCATGAGGGACGTCACGGTCTCCGGCGGAAGAGTCTTCCGGGACCACTATGTCCTTCAGAAGTCCCTCCGCGACGGAGGAATGCGGCTCGAGGTGGAGGGCGTGCCGGATAAGCAGGCGGAAGAGGGCACGGATCTCTGGGCCGTGACCCACGGCTGTGCGTCCGTCGGGACTGTAAAGAATATCAGCTGAGGACAGGCAGATCACAAACATGGAAAAACGAATCGATTTTACAGAAGGAGAAATCGTCCGGCCCCTGATCCGTTTTGTGGGGCCGGTATTCTGTGCGCTGTTTCTGCAGGCACTCTACGGCGCGGTGGACCTGATGATCGTAGGAAAGTTTGCGGAATCGGCAGATGTGTCTGCGGTGGCCACGGGATCCATGATCATGATGACCATCACGAACCTGGTCAGTTCCCTTGCCATGGGGATGACCATTCTTCTGGGACAGAAGATCGGGGAGCGGAAGCCGGAAGAGGGCGGCAGGATCGTGGGCAGCGGAATTCTTCTGTTCCTCACGGCAGGCATCCTCATGACGGTTCTGACTGCAGCCCTCGCGCCTCAGCTTGCCGGGGTCATGCACGCGCCGGCGGAAGCCTTCGGGCATACCACGGACTACATCCGGATCTGCGGCACCGGGATCATCGTCATCATCTCATATAATCTGATCGGAAGCATCTTCCGCGGCATCGGAGATTCCGCGACGCCCTGCTCCAGCCTTCTGCAGATCACGCTGTGCTTTATCTGCTTTGCGGTCTGGCGGAAACGGCAGACCGGCAGACTTATTTTATGAGGATGAATCCGATGTCCCCTGCGGTTTCGCCTGCCTTCAGAGCCGCGTTGTAGTTGAGGCTCCGGATCCGCAGAATGCCGTTGCCCAGAGTAAAGGTCCCGCCCCAGCTGTCCCGGAGGACGGCGCCTGCCGGCACGGGAAGGTCGACTGCCCAGCCGTTGACTGCGCCGCCGGAGGCTGTGACGGCGACATCATAGAGCTCTGCCCGGCGGCTTCCTTCCTGCCAGGAGGTGCGGAGACTTACGGCCGCTGTTACGCCGCTGCCGGGGAGAATCTTCCTGTCAGTTTCTGAAGTTACGCTGCGGCCGGGAAGGACCGGCTTCTCAGCAGCGGTGCTTTCCGCTGTCCCGGCAGCCGGGTTTTTCCCTGGCCCTGCGGCGGGGACCTCAGCCGTCCCTGCGGCGGTGCGCTGCCCGTTCAGATAGTCATGGATCAGCTTTCCGCTTTCACTAAGATCCTCTGCGGAGAAACCGGAAAGGCGGGAGCAGGAGGGGGAGAGCAGCGCGGACGCTTCGTTTTTGTTCGAGAGATTCCAGAAAACGCAGCTGATCTCTTTCTGCTCCAGAAGGTCCAGCCAGGCGGCAGCGCTTTCGCGGTCGATGCTGCCGTTCCCGTCGGCACTGCAGAGGCCGCACTCTGAGACAAAGACGGGGAGACCGAGACCCACAGTCTTCCGAAGGCGGCTGCGAAGATCCTGCCTGTGGGTGGCGGCGTAAAAATGGAAGGTGTACATGAGGTTTCCGTATCCCTTTACGGGATCCGCCAGTACCTGATCAATGTCCTGGGACCAGGTGGGAGTGCCGACCAGAATGACGGCATCGGGATCGTTGCCGCGGATGACGGGGATCACTGCTTCGGCATACTGTCTGATCCGGGCCCAGGATACACCGCCGTTCGGCTCATTGCAGATCTCATACAGGATGTGGGAGGAATCCTTGTATTCATGGGAGAATTCCCGGAAAAAGGCCTTTGCCTCCGCAAGGTGCCGGTTGGGGTCGCCGTCAGAAAGAATATGCCAGTCGAGGATCACATACAGATCATTTTCCCGGGCAAGGCGGATGCCGCGGTGCAGGATCTCACGGAGACGGTCCTTTTCAGCCTCGTCTGAGGCGCGCCATCCGGATTCTTCTGTATAAAGCGCAAGGCGGATCACATTGATGTTCCAGTGCTCCCGGAGTTCCCGGAAGGTCTCACTGCTGACATACTGAGGGTACCACTGCAGACCGTGGGTGCTGACACCGCAAAGGCGGACAGGCTTCCCGTCCCGGCTGAGAAGCTGCGTTCCTTCCACACGCAGCGCGCCCGTTTCCGACGGGCCGGGCAAAGGTTTTCCGGCGGCGAAAGAGGAGAGGGAGATCAGGATCAGAAACAGCAGCACCGCAGCTGCCGTATGCAGAGGTTTTTTCATAATGTTTTCTCCATTCTGTCTTACCGGATCAGAATCAGTCCGGAGCATTATCTGTGACTATTATTTTACCATCTATCTACAGGTATTTCTGTGCTATGATAAGGAATACCTGTTTTTGGCTTGATACATGGAGATAACTGTCAAATGAAAACATTTTCTGTGGAGGATATTGCGCGGGGCGGGATCATCGCGGCACTGTACGTGGTCCTGACATACATATTCGCGCCGATCTCCTTCGGACTGATCCAGGTCCGGATCGCGGAGATGCTGACCATCCTGCCGCTGTTTACTCCGGCGGCGGTTCCGGGATTGTTTATCGGCTGCTTTCTGGGAAACATCCTGGGCGGCGCCATCGTCATTGACGTGGTCTGCGGAAGCATTGCCACGCTGATCGGGGCGGTGGGAGGATACCTGCTGCGGCGTAACCGCTGGCTGGTCCCGATTCCGGCCATCATCGCCAACATGGTAATCGTGCCGCTGGTCCTGCGCTATGGCTACGGCATCGACATGCCGCTGCTTCCCATGGCGCTTTATGTGGGGATCGGAGAGGTGCTGAGCTGCTTTGTCCTGGGAGAGCTTCTGGCCACATTACTGTATCGTTATCCGAAGCTGTTTCAGTGATCCGGACTGATCCGGGGAGACAGGGGCTGTTTCGGGGGTATCCGGAAAAATCAGGGCAGACCGGTTCATTCAAAAAAGGAGAAAAACATGACAAAAGTGACAAAAGACATGACGATCGGGGAGATCCTTGCCCTTCATCCGAAGATGGCGCAGGTCCTGATGGCAGGCGGGATGCACTGCGTGGGCTGCGGCGCCTCCGCCGGGGAGACGCTGGAGCAGGCGGCCGAGGTCCACGGGATCCCGGTGATGCTTCTGGAGGCAAAGCTGAACGCTTTTCTCAGTGAGGCGGAGCAGGGAAGAGTCTGATGACAGAGGTTTCTTATGAATCAGGAATCAAATAATCACAGTGCAGGGCGCGGTACGGGGTCGGACCGGGTTTCGCTTCTGATGCTGACAGCTTCGATGGTGATCTACGGGACCATCGGCATCTTCCGCAGGTCCATCCCGCTTTCTTCCGGGATGCTGGCCTGTGTCCGGGGGCTGCTTGGTTCCGCTTTTCTCTGTGCATATGTGAAGCTGCGGGGCGGAAAACTCCGGCACGGCATGGCGCGGGAGGACCTGGTCAGGCTGATTGTTTCCGGAGCCATGATCGGAGTCAACTGGATCCTGCTGTTTGAGGCGTTCAATTACACTTCTGTGGCGACGGCTACCCTTTGCTACTACATGCAGCCTGTCATCGTGATCCTGGTGTCGCCGCTTTACCTGGGAGAAAGGCTGACGGGGAAAAAGCTTCTCTGTGTGGCCTGCGCCGTGCTGGGCATGTTTCTGGTGACCGGTCTTCCGGGGGCTGCGGGAGCGGCGGGCGCTGCGGGGCATACTCCGGCGGAACATCTCCGCGGCGTGGCCTGCGGTCTGGGGGCTGCCGCGCTGTATGCCGGCGTTATCATGGTGAACAAAAAAGGCGGTCCGGTGGACATGTGGGAGCGGACCATCATCCAGCTTTTCACTGCTGCGGTGGTGCTGATCCCGTACCTCATCCTGACAGAGAATTTTTCGGAGATCCGCCTGACCGGTGTGCAGACCGGGCTGGTGCTGATCCTGGGCATCGTTCATACCGGCATTGCCTACGCCCTGTATTTCGGGAGCATGGGCGGACTGAAGGCTCAGACCATCGCGCTGTTCAGCTACATCGACCCGGTGGTGGCGCTGATCCTGTCGGCAGTGATACTCGGGGAAGCTCTCACCCCGGCAGGAATGATCGGTGCAGTGCTGATCCTGGGCGCGGCACTTTTCAGCGAATTGTGACGGTGATGAAAGACGAGATGAGACAGAGGTTCAGAAGATTATTTGGTATTATGGTCAGTGCCGCAGTTTTTGCGGCACTGTTTTGCGGATGTACGGCGGAAAAAACGGGTTCTGCGGAAACGCTTCCTGAGAAGACGAGGGAAGCGTCCGAAACTGTTCTGCCGGACCGTATTGAGTTCAGGACAGGCAGTGAGTATCCGTACAATGCGGAGGAGATCATGTACCTGTCCGGGGTCAGGCTTACAGCATACCGGGAAAACGCAAAGTATTCTCTGTGCGACCTTGACGGGGACGGTCTTTCCGAGCTGATTATTACAGCGGGGGACGCCGCCGCGGAGTCAGACGGCGCCCGGAAGACAGACGCTGCCGCGGAGATCACAGGGATCTATGTCTATGATGCGGATCAGAACGCGGCGGTCCTGCAGAAAACGTATCCGGGCAGCGCGGAGAACAGTGCTCTTCCGGAGGGGCTGATCTGGGTGGAAGGGACCCGGTGGCCCGATGCCAGTTTAATCGGTGTAGCAGAGCTGCTGGGGGATCCGGGGGTCCGGACGGATTATTACCTGTCGGCGAATTATGACTGGCTGTCCGGACAGCATGTGCATGAGCAGGGAGAGATCGCGGACGATGCTGCAGGAAGGCAGGAGGTCGAGGACAGGAAACAGGAGATGTTCCTGAATCGTGAGCGGTATCAGGGAGACGATATTCAGATCCTCCGCGACTATTACGACGCCGCAGCAGACTGGGAGAAAAGAGACCGGGAAGGCATCGGGCCGGTGCGGAAGTATTTCGATGCCATCGGGAATGTCGGAAGTCTGCCGGAGCTGACAGAATACCTTACAGATCCGGAGGCTGATCCCTTCTGCATTCTGATGACCCTGAACACTTCCCTGGATCTTGAAGATACTTCCTCCTGGATCCTGGAACTGGGAGAGGACCGGTTTTCCGTACTGCCGCGGATCTTTCACAACAGCGATCCGGCAGACGTCGAAGCGGCACGGCAGGATTTTGAGATCCCTGTCAGGCATCTTCTTTCAAAGGCCGGATATCCGGAAGAAGAAATTGACCGCATGGTAAAAGAGACCTATGCGCTGGAGGACCGGCTCCTGGAGTGCGCCTGGGAAGAGGAGGAAAGCAAGGTCGCAGGCTGCCTTCCCTTTGACGAATTTACATCCCGCTGCCGGCATTTTCCGCTGAAAGAGCTCCTGAACGCGTACGGCGTCACCGGCGGCAGGGTCCGCGCAGTCTTTCCAAAGTATTTGGAACTCCTGGACGAGATCTGGACGGAAGAGAATCTTCCCGCGTTAAAAGCCTATCTTCTGACACACACTGCGTACAGCGCGTATCCGTTCCTGGACCTGGAAACGTCCGGCTGCCTGATCCGGAGGGAGGAGACGGACGAAGAGCTCCGGAAGGTCATGAATGCGTCGTATCAGAGCGAGGTGCTGAGCAGCCGCGAGCTTCTGGGCGTGGCGGAGGAAAACGCGTACATGACCTATTTCGCCGATGAGGAGGAGAAGCAGGACATCACCGCGCTCTGCGAAGAGATCCGGGCTGCGTTCCGGGAGATTCTGGAACATTCGGACTGGCTTTCGCCGGAAGGCAGGAAGCAGGCAGTGGCGAAGCTTGACAGCATGACATTCTCGGTCCTGAAGCCGGATCAGCTGATCGACAGCTCGTATCTCGCCGTGGACAGGGAGGCGTCCTTCCTGGACAACTATGCCCGCATTCTTGTGAACAGCATCCGGCATGGCTGTGCGCTGGCAGGCACGGAGAGAGTCCCGGGGGACTGGCGCTATGATATCCGCCCCGAGATCGCGACGACTGCTGAAAATGCTTTCTATTACGGAAGCTTCAACCAGTTCTTTATTCTTTCCGGATTCGTGAACGAAGCGACGTACCGGAGGGATATGCCGGCGGAGGAAAAGCTGGGTAAACTGGGGGCGGTCATCGGCCATGAACTGACCCACGGCTTTGACCCGATGGGGATCCGGTACGATAAAGACGGGAACAAGGTAGTGACAGACAGCAATCCTTACGGCTGGCTCCCGGAGAAAGACTATCAGGCTTTTATGGAGCGGGCGGACCGGATCGCCGCATATTACAGTGCCGTAAAACCTTTTCCCTATGCAGTCTGCGACGGGACGCGGGTCTGGGGGGAAGCTGCCGCGGACATCGGCGGGATGGCCATCGGCCTGAAGATCGCTGAGAAGTACCGGGACTTTGACTACGACCGGTATTTCCGGTCTTATGCGGAGCTGTGGAGGATGCAGAGCACCATCAGCACGGAGCGCTATGACGTTACCGATGAACATCCCCTGCGTTATCTCCGGATCAATACGGTGGTGCAGCAGTTTGACAAGTTCCTGGATACCTACGGGGTCCGGAAGGGCGACCTGATGTACCTGGCGCCGGAGGACCGGATCAACCTCTGGAATGGGGGCCTGTCATGAATGAGATATTAGTCAGGGAAGCAGCTGCCTTCCCGTTTATGGTCTGGGATCTGGACGGGACCATCCTGGATTCCATGCGTTACTGGCTTTCTCTCGGGACGGATTATTTAATTCGACGGGGGATCACGCCGCCGGAGGATCTGCGGGAGACCATTGATTCCATGACGCTGGAGGAGTCCGCCGCGTATTTTCAGAAGGAGTTCGGCATTGAGCTTTCCGTCCCGGAGATCATCTCCGGATTTCTCACAATGATCGCGGATGAGTACCGGGAAACGATCCCTGCAAAGGAATTTGCGGCGGAGATCATTAAGCAGGCGGCGGAGCACGGAAGCCGGATGTGTGTGCTGACCACTTCGGACCATGATCTGGCGGAAGCGGCTCTGCGGCGTGTGGGTCTGCTGCGGTACTTTGAGGCGATCCTGACGGCGGAAGCCCTTGGCATGGACAAGCGCAGCGGCGCGATCTATGAAACGGTCATGGAGAAGCTCGGATACGTGCCGGCGCAGACGCTGATCTGTGAGGACACGCTTTATGCGGTCCGGGCCGCGGCGGAAGCCGGCGCGCATACCGGCGCGAAAGTCCTCGCGTTCCGGGACATCGCCAATGCCGATGACTGGGCGCAGATAACGGCGCTGGCAGATTACGCGGAGGAAGGAGCCTGCTGATCTGATGAGAGAAAACAGGAAAACGGATTATCGATTTAAACTGCTGTACGCCTTCGCGATCATCATGGTCGTTCTGGACCATGCGGACGGCGGCGGACTTGCATTGAAGACGGACTGGTATCTGTACGGGGGACTGCCTCTTCCGCTGTTTGTCTTCTGCTCCGGTTATTTTTACAGGGACGCGGACGAGGAAAACGCCGGGATGTATATCCGCAGGAAGGCAAAGACCCTGCTGATCCCGATGTATCTGTATACCATCGCCTACGGGCTGATCGTGCAGCTGCTGAGAGCGAAGGGGATTGCCATGGGGGGAGATCTCACCCCGGAAAACATCCTGATCGCGCCGCTGATCAACGGGCATCAGTTTGTCTACAACATGGGGGGATGGTTTATCGCCCCCCTGTTCATGGTGGAGATCTTCAATCTTCTGATCCGGAAAGTGCTGAAACAGGTCTGTCCACGGATCTCCGAAACCGTCTTTTTTGTCATCGGCATTCTCCTGGGACTGGCCGGGAACCAGCTGGCCTGCATGGGCTTCCTTGCGGGCTGGCGGCTTGCGCCGGTACGGATGCTGTACTTTATGCCGTTTTACAGCCTGGGGATCTTTTACCGGCGGACGCTGGAAAAAACGGACCGGAAGATCCCGTCCTTCCCGTTCTTTGCCGTGATCTTTGTCATCAAGTTCCTGATCGTCTGGCATTACGGCAGACCCCTCCGGTACACCTTTGCCTGGTGCAATGATTTCACGGAGGGACCGGTCATGCCGATCCTCATCGGATTCCTGGGAATCGCGATGTGGATGCGGATCGCGGTGATCCTTACGCCGGTCATCGGGAGAAGCAGGTGGATCAATCTGGTGGCGGACAGCACCTACTCGATCATGATGAACCAGTTTCTGGGATTCATGCTCGTGAAGACGGTCTTCGCGCTGGGCAGCAGAGTTTACGCGGGATTCGCGGACTTTGACTGGATCCGGTACAAGACCGACATCTGGTACTACTACATGCCGAAGGGCGTCGTCTATACGCTGATCGTCTATTCCTTTGCCGGGGTCGCTTTCCCGATCCTTGTGCAGATGCTGCTGAACAAAGGAAAGCAGGCCTTGCGGAGGGGCGAAGATGGGAAAAACCGATAAAAGAGCAGGAATCACGACAGGGCTGAAACGGAAAAACGGAATGCTGGCGGGCCTGCTCATTATGGCACTGCTGTGCTGCGGCTGCGGAGCCGGCACGACTCAGACTGCGCTGCCGGGAACGTCACCTGTCGGCGCAGCCGGGACTGCGGTGCCGGGGACTGCATCGTCCGCCCCCTCCGAAGAGGACAAAAAGGACATGGTCTATCTGCGGATCCAGGCTTTGCCGGAGATGTCGGCCGAAGGTCTCGCCGCGGCGCGGCCGGTGCTCATTACGCGGCTGGACCTGTATGCCGGGAACGGTCCCTGGATCCTGGAGTGCTTCGAGGATCCGGAGGGGGAGAGGCCCTGCGGTCCGGAGGATGATTTCGTCCGGGCGGACGTCTGGTATCCTGCAGAACTGTTTGAGGACAAGGACATTCTTTCCCAGGCGCGGGCCATGATCATCCGTCCGATGAAGCTGTTTCTGGTGCAGTATTCCAACGGTTCCATGCGCGGAGGGTTCCTGGAACTCCCGCGGGAAGCGATCGCCTCTCTGGAGGGCGGCAGCGGAAACTGTGATGCCCTGGATGCGGCAGACTATGAGATGAAGGAGGACGAGTTCTTCTGGGTCCGGATGCGGCTCAGGGAATCCTTTGCGGAAGAGCACAGGGAAGAGTTTGAGAGCGTCAAGGGCCAGCTGGCGGTCATCCAGGACGCGGATATGCAGAACATGTACTTCGGGTTCCGGATGGTGCCCGGAGATACACCGGAGGACTGGTACATCGTCCTCGACAGCACCACTGAAAAAAGGTTCCGGGACCTGGTCCTGTACAACTACAGCCAGCCGCCGCTGGAGACGGGATTCCTGCTGTATGACCGGCGGGAACCTGTCACCTGGACAGAGCCCGCAAAGGCACAGGCCTCCGGCACGACTGAGACTGCGGCCGCGGGCGCTCCGGAGAGCTGCCTTGTGTCCCGCTCCGATCTCACGGGAGACCGGCTGCGGCTGACTTTCCAGCCGGGGGACAGGGAATACGGCGAAAAAGAATGGCAGGCGGTCCTCGCCGCCATGCAGACCCGGATGGATCTTATCGGAAAGCCCTATTGCATGGGGATCTCGGATCTCTGTGACCGGCGGATCGTGATCGAGACCGAAAATGTGACCCGGATGGGATACCCGGTCATGCAGCTTCTGGCGGACGGCCAGTCCCTGCACCTTGCCTGCACGACCATGTCCCTGGTGGATCTGAAGCAGCCGGAAAAAGACCGGATCGAAGTTCTCACAGAAGGGGACCGGATCCTTGGTCTGGCGGTCGATGTCTCCGAGCGCCACACCATCGGTCTGTACAAAGAAATGCAGGACGGTCTCCGCCTCGGGGCTGAAGAGATCGTCCTTCTGGACGATGCGTACCACTATTTCCGGGCGCCGATGGACGCGCCGGACGGGGACGGGAAGCTTCTCATGACTTCGAAAATCTCCGGTATCGGAGAGCGTGAGGCTGAAGACGGCTGGTTTTACCGGCTGGCGCGGCAGGTGATCCTGGATGAGATCACGGATGATTTTGACCAGACTGCCGGGTATTACAGTGCGGAGGGAGAACCGCTGGAGATGCCGGAGTTCCCGGTGCGGAAATAACAGCGGAAATGCCGCCCGGACCAGCCGGCGGCAGACGCTGACTGACAGGAGAACAGGATGGATTTTCACTACAATGCATTTATCTCGTACCGCCACGCGGAGGTGGACAGCCGGATCGCGGAGGAAGTGCAGACCCGGCTGGAGCGCTACCGTCTGCCTGCGGCGGTGCAAAAGCGTACCGGGATCAGACGGATTGACCGCATTTTCCGGGACAAGTCGGAACTGCCGCTGACCAGTGATCTGAACGACGACATCCTGGCAGCGCTGCGGGACGCGGATTTCCTGATCCTCATCTGTTCGCCCCGGACCAGGGAATCTCTCTGGGTCGCCAAGGAGGTGGAGACCTTCCTCGGGATGAAGGGACATGAGCGCATCCTGACTGTCATCGCGGAGGGGGATCCGGAGGACGTGGTGCCGCAGATCCTGAAGGAGAAGACCGTCGAGACGGTGACGGAAGACGGGGAGAAGGTCCGGGCCGTGGTGCCTATTGAACCCTTGTCCACGGACTACCGGATCGGGATCCGGCGCGCGCGCCGCATCGAGCTGCCCCGGCTGGTGGCGGCGATCGTGGGCTGCCGTTACGACGAACTGATCCAGCGGCGCCGGCAGTATCTGCGCAGGCTTTACGCTGCGGGCGCGGCTGCGGCTATGTGCGCGGTCGGATATCTGGTCTGGAGCAATCTGCAGATCCGGGATGCCCTGAATGCTTCCCTGATCAGCCAGTCGCGGTATCTCGCGGAGGAGAGCGGCACCGCGCTGAAGGGCGGGGACCGGATGCTGGCTGTGCAGCTGGCGCTGAAGGCACTGCCGAACGCGGAACAGAAGCGTCCGGTGACAGAGGAAGCCGGCTATGCCCTGACCCGGGGGCTGGATCTGTATTCCGCCGCGGAAAGCAGCGCGGTGCAGATCATGTCCCGCTTTGAGATGGAACAAGAGGTGACACATCACCTCATCGATGAGACCGGCCGGTATCTTGCCATGGCGGACCGGGGCTTTAATTTCAGAATCCTGGACACGGCGGAGAACCGGATCCTGCAGGAATGTCATTTCACATCTGATGTGGAAAAGATGTTTCTTCTGGATGACAGCCGGGTCCTGGTCTGGACCCGGGACGACGGGATCGCGGAATTTTCCCTGACAACGGGGGAGGAGATCTGGCGGCGGGAAATGACGCTTCTGACTTCCCTTTATGATGTCGGGATCCTTCCGGCAGCGGACAGGAAAGCTTCCGGGAGTGACGCGCAGAAAACCGGGCTGACCTCCGGCGGGGGGCAGCAGATCCTTCTTCTTCTCCGGAACCAGCTGCTCCGGATGGACAGCGTGACGGGGGAGATCCTGGGTTCCGCGGACTGTGACGCACTGATGACGGATCCGCTGACCGGAGAGAAGAGTGAATACAGTCTTTACCTTACTCTCGGCCGGGACGGGCGCATGCAGGTCCGGGATGACGGCAGGGCTGTGATCTTTCCTTATCAGGACAAAGCTTCCGGAAAGCTGGGCGGTTTCTTTGTCTGGGACCGGAATACGGATTCTATGCGACGGGTCGTCTGCCGCGGGCCGGAACTGGAAAAGGTGACCGGCGTATTCCTGCTGGAAGACGGGCGGATCATCGTCACCGGATTCCGGAATGATGATACCGACTGGCAGGATTTTTCCAATCTGGTCATCAGATATTCCTACACGAGTATCGGGACCGCTTCCTATCTTCCGGTACGGGAGGTGGCGGCAGGACTGAGCGCGGAAGGAGAACTGCTCTGGGAACATGAAGTGACGGCAGGCGGCACCACGTATCCCTCCAATTATTATTCCTCTCTGCGGGAGCGCCGGGACCCGGAGGGAAAATCACGTCTGATCCTCGCTTTGCCGCTGACCAACGTGGTTGAGCTTCTGGATGCGGAGGACGGGACCTGCCTCCAGCGCTACGAGACCGAAAGCATCCCGGTGGAGGAGGCCGATGTCTGCGGAAACGGTGTCAGCGAAGTGACCTACCTGCAGAAAAACGGCGTGCTGGCGCGCCTCCAGGTGTTTGAACACCGGAATCAGTCCTTCTATGTCTTTGGGGATGAAGCAGGATCTGTCTGCCTGAGTCCGCAGGAGAAGACAGGCACCGGTTCCGACCACTACTTTGTAAATATGGACGGAGAAATCTTCCTCTACAAATCTGCGGTCACGGATCAGGACTGGATCATGATGGCGGACGAGGAGGACTACCCGCTGAAGCCCGTTACCCGCAGACTTCTGCAGACAAAAAAACGGTATGTCACCTGGACCGGAAAGGACGTGCGCGCCTATGACCGGACGGAGGGCAGATTTCTGTGGTCTGCAGCCTTGTCCGCGGAGGACAGCATCTGGGCAGACTGCGGTCTCGCCGGCCTTTCGGAGGACGAGGAGACGGCGTACTTTTATCAGACGAACGTGGGCGGTGTTCCGCTGAAACTTCTGACGGTCCGTCTGTCGGACGGGGAAATCGACCGGACGGAACTGCCGGTCTCCACGACCTTTGCGGCATCGAAGGCAGAGACGGAATCCGGAACCACGGTCTCTCTGGCAGGCGGAAAACTCTGGTACCTGACGGCGATCGATTCCGGAGGAAGCGTACAGCACTGCGTCCAGGTCTGCCGGGATCCTTTGGACGGGAGCGTCACAAAGCGGCGGGTACCGGACAGCAGGAACCGTTACATCGGCGGTCCCCGCTTCAATCAGGCCGGGACAAAGGCGCTGTATCTGACTTCCGTGGACGGGGAGATCAGGGGATCCTTCTACGACGCGGCGGAGGATGCTTTCACGCCGCTGCAGACTGTGCCCTGCGTCAGGCCCCACTCGGATCTTCCGTACAAGACGGCGGCAGTCTGGGATGAAAAGCGGGGGAACGTCGCTGTTCTCCCGGAAGGCGGAGATGAGATCGTGATCTATGCCCCGGACGGCAGCATCGTCCGCACCATCCCCTGGAGCTACGGCCCCTGCGCGGGTCTCTGCTTCCATGACGGGATGCTGTTCGCAGCCGCAAAAGTCCGGTCGGAGGGTGTCCTTTTCGTGTACGACGGAGCGGAAGGCATCCGGACTGCGGCGGTGACGGTAGAAAAGCTGGAGGCGAACGGCGTCATGGATTTTTCTTTCGAAGGAGACCGCCTGTACTTTACGGCGGCAAAGCAGAGCTATGTCATCGACACGAAGAGCTGGAAGCTGGTGAGCGCCTGCATGACGAATGCCTACGGCTATGACCCGGAGAACGGGCGGGTCCTTGGCGCAAGGTCGTCCGGAGACAGGGAATCGCTGGGGTATTTCCCGATGCTCTCGGTGGAGGAGATGGTGCGGCGCGGCGAGGCGTTTACCGCAGGACAGGAAATGAGCGCGAAGGATCTGGCGAAATACGGACTGGAATGACGGCGGAACGGCAGGTTAATAAAACCTTAAACCCTGAACGGTGAACAATCGGTGACGTCTGTCGAAAAGAGGGGTATGATATGGTACGATACTTTTGCAGCAGTACTGAACAGTTTAGGCAGGGGTATTCTGCAGACAGCAGTACATAAGGGAGGAAAAGAATGAAGCGTATTGACATTGCGTTGCTGATCGGTTTGATGTGCCTCGGACTGACGGCCTGTGACGAGAGCACCGCGGGAGGCGTGGCCAGTGCATCATCCGCGGCAAAGGAAACGACCGCGGAGGCGGAAGCCGCCGGAAGTGCGGGAAGCAGTGAAGCCGGGGAAACAGAAGCTGCCGGCACAGGGGAAACTGCAGGATCTCAGAAGATCTACGCGGACATGGACGGTATCGTCTTCGGCTTCTACAGCGGCGTCGGCGCCTGGGAGACCACTCTTGAGGTGGCGCCGGACGGCAGCTTCAAAGGCCAGTTCAATGACGCGAACATGGGAGAGGACGGGGAAGGCTACAAGAACGGCACGATCTACGAGTGCGCCTTTACCGGAAAGTTCTCCGCGGCGGAGAAGGTGGACGACACCTCTTATTCCGCAAAGGTCGAAGCGCTGGACTATGAAAAAGAGAAGAACGGCAGCGACCACTATATCGAAGACCAGACCTTGCACATCATGACAGATCCCTACGGCCTCAGCCTGGGCGACGACATCGTCATCTACACGCCGGGCAAGAAGACTTCCGAGCTTTCCGAGGGATTCATGAGCTGGATGACCTGGAAGATCCCGGACGACGCGAAGGAGCTGGATCAGATCGCGATCTACAATACCACCGGCGATTACGTCTTCTACCCGGATTTCTACGCCATGGGGACCGAAGAACCCGCGGAAGGCGCCCCCACGGAGAGCAAGGCATATCTGAGTCTGAAAAATGCATATTACAGCCAGGCGATGCCGCCCTACTACCAGACACCCTTTGTGCCGGAGGTGCCTGAGGCGCCGTCGAAGTCCTACAGCAGCGTATCCATCGAAAACCTTCAGGGCCGCTGGGTCAACCGCTATAAGGAGGGCAAGGTCCAGGTGGAGGAGGTCCTCAGCGTAAACGGGAACCGGGGCCGTATCGAGACCTTCATGGACGGCGTTCAGCAAGGCGTCTGGAACGGCGAGGGCATCATCGACATCGAGGACCGCTCGGCGAGGAAGGTCTGCCCGGCGTTCCGGATCTACGACGACACGGGCGACGCTGTCTGCGTCATCTATATCCGCTGGGTCAAGGACAAGGCTTTCCTCGACGGCGGCTTCGTGAAGGAATGGAAGCGGGAAGGGACCGACAGACCGGACCAGTATCTGTATGACACCGTGACGCTGGATAATCTTCAGGGCGTCTGGTATACGGAGGACATCGAAAGCGACGGTCTGCACCAGGTCGTGCTGACCGTGGACGAGGACCGGGCGACTCTGTTCGAGACCATCGAGGGCGTGCCCTCGAAGTTCTGGAACGGCGGCGGAGAAGCCTCCATTGTGATGCAGGACTATCTCCCGGAGATCACCGTGCCGGAGCTTATCATCCAGATGGAGACCGGGCCTGCCACCGGAAGCGCCGGGATCTATGTGTCCGGCGTGTCGGAGGATATGTTCTATGACAGAGGCTACAACCGCTGGTATGTAAAGGTCAGGCCGGATTTCCTGATGGAAGAAGATCAGGAGACGCCGGAAGTGACCATGCAGGAGGACGGAAGCGGACTGCTTCAGGGAACGAACCGCTACGAGATCCGGAAGAACGAGAAAAAAGCCGGGAATGGAAATGAGGATGAGGACATCGTCGAATGGACCGTCGAGGCTTCCAACGACGACGGAATGAAGGAGACCCTCGCCGTGGAGGTCGAGTCCTATGTCACGAATCCTCCGGATTTCGGCACTCTGGTCGAGGAATGGGACGTCAACTTTGACGGGATCCCGGATGTCCTGCTCTATCTGGGCGCCTACAGCCCCCGGGGAGACTCGTATTATCAGTGTTATCTCTCGGACGGAAAGACTCTGAAGCTCTGTCAGGGCTTTGACGAGATCCCCAATCCCTGGGCGGACGCGGAGAACAAAGAGATCAACAGTACGGTCCGGGACGGTGCGGAAGCCTATTACGATCTTGTCTACCGGGTCGAAGGGGACAAGGCGGTGAAGGTCAGCGAGACCCGCTATGTCTACGATGAAAAAGCAGGGGATTACATTCCCGGGAAAGAATAAGACAGCCCGCTCTCCGGGCTGAAATAACCCCTTTACCGGACACCCGGTAAAGGGGTTATTTCTATGCGATGCGATTATGAGCCGCACACCCGGTTCAGGCGCTCATGGGAAAGGAACATGACGGTTAACAGGGCAAGCAGATAGAACGCCAGCAGCGAGATGGAAAACCGGCCGGCGATGAGTCCGAACAGCGGCGGCATGAGGCAGGTCCCGACGTAGGCGCTGGCCATCTGGACTCCGATGATGGCCTGAGACCGGTCCGCGCCGAAATTGCGGGGGGTTGCATGGATCAGGCTGGGATAGACGGGTGCGCAGCCCAGACCGATGGCAATGAATCCCGCCATGGCAGACAGGCGGCTGACGGGCAGCGGGATCATCAGAATTCCTGCCAGCATGATGCCCTGGCCGATCCTCACCAGCTGGGAGTCATTAAAGCGGAAGGTGGCAAATCCGCTGACGGCTCTGCCCGCCGTGATGCCTATGAAAAAGAGACTGGAAAGGGATGCTGCCTCCGCAGCGCTTACACCCCAGCGCAGCACCAGGAAGGTGCCGGCCCAGAGCCCGGCAGTCTGTTCCACCGCACAATAACAGAAGAAACACAGCATGACGGCCTTTGCACCGGGGATCCTGAGGATCTCCCCCGGGGACAGGGGCCGGTCTTCTTTTTCCGGCGCTGCAGGACTGCCTTCTCCGGTCTTGTCTGCGTCATTTGTTCTTCCGGAACCGGCGGGAGTTCCGGCCTCGCCCGCGCTGCGGTCCTCCCACAGCGGCAGACTGCGGACGATGACAAAAGTCAGAAGGATCTGCAGGATGCTGATGATCCGGTACCCGCCGTTCCAGTGCAGCCCGCCGGTGATGGCCAGACCCATGATGACAGGACCGACGGACGCGCCTACGCCCCAGAAGCAGTGGAGCCAGCTCATGTGGCGGCTTTCATAGTGCAGCGCCACATAGTTATTCAGTGCCGCGTCCACGCTTCCGGCGCCGAGACCGTAGGGAACGGCCCAGAGAAGCAGCATCCAGTAAGAATGTGAGACCGAGAAGCCGAAGATGGCGGCAGCTGTCATGCCCACACTGATGGCGGTGACTTTTCCCGTGCCCATCTTCCGCGTCAGGCGGTCGCTCATCAGGCTGGAAATGATGGTTCCGGCAGCGATGGTCATGGAAATGGCGCCGGCCCAGGAGACCGGGACGCCGAACTCCGGCTGCATGGAGGGCCAGGCCGCACCCAGAAGGGAATCCGGCAGGCCGAGACTGATGAAAGAAAGATAAATAACGATGATCAGAAAGTGTGTCATAAGATCCTTCCGGACGAATGATTTTGTTTACGACTCCTGTCACTATATCATTTAAAACGCCGTATGACAAAAAAAGTGAGCCCCCGGGCTCACTTTTTTCCATGCCGGAATTTTGCGGCCCACTTAAGGAAGGCCTTCGGCTGCGCAACAGCCAGCTTCCTGGCACGCCGCTCCCGGATCTCCCGGGGCTTTTCTCCGATATCACCGGAAGCGATCAGTGCCTGCTTTGTCATCAGCGGACCCGTCATCTCGTAGATCAGGACAGAGAAGAGGATAATGTTCCGCACCAGCATGCCCTCCGGACCCAGCTGAGCCGCCTGGATGCACATGCCCAGAGCCACACCGGCCTGGGGGAAAAGGGTCACGCCCAGGTATTTCACAACATTGGGACTGCAGCCCACGGCCCTGGCTGAGAAGAAGGCGCCGGAATATTTTCCCAGGCAGCGGGACAGGATAAAGACCACGCCGATCAGCACCAGCAGGGGATCCCGGAAGACTGCCAGCTCAAGCTCCGCGCCGCTCACCACGAAGAAGACTGCCAGGAGAGGCTGGGACCATTTGTCGGCCCGGGCCATCAGATCCTCGGACAGAGGGCTGATATTGCAGAACACGGTTCCGAGCATCATACAGACCAGAAGCGGTGAGAATCCTATGGTCAGCGGTCCGATGGTGAACTCCATGGAAGAAAGGCCTACGGTCAGAATGACGAAGGCAATGGTCAGGGAGGTGCGGTTTGTGTTGGAGTGAAATAAGGTCTCCAGCCATGTAAGGACGACGCCTGCCAGGGTCCCAAGCAGCACGGAGGCGAGGATCTTGGCCAGCGGTCCCGCTGCGATGGTGAAGACATCGATGTTTCCCAGGAGCATGGCTTTTGCGATCCCGAAGGATACTGCGAACACAATGAGACCGACGGCGTCATCCAGAGCGACGATGGGCAGCAGGAGATCCGTCAGCTCCCCCTTTGCTTTGTACTGCCGGACGACCATCAGGGTCGCTGCCGGCGCGGTGGCTGTGGCAATGGCGCCGAGGGTGATGGCGGCGGGCAGGGACAAAAGCTCCGGTCTCCAGAGATGCAGACCTGCCATGGCCAGGTCCACCAGCACCGCGGCCGCCAGAGCCTGTGTCACACCGATCACGAAGGCCTGTTTTCCTGTCTTCTGCAGAGACTCCAGACGGAACTCTGTCCCGATGGAAAATGCGATGAAGCCCATGGCGACGTTGGAGAGGAGGACGAGATTCCCGACCTCCCCGTAGGTGGGAAAGCCGAGACCGGAGATTCCCAGGCGCCCGAGACAGCAGGGGCCGATCAGGAGTCCGGCGGTGAGAAATGCAGTGACGTCCGGCAGGTGCCAGAGGTTAAAGATACGGGTCATGAGGAGCCCCGCAAGCAGGGCAATGGCGATGTTCAGCAATGATGTCATAAATAAGTCAGTTCTTCCTTCCGAAAGGTTGTCAGGGGAGACCCTGCAAAAACGGCGCCTGTCTGAAATACGGTACCAGATTCCTTATTTTACTCGCATACGCGGAAAAAACAAGGAAAAAAACCGCGGGGAAAACAGCGGAAAGAACAGCAGAAAGAACAGCAGAAAGAGCAGGCAGGGCGGATTGTGTACACAGTGTAATAGTCAGATTATATATTGCCAGACAACAAAATAATTTGATGCTGAGATGATGAATAATTAACAGTACTTTACCTATTTAGAAAATGAGAGTAAGATAGGCATTATGGATCTTTCCATAAATAAACCAAAGGGAGGAAACACTATGAAAAAGAAACTGTTGGGAGTGCTTCTGAGCGCAGTCATGGCTGCTTCTCTTGCAGCATGCGGCGGAGGCGGAACGGCACAGACTGCGGCGGTCCAGAAGGCAGAGACCACGGCGGCGGCGGCGGAGACCAAGGCTGAGGAGACCAAGGCTGAGGAGACCAAGGCTGAGGAGACCAAGGCCGAGGAGACCAAGGCCGAGGAGACCAAGGCCGAGGAGACCAAGGCTGAGGCAGCCGAGGGGGATTTCCACATCGGCATCGTCACCGGTTCCGTTTCCCAGTCTGAGGATGACCGCCGCGGCGCTGAGGCATTCCAGGCGAAGTACGGCGAGGATATGGTCAAGCTGGCCATCTATCCGGACAACTTCACTGAGGAGCTTGAGACCACGATCCAGACCATCGTGAACCTGTCTGATGACCCGCAGATGAAGGCCATCATCGTCAACCAGGCAATTCCGGGCACCACCGAGGCATTCCGTCAGATCAAGGAGAGAAGACCTGACATCATCTGCATCGCGGGTGAGTCTCACGAGGACCTTCCGGAGATCGGTTCCGCAGCAGACCTGGTCGTCAACAACGACTTTGTGGCCCGCGGCTATCTGATGATCCGCACCGCTCACGAGCTGGGCTGCGACACCTTTGTCCACATCTCCTTCCCGCGTCACATGTCCTATGAGACCATGAGCCGCCGTGTCGCGATCATGAAGGAAGCCTGCAAGGAGTTCGGCATGAACTTCGAGATGGAGACCGCTCCGGATCCGACCACCGATGTCGGCGTTCCCGGCGCACAGGCTTACATTCTTGAGCATGTTCCGGAGTGGGTCGAGAAGTACGGCCAGAATTCCGCATACTTCTGCACCAACGACGCTCACACCGAGCCGCTGCTGAAGAAGCTGCTGGAGTGCGGCGGCTACTTCATTGAAGCTGACCTTCCGTCCCCGCTGATGGGCTATCCGGGCGCTCTGGGTCTGGACCTCACCGAGGAGGCAGGAGACTTCGAGAAGATCCTTGCAAAGGTTGAGTCCGCAGTAGTCGAGAAGGGCGGCGCAGGCCGGTTCGGAACCTGGGCATTCTCCTATGGCTACACCGTTTCCGCAGGTCTTGCCGAGCACGCGAAGAACGTGATCGAAGGCACCAGCGAGCTGGATGACATCGACGACATCTCTGCTGCATACGGCGTGTTCTCCCCGGGCGCAGAGTGGAACGGTTCCAACTACACCAACGTCGATACCGGCGTCAAGGCAGACAACACCTTCCTGATCTACCAGGATACCTATATCATGGGAGATCCCGGACACTACATGGAGTCCACCAAGGTCGAAGTTCCCGAGAAGTATTTCACTGTGAAATAATCATGCGGCAGGACGCCGGATCAGCGGCATAGACTATGCGGCAGGCTCCGGCAGAGCAGCATAAACCTGAAGCCCTTCCCGGGAATGCGAGAGAATGAAGGCAGTTCCGGGAGGGGTTTTTCCATGAGTGAGAAATAATCAAAACACGGAAAGCGATGGATATAACTATGGCGAACGCACCGCTTTTGGAGATGCGCAATATCAAGAAAGACTTTTTCGGAAACCAGGTCCTGACAGATATCAATCTGAAACTGGAAGAGGGCGAGGTGCTGGGTCTGTGCGGAGAGAACGGCGCCGGCAAATCCACCCTCATGAAGATCCTTTTCGGCGCGGCCGATATCGCCGCGACCGGAGGCTATGGCGGAGAAATCTATCTGAACGGAGAGAAAGTCTCCTTCAGTTCCCCCTTTGACGCGATCGAGGCCGGCATCGGTATGGTCCACCAGGAATTCTCCCTGATCCCGGGCTTTGACGCGACGGAAAACATCCTTCTGAACCGAGAGCCGAAGAACCCGAATCTTGTCGCGGAGATCTTCGGCGACCGTCTGGACACGCTGGACCGGAAGGCCATGGATGAAAAGGCCGCTGACGCCATCGACAAGATGGGTGTGTCCATTGACCGGCATATGATGATCAGTACCATGCCTGTGGGACACAAGCAGTTTACGGAGATCGCGAGAGAGCTGTCCAAGGACCAGCTGAAGCTCCTCATTCTGGACGAGCCCACGGCCGTTCTGACCGAGCATGAGGCAGAGGCGCTGCTGGATTCGATCCGGGGCATGGCTGCCCGCGGCATCGCCGTGATCTTCATCACGCACCGTCTGCATGAGATCCTTGCGGTCTGCAGCAAGGTCGCGGTCATGCGGGACGGCGTCCTGGTGCAGGAGGTCCCGGCGGCGGAAGCCACTGTGGAAAAGATCACGAAATGGATGGTGGGCCGCAGCGTGGACGACAATCCCGCGGCGAAGAAGGTCTCCCGTCCGGAAAATGAGAATGCCCGTACTATCCTGAAGATCGAAAAGCTCTGGGTCGACATGCCCGGAGAGACGGTACGGAATGTGAGCCTCGATGTGAAAGAGGGAGAGATCCTCGGCATTGGCGGCCTGGCCGGACAGGGCAAGCTCGGGATCCCCAACGGGATCATGGGCCTCTGCGAGGCAGGCGGCCGGGTGGAGTTTGACGGGCAGGAGATCCCGCTGAACAATCCGAGAAAGTGCCTGGACTCCTCCTTTGCCTTCGTGTCCGAAGACCGGAGAGGCGTGGGCCTTCTTCTGGACGAATCCCTGGAATGGAACGTGGCGTTCCCCGCCATGCAGGTCCAGAACAAGTTCCTTAAGTCCTATTTCGGCGGCCTGATCAAATGGAGAGACGAGCAGGCGATCCGCGGGATCACCGAAAAATACATTGATGAACTGAAGATCAAGTGCACCAGCTCCCGGCAGAACGCCCGCGAGCTGTCCGGCGGAAACCAGCAGAAGGTCTGTCTTGCGAAGGCCTTTGCCCTGGAGCCCCGGGTCCTCTTTGTCTCCGAACCCACCCGGGGCATCGACGTCGGCGCGAAAGCCCTGGTGCTGGACGCGCTGAAGCAGTTCAACCGGGAGAGCGGGGTCACCGTCGTCATGATCTCTTCGGAGCTGGAGGAGCTGCGGTCCACCTGCGACCGTATTGCCATCGTCTCAGGAGGCAGGATCTCCGGCATTCTGCCGGCATCGTCCCCGGTGGAAGAGTTCGGCGCGCTGATGCTCAGCCACGTTGTTTAAAGGAAGGAGGAAGAAATGAACGAAACTGTAACGATGAAAGACAAAGTCATCGCAGCGCTCAGAGAATTCGGCCTTCCGCGACTCATTATCACCGGCTTCCTGGTGCTGCTCCTGATCATGGCGCCCTTTGTCGGCGCGGATCTGCCGACGCAGGTCTCCAACATCATCAACCGCTTCAGCTGGAACGGGATCCTGGTCCTGGCCATGGTGCCCATGGTCCACTCCGGCTGCGGCCTGAACTTCGGCCTGCCGCTGGGGATCATCTCCGGGCTTCTCGGCGCGACGCTGTCCATTGAGCTTGGCTTTACCGGCCCCTTCAGCTTTGTCATGGCCGTCCTGATCGCGACTCCCTTTGCGCTGATCTTCGGGAATGTCTACGGCTGGCTCCTGAACAAGATCAAGGGCGGAGAGATGATGATCGCCACCTACGTGGGCTTCTCCTCCGTATCCCTGATGTGCATGATGTGGCTCATCCTGCCCTACCACAGCCCGAACATGGTCTGGGGTCTTGCGGGAAAGGGACTGAGGACCACCATCTCCCTGGAAGGCTATTATGACCAGGCGCTGGCCAGCATCGGCCGCATCACCATCGGAAGGATCTCCATCCCCACGGGCACGCTTCTGTTCTTCGCGCTGCTGGCTTTCGGGATCTGGGCTTTCCTTCACACCAAGACCGGCACCGCCATGACCGCGGTGGGCTCCAACCCGGTGTTCGCGAAAGCGGCAGGCATCAACGTGGACAAGATCCGTACTCTGTCGGTGGTCATGTCCACCTGGCTGGCGGCGGTGGGCATCCTGGTCTATGAGCAGGGCTTCGGCTTCATCCAGCTTTACATGGCGCCCTTCTACATGGCGCTGCCCGCAGTCTCCGCGATCCTGATCGGCGGAGCTTCGGTCAACAAGGCTACCATCATGAACGTCATCGTGGGAACCATCCTGTTCCAGGGCATTGTCACCATGACGCCGACGGTCATGAACAACATGATCCATATGGATATGTCCGAGGTCATCCGCATCATCGCATCCATGGGCATGATCCTGTTTGCACTTACCAGAAAAACGGAGGCGGCGCGATGAAAAACAGTTTTTTAGCCAAGGCGTCTGTGCCGTTAATGTTCATCCTGATCTGTGCGTTCTGTATCCCGATCGCGGGTCTTTCTCCCAGCTATCTTGCGAATGAGATCGTCACCCGTATGGGAAGAAACTCGTTCCTGATCCTGAGCCTCCTGATCCCGATCATGGCAGGCATGGGACTGAATTTCGGTATGACCCTGGGTGCCATGGCGGGCGAGATCGGCCTGATCCTGGTATCTGACTGGCAGATCGTCGGGATTCCCGGCATGGTCCTGGCAGCCATCATCTCTGTTCCGATTTCTATTCTCCTCGGCGTGTTCTGCGGCAAGATCCTGAACAAAGCCAAGGGGCGTGAGATGATCACGAGCTACATCATGAGCTTCTTCATCAACGGTATCTACCAGCTGGTGGTCCTCTACCTGATGGGAAGCGTCATCCCGATCAAACACAGCTCCATCAAGCTGCCCAGAGGCTACGGTATCCGCAACACGGTGTCGCTGCTCCGGATGCGCCAGCATCTGGACAATCTTGTGGCCATCAAGATCGGCGGGATCAAGATCCCGGTGGTGACCTTTATCATCATCGGCCTCCTGTGCCTCTTTATCATCTGGTTCCGCAGGACCAAGCTGGGACAGGATATGCGCGCAGTGGGCCAGGACATGGAAGTGGCCCGTGACGCAGGCATCAATGTGGAACGCACCAGGATCATCTCCATCGTCATGTCCACGGTTCTGGCCGGCTTCGGCATGATCATCTATCTTCAGAACATGGGCAACATTGCCACCTACAGTTCCCACTCCCAGATCGGTATGTTCTGTATCGCGGCGCTGCTGGTGGGCGGCGCGTCCGTGGACCGCGCTTCCATCGGGAACGTGTTCCTCGGCGTGATCTTGTTCCACACCATGTTCATCGTGGCGCCCCGCGCCGGCGCGTACATTACGGGAGACTCCATGATCGGTGAGTATTTCCGCGTGTTCGTTTCCTATGCGGTCATCACGGTGGCACTGGTCATGTATGAGACCAGCAAACGGAAGGCGAAGAGCGCCGCGGGCGAACAGCTCGCAAAGGCGCAGGAAGAGGAAGAGCACGCCGGGAAGGAGCAGGCATGAAGGAGAAAAGAAAGCTGATATTCCGTGTCGGAGCGCTTCTGCTGGTCCTTCTCATCGCGGCGGCCATGATGGTGACAGGCCGCGGCCACACGGTCTACTTTGACAACAAGACCATTGAGTACAACGGCCAGAGCTGTGAGGCCTACCAGAAGGTCGAGGTTTTTGTTAAAGATGAGAGGGTCGCGAAGCTTTCCAAGCGCGACCGAGGTATGGTGGAGACCATGGGCCAGAAATTCAGCATGACCCTGAACGTCACTGAGAACAAGGGAGATGAGCCCGAGACCTACACGGTCAGCCTCACTCTTCCCTACAATATGGATGGTATTCTGATCAACCTTCCGGCGCTGCTGAACGGCCTCCCCGCGGACGCGTATCTCTCTGAGCTTGAGATCGTGGTTCCGGAGGAGGAGACCGGAGAGAGCCAGGAGGGCGAGGGCGTCGATCTTATGGAAGAGGTCGCCCCGGCAGATATCTGACGAAAACCGCTTCGGCGGACTGCTGAAAGAAAAAATCCCGGATCGACCGGACAGAACGGATCCCCGTCTGTGATCTTAAAGACCACAGCTGCGGGGATCCGTTTTCTGTCTCAGAGGGAGTCCTTCACAGGGATAAAGGTTCCGCGGAGAGCCACACACATAAAAAAGAGCGGGTACACAGAATTTTCATAAGGAAAACCGCCCATTTCCCGCAGTACAAATGCTATGATTATATGGCAATGTATCATGGAAACCGGACAGGAAAGGTCAGAAGAATGAGACAGAGAAAGATCAGAAATATCCTTTCGCTGCTGATGATAATCGCGCTGCTTCTTTCCGCCTGCGGCGGAAGAAAGTCTCAGGAGACTTCTGCGGCAGCCCCGGAAGAGACCAGCGCCCCGGAAACGACAGCCGCGCCGAAGATCATCGGTACTATGCACGCGCCTTCGTCGGTCGTTGAAGAATCAGCCCCGGATACGGTGGAACCAGAGACGGGTGCCGGCGAGGAGAAGACCCCGGAGGACAAGATCCTCTTCTGGACGGAGAATTCTCCCGCGATGGCTTCGATCGTCGCGTATGTCAAGGCAGTCACGGACAAGTCCTCACCCGATTTCGTGAGGAGAAGAGACCGCATCGCCGTGTTCGATATGGACGGGACGCTCTGCGGGGAACGGTTCCCCACGTACTTTGACAAGTGCTTTATGCTTCACCGGATTCTGCGGGATCCCTCCTATACGCCGGATCCGGAAATCAGACAGTATGCGGAGGAACTGGAGGAAGCTCTTCTGAACGGAACGCCGGCGCCGGAATCCCCCGGATCGGACGCACAGATCGCGGCGGAGGCCTTCAAGGGTCTCACTGTGGAAGAATACCGGACCCATGTACGGGATTTCATGGAAGTTCCGGCGGTGGGGTTTGAGAACATGACCTACGGGGAATGCCTGTACAGTCCCATGGTCGCGCTCATCGATTACCTTGTGAAGAATGAGTTTACGGTCTTTATCAGCAGCGGATCGGAGCGGAACCTTGTGCGGGAACTGACGGCGGATCTGCTGGAGAAATCGATCCCGCCGCACCGGGTGATCGGCAGCACCTTTTCCCTGGTCGCCCGCGGTCAGGGAGGCAACGAGGGCCGGAATTATACCTATGCCCCGGAGGACCAGGTACTGCTGGGCGGCGACCTGGTGATCAAAAACCAGAAGATGAACAAAGTTGTATCCATCGTGAATGAGATCGGAAAGCCTCCGATCCTGGTGTTCGGAAACACCTCCAGCGATTTCGCCATGGCGCAGTACGCGCTGCAGAACGGCGGGAAAGCCTATATGCTGCTCTGCGACGACACGGAGCGGGATTACGGAGACGAGAAAGAGGCGCGGGCGTTTAAAAAGACCTGCGAAGGTCTCGGATTTGAGACGATCTCCATGCGGGATGAGTTCACGACGATCTACGGGGAAGGCGTTGTCAAAACCTCGTATCTGCCTGCAGACCCGGGAGAAGGAACTGTCCCCGCAGTGAAAGCCGTGGAGAATGTGCCGGAGAATACTTCGGAAGAACCGGAGGAATCTCCCGGGGAAGGCCCGGAGTCGTTGAAACCGGCAGCATAAGTACTGCTGCCCGGCCGGCGGCCTGACCGTAGGAATGTGCGTGGTTTTGTAGTAAAATGTAAAAGTATTGAGTTGCCTGTTTTCAAAGAAAGGGGGCGGTATTCTGAAATATTTTGGAAAGGAGCTGGCAGGGCTCCTGATCTGCCTGGCGGCAGGGTTCATCCTCTTTTCTCCTGTGGGGTTTCATCTCTCACCCTCTGACTCCGGTATTTTCCGGGGCGGTCTGGCTATAGCGCTCTGGGCTGTTCTGGTCTGCTGCGGCGTGTTCTTTCTGGTGAGGCTTCTCCGGAAAGGCGGAAACGCTGCGAAGATGGCAGCATCGCCCGCGGATGCAGGTCTGGCAGTCCGCACGGAGATGCGGCTGCACGCACTGGAATCGCGGCCGGGCTGCGGCTATATCGCGAAGCAGGCGCTGAAGCAGCTGGCCGGCGCAAAGGAAAAAGAGACCCGGTTCCGCGCGGTGATCCGGAAGAAGTTCGGGGACACCTCCCTGACCACCGGTAAGTATGAAGGCGTTCTGGATCAGAGCATGGAAGCCATCACGGCGGGCGCCGCGCAGCTGGCGGAGCAGCTGGAGCTCTTCGACGACAGCGGTTACACCGCCCTCGGCACATCTGTCGTCTCCGGCGAGTACAGGAAGGACGGGGTCGATGACGCTCTGCAGGAGGAGCGTCTCAGACACTATCGGCAGCGTCTCCGTGAGCTGGAGCAGATGCTGGATCCGTCGGAGGAGATGCTCCTAAGGCTGGACCGCTGCGCGGCAGAGGTCTCCCAGCTTTCCAATGAGGCGACGGAAGCGGAAAATGAACGGATCCTGGAAGAGATCCAGAAACTTATCGATACCACGAAATATTATAAAGACGCACTGTAAAAATAACAGGAGGGACAAATATGGCATTTGATCTTGAGCTTCCGGATGAGAAAGAAGTAAAGGAGCAGGTTGAGCAGAAACTCGCCATCAGCGAAGAGCGGGAAAGAACGGTCCAGGAGGCTGCCCGGGAAAAGGTGGAGCAGATCATGGGCACGGACATCACCGTGTTTGAAGACCGGAAGAGCGTCGCCGCGGCGTTTGAGGAGTTCGGTTCCGATGTGATCCGCAAGACGGAAGCGAAGAACGGGATCCTTTCCAAGCGCATGGTGGAGCTTTCCAAGGGAAGCGACGCCACGGGAGAGGTGGCAAAGGGCCTGCAGGCTCTCACGGAGCAGATGCGTGAGCTCGACCCCACCGGGATCTCCTTTGAGGAAAAGAAGGGCCTCTTCGGAAAGATCACGGCTCCGGTGAAGCGTTATTTCGACCGCTATAAGACGGCGGATGCCCAGATCGCGGACATCGTGAAGTCCCTGGACAGCGGCAAGAAGATGCTGAAGAACGACAACGTGACGCTTGAACTGGAGGAGCAGGAGCTTCTCGGCCTTTCCAAGCAGCTGACGGAAAAGGTGGCTATGGGTACGGCTCTCGACGAATACCTCACCAGCGCCATCGAGAAGAAGCGCGCCGAAGGCGGCGAAGAAGAGAAGGTCCAGTTTGTGGAAGAGGAGGTCCTCTTCCCGCTGCGCCAGCGCATCATGGATTTCCAGCAGCTGCAGGCGGTCTCCCAGCAGGGCGTCGTCGCGCTGGACGTGATCCGCAGAAACAACAATGAGCTGGTCCGCGCGGTGGACCGCGCGAAATCCGTCACGGTCTCGTCCCTCCGGACGGCAGTTACGGTGGCCGGCGCCCTCTACAACCAGAAGCTGGTGCTGGAGAAGGTGAATCTTCTGAACCAGAGCACCAACGAGATGATCGCGGCTACCTCCAACATGCTGAAGACCCAGGGCGTCGAGATCCAGAAGCAGTCTTCCGAAGCCATGATCTCCACCGACACCCTGAAGCAGTCCTTCGCGGATACCCTGGAAGCGCTGCAGAACATCAGCGAGTACCGGAGAGAGGCCCTGCCCAGAATGCAGAGCACCATTGAGGAGTTCCGGAAGCTGGCGGAAGAGGGCCAGAAGCAGCTGGACAAGATGGAAGAGGCAGGCGCCTTCCAGCTGAGCGGCGAAGCGCAGCAGGCGGTGGCCGGCGCAGAGCAGGCAGCCATCGAAGAGAAGAAGTAAAGGACCGGAGAAAGAAACCGGGCATAATATCAAAGGAGTTTAGAGCATGGGAGACGGACAGGGCGGCGGCAGCGGGATCCTCGCATTGCTCGGGATCGCTGTCTGCGCAGTGATGTACTATGTGTTTCATATCGTCGGGTTCGGCTGGATCCTGAAGGCGATCGTTGCGCTTCTCATCCTGTCCGTGCTCTTCTGCCTTGGCGTCGGGATCTGGGTGATCGTAGATGCCGTCCGGGAGCGGAAGGAGCGGGAGCAGAACGAAGCGCAGAAGCGCCGGGAAGCGGAGCTTAAGAAATTCGACGAGATGAAGAAATAATAACGTGAAAGGATCGCCATGTGCTGCAGATACTGGGCGGAGGAATCCCCGGAGCTCCGGGCTATCGTGGAAGAAATGAACCGCTCGCCGCTGGTGGCGAAATGGCACAGGACCACGGGGATCACGACCGCCGGAGAAGTACGGCCCGCCGACGTGGTGCCGGTTATCGCCCCCAACCGGAAAGGGGAGCGGGCAGTGTTCCCCATGAAATGGGGATTTTCCGGGCGGTCACTGCTGCTGAACGCCCGGGTGGAGACTGCGGCCTCAAAGCCAACCTTCAAAGAGTCCTGGGAACGGAGGCGGTGTGTTATCCCCGCCTCCTGGTATTTTGAGTGGGAGCACCTGACGGGCAGCGACGGAAAAAAGCATACCGGGGACAAGTTTATGCTCCAGCCGAAGGGCAGCACCATGACCTGGCTCGGCGGTCTGTACAGGATCGAGGAAGGTCTTCCGGTATTCGTGATCCTGACCCGGGAACCGGGGGAGGAGATCCGCTTTATCCACGACCGGATGCCCCTCATCCTTCCCGAAGATGCCATCGATGCCTGGATCCGTCCGGACGGAGATCCGGAGGAAGTTATGAAGCTGGCGCTGACGGACATGATGTTTGAAAAAGCATAATAAATAATTCCCGGTCAGCTTTCCGCTGACCGGAAGCTTTATAAAAAAAATCGGAAATCGGGGGGGGAACCAAATGTCATCATCACCTGTGACTCATGAAAACCAGGCAAATACAAAGAACGGGATCCTTCGGGTGGTATTCGTGGCCATCGCCATTCTTCTGGAGATCGCGCTGATCGTCGGGATCCTGAAGGCGCACCTCGGAAACTATGCGGGGCTCATCGCGGTGGTCATCCGCGTGCTGGCCCTGTTCCTGGTCCTGTTCATCTACAGCCAGAACAGGACCGGCTCCATCAAGATCCCGTGGATCATCCTGATCCTCCTTTTCCCGCCGGTGGGCGTGTCCCTCTATCTCTTCATCGGTCTGTCCGGCTCCACCCGGAAGATGAAGAAACGCTACGCGGAGATGGACGCGAAGCTCATGCCGAACCTGGTACAGGATGAGGAGGTCATGCACGCGCTGGAGGACCAGGTGCCGTCCTGCGCCGGCATCAGCCGCTATCTCCTGAATGAGAGCGGATACCCGGTCTACGTGAATACGGATGTCATCTACTACGACGACGCGGCGAAGGGGATCGCGGCCCAGAAGGAGGACATGAAGCAGGCAAAGTCCTTCATTTTCATGGCCTACTTTGCCATCGAGGACGCGGGGAGCTGGCAGTCCATTGAGGACATCCTTGCGGAGAAGGCCGCGGAGGGCGTGGACGTGCGCGTCTTCTATGACGACATCGGCAGCATCGGCTTCATCAACGTGGACTTCGTCAAAAAACTGGAGAAGCGCGGGATCCGCTGCCGGGTCTTCAACCCGATGGTCCCCCTCCTGAACGTGTTCCTGAACAACCGCGATCACCGGAAGATGACCATCATCGACGGCAAGGTCGCCTTCACCGGCGGCTACAACATTGCCGACGAGTACTTCAACATCACCCATCCCTTCGGCCACTGGAAAGATACCGGCATCCGCCTTGAGGGAGAGGCTGTCCGGGCCCTGACGGCCACGTTCCTTTCCAGCTGGAACGCGGTGCGGGAAGATGACGAGGAGGATGTGACGTTCCGGAAATACTTCCCGGAGACGGCTGTTCCGGAGGCGGAGGGCCTGGTCCAGTTCTATTCGGACACGCCCATAGACACAAAGCCGGTGGGCGAGGATGTCTATATCAGCATGGCGGACCGTGCCCAGAAATACCTGTACTTCATCACGCCCTACCTCATCATCACCGAAGAGATGACCCGGGCCCTGAACCTTGCCGCAAAGCGCGGCGTGGATGTCCGTCTCATCACCCCCGGGATCCCGGACAAGAAGCTCATCTATAAGCTGACCCGGTCCTTCTACGCCCAGCTGGTGAAGGGCGGTATCCGGATCTTCGAGTACACCCCCGGTTTCTGCCACGCGAAGATGAGCATATCCGACGACATCATCGCGACCTGCGGCACCATCAACATGGACTACCGAAGCCTGTACCATCACTTTGAATGCGGCTGCGTGCTGATCGGCAGCCCGGCGGTAGCGGACATCCGCGACGACTTCCTGCAGCTGTTCCCGCAGTGCGAGGAGGTCACCGAAAAGTACAGCACCGGAAGATCCGCGGGGCTTCGCCTGGGCCAGCTGATCCTCAGGATGTTCGGCCCGCTGATGTAAGGGGAAACGAAACAGGCAGCAAACAGAAAAAAGACGGGACAGAAAAACCGGTCTGCAGGTGCGCCGCACCGAAAAGCAGACCGGTTTTTTTATGGGAGAGGCCGGGTCAGGCCAAAGCTTTTCCCCGCGGCTTCTTATAAAGCTTCCAGTACACGGCGTAGGTCAGGATTACGGTGAAGATGTCGGCGATGAACTGGGTCCAGACAAGACCGTCCATTCCGAAGAAACGGTCCAGAAGCAGAAGGAGCGGGATATTGAACACCAGCTGCCTGGCTGCCGCCAGGAAGAAGGATACCGGCCCGCGGCCGATCGCCTGGAAAAATTCTTTGCCGCGTAATTGTAGCCGATCAGCGGGACCAGCTGACTGAAGATCGTCGGGATCGCCATTACAGCCATGGCCCTGGGAACCGGGGCATACTCAAACAGTTCTGTTTTGTCTTCCGAACATTATCCGAATTATATCTTCTTAGCCGGACAACAGGGAAAATTGCATAACAATTTTGAAATATTGTAGAATTATCATGCAATATGCGAATATAATACTCTGTAGAGAAAAATAAATAATGAAATTTTGCGGCTATGTATTTTTCTCATATCCCTTATGTGCCTTTCCTATTAGCTTAATTGATTGATTGATGTTAGTGTATTCATGGAAAAATCAACCGAAAGGAGATGCCGGATCATGAGTGGACAGATGGAAAACGACGAATGGATTCTTGCGACCCTGGAAAAGGCCATGGAAAAGGGACGCGACGTCCTCTGCGAGGGAGCAGTCGCGAACTACATTCCGGAACTGGCAAAGGCGAACCCTTCCAACCTGGGCGTCTGCATCCGCACCTCAGACGGGCGTACCTATGAGACCGGGGATTTTGACATCCCCTTTACCATGCAGAGTATTTCAAAGACCTTTTCGCTGATACTTGCCCTGCAGACTGCCGGTTATGAGTATTTGTTCAGCAAAGTCGGCATGGAACCTACCGGAGACCGTTTCGACAGCATCCTGCAGCTGGAGCTGAAGGACATGCGCCCCTTCAACCCGATGATCAATGCCGGAGCCATTGTAACAGCGGGCTGTGTGCGGGCGGCGAACCCCTTCCAGGCTTTCCTTGATCTGGTAAGAAGGCTCTGCGGCAACCCGAAGATCCACCTGAATGAAAAAGTGTATATGTCGGAAAAAAGCACCGGCACCAGAAACCGTTCCATCGCCTATCTTCTGAAGAGCGTCGGCGTTCTGGACGGAGAGCCGGAGGATGTTCTGGATGTGTACTTCCGTATGTGCTCGGTCATGGTAACAGCCAGAGACCTGGCCAATTACGCGCTGATCCTTTCCTGCGGCGGTGTTGACCCGGCTACCGGAGAGCGCCTTCTGGATCCCCAGATCGTCAAGGTCGTCACCACGCTGATGATGCTCTGCGGAATGTATGACGAATCCGGAGAATATGCAGTCAAGATCGGTCTTCCGTCCAAGAGCGGTGTGGGCGGCGGTATCGTGGCAGTGGGCGAAGGCGGATATGGCATCGGCGTCTTCGGACCGCGGCTCAACAAGAAGGGCAACAGCGTCGGAGGAGAGGCGATCTTAAAGGTCCTGTCCGATGACTTCCTGCTTCATACCTTCGCCGGTGTGCCGAACAAACTGACCGGGAAGTCCTGATCAGCAGTCATTTTATCTTAATGCAGGGGATAAATATAGTATAATGGAACCAATGGCAGCCTTCCGCGGGTCATTCCGGCCCGCGGCAGGCGCTATCAAAAAAAGGGGGTAAAACTTATGATAATGTCAGTCATCAATACCATTTCCGGTTTCCTTTGGGGATGGCCGCTGATCACGCTTCTGATCGTCGGCGGAATCTATTTCTCGGTCCGCACGCAATTCGTGCAGTTCGGAATGTTCAAAGAGGCATGGCGCGTGATCCTGGAAAAGCCGGAGAACGAGGGTGATATTTCTTCCTTCGGCGCACTGATGGTCTCCACCGCGTCCCGCGTCGGTACCGGAAACATCATCGGCGTCTCCACCGCCATCTGCCTTGGCGGCCCCGGCGCTCTGTTCTGGATGTGGGTGGTCGCCCTTCTCGGCGGCGCTTCCGGTTTTGTGGAGTCCTGCCTTGCACAGATCTATAAGAAGAAGAATCCGGACGGAAGCTCCTACGGCGGACCGGCATACTACATCGAGGCCGCTCTGCACAGCCGTCCGCTGGCGATCATCTTCTCCGTCTGCCTGATCGCATGCTACGGTATCGCATTCAACATGCTGGCTGCTTACAACATGCAGTCTACCTTCAAGTACTACAGCTTCTATGATCCGGCAGTCTTCCCGAAGGTCTTCGGCGCAGCTCTGGGTCTCCTCTGCCTGTACTGCCTGATCGGCGGCGGAAGACGTATCGTCGCGATCTGCGAGCGTCTGGTCCCGGTCATGGGTGTGTTCTATGTCCTGGTCGCCATCGTCGTCATCATCCTGAACATCGGCAACATTCCGCACATGCTGGGCATGATCTTCGCGGATGCATTTGACTTCAAGGCTATCTTCAGCGGTCTTATGGGCTCCTGCATGATCCTCGGCTTCAAGCGCGGTCTGTTCTCCAACGAGGCAGGTATCGGTTCCGCTCCGAACGCAGCGGCTTCCGCTTCCACCTCTCACCCGGCAAAGCAGGGTCTGGTCCAGATGATGTCCGTGTTCATCGACACCCTTCTTCTCTGCTCCTGCACCGGTTTCATGTGCCTCTGCTCCGGCGTCGCTCCGACCAAGGAACTCTCCGGCGCACCCTATGTCCAGGAATCTCTGAAGGCTGTTTTCGGAGAGATCGGCCCCACCTTCATGGTCGTGGCGCTGGCAATGTTCGCTTTCTCGACCCTGCTGGGCAACTTCTTCTTCATTGAGAACTGCTTCACCTACCTGAACGGCAAGCCCCTCAGCAAGAGCGCTCTGAACACCATCCGCACCGTCGGCGCTGTCATCATCGGCATCGGCGCGACCCTTTCCGCGGGAACCGTCTGGGATCTGGCTGACTTCCTGAACGTCATCATGGCCTTCATCAACATGCCTGTGTGTATGCTGATCGGCGGAACGGCCTACAAGTGCCTGAATGACTACCGTGAGAAGAGAAAGACCAGCGACAAGATCCACTTCCACGCAAAAGACATCGGCCTCGATCCGTCTACGCTTGACTTCTGGAACGAGTAATTCCGTCATACAGAAAGGAGCGGTGAATTGTATCCGCTGCTGACAATAAACCTCGGACATTTGAGAGAAAATGTCCGTACCATGAAGCGGCTCTGCGGGGAGCACGGCATCCGCATCACAGGCATTACAAAGTGCTTCACGGGCGATCCTGAGATCGCCCGTATTTATCTCGAAGAAGGGCTTGAGATTCTGGGAGATTCCAGAGGCGACAACCTGGAGCGGCTTTCCGGCCTCGAAGCTGAAAAATGGCTGATCCGGCCTCCGATGCTGTCCGAGATCGAACGGCTGGTCCGCTTTGCCGACGTGTCGCTGAACTCGGAGATCGCTGTGATCCGCGCCATCAGCGAGGAAGCAGTCCGTCAGGGCAGAAAGCATAAGGTCGTCCTGATGGCCGACCTCGGGGATATCCGGGAAGGCTATATCGACTATGAAGAACTGAAGCGGACCGCGGTCGAGGCCGAAAAACTTCCGAACGTGGAGGTGGGCGGCGTCGGCGTGAACCTGACCTGTTTCTCTTTCATCCAGCATGACACGGAAAAACTCCTGAAGCTGACCTCCATCGCGGACGATGTCTCCGAAGCCATCGGAAGAAAGGTCGAGTACGTCAGCGGCGGCAATTCCGCAGCCCTGGACCTCATGCTGCGGGGCGGCATTCCCGCGGGGGTGAACAACCTCCGCCTCGGGGAGTCCCTCCTGTTCGGAAAAGAGCGGGCCAGATATCAGTATCTTCCGGGGACCCACAAGGATGTCTTCATGCTCCAGTGTGAGATCGTGGAGCTGAAAGAGAAGCCGTCCCTGCCCTGGGGCACCGTGGGCGTCGATTCCTACGGAAGAAGGCCGGAGTTCACAGACCGGGGGCCGAAGCGCCTGAAGGCAGTCTGCGCCCTGGGAAAGCAGGACTTCGACCCGGAGACCACAGTCCCGGCGGATCCGAAGATGATCCTTCTCGGCGCGAGCTCAGACCACCTGATGCTGGATCTCACGGACGCAGACGGGGAATTCCATGTGGGGGATCCGATCACACTGCAGCTCGGATACTTCTCCACCATGCGGGCATTCACCTCTGACTTCGTGAAAAAAGTTTATATCGACTCGTAAAGAGAAAGGGGGACGGTTTTCCGTCCCTCTTTTTGTGGTAAAATTTACTTTAGCGTGCCATATCGAAAGTGTTCTGTGCCGCAGGCGTTTTGTGTTTACTCAGGAAGCGTTCTGTAATTCCTCTTCCGGGGCCCACGCGGGTGCCGTATACTGCTCCGCGGCTTTGGTGATGCCTTCTTCGTAGATCTGGGCAAAATCGGTCTTCATGGAGACTGGAATATATCCCTTTGCGATATATTCCGCGGACTTTTCTTCCCAGTTCTGCTTGCCCCACTCTCTGAAATTATCGTCCGCGACGACCATGTAAGCCTGTGCGGGGTAGGGGTTTCTGTCATCGATCGTGTAGTTCATCATGCTGGTGTCGCTTCCGCTGTTCCCGAAAGCCAGCACCGGACGCTGGCCGATCTCACGTTCAATGTAGATGGATTTGTTGGCGTTAAGATTCTTCTGAATGAATCCGCCGGTGAGGACCAGCTCGTCGCCGTTTTCATATTTGAAATTCAGGTTCGACGCTTCCGTCTCATGGCCCTTCTGCTTGACTTCGAAATCCGTGCCGATCACATGAGCCGGCATGACGTAATCTTTGATCGGAGAGTTTGCCACGATCGCGCGGGTGGTGGTGCGCTCCGTGCCGCTGATCACGTAGATCGTGAAGCCGTTCTCGTACAGATACCGGACAAGCTCCGTCATCGGAAGGTACATATTGTCAATGTACCGCATGTTGTTGAAACTCGCGGTTTTTTTCTTGCCGAACTCTACGGCATAGTTGTAGAATTCCTCCATGGTCATGCCGGCGTATGCTTTTGCGAAGTTCCTTGCAAGCGCCTCGTCGGCAAGATATCCGGGCTTGATGGAAGCGGCGACCTGCTTTAATTCATCCGACACCTTTTCCGGATGATCGTTCAGGCAGTACTCGATAAACATCATCGTATCGTAATAGGTGTAGTAAGTTTCGCAGGTCAGCGTTCCGTCCATGTCAAACACCGCGATCCGGTCCTTCTCGGGAATAAAGTTGGCGGTGTCCTTCGGATCAGTCACCTTTGCCACATAATCCCTGAGACTCTGCGCCACCGGCGAACCTTCCGTCCAGTACGTGGACAAGGGTGCGGTACTGGGTTTTGTCTGGCGGGAAGCCTTGATTCCCAGCACTGCCAGGATCACGATGAGCAGGATCGCTCCGATGATCAGGGCAGTCTTTTTGTTTTTGTTGTTTTCCATTTTTCAGTCCTTCTTTTCTTTATTTTCAGAAACAGATATCTTTCCCCCGTACTGCACGGAACAGACGTACACAGGACGGAAGATTCATCCTCGTTTAATAGTCCGGGGACAGTGAACGTGTTTTAGTATAATCATTTGTGGTGCTTTCGTAAAGCCGGAAATGTTATACTCGTAAAGAGGATCACTGAAATATGCCATACGCGGATCTCCGGATCTGCCTTTTGAAAGGAGCCACTGTGAAAGACTACAGCAAAGCCCTGTGCGACATCAGCTGCCGCATCTGGGACTATGCAGAACTGAAATTCAACGAGAAGAATTCCGCAGAGGAGCTTGCCGGTCTCCTTGAGCAGGAAGGCTTCGAGGTGACCCGCGGGATCGCCGGCATGGAGACTGCTTTCACCGCGAAGTGGGGCACCGGGAAACCTGTCATCGGCTTCCTCGGCGAATATGACGCCCTGTCCGGTCTTTCCCAGGAAGCCGGAGTCACAGAGAAGAAGGTCCGGCCGGGAACCGGGAACGGCCACGGCTGCGGTCACAATCTCCTGGGAAGCGCGGCTGCCGGCGCGGCGCTTATGCTGCGGGATTACCTTAAAGAGAGCGGAAGGCCGGGAACGGTCATGTTTTTCGGCTGTCCGGGTGAGGAGGGCGGTTCCGGGAAGACCTACATGGCGCGGGACGGTGTCTTTGACGGACTGGACTGCGCGCTCACCTGGCATCCTGGCGGCGGCAATGCGGTCATCACAGGGGCGTTTATGGCGAACTGTCAGGTCTATTACCGTTTCCGCGGCAGATCTGCCCACGCGGCAGCCGCCCCGCATCTCGGACGGAGCGCTCTGGACGCAGTGGAGCTGATGGATGTGGGTGTGAACTATATGCGCGAACACATGGAACCCACGGACCGGATACATTACGCCATCCTGGATACCGGCGGCACTTCCCCCAATGTGGTCCAGAACCATGCGGAGGTCCTGTACCTCATCCGTTCCACGGACACCGAAAAGGTGAAAGCGCTATATGAGCGGGTCTGCAACATCGCCCGCGGCGCGGCTTTGATGACGGAGACCAAGGTGGAGATCCTGTTCGACAAGGCTGTGAGCAGCACCCTTTCCAATGCCGTTCTGGAGGACGTGCTTTATCAGAGCATGAAAAAGGTTCCGCTGCCGGAATATACGGCGGAGGAGCTCGACTTCGCGAAAGCCATCAAGGACAGTTATAAAGACATTGATCCTGCGGGGGATCTCAGCATCAGCTTCCTCCCGAACAGGGAGCGTCGGCGCTGCGCGGCCCTCTACCGCGAGAGTCCGATGATGGATTTTGTGATCGAACACCATCATCTGGACGTCTTTGTCCCCGGTTCTTCGGACGTGGGCGATGCGAGCCGTGTGGTTCCGACGGCCCAGTTTGTGGCGGCCACTTTTACACCAGGCACCCCCGGCCATTCCTGGCAGATGGTTGCCCAGGGAAAAAGCAGCATTGCCATGAAGGGCATGCTGTACGCGGCAAAGGTGCTGGCGGAAGCGGGAAAACAGTTGATCGAAGATCCGGAGCTTCTGAAAAAGGCAAAGGAAGAGTTTATTGAGACGACGGAAGGAAAGCCGTACCTGTGTCCGATACCGAAACACATTAAACCGCACAGAGATGTGGAGGAGCTGAAGAAGTTTTCAGAACAGGAGGGTGCCAAATGAGCAGACTGAAAGAGCTTAGAAAGTATGTTGATGCGGAACTGAATAAGATGCAGGATCCGGACAAGCGGATCAGTGCGGCGGCCCATCTGTACGGGGTCTCCCTTGCCGCGGCGCTGCTGGCAGAGAAGCGCGGACTTGATCCGGAATTATGTTCCATGGCGGCCATGCTTCACGACATGCATGCATATAAGACCGGCAGCTATGACGACCATGCGCATAAAGGTGCGGAACTGGCCCGGGAGATCCTTGGCGAACTGAAGCTGACCGATGCGGGGGAGACAGAGCTGATCTGTTCCGCCATCTATCATCATGATGATAAGTATGCTGTTGATTCGCCTATGGATGAACTCTTAAAAGATGCGGACGTGATCCATCACTGCTTCAACGATGTGTCCAAGCCGGTGAAGGAGAAAGAACAGGCGCGGTACGAAAGTGTCTGCAAGGAGTTCGGACTGAAAACATGAAGCTGGTGCCGGAGACAGGCGTGACAGCGGAACTGCTGATGCAGAACGGGTTCCGGGTCATTGATGCCGAAGAGCTGTGAACATCATTAAGCAAGGAATACTTTTGGCGAAAAAAAGGAGTCATCATGAAAAGCAAATTTGCCATGATTCAGATGGAGTCTGTCCCGGATCCGGCGGAAAACCTGAAGAAAGCGGAGATGTTTATCCGGGAGGCAGCGGAACTCTGCGCTCCGGATCTGGTCGTGTTCCCGGAGACCTTCATGAGTGAGGATGGCAGGGAGGTCCGGGTGCGGAATGCCTGGGCACAGTCGCTGGACGGTCCGTTTGTCGCCGGAATGCGGAAGCTGGCCCGGGAACAGGGGGTCTGGATCGTCTTCGGCATGAAGGAGAAGGTGGAGGATCCGGAAGATCTGCGGGTCTACAATACGGTCGTCATGCTGGATGCGGAGGGCAGCATCGTCCGCACCTACCACAAGACGCATCTCTACGATGCCTTCGGATATCTGGAGTCGGAGGAGATCAAGGCGGGCGATGCTTTCTTTGAGCCGGTGGACACGCCGTTCGGCAGGATCGGGCTTTTTGTGTGCTACGAAGTGCGTTTCCCGGAGGTGGCGCGGGACCAGCGCGCCAAAGGTGCGGAGATCATCATCATGCCCACAGCCTGGGTGAAGGGCGACATGAAGAGCATGCACTTTGAGACGCTGGTGAAAGCAAGGGCCATCGAGAACACGGTTTTCATGATCGCCTGCGACCAGTACAGCAAGATCCGCATGGGCGAGAGCATTGCTGTGGATCCCATGGGCGTCACCCTGGCCAGCGGCGGCGAAGGCGAAAAGGTGATCCCGGTGTTCATCGACACCGACCGGCTGGCACAGGTCCGGAAGAAAGTCCCGTCCTACGAGAACCGGAAGGCAGAGATGTACGGCTCTTTATAGAATTTTAATAAAATTTTGTGAACCGAATTCCTCATTTTTCCGTCCTATCAGTGACAGCATAATCCGTCACACAGGAAGGAGAAAATGATGGAAAGAGAACTGAATGAAAGACTTGGAAACAGCATTCTGATCTTCTGGAGGGGACTCACGGATTATTTCGAGGAAGATGAGCTCCGGTTTTACCATGACCTCTGCCGGGGGAAGAACTGCCTGGCGGAGGTAGGGAATTCTCAGGAAGACCACAGTGTGTACAGTGCCTGGGTCGCCTTCGAGATGGTACGGTATTATGACCGGGACATTAAAGCGCTGGAGGAGATGCGGCGGTATCTTGCGGGAAAAGCGGACGAGGAACCGGACTGGAAGGATGATCTGCGGAATACTGTCTCCGGTCTCTTTGGGTTTTCAGAAAAGAACAGGGCTGCGGTCGCGGCAGCTTATTACCGGGATGCCCGGGATGTCGTCACAGAGATCCTGAAGCTCCGGAAAGGACTGGCAAGTTACGAGGGGGTGATGGAATAAACATGGGAAAAAGAGAAACCAGCAAATTCATATCGCTGATCCTCAGACACAGGCCTGAGGCTGCCGGCATCGTCCTCGATGAACATGGATGGGCGGATGTGGACGAGCTGATCCGGGGGATCAATGGGGCCGGGCGGCACCGGCTGGACCGGGAGCTTCTGGAGGAGATCGTCCGGGAGGATGAGAAGCAGAGGTATTCGTTCAATGAGGACCACACGCTGATCCGGGCAAATCAGGGACATTCGATCCCGGTGGACGTGGAACTGGAGGAGAAGGTGCCGCCGGCGGTGCTTTACCATGGCACCGGCGAGAAGTACGTTCCGTCTATCAATGCGCAGGGACTGCTGCCGAAAGGGCGGCTGTATGTGCATCTTTCTTCGGATGTGGAGACGGCGCGGAAGGTGGGCGGCAGGCACGGAAAACCGGTGATCTATACCATCGACTGTGCGGGAATGGCTGCGGACGGATACAAGTTTTATCTGTCTGCAAACAAGGTCTGGCTCACAAAAGCAGTACCCGCAAAGTATCTGAAAAAGGAATAGAGGTATTCAGGGTCTGTCTCTGTTGGTATTAACCATCAACAAGTGAGGCAGACCTTTTTTTTCAGGATAGTGGATGCGGTTATTGTATAGGCGGTCTTCTACTGGACAATTTTTCAAAGAGAAGCAAAAATGTCCAGTAGTAATGGACAATAACTGCAGCTTGGATTAAAATGTCCAGTAGGAATAAGATCACTGCCAGGGGGAACAAAAGATGATCAAACGCGAGAAATACATAGAGCCCATACGGGAGTTTTATGATGGGGATCTGATCAAGGTCATCACCGGTATCCGCCGGTGCGGAAAATCCATTCTTCTAAAGCAGATACTGGAAGAGATCCGGGAACGGACAGACAACGTTATTTTTCTGGATTTTGAAGACACCGCTGTTATGAATGCCATTCCGGACGAAATGGCTCTTTTGAACTATATTGACAGTCATCGCAAGGAATCATTGTGCTATGTTTTTCTTGATGAGGTTCAGCGGGTAGATGGATGGGCAGGAGCCTGCAGAACACTACGTATCAGGAACTGCTCTGTTTTTATCAGTGGTTCAAACTCAAAATTATTATCCAGAGAATTTACAAAAGAACTATCCGGCAGGTATGTTTCATTCCGGGTCCGGCCTTTTGTATATAGAGAACTTGCGGAGTATGGAAAAGAGCTCGGAAAGGATGTCACTCTTACCGACTATATCATCTGGGGAGGTTTCCCGAAACGGATCGAATACAGCGGCGAGAGCGGCCAGAGAATATACCTGAATGAGCTGAATGAGACCATTATTCTGAATGATATCATCAATCGTTATAAAATCAGGAAAACCGAAATATTCAAGCGTCTCGCCAATTTTGTATTTCTGTCAAACGGACGAATCCTTTCCGCGAGATCCGTAGAGAAATATATGAAAGGAGCGGGTCTGCCGTGTTCCATCACAACAATAACGAAGTATATCGGATATCTGGAAGAAGCCTATGCAATAGAGACTGTGAAAAAATACTCTGCCAAATCCAAACGTGAACTTGAATACTATCTTAAGGTCTATGATGAAGATGTGGCTCTGAATTCTATCCGGGTCATGAATAACCGGTATGATCTGACCCATAATTTTGAAAATGTTGTTTATAATGAACTTATTTACATGGGCTATAATCTTCAAGTATACCATGATGGTTCTCAGGAAATTGACTTCGTAGCGAATAAAGGGAATAAACAATATTATATTCAGGTCGCCTATTCTGTTGCTGAGGACAAGGCATATGAGCGGGAGTTCGGAGCTTTTTCCAAAATGGATAACTCCACGCAGAAGATCGTTATTTCGAATGATGACATTGATTTCAGCACCAGTACTGTACGTCATATTCGTTTTCGGGATTTTGTAGAGATGACCGAACTGTAAGCGGGGGTGTTATTATGAAAGAAGAAACGATAGCGCGGATCCGGAAGTTTTCCGAAGACCGGGACTGGGAGCAGTTCCACACCCCGGAGAATCTTGCAAAGTCTATTGTCATTGAAGCAGGTGAACTT
>Ga0256404_1002170_pt1 | contig 44371 bp, 39 predicted proteins | sample RumenRJG_01DNA_FD_185990 | JGI IMG/M metagenome (GOLD analysis project Ga0256404, IMG submission 185990) | Bovine rumen microbial communities from Lethbridge, Alberta, Canada - RJG_01 | ecosystem: Host-associated > Mammals > Digestive system > Stomach > Rumen | place: Canada: Alberta | collected... | reverse complement strand
TAGATACGCTGGGCATTGCCTCCCAGTGTGGCAATGATCCTGGAGGCAACACAGCCTGTATCCTTAAGGAGTGCAACAAGTATATGTTCTGTTCCGACAAGCCTTGAGCCTGCACGCATCGACTCCTGCATGGAGTTCTCCATTATTTTCTTGGCTGAAGGTGTATAACCTGCCCTGTCAGTAACGGCAACATTGCTATCCGGTGATATGAATTTGGAGATCATTTCGCGGATTCTGTCTTCGTTGATGCCGTTTTGCTGGAGAACCTTGGAGGCCACAGAAGTGCCTTCACGTCTCAGTCCCAGGAGGATATGTTCTGTGCCTATGTAATTGTGCCTAAGCTCCTCTGCCGCCTCTATGGCAAGTTGTAAGGAACGCTGAGCCTGAATAGTAAATTGATTCATGTTTACCACCTTTCATCAAGAATATTCTAGAACATTTGTAGGAGTTAATCAACTTGCTGTAGATTTTGTTGCGGGAAATTTTTGCAAAAAAAACAGACGCCATTTAGGTGACGTCTGCTTCTTATTAGTTTTTACAGATCCTCGATATCAAGTCCGCTGTCAGAGGAAGATGTTTCATTTGCTTCAGAAGCATCGGCTGAAGCAGTCCTTGGATTCTTCAGGTTGGATTTCTTCCATTCCTTATTGAAGTCAAAGGCTCTTGTTGCTCCCATATCCTCATTTGGGACAGAGCTTTTACTTTCTGCCGGTGTGTCATCTTCTTCATCAAGGTCTTCAAGATCAAGTCCGGAGTTTGCTGCAACCTGGGATGGACTCTCTGCCTTATTATAGTCTGCCTGTTCATCCTTTGTTATGATCCTTGTCATCTCAAGCTCCGGATCCAATGAATCTTCAGACGAAACGGAATCGGTAGAACGACTGAGTCTGTTAAAGGCAATAGTCTCATCTGAAGGTACTGAATCATCGGATGATCCGGCCCCGGAATCTTTCTGATCCCTCAGGCTGCGAAGTGAGCCATTCTGCGGCATGTGCCTTCTCTGTGTGAGCACAACGATCATAAAGATCAGAAGGATAATGACTATTCCGCCGAGTACACATGCAAGTATGAACATGCTGTTATACTGACCTACAAGCCTGTCATATCTCTCAACTACTTCCGGATACTTTTCTGCGCTTCTCTTAATGTCTTCAGCGACAGGATCCTCAAAATATCTCTGAAGAGTCTTCTCCTGAAGATCGTATCTGTAGAAGTTCAGTTCACCGGCATCATTCATACCGTAAACGATGCAATACTGGTGGTCTGAGTCATGCTTCCATACCCAGCCCTTAACCTGATGACCGTCTATATCAATGGTACTTTCTGCAAAGCCCTCGGGTACCACAACATCTGAACCCGGGTTCATGATGGTAATGGTCTTTTCCTTGGAGCTGAGTTTTACACCTTCATTCACGGTTTCTGTAGGAACACCGACCTGTGCGGCATCGCCTGCAGTCGGACCACCTTCCTGTTTGGTTACCTTGATGTTGTAGGTTGCCTGGGTGGTTCCATCCGCAGCAGTTACTGTGATGGCAACATTGTTCTCACCCATATTAAGCTGTTCGTTTCCGGTAACGGCTACTGTTGCGCCGGAATCAGCAGTGACAGCATTGATGGCAAGAGTATCTACACTTGTACCGACGATAACAGAATACTCGGTTACATTATTTGCAAACTCAGGGGTCAGGGTTCCCGGTGATACCACGAGGGAACCGAGTATGGCATTGTTGGAAGCAGCGGCTGCAGATGAGATGGTGACATTTGAGGAACCCTGATGGGTTATTTCGGCTATAGACTCATCTGTGTCATAAACTTCAAAGTTTGAAATGCTGATCTTCGCATTTCCTGATGCCAGAGTATTGAATTTAAGGTTGTACTCAAGGGTTCCGGTTTCAGCACCATTGGTGGCGCCATTGACGCGAATGGTTCCGGCTCCGCCCTCTGCGTCTGTTCCGCTTATGAATTCAAGAAGACTTGAATCGTAGCCAAGGGTGATGTCAGAACGTGACAAGGCTCCGTCAGAGCTTGAAACCTTCATGGTGACATTGACTTCGGAACCTACTGTGACGGTGGGGTCTGAAAAGGATATGGATGCTGTGGCAGCCAATGCCTGCATTGACAAAAATACTGATATGGCAGCTGTTGTCAGAAAATATTTAAAATGTCTCATGAATACCTCTTTGTTATTTTCATACTTAACTTTATCATTTTACATCGGACCGACGCCAACTTCAACCATATTAGTGGATGAGCTGTTGACTGCTGTTTCTGAGACTACAGCCTGAACTGAAGTATTTCCATATACAGAGGAAACATCAACAGTTATGGGTCCGGTTGTGCTGCCAAGTGTCGGATCGGCATTTCCCGGTACCTGAACATTTGAATACGAATCCTGCGGCATATATGTCTGATATGCACTCGTCTGACCGCCTGCGGACTTGTTAATGGTGATCTGGTAGTTACGCTGGTCTCCGTTTTCTGCTGTTACCGGAACATTAACAATGGTGGAAGCCTGATCCAGAACAATCTGTCCGGTTCCGGAGATTGTTGCGCCTGAATGAATTGCTGCGGCGGAGACATTAACCGCTGTCACTGAAGGATCGACAACAAGTGTATATGAAGCAGTATCCATATTGAAGCCCGGAGTAAGAGTGAAACCATCCACTGAAAGGTAAGCCAGCTTGTTGTTTGGATTTCCGTCCTTTGTGGGCATAGGGCATGCGGTTTCAGGCATATTGGTATATACCGGAATGTAAAATGTTATTGCATCCTGACGCATTGTTTCATTATAAGCCTTGCTGAGATTCTTTCCTTCTTCCGCTGCGCCTTGCGTGTTTGTCATGTACTGGTGTTTGTAAATGTTGGAGCCCTGAACATTGAATCTCTTAAGGTACAGTGTGTTCTGTCCTGCGTTCAGATAGTTGCCTGCATAGAACATGGCACCGCCGATTATCGCTCTTTCGGGAGTATTCCAGGGGCGATTATAGCTTCCGGACTGGGATGCGTACCAGAGCCCTCTCTCTACTGCGGTCATGCCGCCAGTTGCATAGGCACCGACGTTGAAATAGTTATAGTAGCCGCTCGCTCCGGAGATGGATCCGCTGGTTCCCTTACTGCCCTGCTCCTGTATGATCATGGATGCAAGAACATAAGGACTTATCTGAGCCTGCTCGGCAGCTTCCATAATGATATCTGAGTATGTTACCGTAACCTGACCTGTGTAAGCACCGGTAATGTTTCCGGTTCCTGCAGGATTGGCAGCTACTTCAGCTGTAACGGCACCGCCGGGTGCTGCATAGACTGAGATTCCATCTGTGACGGTGGTGCTGTCGGAAGCGCTGTCCGCTGATGATGTAACAGCCCCTCCGTCTGTAATGTTTATGACAGTTCCGTCCGAGGACTCTGAGGAATTTGAAGCTGCAGTTGATTCGGAAGCTGCTGATCCGGTGTCTGCCGCTTTTGTTTCGGTCGTACTTCCCGGTGCTTCGTATCCGATCAATACTTCGTCTGCGCTGAGTCCCGAATTAACAAGATCAAGAACGGAACCCACTTCTATCGTAACCGGAGATGCTCCATCTGAAGCTCCGGAAACGGGATTTGCGGTCCCCGTCATACCGGTATAGCCCATTGACTGAAGAGCTTGCTGATAAAGAGGGCTTGATGAATCTATGGTGACACTTCCTTCCAGGAAGGTGCCCTTAACCATGGACTTTAATCTGTCCAGAGTCTGAACAGAAGGATCAAACTCATGGGCTGTGAACTGGAATATATAGGAATCATCAAGGAAGTTTCTCGGATCCATGTAATACTCAACAATTTCTTTTGATGCGGCTACCCAGGTGGCGCCATCGAATCCGGGCCAGCTGGAAGTGGTCCAGTCAAATTTTCCGGATTCTGTAGATTTCCATGAGGATTTTGAACCTTTATCGATAAGGCTTGAGGTTCCCTGAAGTTCTGCCTGTACGGCTGCAGACCAGTCAAGCCCGGTATTCATAGTTTTAAAAACCCAATTTGGGTACTGTGTATGTAGCTGTCGAAGCCCCGGTTTGTAGGATTCGGGGAAACCCTGCTGTGACAGAGTAGCTTCGAAATTTCCGTCATTGGTATAGGATACCTGTGCCTGAACAAAATCTGAACGAACATATCCTGTGCCACCTGAAAAGGAAATTTGACACCAGGTATTCCCGTCACTTCCGGTAGTCTGTCCGATAACGGAAACCTGAGTGTTGTTCCCGAGGGAGGTAACTACTGCTCCATCTGTTCCGGCAGTGGAGCGAACATTGACGTTGGTGCCTCTTATGACTGCAAGCTGTTCTGCATGAGATATCATGGAACCGTCTTTTATCAGTGCTTCAGGCACGGATACAAACAGTCCCAATATGGATAAAAGCGCAGTGGCTTTTCTTAATGTCTTTTTCAATTTGATTTTTTTCATTAAATCTGACTCCCCAATTTGCAAAAATTGACTCATTTAAATCATAAAAGTTAGCTCCTGGAATCGCAACGGAAATCCAAATTATTCAGATAACCGACAAGGTTTTGTAATGAATGGGAGCAGGTTCTTATAACTGATATGATAATGTATTTGGGAATAAGGTTAATGAGCGGAAAATTACCTGAAATCGGGGACATGAAAAAGCTTAAAGGCGGTGCCGGAAAACCGGCACCGCCTTTAAAAAGGATAAATCAGTCTCTATTAAACTGGATACGCCTTATTGGCTTTGTCAGCTGCAGTTGCAGCTACACCTGTACGCTGAGCATTTCTATACTCGAAGAAATCCTTAGCTACAGCAGGGAACAGAGCGTATGAAAGAACATCTTCCTTGGTAGGATTCTCAACATACTGCTTTGTTTCCTCGGTATACTTCTCCATCTGAGGCTCGATATGATCTGCAGGACGGTCTGTCATCTGAGCTTCGCCCTTAAGGATCTTCTTAACAACCTCAGGATCCATAGGCTTAACTGTACGTCCGAACTCTCCGGCTACAAGCTTATGTGACTCCTTAGGAACCATCTTATATCTCTCGCCCATAAGAACGTTCATAACAGCCTGGGTTCCAACAATCTGTGAAGAAGGTGTAACGAGAGGCGGCTCACCGAAGTCCTTACGAACTCTTGGAACTTCCTCAAGAACCTCTGTAAGCTGATCGTCCTTACCTGCCTGGTGAAGCTGTGAGATAAGGTTACTGAGCATACCGCCCGGAACCTGATATCTAAGGGTGTTAACATTAACACCGAGAACCTTTGTTGAAAGAAGGCCTGACTTCAGGCACTCCTCACGATACGGCTCGAAGTAGTTTGATACATCGATGAGTTTGTTTACATCGAGACCTGTATCATACTCTGTTCCCTCAAGAGCCTTGACCATAACGTCAGTTGAAGGCTGTGAAGTACCAAGAGCAAAAGGTGTGGAAGCTGTATCGATGATGTCAGCACCTGCCTCGATGCACTTAAGGTAAGTCATGGAAGCCATACCTGATGTGTAGTGTGTGTGGATCTCGATAGGAAGCTTTGTTCCTCTCTTAAGAGCCTTTACGAGATCATAGCCTGCCTGAGGAAGAAGGAGTCCTGCCATATCCTTGATACAAAGTGAATCTGCACCAAGACTCTCAACATCGTTAGCAAGCTTCTCCCAGTAATCAAGAGTATATGCATCACCGAGAGTATAGCAAAGAGCGATCTGAGCATGACCACCCTCTCTCTTTGTAGCCTTAACAGATGTCTCAAGGTTACGGATATCGTTAAGACAGTCAAAGATACGGATGACATCGATACCGTTTGCGATTGATCTCTCTACGAAGTTGTCAACAACATCATCGGCATAGTGATTGTAGCCAAGGATGTTCTGACCTCTGAAGAGCATCTGAAGCTTTGTGTTCTTCATATGGCTCTTGATCATTCTGAGTCTCTCCCAGGGATCTTCCTTGAGGAAACGGAGACATGAGTCAAATGTAGCACCGCCCCAGCACTCTACAGCGTTATAACCAACCTGATCCATCTTATCAAGGATCGGTTCCATTTCTGAACTCGGCATACGAGTTGCGATTAATGACTGATGCGCATCACGCAGTACAGTCTCTGTGATTTTTACTTTAGCCATTTTATCTCCTCTATTTACTTAACACCGTAAACGGCCATAAATGTACCGGCTGCAACGGCAGTACCGATAACTCCGGCTACGTTAGGACCCATAGCCTGCATGAGCAGGAAGTTTGTAGGATCAGTTTCTGCAGCAACCTTCTGTGAAACTCTGGCAGCCATAGGAACGGCTGAAACACCGGCGGAACCGATGAGCGGGTTGATCTTCTTTCCGGAAAGAACATACATAAGCTTTCCGATAAGAACACCGGCAGCTGTACCAAATGCAAATGCTATAAGACCGAGAGCTACGATCTTTAAGGTATCAACATTAAGGAAAGCCTCGGCTGATGTTGCACCACCTACAGATGTTCCAAGCATGATAACAACGATGTACATCATGGCGTTTGATGCAGTCTCTGTAAGCTGTTTAACAACACCGCACTCCTTGAAAAGGTTACCAAGCATAAGCATACCAACAAGTGGTGCTGTTGTAGGAAGAAGGAGACAAACTACTACTGTAACAACGATCGGGAAAAGGATTCTCTCGAGCTTTGAAACAGGACGGAGTGTAGGCATCTTTACCTTTCTCTCCTCTTCTGTTGTAAGGGCCTTCATGATAGGAGGCTGGATGATAGGAACCAGTGACATGTAGGAGTAAGCTGCTACTGCGATAGGTCCTAAAAGTGATGTCTGTCCAAGCTTATTGCAAAGGAAAATAGATGTAGGACCGTCGGCTCCACCGATGATGGAGATGGCTGCGGCAGCAGCACCGTTGAATCCCATAAAAATAGCCATGAAATAAGCTGAGTAAATACCAAACTGAGCAGCAGCACCGAGAAGGAATGTTATCGGGTTTGCTATCAGCGGTGAAAAGTCTGTCTGGGCACCTACACCCATGAAGATAAGTGAAGGAAGGATCGCCCACTCATCAAGATGGAAGAAGTACCAAAGAAGTCCACCTGTTCCGTTAATGGATTTCTCCGGAGACATCATGATGTCCGGATAAATATTAACAAGCAGCATACCGAAAGCGATAGGAACCAGAAGAAGCGGCTCAAATCCTTTGGCAATGGCAAGATACAGGAAAACAAATGCGACGAAGATCATCAGGATGTTTCCCCATGTCATGCTTACGAAAGCTGTCTGCTGGAGCAGGTTTGAAAATGTTTGTAATGCGTTCATATTTTATTTATCCTCCAGTACAGCGAATCAAATCAACAAAAGCAAATCAACCGTTAATTAGTTAAGAGTTGCAAGAGTTGCACCTGACTCTACTGCATCACCAACAGAAACGTTGATGGAAGCAATTGTACCGTCCTGAGGAGCAACGATCTCGTTCTCCATCTTCATAGCCTCGAGAACAAGGATAGCCTCACCGGACTTAACAGCCTCGCCGACATTCTTCTTAACAGCAAGGATCTTGCCGGGCATAGGAGCCTCAACCTTTACTGAACCCTGAGCGCCTGATGCTGCAGGAGCAGCTGCAGGTGCGGGAGCTGCTGCTGGAGCAGGAGCAGCGACAGCCTTAGGAGCAGCAGCACCGTTGCCACCCTCTTCTACTGTTACGTCATAAGCGACGCCGTTTACTGTAATAGTATATTTCTTCATTTTAAATACCTCTCAATAAATAAGGGCAATCGCCCGTGTTAATCTAAAGTTGCAAGAGTTGCGCCTGATTCTACCGCATCACCGACAGAAACGTTGATGGAAGCGATTGTACCATCCTGAGGAGCAACGATCTCATTTTCCATCTTCATGGCTTCGAGGATGAGGATGGCCTCACCGGACTTAACAGTTTCGCCTGCATTCTTCTTGACTGCAAGAATCTTTCCGGGCATAGGGGCTTCAACCTTTATGGAACCCTGAGCACCTGATGCTGCGGGAGCAGCCTTGGGAGCGGGAGCCGCTGCAGGAGCTGCGGGAGCAACTGATGTCACTACAGGTGATGAAGCGGGAGCTGTTTCTGCCGGAGCTGAAACCATGCTGCGGTTTCTTAACGGACGTACACGTAAGTTGTTGTTAAGTGTAGGACCCGGTACGAAACCATTGTTGTCTGAAACTGAACCCTCTGTGTCAGCCTCATATGCTGCGATAGCTGCTGCAATAACTGCCTGAATTGTATCATCGCTTGCAGCGGGAGCCGGTGCAGGAGCGGGAGCTGCCTTAGGAGCGGGAGCCGCTGCAGGTGCAGGAGCTGCTGCTTTATTCTTGGCCTCTTTGCTCTCCTTCATCTTCTTCTCAAATACACCGATGTACTTGAAAAGAGAGATGATCCATGCAATAAAGATGAGAACTGCAAATACTGTTCCCATACCAACAACGAGGTTGCCAGCGGCATCACCCATGAGCTCTGACATTGAATAAACCGGCTCAAAGGTCATTTCTGTTGTGGCACCTGTCATCTCATTGATGCCAAGGGTGAGCTTAAGGGCTCTCTGTTGAAATGTTGAATCTATTTCGATTCTGTAGCCATCTTCTGTTTTTGAAGCTTCGGCACTATCCACACTTACAAAGGAACCAAGACGATCCATGCTGTTTATATAGTTTGTAAGACCGTTGTATGTGATGGCATCCTTTGTCTTAAATGCAGTATCGATCTGTCTCTGAATATCTTCTGCAGGAAGCTTATAGATACTCTGTTCTGCATACTGCATTGCCTGCTGCTCAAGTGCTGACTTGATAGTCGGGTCAATGGACTCAACTGTCTTGTTGTTTGAACTTCCGCAGGCGGCAAGTGTGATAACGGAAAGCACAAGAGCTAAACAGAGAGCAGCTTTTCTAAACCACTGTTTCATTCTGTCTCCTCTCATTAAACTGTTCCGTTTTTCTTGTTTGGTCTGTAAACGCTCTTCCATCCGAGCATCTGAAGAGAAGCAGCGATTCTCTGTCTTGTCTCCTGAGGCTCGATGATCTCGTCTACATATCCTCTCTTAGCTGCAGCAAGTGCAGTATTCTCTTCTGCAAACTTCTTTGCAAGTTCTGCGTCACCGTCTGCCACAACCTTTGCAGCCTGGTCTGCATCCATAACACCGATTTTTGAGTTATTGAATGCATAAACGATGTCTGCGCCGAGAGCCTTGGCACCGAACGTAATACCTGCTGTACCAAGTGCGTTCTTAACAACTGTGATAACAGGTACATCAGCGTTGCTGTATGCATAAGCAAGCTTTGCAGCTGCTGTAGGCATATGCTTTTCTGTGCACTCACAGTTGCAGTAGCCTGTTACGTCAACTACAGAAATAACAGGAAGGTCGAAAGCATTGGCAAAAGAAACAAGTCTTGCTGCCTTATCGGCACCCTTCCAGGTAAGCTTCTGGCTCTTGTTTGCAACGATTGCAACAGTCTCTCCGCCAATCTGAGCGAAACCAGTCACAACATCCTTTGAGTATCCCTTCTTTGTCTCAAGGAAGATACCGTTATCTGCAAGCTGCTTAACCGCCTCATCAGCGTCAAGTGTATCGAATGAAAGAACAGCGCGGTTAAGATCGTCTGTGCTCTCATCGAGAACTCCGCCATCTGTATTATTACCGGGTAATACAGCCACTAATTTGCGAATCTGAGCAAATACCTCATCCTCTGTACCGTCAAAATCAACAAGTCCGAATTCCTCGCGCTTTGCAGCCTTGGCAATCTCATCGTCCTTGTTGCCGATAACAGCATCAGGAGCATTTATATAAGCCTTGGCCTTTGTGTTCTCCATAAGGACATAATCGGAAAGACCTGCGAGAACTGTAAGTCCGCCGCCGCAATTTCCGAAAATTGCCGTGATTTGAGGAATCTGACCACTTGCAAGTGTCTGCTTCTTATAAATGCGTCCGAGACCAAACAAAGAGTCATTAGCCTCTTCAAGTCTGACACCTGAGCAATCTACAAGAGCGATTACAGGAGCCTGATTTTTCATCGCCATTGAGTAAATGTTGGCGATCTTTCTGGCATGCATCTCTCCGATTGAACCACCGAGAACTGCGGAGTCCTGCGCATAAACATACACAAGGTTACCGTCAATTGTTCCGTAGCCGGTTACAACACCATCGGAAGGTGCTTTCTTTTCAGCAAGGTTGAAATCTGTTGATCTTGCCTCAACAAGACGGCCGACTTCAACGAAGCTGAACTCATCGAGCAGTGACTGAATTCTTGTCAGAGCTGATGATGTTGACTGATTATCCATGTTTTATCCTCCATTTCATATATAAACAAAGGGCATAGTACACCCCGGTTTATGTCTCATATATTGTAATCTATAGATATGCAATATTCAACATGATTTTAAGTTATATTATACGTAACCTCAAAACAAGGACAGCCGATTTTTGTTGAAAATACTGGGCTTTTTTGAAATGCATAGGAAAGAGCTATATACACTATTCTGATTTCCAATCATGTATAATGATGATTTTTTTGACTTTTGTGTCTGCGGCATCACGGCAGGTTTGTAAAAATCCATATTCCGGAGTAACGTGTTGCTCTGTTAAAAATAAAAAAACGGACCCTGACCGGTCCGTTTAAGTAAACCTCAGTCCTTTCGGATAGTGGTTTTTTATTTGATTATTGACGAGCTTTCCGAGGCCGAGAGCTATGCCGTCACAGGTTACTATAACCCATCCCTTCCCTGAAACTCCCTCCGGAGCCGGAATCTGAAGTCCCTTCAGGTACTGTTCTGTTTCGGGTGCATCTGAGCTGTAGTCTGAGACAGATAATTCATAGTTATTCAATTCTTCGGGATCGTTAAGATTGATGGCGTGAGTCAGGGCATGCTCGGGCTCGATGCGTTTCCCGAGGTCTGAGGCTTTAAGGATTCCGGTTCGGAATGTTTTAAGTCCTTTCAGATCAGGCGTAAAGGGTGGGATCAGATAGATCTGGTCTTTCAGCTTTACTTCCTTATAGTTCATAGCGGAGATGCTGCTGCCCGGAATAAAGGCAGATGCATCATCCGATGCTGCAGCGCTTTCAAAAGGGTCTTTTCCTGCTTTTCTGAAAACGGCAATGTAGTGCCCTTCTCCTTTTTCAAGGTGGGGCCATACGCGTTTTTCGAAAATAAGCTCCATATCTTCATGCTCTTTAAGGATGAAATCTCTGATATCCTCATCCTCTTCTTTTTCAAAGGTACAGGTTGAATAACATAGCTTCCCTCCGGCAGAGAGCATCCTGTAAGCATTGGAAACAATCTCCTTCTGACGCTCGGCACAAAGCCTGACATTTTCCGGAGACCATTCTTTTACTGCAGTTTCATCTTTTCTGAACATGCCCTCTCCTGAACATGGAGCATCAACGATGATCCTTGTGAAATATTCCGGGAAATGACCGGCAAGCTTTCCTGTGTCTTCGTTTGTTACAGCCGCATTTGTTATGCCCATTCGCTCAATGTTTGAACTCAGAGTTCTGGCCCTTAAGGCTACATATTCATTTGATAAAAGAAATCCCCCGTGTTCGGGTGAAAGCATATCCGCTGCCTGGGTTGATTTCCCGCCGGGACTTGCACAAAGATCGGCGACTCTGTCGAAGGGGCGGATATCGAGATGTGCTACTGCCTGCATGGCTTCTGTGCCCTGAATGTAATATAAGCCGGCTTCATGATAAGGATGCTTTCCCGGACGGATACCTTTTTGAAGAAGATATTCCTCGTTCATATAGAATTCACGGTAATATTTTTTTCCTTTGTGGATGATGTAACTGGCGTCTTTCAGGGGTTCCAGCTTCCATTCCTCCACAAGACTATCATAAGTGATCCTGGTTGATGAACAGGAGCTTTCATTGGCTATGAGCTTTTTCAGGTTTAGACGCAGTCCCCGGACCGGAGGAGCATCGTAGCTTCGGATGAAAGCCTCATACTGGTCAGTTTCAGGAAGCAGCTGCTTCATTCTGTTTAAATAATCCTGTGGTAATGTAATCATATGCACCCCATTATATATAGAAAAAACGGTACACCCTGAGTGCACCGTTTCATGCTGATAAAACAAACAATAATTAAAGGTCGATTCTGTAATCAGAACTTCCTGCGCCGTCAATTGTGTAATATGCGGCAGATTCTGCAACATTAACATACACATCTACAGACTGTACGTCAGCCTTGATGGCCTTGGCAGCAGCGATGGCATCGACCTGGAGCTTGGAAGGCTCATAATCTCTGCCATTGATCTGTAATGTGATATATGTTGATACCTCGGCTTTTGCAGCAGCAGCAGGCTTCTTTTCTGCAGGCTTCTTTGCAGTAACCTTGGTCTCAGCCTTGGTTTCGGTTTTTTTAGCTTCAGGCTTCTTTGCAGCTTCCTTCTTTTCTGCAGCCTTTGCGGTTTCGGTTTTTGCAGCAGGTTTCTTTGCTGTTTCCTTTACTGTTGCAGCAGCCTTCTTGATCTCAGCGAAGGATTCCTTGAGTGCCTCATCCTTTGCGGCTGTCGCCTTTGAATTCTTCTCCATACCTTTATCTCCCCGTTTTTTAGAATTCGAATAATACATTTTTCTTGGAAAAATCGTATGATTCCGTGTTTCCTTAGCATTATATTTCCGTGATTTGGCTTTGTCAATAAAAGCGGTCTGAAATGTGGTAAGCCATATAAAACAAAACACTGAACCCAAGGTAAAACCAGGTAGCCGGATTTGAGAACCAGGTTGTAAAGAAAGAAAAAGAAAAATAAAAAGCAAGCTCAGCATATATGAGTCTTGAAAACGGATTAACATCTTTGTTATGCACATAAAGGATAATGCCGGTAACCAGCCCCAGGATGATTGCAAAAATAATTACACCTGCGATCCCGAAATCGTACCAGGCATCATAAAGCAGAGTTACGGTTGTGAGCTCTTCTTTGTTGGTGAATAAAGGAAATGCCATGCCGAGGGACGGAAAAAGGAATTTCAGCCCGGTCAGAGTGATCACCGGATAAAGCATTTTAAGACCACATGAATGTAAGCTTAGCTCCTGAGTCATTACATTAAAATTGTCATAGTTGTTGGCTATATACATGTAGGGCTGGGTTATAAAGATCGGAGTGTGGGGATCCTTCATTTCGAATATCCCATTAAGATACTCCACGGAATGTGCCCTTTCTATGGTGATGATCACATATACGAGTATAAGCAATATGCCAAGTATAAGAATTTGCCAAAGCTTGTATTTCTTTCCGGAAACCGTTGTGACAAAAATGGCAAGGATCGCCGCAAACATAAACTGAAATCTTGAGACCAGAAGAACACAAAGAATCAATGGGGCGAAAAGACCTATGCCTGAGATTATATCCGGAAGTAATGACAGCTTGTGCCTTTGGTCAATATAAAGCATCGTTACGCCCGGAATCAAAATAGCCAGAGTTGTGAAATAATGAATCCCTTTCAGATGGAAATAACTGTAGGCATGTGGAGTGTCAACTGTAAACAGCGGAATAAATTGCAGTTTCCAGGCTTCGAAAAAGAAGCAGGCCCAGGATAAAATGGTTACAGACAGAATTATGACTTTAAATATGAAGAGTTTACTTTTCTTCGAACCAGTTAATGGGCTGATTTTCATAAACTGCTTTTGAACAAGCAACTGCTCCGTGTATTTTGATGTGAAATAAAAAATCAGGTAAAAAATATAAAATGATCCCCAGGTAGAAAGTGTCCAGTCTGTAGACAGATTACTTAATTGAAGACGGGCAATGCCCTCGCCTCCCAGAAGCCCCAAAGCCATAAGGCCTCTAAGATTCAGAAGCTCTTTTGAAATCTGTTTTTCTTTTAGATAAATAAATACAGCGATACCTATAAGACAAGCTGCAGATAGAGCGGATAAACCCGCTCTACCTGTAATGAAGCTCAGTATATAGGCTGCTGTATATATGATAAGTATTTTAATGTCTTCCATAATCAATTATGTGCGGTCTCTTCTACAGTTTCTTCAGGGGATTGTTCGGTTTCTCCGGATGAATCGTTTTCTTCCGGTTTTGTTTCCCCATCGTGAACCGCTCTTCCGCTTTCTGTGACATTGGAAGATGGCTCAGACGAATCAACAGATTCGGATTCGCTATGTTCGGAAGAAGCTTCTGTCTGGTGTGGAAGCGTCTCGGATTCAGGAAGCGAAGGTGTCGGATTATCCGGATTTGCCTGGCCCGGAGAAGGGGCGGGTGCCGGATTTCCGTGATTATCTTTAATATCAGGAAGCTTCTCTATACGTACAAGAACATTGATCTGAGGATCCTGGTCTTTCGCCAGCTCGACACCTGCGGGAAGGATCTGTGACAAGTCATAGGTTACTGACACACTATCCCGTGCTTCGTTAATGTTTATCTCCGGCAACTGGAAAACAGTCATGGAATCGATCACTCCGGGTAATGAAGACAGAGCTACACTATCGGGAGATACCGTGGTTGATTCATACTGATATCCTGCAGCAGGAGTTCCTGTTACGGATGAAAGAAGGTTTATATTTTTTTCTTTATGTACTGTAACGGAATAATCTATATTATCTTCGTTACTGGTCACACCCTGAAGATTGGTCAGCTTGTTACCGTTGGCATCATAATATACAAGCTGGGCTATACCGTCCTGGTTCGTGGATATGCCGGTCACATCTATTTCTATACCAACTGCAGATATTCGACCGATCTCGGACTCCTTGCCGGTTATATATACCGATTCCGGACTGGAAGCGACATTTATTACGCGATATCCGGATTTGGGATCGCCGGTAGTGGTGTATTTGATGTCAAATTTCTTTTTCTGTATGTTTTCCAGGGTTATCCTGACAACAGAAGGACGTATCTGAACGTTGTCTATTATTGATTCCTTGCCATTGAGAACTTCGTAGTAAACGGGTACGGAACCGGTTATGCTGTAATCCGAGAGACTTATATAGGCACGGAAATCCGAGCTTGAGATGGATGAGCGCATATCTGTTCTTACATTATAAGAAACAGTTACACTTGTCCTGTCAGCAACCCAGGTTTTGGCATCAGAATCAAAAGCATTCTGGTTTAATACTTCTAAAGTTACGGTTCTGGAGTCGCTGATTTCAGGCTTGGAAACATTTACAACCAAAACCCATATAACAAATGCAAGAAAGAGGCTTAATGCTTTAAGAGAAAAGTTTTCGGTGAAAAAACGTCTGATCATAGCTTATGCTCCTTTCTTGAATTGCGGAAGAAAGGAAAACGATTTGAAGCCGTATCGTTACCGGATTCATCCTTTTGTACAGGCAGCATCGCTCTCAGAGCCTCTGCATCATTTGCGCGTTTTAAAACACCGTTAACGGCTACCGAAACACGACCGGTTTCTTCTGAGACCACAACAGTTATGGCATCCGAAGATTCGGATATGCCCAGTGCAGCTCTGTGTCTGGTGCCGTAATCCTTTGAAATTTCTGTTTCTGACAAAGGCAGGTAACAGGTTGCGGATATTATCCTGTCGCCCACAACAACTACAGCGCCATCGTGCAGAGGTGTGTTCTTTTCAAAAATATTGATAAGCAGTGCAGCCGTGACAAGACCGTTGATGCGTATACCGGTAGCGGCTATTTCATTTAAAGGCTGTTTCTGCTGGATAACAATAAGTGCACCGGTTTTCTTTTTTGCCATTTCAAAAGTAGCAACGATGATTTCGTTTATGGTATTTATGCCGGAATCTTCAATGTTGCTTCCGGGAAATAAGCTTGTGAAAAAGTTGCGGGTTCCCAGCTGTTCAAGTGCTTTTCTGAGCTCGGGCTGAAAGATTACAACAGCGGCAATGATAAATACAGTGGAGATCCTCTCGATCAACCACATTATGGTTGAAAGCTGCATCGCCCATGCGATAACGATGAAGGCACCTATTACAGCAAGGCCCTTTAAAAGTGCAAAGGCACGGGTGTTCTTGATCCAAAGCAGGAACTCGTAGACTATGACTGCAAGGATCACAATCTCGACTATATTGGGCAGATAAAATGGTGGAAGCAGACTAAACCAGCTTCTCAGTTTTGGAAAAATATCTGGCATCAATTATCATCCTCATCTAATGATTTTAATTTAGGGATAGCTTTTACATAGTAAATATAATCATCATCTTCAAAGCGAAGACGTTCTGTTCGTTGGTAATCAACTGCATGAAATGCAAATACATACAGCAGAGAAATAAGGCAGGAAACGAAAAGTCCCGGCAAAATTCCAAAAAATGAAAAATCCAATTCATAATGCATATAACCGCATACGGAAATTATGATAATAGATATGACACCGGCGATAACCGCAACTATCCAATTGGACTCAAAAGATATCTGACTTATGATAAACACTATTACAATGCAAAATGCAAAAGCAGCCATAGTGATAATGATCTCTTTATCTCTAAACAGATTGCCAAACAATCCGGCATATGCTGTTGCCATAGCCGTTATGTCTGTGCCGATGGCGATTTTTGACAGAGATGCATTAACAGAAATGTACTCTATCAGATAGTATAACATAACTCCGATGGATACGGGCACGGTTGACATAAGACCTAATGATAACCCGGCAATTATCGGAATTACATACGGAATGTGAATGTAAAAAAACAGTGGAACAAGTGCTATAAGGATAGCATTTCCCGCCCTGAAGGTGGATTGGATCAGAGCAGCCAGTAATAAGACTATGCCTGCAACCAGGAAAATTTCCAGAGATCCTGCGTAAGCATTGCCAAGGATAAGCATGCTGAAAAAAACAGGTACACAAGTCCACGGTAAAAAGGAACAAAGAATGGAAGCTGCGATACAAATAAGCGGGTTTGAAAGCATGTCGCTGTAGCCTATATTGCTGTTCACTGTGAAAAAACAGAGAAAGGCAGTAATGGCCTTGATCACAGGTAAGACCCAATAATCATTTTCGGTATAAAATTTTTGTAAAGACTCTCTCACTCTTATCATTTGTATCTAAAGCCTTTCATTTATCTCTTTTTCGAATGTCCAGTACATCTATGCCGTCGTCATCCATATCTTCATCAAGCCAACCGCCCTGAGGCTCTCCCTTTTTGTTATAAGAGGAACTCTTCCGGGGCGTATCAACGATGGGATCATCGAGCCAGTCTCCTTCCTGATCGCCGGATGTTTCGCCGCCTTTTACGAATGTATGAAACTGCGGGCGGACTGATTCCCAGGTATTGTGAACGTCATCGTATATTCGTATCCTTCCGCCGGTTTCCCTATAATATTCGGCTTCGTCTTTTGTTACATCTATGTAATCAAATTCGTTCTCCTGCATACGGAGCAGCTTGTCAAGCTTAGCTGTATAGAAAAGACTTTTGCGATGAGCATTATCATAGCTTAAGGAACAACGAACATAAGATCCGAGAATTATGATTACCATTCCGGCAAGGTAAACATACAGGATTGTATGAAGTGAAGCCATGATAAATGGAATGTTAAGATGCAGCAGCACTTCTTCTATATTTACTATGGCAAGGATGATACCTATAACGATAAAACAGAGGGTGTAATAAATGGATGCAGTAAGGATCCCGCGTGAAATATAATCACCTTTAAAATATTTACTTGTTTCTATGATCCCTTTTCCCTCTTTTTTTTCATATATGGATAATTGAACCATAAGGCGGATCTTTTCAACATTCAGCATCTGATTTATCCTCAATATTAGTAGCCGCGAACTGTTCTTGATCTTTCGGCATACGGTGAATCCGGATAACTTCCGACTATTTTATCGAACAAGGCATTGGCTTCCTCGGTACGTCCCATGGACTGATATAATCTTGCAAGCAGGAAGAGATTTTCCGGCTCTTCACGTATGGTCACACTGAGTATGTAAAGTTCTGCAGCAGTTTCCTGTGAACCGGCGTTCCACTCAGCTGTAGCCTTATCGGCAAGCTCCTGGTAAACTGAGCTTTCCATGATGTGTTTAATGTTCTGATACTGGGCAGCAAGATTTTCATCAACGATCTGAGACGCATCAAGACCTGTGAACAGCTGTGCTGCCAGAACAGAATCTCCCTTATCATAAGCTACAGAAATCTGGTTAAGAGCCTGGTACTGCCCCATAAAAGATTCGTTGGCATTTTGGAACTGCTCTACCTGAAGCACCGCTGATTCGTACTGCTTCTGAAGAGAATCATACTGACTTTTCAGATCACTGTACTCTCTGTTTGCACTGTCAAGCTTTTCGGTATAGGAAATGAGTTCCTGATTATTGCTTGCGTTAATGGCTTTTTCTTTTGCCGGTAATACAAGCAGGTTGAAGGCCAATAAAGCCAGCACCAAACCCACAAGTATGTTTACAATGACCATCCATGGAGATAGTTCCTTTACCTCCTGAGGTATAAGAACATCATCATCAGTCATTTTACGATGTGAAAAAGCGTTTTTAAGTCTGTTTTGCTCGATTTCCTTTCGGCCGGTTTTTTGCTTTACCTCATCCATAAGCACAAGTGCTTTTGGATTATTTCGGTCAATTTTTAAAACCTTGTATAAGCTTCTGCCGGCTTTGACCCAGTCTTCACGCTTCATATAAAGAAGAGCCAGAAGAATGTGGGCTTTTATATAGTTTGGACTATCCTGGATAACCTGGTTCAGCTGCATTATGGCCAGATCCTCATTGTTGTTCTGGGCATAGGATAAAGCCTGGTTGTAGCGTTTTACATTGTCTGAGCAAATACGGATAATGGCAGGTTTACGTTGGATTTCTCCAAGATAATAATCTGCTCTGTTGTTTTCCGGAAGAAGGTTCATGCTGATGATCCATTGAACAAGAGCATCTGCTGTTTCACCGCATTCGAAAAAAATAAGCCCCAAAAGGTTTCTGGCATCCTTCTGATATTTGTCAAATTGAAGGGATTTTTTCAGTAGTTCGGCCGCCCCGCTGAGATCACGTAATTTTGCACGCTCAAGCGCGAGGTTATAATAGCAGTTGGAGATGCGTTCCAGGGTTAAATCATATTTCATTTCTCGGAATCCTTCTTTGCTTTGATTGCATCCTCAATCAGCTTGGTCATGATATCGTTCATATCAGTAAGGTCAACTTTTACGATGGCGTCTTCTATCTGATCCACATCAAGGCTTGGTTTAAATCTTTGTATTTCACTTTCGTAATTAATCATATATAAATCTCTCTGTTTAAGCTTGATTTCAGCTTACGGTTGTATGATCATGCTGTTCTTGACACTTATAGGTGTTTAGATTAAAATTTGCAAAGTGTCAAAAACATGGCATAAATAATAGCTTATCAAACAAGTTTAGCACATCTTACCAGGGCATTCAAGGAAGATAAACCGGCGCTTTATGACACTTGCGTAATGAAAATGTAATTGATTGAAAGCTTTAGAAACGTATTCCTAAGCCCGGATGGTTTAGCTGTAAATGTTTCCGACAGGAGGATAGATGGAAGGTTTAGTAAATTCAATAACACAGAATCTGCAGGGGGTTGTATCTAAGGAAATGATAGTTTTTATCATCTCCATGATGCCGGTCCTTGAACTTAGAGGAGGTCTTTTGGCGGCTTCGATTCTTAATGTTCCATACATTAAGGCGTTGATCATATGTGTGGTTGGCAATCTTCTGCCCATTCCGTTTGTGCTGTTCTTTATTGAAAAGATAGTTATGGCACTTGAGAAATTTGGACCAACAAAAAGAATTGCAATGATGCTGAGAAATAAGGTTGAAAAAAACCGTGAAGCCATAGAGAAGTACGATTTTTGGGGACTGGTTTTATTTGTAGGGATACCGTTGCCCGGAACGGGAGCATGGACCGGTTCGCTTGTAGCCGGACTCCTGCATATGAAGAGAAGGAAAGCGATTCCTGCAATACTTGCTGGTGTTGTTATGGCCTCAGTGATCATGTCTATTGTTTCATACGGTATACTCGGAAATATCATACGATAAAAGTTTTTGAAAGAATGATACAGGAAAAGCACCCGTGAAAGGGTGCTTTTTTTATATGGGTTTTAGCCATCTATTATATCGTGCGGAGAAAGGGACTTGAACCCTCATGAGTGTTACCTCACACGGACCTGAACCGTGCGCGTCTGCCATTCCGCCACCTCCGCGAACCATTAGATATTAGCATATTAGGATTGCCCCGTCAATATCAAAATAAACTGGGTTCAGATCAAAATAAACAGGGATCAGAGCTTCAAAATAAGCGGGGTTCAGAGTTTCAAAATAAACGGGAATCAGAGCCTCAAAATAAGCGGGGTTCAGAGCTTAAGACTGCGTGAAATTCAGGTATGAAGTGAAGCTGCGTGAATGACAAGAGAAAAACCATATGGGGTTCTCGCCCCTGAGCCGTTTGAATAAAAAAATACCCGGTGCTGAAACACCGGGTAAAATGATCAATCTCTGATTCAGATTACTTGTTGATCTGAGCCTTAGCTGTCTCGGCAAGCTTTGCAAATCCCTCAGGATCAGCGATAGCTACCTCTGAAAGCATCTTACGGTTCATGTCAACACCAGCTGACTTAAGACCGAACATGAACTTGCTGTATGAAAGACCGTTAAGTCTTGCTGCAGCATTGATACGTGCGATCCAAAGCTGTCTGAACTGTCTCTTTCTCTCCTTACGTCCTCTGTAAGACTCTGTGAGAGCTCTCATTACGCTCTGCTTAGCTACTCTGTAGTGTTTTGAACGAGATCCTCTGTAGCCCTTAGCAAGCTTGAGTACTCTATTATGCTTCTTCTTAGCGTTTAATCCGCCCTTAATTCTCATTTTAATTTCCTCCTCTAAAGACTACAAAAATTAAAGATATGGAAGAATCTTCTTCATTGTCTTTACGTTTGTTGCATCAACAACGATATCCTTGCGAAGACCTCTCTTACGCTTGGTTGTCTTCTTTGTAAGGATGTGTCTCTTATAAGCCTTGTTTCTTACGAGCTTGCCGGTTCCGGTAACCTTAAAGCGCTTAGCAGCTGCTTTCTTTGTCTTAAGCTTTAACTGTGCCATATTAGCCTCCTGTGAATTTACTTTTTAGGACTTATAACAATCGCCATATTTCTGCCTTCGATTTTTGCAGGTTTATCAAGGATCGCAATGTCCTTTAATTTCTCTGCAAACTCGTCAAGGATGTACTTGGACTGATTCATACGGGACATCTCACGTCCTCTGAATCTGAGAGCAACCTTAACCTTGTTGCCCTTTTCAAGGAATTTTCTGGCAGCCGACAGCTTTGTGTTGAGATCATTGGTATCAATGTTTGGTGTCATACGAATCTCTTTGATCTCAGTTACATGCTGGTTCTTCTTGGCCTCTTTTTCCTTACGCATCATCTCATAGCGATATTTACCGAAATCGGCAATCTTGACAACAGGCGGCGTTGCATTGGCTGCTATCTTGATAAGATCAAGATCAGCGTCTTTTGCCATCATGTAAGCTTCCTTGGAGGACATGACACCTAACTGGTCTCCGTTTGCACCAATGACTCTTACTTCCTTGTCTCTAATCTGTTCGTTAATTTCGATGTCTGCGTTTTTCTTAATAGCCATAAACTCCTCTCCGTGATACAAGCTGTTAAAACAAAAATTATGGTGGATTGTAAGCCAAATCCACCATAATGAAAATACACGAAGTAATAATCAAATATGAACCCGGGTCAGTATCGTACTGCCGAGGTGAGGTGGATACCTACTTTCCTGTGTCTTAATAGACTCATGAAGTCTAACATTTCTTATAATAGCTGTCAAGGGATTTTTAAAAAAATGCCTGACAGGGATAAAAAAACCGAAACATTTCAGTCGGTGGGCCAGGGGGACGAGGTTGGTGGTCCATTTTCCTAAAATGGACCACCAACCCCGTCCCCCTGGCCCATCAACGTCCGTTTATTCCGGTTTGTCCGGTGAATCGATTATGTCATCGATTATCTTATAGATCTCCTGCAGACCCTGCTTGGTTTCGGCCGAGAAAGGAATCATGACACAATTCTCGGTTGCGTTAAGACATTTTCTTATATCTGCAATCTGCTTCTTGATCTGAGATCTTTTAATTTTATCAACTTTGGTAAGTATGACGATGGGTTCAAATCCTGTGGACTGCTTTACGAAATCAAACATCTGCATATCCTGTTTTGACGGATCGTGACGGATGTCTACAAACTGAATGACCTCTTCGATATCTTCCGAGGTCTCCAGATACTTGTTTATCATACGTCCCCATTTTTCCTGCTCTACGGCTCCTGTTGCGGCATAACCGTAGCCCGGAAGGTCAACAAGGTAAAATTGATCGTTAATGTTGTAAAAATTTATGGTTCGTGTCTTACCGGGGGTCGAACTTGTTCTGGCGTAGTTTTTCCGGTTGATGAAAGCATTAATGAAGGAGGATTTTCCTACATTTGACCTTCCTGCCATAACAAATTCAGGCTTCCCTGTTGAGGGAAGCTCTGATTTAACACCTAATACCTGATCGAGATTGACTGATAAGATTTTCAATGATTTCTCCTTTATGGTTCGACAGCCAGAGTTATGCTGATTGATTCTCACCTTTATTGAAGAATGAAGAGTCTTTACGTGATTTCTTTGATTGATCCTCATCCTTATGGGTTATTACAGGATCACCGTTGTTGCTGACAACATCCTCAGTTATCTCTACTGTAGAAATATCCGGCTCGGAAGGTATTTCATACATGATGTCTGTCATCATATCTTCCATGATGGAACGAAGACCTCTGGCGCCGGTTTTTCTTGCTACAGCCTTCTGTGCGATGGCTGAAACGGCATCTTCTGTGAACTCAAGGTTTACGCCATCTATCTCAAACAATTTCTTATACTGTTTTATAAGGGCGTTCTTAGGAGTTGTAAGTATCTGTTTAAGTGTATCAACATCATGAGACTGTAAGGTGACATCTACAGGTACTCTTCCTATGAACTCCGGAATGAGACCGAACTTTACAAGATCCTCAGGCTGAACTTCCTTGAGAACGTCATCGTAGTTTTCTTTGTTCTTTTCAACTATCTCGGCACCGAAACCTATGGAACCTGATGCAATACGCTTCTCTATAATATGCTCAAGTCCGTCAAAGGCTCCTCCGCAGATGAAAAGAATATTGGTGGTATCTATCTGTATAAGCTCCTGCTGAGGGTGCTTTCTTCCTCCCTGAGGGGGTACAGAAGCAACAGTGCCTTCAAGGATCTTAAGAAGAGCCTGCTGAACACCTTCGCCGGAAACATCACGGGTGATAGAAACATTCTCGGATTTCTTGGTGATCTTATCGATCTCATCGATATATATGATGCCTATTTCTGCACGCTTTATATCATAATCTGCTGCCTGTATAAGCTTAAGCAGGATATTCTCTACGTCCTCTCCTACATAGCCGGCTTCTGTCAATGCTGTTGCATCGGCAATGGCAAAAGGCACACCAAGGATCTTGGCAAGGGTCTGTGCAAGATAGGTTTTTCCGGTACCGGTAGGACCGATCATGAGAATATTTGACTTTTGTACGTCTATATCCTTTATCTTCGAAGTGATTCTTTTATAGTGATTATAAACCGCAACGGAAAGAACCTTTTTTGCATCATCCTGGCCTATAACAAATTCGTCCAGGAAGTCCTTGATCTCCTTGGGCTTTAAAAGCCTGATGTCAGATGTATCTGCGGAAGAATCATCGGAGCCGGTTTCTTCATCCAGGATTTCCTGGCATAAATCAACACACTCATCGCAGATGTAGGTGTTATTAAGACCTGCAATAAGCTTATGCACCTGCTTGGCAGACTTTCCGCAAAATGAACAGCGGATCTTGTCTTCGGGTTTCATTGCCATATTTATACCTCATTATCAAATTGCCGGTTCTCGGGCTTCTTTCCCGGAGAACCGGTATAAAAACTGTTATTTTTTGTCTTTGCTTGCAAGTCCCTGGTCACGTGATTTGAAAATATGATCAACTATGCCGTACTCGAGAGCCTGCTCTGCTGTCATCCAGTGATCTCGTTCTGTATCAGCCATGACCTTTTCAAAGGGCTGTCCGCAGTTTGCTGCCAGAATCTCGGCCATATGCTTCTTTGTACGAAGTATCCATTCTGCTGTGATCTGGATTTCGGTAGCCTGTCCTTGAGCTCCTCCGGATGGCTGATGGATCATAACCTCTGCATTGGGAAGGATCATTCGTTTTCCTTTTGTTCCTCCCGCAAGGAGAAATGCTCCCATGGAAGCTGCCATACCAACGCAGATTGTGGAAACATCACACTTGATATACTGCATGGTGTCATAAATAGCCATGCCATCTGTAATAACACCGCCCGGGCTGTTGATATAAAGGCTGATATCCTTGTCAGGATCCTCTGACTCAAGGAATAAAAGCTGTGCAACTACCAAAGATGCAGTGTCATGATTTACTTCATCTCCTAAAAATACAATACGTTCATTAAGAAGTCGTGAAAAAATGTCATAGGAACGTTCGCCTCTTGAGGTTGACTGAATGACATAAGGAATTGTTGTAATATCAGTGAAATTCATATTTAACCCTCCATTTTAAGATTATTCTACTATTGTCTAAAATCGAAAACAATGAAGTGTCACTTCACTATTGGATCCGGGGTGTATTAAGAATAAAAAGGCGATGCAGTCAAAAATGCATCGCCTTTCTGATGGTTATAAATATATGACAGTCTGATGATTATTTATTCAGTCGATATAATTATTCTGCTGACTCATCATTGTCAGACTTCTTTGACTTCTTCTCAGCCTTTACAAGATTTGCCTCAGAAACGAGGAAGTCAACTGTCTCCTGGAATGCAAGATCCTTTCTCATGCTCTCCTTCTGGGAGTCGGTAACATTCTTCATGAGATCCTCATACTTCATCTTGTAAGACTCAGCAAGCTTCTTGAATTCTTCATCAATGCGCTCATCAGATACAGTAATGTTTTCAGCCTTCATAACTGCTTCGATGACAAGAGATGTCTTAATGTTTCTCTCTGCACTCGGAACCATCTGCTCTCTGAGCTGCTGAACAGTCTGACCTGTGATCTTGAGATACTGATCCATAGGGATGCCCTGCTGCTGAAGTCTCATCTGATAATCGTATACCATGTTATCAAGCTGGGACTCGATCATTGCCTTAGGAATATCTACGGAAGCATTCTCAACAACCTTGGCGATAACACTGTTCTCATTAGCGGTCGTTGCTGACTTTTCCTTTAAATCCTTAAGGCTCTTCTTGAGATCCTTCTTGTACTCTTCAAGAGTATCGAACTCGGAAACCTCTGATGCGAATTCATCATCAGCTTCAGGTACCTGCTTCTCCTTTACAGCCTTGATGGTTGTCTTGAAAAGAGCTGCCTTTCCGGCAAGGTCCTTTGCACCATACTCCTCAGGGAATGTAACATTAACATCAACGGTTTCGCCTGCTGAGTGACCGATAAGCTGATCCTCAAATCCCGGAATGAATGTTCCTGATCCGATTGTAAGAGGATAATCCTCTCCCTTACCGCCTTCAAACTCCTTACCGTCAACAGTTCCGACGAAATCGATGGTTGCGATATCATCCTTCTTGATAGCACGCTCTACATCGATAACACGTGCATTCTTTTCAAGCTCCTGCTTGAGCTTTTCGTTAACTTCCTTGGCAGATACGGTTGTATCAGCCTTCTCAACAGTTACACCCTTGTACTCACCAAGAGTTACTTCAGGCTTAACAGCTACTGTTGCTGTATAGATAAGGTTCTTGTCCATGCCGATCTGATCAACACCGATTTCAGGTCTTGATACGATCTCGAGACCTGACTCCTTAGCGGCATCAGGGTATGTTTTGTCGAGAATCTCGTTAAGTGCTTCCTCAAAAAATACCTGTGGACCGTAGGTCTTCACGATCATATCCTTAGGAACACGGCCTTTTCTGAAACCGGGGATGTCGAAACGTCCCTTGCTCTTGTTATATGCAACATCAATGGCCTTTAAAAACTCGGCATTGTCTACCTCTACGGTCAGCTTGGCCATATTGTTTTCAAGATTTTCAACTTTAACGCTCATTAAGAGTACCTCCAAAACTTATCGTTTCTAAATATTTTATATGCAACCCACAGGGGAAATGCGCATACTTCTCCCGTGCGTAAGCACGTCCGAGTCAAGAGTATAACACGTACTTTTGCTTATATCAAGGATTTTTGCGAAGGCAGAATGCCTCTTGCAAGTCTGGAATTTGTATATTCACCGCCGGCGGTGACATCCGGGCCGAACCATTCCGGGGCTGTAAAGGAGTTTTCCTCTTCTATTGTTTCAAATTCAACTTCTATAAGACTGAAACCGGAAAGGTCTCCTTCGAATATATCAAGCTCAGCAGTGTGTTTCCCTACAGGTATCATGTATCTTTTTTTTCTGATGATGGATCCCTCATGCTTTTTCAGGAGATTTTCATAAGATGCTTTGTCCAACGGCAGGTTATATTCTTCGTGAAAAAAGTCTCCGATGCCTTTGTAGGTCAGTTCGTATTTGTCGGTTTCCTTACTTTCGTCATGGCGTATCCTTATGGTCGGACTAAAGTTAAGGTAAGCCTGCTCCAGAAGACGTACCGGATATTGTTCAAGGTTCTCAGGCATCTTCCTGATCAAAAATTTGCGCTCTATTTCCATTCCCATGCATGCTTCTCCTGTGATAAAAAAAGAGCCGGGCATAAAGTCCGGCTCTGAAAACTCTGATCAATATAAATTACTCAGCGTCTGTCTCTTCAATTCTCTCTGCTTCTGCTTTTCCGACTGCATCGATATCTACATCGGCAACGTCAGAATTCTCAGCATCCGGAAGAAGTGCCTTCATGCTAAGAGAAATCTTATGATTGTCTACATCAAGGTCTACAATCTTAGCCTCAATATCCTGTCCGACTGTAAGAACGTCTGCAGGCTTGTTTACGTGATCCTTTGAGATCTGAGATACATGAAGAAGTGCATCGATGCCCTTCTCAAGCTCGATGAATGCACCGAAGTCAGTCATACGGGCAACCTTGCCGCTTACTATTGTACCAACAGCAAACTTAACCTCTGCATCCTTCCAAGGATTCTCATCAGGAAACTTACGTGTAAGAGCAATTCTCTCACCGTTGATCTCCTTAACGAGAGCTGTAACTTCCTGACCCGGCTTAAAGATCTTCTTAGGGTTCTCGATTCTTCCCCATGACATCTCTGAAATATGAAGAAGACCGTCAGCTCCGCCGAGATCAATGAATGCACCGAAATCAGTAAGATTCTTAACTACACCTGTACGAACATCGCCAACCTTTAACTCTGAGAAGAGCTTGTCATGCTGCTCTCTCTTTGTTGCAGTCATAAGCTGCTTTCTGTCACCGATGATTCTGCGCTTCATAGGGTTGAACTCAGTGATAACGAACTGAACATCCTCACCCTGATACTTGTTGAGATCTCTCTCGAATGTATCTGATACAAGAGATGCGGGAATAAATACTCTCGCACCGTTAACTTCAACATTGAGACCGCCCTTAACAACCTGAACAACCTTTCCTGTAAGGACTGTCTGATTCTCGTAAGCTTCCTTAAGCTCTTCAGAAGCCTTTGAAGCAATAGCCTCTCTGTGAGAAAGAGCTACCTGACCTTCACCGTCATTTACCTTCTTTACCTTGCACTCAATCTCGTCACCAACATTGACTACTGTGGTAAGGTCTAATGTATTGTCTGCGCTGTAATCACTTCTTGTCATGATTCCGTCTGACTTGTACCCAATGTTGAGTGCAATCTCATCAGGCTTAACACTGATAACTTTGCCAGTAACAATCTCCCCTGCATGAATAGATTTTAATGATGCGTCAAGCATCTGTTCAAAACTCATTTCTGACATAATTTTGAACCTCCTCAATAATTTCTTTCGGGGTGCTTGCCCCAGCTGTAATACCTACGTTTTGAATCGCGTCATCGTAATTAAAGTCAAGATCGTGAACCGTCTGTATCAACTGGGTTACCGGACACTGGTTTTTGCAAATCTCGAATAACTTTTTTGTGTTAGATGAACTGCTTCCTCCAATGACTATCATGGCATCGGAGCTTTTGGCAAGTTCCTTTGCTTCAGACTGTCTCTCGAAAGTCGCGTTACAAATCGTATTAATAGCATTAACATCATAAAACTTTTTTTTCAAAATATCAATAATTTGTTGAAATTTATCAGTGTTGAATGTTGTCTGTGCCACTACTGTAACTCTTTGACCATTTCCTTCCGGAAGCTTTTCTGCGGATTCCATGTCTGAAATGGTGGAAATATCACCTTCGCCCCATCCGATGATCCCGATTATCTCCGGATGATCCGGATTTCCTATGACAAAAACTTTTTCTTTATCGGCAGTATATTTTTGCACCAGTCTCTGGATTTTTCTGACAAACGGGCATGAGGCATCGATTGTTTCGATGTTTCTTTCCTCGAGAATGCCGTAAACGGATTTGGGCACTCCATGTGCTCTGATAATGACTATTCCGTCTGTAAGGGCTTTTAGATCATCTTCGGTATCAAGAATCTTTACTCCATAGGAAGCAACCTTGTCTATGACGGTTTCGTTATGTACTATGGGACCATAAGTATATATCTGCTTGCGCTGTTCTTCCGGTTTTTGCTTTTCTCTTTCGATTATCTCATATACAGTATCTACTGCCTTCTGAACACCGAAGCAGAAACCGGCTGTTTTTGCTAATGTTACATTCATCTCTTTATCACTATATCCAGAATACTGTCTATTGTTTCGTCTATTGTAAGATCGGAGCTGTCAATGAGTACGGCATCCTCTACTTTAATAAGAGGGGAGTTCTCTCTGTGCATATCCCTGTAGTCACGTTCCGCGATCTCTTTCTCAACCTCTTTGATGTCGCAGGGCTCCCCCTTCTCCATCAGCTCTTTTGCGCGGCGTCTCGCTCTTTCTTCTACTGAAGCTGTAAGATAAATCTTCGTATCTGCGTTTGGCAGAACCTTTGAACCGATATCACGACCGTCCATGACTACAGAGGTTTTCGAAGCCAGCTTTTGCTGGAGAGCTACCAAAAGGTCTCTTACAGGCTGATACTGTGATACCGTTGAAGCGGCTGCTCCTACCTCCTGTGTTCTTATTTTAGAGCTTACATTTTCCCCATTGAGGAAAACCTGCTGTGCGCCTTCTTCGTCATAGCTTATGCTAATGTCTATATCCTTTATTCCGGCAACAACCAGGGATTCATCATTTATGTCTGTTCCGTTGTTAAGGCAGTAAAGTCCTACTGCTCTGTACATGGCACCCGTGTCGATATAAACATAACCGAGTTCTCTGGCTACTGCTTTTGCTATTGTTGATTTTCCTGCTCCGGCAGGACCGTCGATTGCTATACTGTATGGCATAAATTCCTCCTCATCTATAAATGCATGTTTTCCGCCGGTTATCTCTGATATACAGATGCGGATCTAATCGGCTTCTATTCTTATGTTAATGCTGCCTGCTGCCCTGCAAGGTGTCCTGTTGAAAAGGCCATCTGCATATTGAAGCCTCCCGTATAACCGTCCACATCCAGAACCTCTCCGGCGAAATACAGGCCTTTGACCTTTTTGGACTCCATGGTGTTCGGAGAGATTTCCTTCACCGAAACTCCTCCCTGGGTGATGATGGCTTCCTTGAAGCTTCCGGTGCCGCTAACGGTATAATCAAAGTTTCTTATGAGGTCAATGATGACTTTTCTCGTTTCACGGCTGACTTCACTAACCTTTCTGTTTATGTCTGTTCCCTTTTGTTCAAGACGGGCGTTGAAAACAGGTATGAGCTGTGATGGGAACAGGTTGGAAAAAGCGTTCCTGAGTTCCTTGTTTTTGAATTCCTGAAAATCTCTGAGAAGCCTTTCGTCAAGCTGTGAGTCATTCAATGCAGGCTTCAGGTCTATATGGACTGTCAGGAGCTTTCTTTTTGAAGGATCATAGGCATTGAGATACTTTGTGAGAACTGCGGATGCGGAAATGATCACGGGTCCTCTCAAACTATCTTCCATAAAATCCAGATCACCAAAATCTTTGTAGTAGGTTTTCCCGTTATCTTCGGTGATGCGTACGGCTATATTTTTCAGAGTCAGACCTTTTAAACGGAATATGTCCGGCTCATGAACCGTGAGGCAGACGAGAGACGGATAGGTTTCGGTAACTGCTATGCCTGCGCCCTTTGCGAATCTGTAGCCGTCTCCGGTAGAGCCTGTTGAAGGATAAGCAAGTCCGCCGGTGGCTACTATCACCTTGTCTGCAGGAAACTTTCCGTAGGAAGTCTCTATCCCGGCAACCTGATCTTTTTTAAAGGTGACAGCCCGGACTTCTGTTTTGTAATGGATCTCAACACCAAGCTTTTTGATATAATGCTTCAATGCATCCGTGATGCTGTAAGCATGGTCTGACACAGGGAAGACGCGGTCGCCGCGTTCTGTTTTTGTGCGGCATCCGTTTTTCTCCAAAAGATCTATAACATCATAATTTGTGAATGAGTAAAGGGCAGAATATAAAAATCTCGGATTTGTGACATAGTTTTTGAAGAATTCTTCCATGTCACAGGCGTTGGTTGCATTACCCCGGCCTTTTCCTGTTATAAAAATCTTCTTTCCCAGCTTGTCGTTTTTTTCCACCAGATGAACTTCTGCATCGGGATTTGTTTCCTTGGCAGCTATGGCAGCCATCATACCGGCTGCACCACCGCCTATAACGTATATTTTCACTTTATCTCCTGATATTACATGATAAAAATAACCCGGGTCTTTTAAGTCCCGGGTAAAAGAATGATCAGCTTCCTTTAGTTTTTAGCACTTAAAACAAACATATTATATATTGCTTTAATTGCTTTTTCAAAGTCTTCGTTTCTGACTCCGATGATGATGTTGTACTCGCTTGAACCCTGATCGATCATTTTAATGTTGATGTACTCATGGGCAAGCGCTGAGAAGATTCTTCCTGCGACACCGCGGGAGGATTTCATGCCGCGACCTACAACGGCAACAAGAGCTATGTCGGATTCAAGCTCTATCATGTCCGGATTAACGGCACGCTGTATTCCGTTGAGAACCTTCTGCTCACAGGTCTCCAGCTCTTCCTGGTGTATAACCAGAGTCATGGTATCAATGCCGGAAGGAATATGCTCAAAAGAAATATGGTTGTCTTCAAGAACTGTCAGGATCTTGCGACCGAAACCGATCTCTGCGTTCATCATGGCCTTTTCAATGTTAAGGGCACAGAAATTTTTCTTACCGCTTACACCGGTTATGACGAAACGAGGCTTCTTTAAAGTGTCCTGTACAATCATGGTTCCGTGATCATCAGGTTTGTTGGTGTTCTTGATCTGGATAGGGATACCCTCTTTACGTACAGGGAAGATGGCATCTTCGTGAAGAACTCCGGCACCCATGTAGCTTAACTCTCGAAGCTCTCTGTAGGTTATATAATCAATGACTTCAGGATTCTTTACGATACGGGGATCTGCTACAAGGAAGCCTGAAACATCTGTCCAGTTCTCATAAAGATCTACATGCTCGGCAGCTGCAATGAGGGAACCCGTAACATCAGAACCTCCTCTTGAGAAAGTTACGATATCACCATTCTCGTTTGCACCGTAGAAACCGGGGAAAACCGCATAATCAACATCGGTCAGTGCATCATTGATGGCTGTTTCGGTTTTGGCAAAATCACAGGTTCTGTCCTTGTTGAATACAAAGCAGGATGCAGAGTCGATAAAGGTAAAACCTAGATATGCAGCCATAAGCTTTGCGTTGAGATATTCACCTCTGGATGCGGCATAGTCCTTGCCTGCACCGTCAAGGAGGTCATGAGCTATCTTATCAAAATCCTCATCCATATTGATATCAAGTCCGAGTCCGTCGATGATCTCCTGATAGCGGGCCTTGATCTTTGAGAGGATGGGATTGAAATTCTGTTCAGAGGATGCAGCATTGTACAACTGGTACAACATATCTGTTACCTTTGTATCCTTGGAATCACGCTTGCCCGGAGCAGAAACTACAATGTAATGTCTGCTTTTGTCTGAAACAATGATATCCTTAACTTTTTTAAACTGTTCTGCAGAGGCACAGGAACTGCCGCCAAACTTTGCTACCTTAATCATGATTACTCCCTCATTTATTAAATGATATACATGCTCAGAATTATAGCATCCGCAAGTAAGATAAACAATATTTCATTCTTATATATCAGGTATTACTAAATCGGGTTATTCATTCCTTATAGCCGCAAGAGGGCTGAGCTTCATAGCCCTCACAGCCGGAATGTAACCCGCTATGGAACCCACAGCAATGGCGAAAACGATGGCAAAGCCTGCCAGCCACAGAGGTATATAGGACAGGGATCCGCTGTTGTTGCCGTATCCGATGAACATGGAAACCATGTCATTGCTGCCGGAGGAGCTGAAGAAATTGATAATGTAAGAAATGATGTAGCTTACAATGAGCCCCGCGATGCCGCCCATGAGACCGATTATGCCGGATTCAAAGAGGAACATGTTTTTGATGTCCGACATATCGCATCCGAGCACCTTCATTACACCAATCTCTTTTGTACGTTCATATATGGACATCATCATAGTGTTCATGATGCCTATGGCAGCAACCAGAAGGGAAACTCCTCCTATTCCACCAAGCACCATCTGAACCATATTGAGGGACTCCTGGGCAGATTCAAGCCATTCCATGTTGGAGCTTACGCTAAAGCCGAGGTTTGAGATCTGAGTCTGTACGTCCTTGACATTGGCCATATCATCCACAAAAACATAGATGGTATCGTACACGTAATAGGTATAGGGCTTCCCGTTCTTGGTTGTACGGGGATTTGGAACCAGAGCCTTTTTATATATTTTCTGCAGGAAACGTTTCAGCGTATTGATGTCTGCATATACATTGTAAGAGTCGTAGGACCAGTCTTCTTTTCCGCCGCGTATGATGCCGCATATGGGGAAAATGTATTTCTTGGATACCTTGGTTTTGGGGGCTTCCTCTGAACTGTTGCTTTTTTTATCAACGTAGCTGCTCTCGGGAAAGATAAAAAAGATGGTATCTTTATCAGGATTGATCTCGATGCTCTCGTAGGTAGTCGGCTTATAAAAGGAGTTATAAAGTAGCTGGTTTCCGAGTATAAGGCTGAGCTGTCCCTGATCGGGTTCAGGTATGGTGCCACCATCTCTGAGCTTCAGCTGCTCGAGATAATATTGGGAAACACCGCATATGGTGAAACTGCCATCATAACCATTGCATTTGGCAGTGCAATTAATCTCGAGAGAAGGACTTACGCTCACCACATGGTCAAGAGAAGCAAAGATTTCTGCATTTTCATCCGTGAGCTCAGTCTGTTTCTTGTTCCTTGAATTGCTTTCCCTGTTTTCGTAGCTTTCGCGAACACGGATAAGAGTGAGCGAGCCTTCATCCTGATAGGATTTCAGCATCATGTCACTCATTCCGAGACCCAGGCTTACCATGACAACTATGGACGCTGTACCGATGACAACGCCGAGAATTGTCAGCAGGGTCCTGGTTTTACGCCTTCTAAGATTATTTATTGCAAGCTTAAATAAATCAGATAGTCTCATCTGTATCCTGTTCCTTTTCCTTCTTCTTTTTTCTTATGAAGAGGATTGTTGCTGCTGCGCCAAGTACGCCGGCAAGTATAGCTCCCGGCAGCTTAAAGGAGTCTAAAGGAGAGGCTTTGACGTTGTCCTCCTCCGGATAAACCCTTTCAAATTCTTCGGGTATATCCTCCGTCACGTAGAGATTTATGGTTTCTTCCTGTGTAGAGGTCTCTCCGTTAATGTCTTCATAGGAGATGGTTACACGTATGGTTCCGTCATCCATTGTCGGGGAAGCTCCGGTGATCATGGCATCAACCGTACCTGATTCTCCGGGCTTAATGTTTCCGACGTAAGCACTTGTGCTTTGAATGGAATCTGCATCAAAGGCTACGGTTACATTGTAAAGGATAACCTTTCCTGTATTGTTTATATTAAACATGACATTGGATTCATTTCCTACTGTCACACTTTGGGGCATGATGTCATAACCTGTGCAGGACAGACGGGGGATCTGCTTTACCTCTATATCCAGGGTCACTTTTTCTTCGGCATTCTTGAACTCAGGTGAGTCGAATTTTTCATTTATGGTGATGGCATAGGCTCTCGGATTCACACCGGCGCCTGCTATCATGGTCCATGAAACCTCCCTTGCTTCACCTGCATTTAAAGCATTTATAACTGTGGAGTTGGAGCCGTTCTCCGTTGAGAAAACATTGGAATTATCTACCTTTTCGGATTCCACTGTAAGGAGAATGTTGCTGGCATTTATATTTGTGCTGGCATTTTCTATTTCCACAAAAAGCTTAAAAGGCTGACCTGCATAAACCGCTTCCGGTTCGGTATGATATGAACCTACAACGAGACGTGCTTTTGTACGGTCGTTTGCATTGAACTCTCTTGTGGAGTCCGGTTCGGTATCATTCATGGAAGGGTTATTGATATTTACAAAGAAGGTATGAGTTTCCTTTGACTGCAGGGTTGCATCAGGTGTGCGCTTGTAGGTCACGGTATAAATGATGGGATAATAACCGCTTGCAGCATTTCTTTTTATATTCAGGACATAAGCCGGGGAAATGATCTCTTCGGGAGTTACGGCCTCGAAGGTCTGGTCATAGTTGGACTGGCTTATCTCGAAAGGAAATTGTTTTGAAGCGCTTGCCTTTGAGTAGGCTGTATTCTGGAATTCCTTGGTCGGGTCCAGAGCATTTTCCATGTGCACCTTTACATCGTAGAGAGTACGGTTTGTCTGGTTTCGGAAATTCACGGTATAAGCCATCTGTGATGGATAGCTTGCGGCAGGAGTAACCTGGTTTTCACCTACTACAAAAGCGGACTCCTTCTCGGTTGAAGCGGGATCCGTTATCTCACCCTGCTCGAGCACGCAGATGTTTATGAACTCGGCTCTGTTGAGACTTCCGTGGTCTCCTGAAGGATTTTCGGGAACATCATAAAATATAGATACGGGAACCCCGTAGTAGCCGGCCTTGATGTCACTTCTTAAGTGTACGTTAAAGGTGACCTCGACATACTCTCCCTTTTTGAGGGTGCCCAGTTTCTTTTCCTGAGTCATGGTGGAGGAATTGATCTCCAGGGGATAAACGCCCCCGTCTACAGGATAGGTGAGACCGAGGGAAGCATTGTAAGCTCTGGCGGCACCTGCCTGGTAACCTTCGTTGTAAGCTTCAGACTCTTCTGCTTCATCGTCGGGATCGTAGGGATTGGTTCTGTTTGCACTTGGAACTATACCGTTTGTGTTTATGAGATTCTGATCCTGTGAAAGACGAACCCTTACATTGTTGATATGATCGGATTTCGGATTGTAGAGACCGTTTTTACCGTTATAGCCGATTCGGACGGTCAGCTGCATATCCTGCCCTATCACTCCTTCGGGTGTGGGATCGGCATCGTGGATAAAAGTATTGAGGTTGGTATCCACATAGGAGGCTCTTGCACTTATGGTTGAAGTGACAGAAAGAGCAGCCAGAACCATAAAGAAGCATATACTGATGCTTAATAATTTTTTTATTAAAAGATTTTTCAATAATACAGCTTTTTTCATTCTACCTCCGATACTGCCGGAGCTGCATCTATGCCCACGATTTTTAATCGTGGGAGCCGCGCGGCTTAGAGCGCTTCAAAAGAATCCGTAAGGATTCTTTCTATGCTGCCCACGATTTTTAATCGTGGGAGCCGCGCGGCTTAGAGCGCTTCAAAAGAATCCGTAAGGATTCTTTCTATGCTGCCCACGATTTTTAATCGTGGGAGAAACTATATCAGTTTTCCGGTGTTACGACACAATATGGTTCTGAGCCGGTTTCCCTGAGGATTTCCTGTTCTATGGAACTCTCTTTATTGATGACGGTTTCCACTATATGACCGTCCACAACTCTTAACTGGCGATCTGCCCAGGATGCAATATGCGGATCATGGGTTACCATGACCAGGGTGCGGTGTTCCTCTTCCACAATTTTTTTCAGCAGGTTAAGGACGTCATCGGTTGTATGTGAATCAAGGTTACCGGTTGGTTCATCTGCAAAAATGATCTTTGGATCTATAACCAGAGCTCTTGCGATTCCTACACGCTGCTGCTGACCGCCGGACATCTGATTAGGCATATGCAGCCCCTGATCACCTATGCCTATGAGCTTCATATAGTGTTTTGCGGCTTTTGTCCTGGTTTCTAAGGGTACGCCACGAAACATAAGTGGCATGGATACATTTTCAAGGGCATTCATGGATGGGATCAGATTATAGCTTTGGAATATAAATCCTACGTTTTGTCTTCTAAATGCCACCAGCTGGGATTCGTTCATGCGGTCAATGCGTTTGCCGGCGATCTGTATGATACCGCTGCTGGGGGCTTCCAGCCCTGCCAGCATATTGAGACAGGTGGATTTTCCGGAGCCGGAGGTCCCGACTATGGCGATGAACTCACCTCTGTATATATCAAAGGAAACGCCGTTCAGGGCATAGACTTTGTTGGTTCCTATATTGAAGATTTTATATAAGTCCCTGACCTTGATAAGTGGTTCCAATAGAATCCTCCCAATAGTATTACACCATAAATCAGGGAAACACTGATTCAATGTTTCCCTGTAGTTTATGAAAAAATGTAAGACAATTATAGGTCAAGTGAATCATTAATACAATCTACGAATACTTTAAGAAACTCGAAACAGTTCAGCCGGTATTTCTCATCAAAATTATGCTTTGAATAAAAAAAGTCTGTTTCCGGACAGGTATGATATGCCATCCGAAAACAGACTATTCATTTTTGGAAACGCTGATTGGCGAAAATGTTTACCCGGAAATATTATTTCTTACCCTCAATGGAGTTCCAGTTCGGTGTAAGAACTTTGGTTCCGCCCATGTATGGCTGGAGAACATCAGGGATAGTAACTGAACCGTCTGCCTGAAGGCGATTCTCAAGGAATGCAATAAGCATACGTGGAGGAGCTACGCAGGTATTGTTAAGAGTGTGAGCAAGATGGATCTTTCCGTCCTTGCCCTTGATACGGATCTTAAGTCTTCTTGCCTGGGCATCTCCGAGATTTGAACATGAACCAACCTCAAAATACTTCTTCTGACGAGGTGACCATGCTTCTACGTCGCAGGACTTTACCTTAAGGTCGGCAAGATCTCCGGAACAGCACTCAAGTGTTCTTACAGGTATATCCATGGAACGGAAGAAATCTACTGTATTCTTCCATAACTTCGCATACCAGTCCATAGAATCTTCAGGCTCACATACTACGATCATTTCCTGTTTCTCAAACTGGTGGATACGGTAAACACCACGCTCCTCAAGACCGTGGGAACCCTTCTCCTTACGGAAACAAGGTGAATAAGATGTAAGTGATAAAGGCAATGTATCTGCCGGAAGGATCTGATCGATGAATCGACCGATCATGGAGTGCTCGGAAGTACCGATGAGGAACAGATCCTCACCCTCAATCTTGTACATCATGGCATCCATTTCAGAGAATGACATAACGCCGTCTACAACCTTTGAACGGATCATGTAAGGAGGGATGACATAAGTAAATCCTCTTCCGATCATGAAATCACGGGCATAGCTGAGAACTGCAGAGTGAAGACGTGCGATGTCTCCAAGCAGATAGTAGAATCCGTTTCCTGCAACACGTCCCGCTGCATCCATATCGATACCGCCGAAGGATTCCATGATATCTGTGTGGTAAGGAACCTCGAAATCAGGGACAACAGGCTCGCCGAAACGTTCATTCTCTACATTATGTGAGTCATCCGGACCGATAGGTACAGACGGATCGATAATGTTAGGTATGATCATCATACGCTTTGTGAGCTCTTCATTAAGCTTAGGCTGCAACTCTTCAAGCTCCTTAAGTCTGTCGGCATACTTTGAAACCTCAGCCTTGACCTGCTCAGCCTCATCCTTTTTGCCCTGAGCCATAAGAGCACCGATCTGCTTGGAAACGGAATTTTTCTTTGCACGAAGGTCATCAGCCTCCTGCTGGCACTTTCTGGCCTCTGCGTCATATTTGATTACTTCGTCAACCAGTGGAAGCTTCTCTTCCTGGAACTTCTTTTTGATATTTTCTTTTACAAGCTCCGGATTTTCTCTGACAAATTTAATGTCTAACATAAGATCCTCTCTCCTCCCGGAAATTAACTATAAAATATGCTTAAAAAGCACCTAATAACTATAGCGTTATTTTTTTGTATTTTCAAGTTATATGAGGCGAATGCTTAGCAATCTGAATCCGAAAGATGCCGGAGCAGATCCTCGAACTGCACACCTTCAATAACGGGAACATTAAGCTCTTCGGAATGCTTTATGGCAAGCCCCACAAAATCTGCAGCGGAACGGCAGGCTTTCCCGGGATCTGTACCGTTCAGAAGCTTTGCGCTTAGTATGGCACTGAAAAGATCCCCTGTGCCCGGTCTTCCGTTACCTGTACGGGGATTACGGATGAATCGGAGGTCTCCGTCGGTTTCGGAAAGGACATTTAAAAGCTGTTTTTGTCCTGCCTCGTTCTCTTCTTCTATTCCGGTTACTATGACGGCTCCCGGTGTTATATGGTGAAGGGCAGACAATAAAGAGTTAAAAACCATACCCTTGGCTGCGTCATGTCTGCATTCTTCCAGAGTTTCCCTTATGCCTTCGTAATCGAAATCGGTTAAGAGCGCAGCTTCAGTGAGATTCGGTGTCATAAGGTCAGCTTGCTTTGCAAGGGAAAGCATGGCTTCGATATGTTTTTCTGTCATATTACGGTAAAGGTTTCCGTTATCAGCCATTACAGGGTCAAGTATGACTATGACCCCGGGGTTTCTTGCTTTCTGGTCCTTTATGAAGTCTGAAATCATGGGATGTTCTTCTGTATCTCCGAGATATCCTATAAGGATCCCGTCAAAGATAAAGCCATTTTTTTTCCATGCATCAAAGAAATCTCCGAGATGATCTTTAAAACCTGTTGCTGCTACGTCTTTATATGCCGTATGACTGCTAAGGATGGCTGTGGGTACAGGACAGCAGGTAACAGAAAGAGCCGATACAACAGGTAACTGTATGGATAGAGAACTACGGCCTATGCCGCTCAGGTCATTTATAACTGCAAGTTTTTTCATTTTGTGATAAGTCCTTTTTAACTGACCGGACGAACCGGTGACATTGAAAAGATCAGTATCTTCGTTGCGATTTTAGTTCATTGTATAAAAGAACATAACTGTCGTAACGTTCCCGGGAAATTTCACCTTTCTGCACAGCCTCTTTTACAGCGCAGTCTTTTTCTCCTATGTGGATACAGGTTTTGAAACGGCAGTTTTGTCTGTGACTCTCGAATTCGGGGAAATAGTACATAAGCCGTTCCGGATCAATGTCATTAACATAGAGAGAAGTAAAACCGGGAGTATCCAGCACATAGGTGTCGTTATCTATATAGAAAAATTCCGTATGTCTTGTGGTATTTTTCCCTCTCTCGATCTTACGGCTCAGTTCTCCGGTTTCCATATTGGCATCCGGGTGAATGAGATTTGTGATGGAGGATTTACCTACACCGCTGGGACCGGAAAGAACTGTGGTCTTTCCTCGGAGAATCTCCATGATCCTTTCGTAACAGTCCCCTGACTTTGTGCTTATTTCCAGAACTTTATAGCCTGCTCTTCTGTATATTTCCGGGATGAGCTCCGGGTGCTCTGCATGTATCTCCGGGATAGATAAGGCTTTATCTTTTTTCTTTTTCCACTTTGGAACGGATTCTTCTTCCGGTTCCTCCGGAAGGTCACCTTCCGGAACATCAATGAGATCGACCTTGTTGAAAAAAATGACCACAGGTATGTCCCGCTGTTCCATATGTATGAGAAATCTGTCCAGGAGACTCAGATTCGGGTCCGGATGCTTAAGAGCAAACACAACTACAGCCTGATCGATATTGGCAACCTCCGGACGTATCAGCTGGTTTTTCCTTGGAAGGATGCGGATAACGGAACCTTCCCGCTCCTTTTCGCTGTCCTGGACCGGTTCAATCTCCGCATCATCCCCAACCAGAGGTTTTTCATTACGGTTTCTGAAGATGCCTTTGGCACGACATTCGTAGTCACCTTCTGAAGTGTGAACGTAATAAAAGCCTCCTATTCCTTTGTAGATTTTTCCTTTTAAAGACATTTTTACCTCATGAATCTTGGTTTAAACAGCTTACTCCTCCGGGGAGAAAGCACATGCAAAGGAAGCGATGACAGTATCGGTGGAAGCATTAACAACCTCAACCACACCTGAAGGGATTCCTTCTTCGCCCTTTATAGTCGGGAATACAACCTGAAGCTCTGTTCCGATGGCGTAGGAACGGGCTTCCTGAAGAGTTCTGTAATGCTCTTCTCCGTTCACATCCTGACGGAGCCTTATGGACACCAGCATGGTTTCATTTGATCCCGGTTCCGCGCCGGATCCGAGGGAGACAGTGGTACTGATGGAACTGTACCAGCCGTCTTTGTCTGATGATGTTGTCGTAAGGTCCTGAGGGTCAACCGACTTAACACTGGCAATTCCGTTAGGACCTGCCGATACGGTAAAGCTTATGGTGGTGCCCTTCGGTACAGGGGTTCCGGCTGCTATGGACTGTCCTGTCACAATGCCTTCTTCAACGGTATTGTCCGGGAGATAGGAAATATTTCCCGGTGTCAGTTCAAGCAGCGACAGGGCTGTAAGTGCATCCTGTTCTGAGTATTCCTTCAGATCCGGAACATTGACCACATTCGCATTAAGTCCTCTTGAGACCACTATTTCCAGCTTCTCAGAGCCTGAAGAATCCGGCTTGTTTGTACGGATCACATATCCTGCGGGAACCGTATCCGAGTATTCTTCTGTTACGCTGTAGGGAATGTCACGTTCCTTAAGGCGGGTCTCCAGATCCTGAAGCTTTGTTTCATTGAGAGTGCTAAGGTCATAAGGATTGTTTTTATTGTAAAAAACAATTGTCTGAGGACCCTTGGAGACAGTTACCTCTATGGTGCTTCCGGCAGCGTAATCCTTGTCGGGATAGCTGATGATAACACCCTCGTTGTAGGTGTCGGAATATTCCGCACCGGATGATAATATCCTGATGTTATACTCTCTGAGCTCCTCTTCCGCTTCATCTATGGTAAGACCGATTATGCCCTGAATACGGGTTTCAAGGGCGGAAATGGTAATGCTTACAGCAGTGGTTTCCTCTGTTTCTGCGACAGTGGTAGCTGCGGTTTCCAAAGGAGTGGTATCACGGGTGAAGAAATCCACCACATTTTTCCCTATGATCAGAACCAGTATCAGTATAGCAATGCCGCATATGACCGTGATGATGCGGGAAAGCATAATGTGATCTCTTATTATATTGTGATCATAAAGGAAACCCGGTATTCCACTGTAGTGAGGCTGCTCCGTTTTTGAATCTGACTGATTCTGCATAGACTTAAGGTCATCGAGTTCAGCAGGCGAAAGTACCCTCGTTTCATCCAGGTCCTCGGGGATTTTTCCCTTAAAGAAAGAACCGCCCGGATCCTTAATCGCTTTCTGAAGATCCTCTCTCAGTTCTCCTATATGCTGATAACGTCTGGAGGGGCGCTTCTGCATACACCTGAAGACGGCGATATCAAGTGCGGGATAAACATCGGGAACCAGGTCACGGACTCTCGGGATCTTATTTTCCATGTGGGCAAATACCACAGCAACTGAAGTGCTTCCGTCATAAGGCACCTTGCCTGTAAGCATCTCATATAAGGTGCAGCCGAAGCTGTATATATCAGATCTTTCATCAGCCTGTCCGGAACGAGCCTGTTCGGGAGAGATATAATGTACCGAGCCCATGACGGTTGTGTTTACCGTCTGCTGGGTGGCAGCTCTTGCGATACCAAAATCGGCAACCTTAACAGTGCCGTCATCGGATACAATCATATTCTGAGGCTTGATGTCACGGTGTACTATGCCGTTTTTGTGAGCCTGTTCAATGCCTCCCACTACCTGAAGTGCCAGAGCGATGGCTTCCTTGGAGTCCATGGCTCCTTTTCTCTGGATATAGGTTTTTAAAGTGATACCTTCCACAAGCTCCATCACAATATAGTGGAGCTTATCCTCGTGATTATCCACGATGTCGTAAACGGCAACGATATTGGGATGGTTGAGTTTTGCGGCAGCCTGAGCTTCATTCTGGAATTTTCTGATGAAATCTTCGTCTTCACAGTACTCTTCCTTCAGAACCTTGATGGCCACTGCACGGCCCATCTTGGTATCTTTGGCACGGTAAACAAAACTCATGCCTCCCTGACCGATGAGGGAGTCAATTTCATATCTGTCATCAAGGATCTGACCTTCCTGAATCATCATGACTCTACCTCCTCTCCGTAAGGGTCAACAAGTACGATGCCGATGTTGTCTTTTCCGCCGTTGATATTGGCGATATCTATAAGTGCCTGTACTTTGTTTTCGACAGAATTCCGTTCCCGGACGATGTTGCGGATGCTTTCATTATCCGCCATGTTGCTGAGTCCGTCCGAACACATAAGAAAATAGTCTCCATCAGACAGCTCAACCTCAAAGAAGTCGGCAGCTACTCTGGGTTCGATACCCACTGCACGGGTTATGATGTTTCTGGAATTAAGGTAATCCTGTGAACCACGGCGCATAAAGCCGCGTCTCACCATTTCTTCCACGTAGGAATGGTCCCTTGTGATCTGCTTTATGGTATTTCCGTGGATGATATAAGCACGGGAATCTCCGATGTTACTTACGGTGATGATATTATCATCAATAAATGCGGATACCAGAGTAGTACCCATACCGCTGTAATTTTCGTCTTCCATGGACAGTTTGTACAGACGTTCATTTACAGAGGAAATGGCATTCTGTATAAGCTGAACAGAGGGAATGTCTTTTGGTGCTTCACTGATGTATTTTCTAAACTCTTCCACAGCAAAACGCGAGGCAAAATCACCTGCTTTATGACCTCCCATGCCGTCGGCCAGGAGGAAAAGATTAGGTAATGCCCCTACAGGCTTTGAAGTCGCAAAAACGTAGTCCTGATTCATACGTCTTTTACGGCCTTTGTCTGTCTTTGCAAAAAAGTCCATCATCTACTCCTTCGATAGGTAATCTCTTCGTAACTGTCCGCAGGATCCGGAGATATCCGAGCCCATTTCCCTGCGTATGGTGGCGGCGATGCCATTCTTTTCCAGGATATGCTGAAATGCTTCGATCTTGCTGCGGTCCGGACGTTTCCAGTCTCTTTCCTTTATGGGATTTACAGGAATGAGGTTCACATGACACTGAAGCTTACCCTTCTGTTTCATGCCGTGTATGAGGCGGACAAGCTGCTGTGCCTCATTTTTGTTGTCATTAACACCTTCGACAACCGAATACTCGAAGGTTACACGACGTCCGGTTTTCTCAAAATAATACTCTATGGCAGGCATTATCTCCGACAGAGAATATTTATTGGCTATGGGCATGAGGGTTTTACGGGTTTCATCATTTGGAGCATGAAGGCTGAGAGCCAGGGTGATACCGTAATTCTCATCTGCCAGTTCTCTGATGCGGGGAACAATGCCGCAGGTGGATACGGTGATATTTCTGCGGGAAATATTGAGCCCGTTTTTATCGGAGATCATACGTATAAAACGGGTGAATTCTTCATAGTTGTCCAAAGGCTCTCCGGAGCCCATGATGACAATGTTGTCCACTCTTTCGCCGGTGTCTTTTTCCATCCGGTAAACCTGCCCGAGCATTTCACCGGATGTGAGGTTTCTGGCAAGCCCCTCCAGGGTTGAAGCACAGAACTTGCAGCCCATACGGCAGCCCACCTGGCTGGATATACATACGGAATTTCCGTGCTGGTATTTCATCCATACGGACTCGATAACATGACCGTCCTTCATACGGTTTATGAATTTTTTGGTTTCATCGATCCGGGAGGTGAGAACCTCAACGGTCTCCGGCAGTGTGGCATAGTAGTCCTCTGAAAGCTTTTCCCGAAGAGACTTTGGAAGATTGGTCATTTCGTCAAAACCGTCAGCAAGCTTCACATGAAGCCATTGATAAAGCTGTGCTGCGCGAAAGGACTTCTCTCCCATGCTTTCTATTAATTCTGTTAATTCCTTTATTTCAAGGTCACGTATATTTTTCATTTTAGTAAAATCGGTTTATTATGCCCGGAAGCAGACGCTTTCACAGATTCCCGGGTCGAAAGACCGGATCTGTCAGGCCTTTCTGAACACGCAAAGGTAAAAGCCGTCGGAAGGCTCTCCGGGTAAGAACTTTTTCTCTTTTTCCAAAGTAAATCCCTGAAGGGAAAGAATGAAATCCCTGTTGTCTTCATTTTCCTCTTTGCTGAGTGTGCAGGTGGAATATATAAGCTTTCCGCCGGGTTTTACGTATTTTGTAACGGTGGT
>Ga0256404_1002168_pt1 | contig 44386 bp, 46 predicted proteins | sample RumenRJG_01DNA_FD_185990 | JGI IMG/M metagenome (GOLD analysis project Ga0256404, IMG submission 185990) | Bovine rumen microbial communities from Lethbridge, Alberta, Canada - RJG_01 | ecosystem: Host-associated > Mammals > Digestive system > Stomach > Rumen | place: Canada: Alberta | collected... | reverse complement strand
TCCTAAGGTGAGTTGCTTATGCGTCACTGCATAACGTAGTCTCTGTTTCAAGACTCAGGCTTATCAATCAGGCTCATCCTACTGGACAAGCCTCGTCCGATTCTTTGAATCGGGCGGGGTTATTGACCGTACCTCTGAGCGCGCATTCATACTACTCCCCGAGGCACGCATATGCGTTCCTCAGGATACACGATTCCGTTCAATTCTGTTTAAATATCAGTCTTCTTTCTTTGTATCCACTATGCCCAGTTTTTCCATCCGGACATAGTACTCCAGCAAACGCAGCACGTAGTCCGGCATGTGCCTTGCTCCGCGTTCCCAGTCGGTGACCGTGCGATACGGGATCTGGAAATACTTGCAGAACTGCATCCGGTTCATTCCGGTGCTCTTTCTCAGGTTAATAAAAGCTTCTTTTCTGAGTTCTAATTCGTCCATCGTTTTCTCTCCTTCTACAAAGTTTGCATTTTTGCTTTGCGTAATAATCTTAACACATTTCTCCCTGTCACGCAATGCATATTTATGACGCGGAGCGGAAATCTTTTTTTACCCGGTCCCGTCGTCGTATCAGCTATGAGGGAAAGCTTGGCATCCCTTCCAGAGCGTTGCAGCTTCGTTATGCTGATTGTGCATGTTGCACAATATAATTCGCCCCGATTTGTGAAATACTCTGAATTGACTGTGGCCTTTCCGATTTCATAATGTTATAATACGACGTGTGAGAAATGGGAAAGGAGAAACGTTCATGAGCGCTTATACCAAATGGGTAGCCTGCTGGGGAAACGCCACATCTATTAAGGATCAGACCGAAGGGATGTACGCGAAAGACCTCACTCTTCGTTACCCCATTGAGCTCTGCTTCTCCGGAAGTCATCTCCGTTTTCATTTCTCCAATCTTACGGGAACGGAACCTGTTTCTTTCACTGCAAATGTGTCCAACACCACATCCGACGGAAGAACGATCCTTCCCTCAACACTTCAAAAGATCACAGTTAACGGTTCCGATGTCATACGTCTGGAAGCCGGACAGGCGGAACTGGAGAGCGACGCGATCCTCTTCCCCGGGAAGCGGGGCGATAAAATCGCAGTGAGCATGTATCTGGAGGGATTTACCCAGCTGAATGCAGCTGTCCTTGTGAAAGGACCTCTCTCCAACGGTTTCTACACCTACGGAAATTACGCGGATCAGGCAGTGCTCCCCACCGAGCTTACCTGGAAGACCAACTGGTTCTATTTTCTGAATACAGTGGACAGCTTCACTGAGGAGAAGAACCGCGCGCTCGTCTGTTTCGGAGATTCCATCACCGCTCAGGACTGGCCGGACTACCTCACCCTTCGCTGCAAAGCCGAGGAACACGAGAACGTCTCCATCATCCGACGCGCAGTGTGCGGGACCCGCATTCTGCGGCAGTATGACTGCGTCCGGTACGCCGCATACGGAATCAAGGGCGAAACAAGGTTCCCCATTGAGATGAACGTTGCCGGCGCGGACGCCGTCCTCATCCAGCACGGGATCAACGACATCATCCACCCGGTAGGTGTGGAGGTCAACGAATTCCGTCCCATGAGCGACCTGCCCACTACCGAGGAGATGATCCGGGGATACCGGGAATTTTATATCCGCAAGGCGAGAGATCTCGGTCTTTCTGTCTGGGGCGGCACCCTTCTCCCCATATACGGATGGAGGACCTACGCTGAGTTCAGGGAAGTGTTGAAAAACGATTTCAACAGATGGTTAAGGACCACTGATGAACTGGACGGCTGCGTCGACTTTGACAAAGCTATCTGCGATCCCTCTGACAACAGGAAATTTGCAGACGGCTGCGACGCAGGAGATCATCTGCACCCGAGCGCTCTCGGATACAGAAGAATGGCGGAGTGCGTGCCGGAGATCCTTCTTCAGCCCGCACAGACCAAATGATCTGTCCCATAACGAAATAGAAAGGAAAAATGAATGAAATTCTCAACTTATGACGAGGTAAAGGAATTCCTTGATACCGTGGATACATGCAAGAACGATGTTTTCCTGAAATCCATGTACGGGGATGTCTATAATCTCAAGTCCAAGCTCAGCCAGTATCTTGGTGTCGCGGCACTCCTCAGCGAGCACGGTGACGAGCTGGAACTGGTCTGCTCAAACAAAGAAGATGAGCCGAAGCTGATCCGCTTCCTCACCTCTCACAAGAGCATTCTGGGTGTGGAATGATAACCTGAGAGAGCAAAGCGCCTGCAAAAGCAGACGCTTTTTCCATGCAGAAACGGCGCAGCATCAAGCCACGCCGTCTCCGCAAAAAAAGGAAAAAATTGAAGAAAAAAACAATTTCAGTGACCCGGATTACTTCTCCGGACGGAATACGCCTTTCTGGAGGAAAAGATTCCCGTAAAGATCTTTCTCACCGGAAGCGATCACAAGATCATACTGATCAAACAGGGACCAGAAAACATCGCCCTCCTGATACTCGATCCCGTGAGGACATTTCTCCGCTTCTTCGCTGGCGGCGAGGACCTTCTCATAATCCTCCCAGCAATCCGGATTCGGGATCCCCGGATCTGTCAGACAGCAGCGCACAGGGTTATCAATATAATCATCCAGAGGGATCAGTTTCAGAATGGCATCCAGCAGTTCCGCTCCGCTATGGCCGTCCGCACGGACACGGAAGCAATTTGCGTGACCGAGGTTGTTGATATCGCAGTTTCCGTCCGCGATCAGGATCTTGGAGCCGTGACCAATGGAAGAAAGAGCACGGAGAAGATCCGGTGAGATACATCCTGGTACATGTTTCAGCATAGCATTATCTCCTGTAAACTTAATACGTTATATATCCTTCTGTTTATCATTTTATCATCTTCATACAAAAGGACAAGAAAAATGCACAAGGCAGATTACCGAATTTTACGGAGCTGCTTTGTGCATTTTGTTCTTTTCGTCTTTATGGTCTGCGGGGATAACAGCATTTTTTTGCCTTTTTCCCGCTCCCGCAGGGACATGGGTCATTGCGTCCCACATCTTTCCACTGCTCCTTCTCTTCCTTCAGGAGGATCTGCATGATTTCCTTCTGGGGGACATGAAGAGCGTTGAGTTCCACCAGCCTTCGAATAGGTCCCACCGCCACGCGGAACAGCTGACGGAGTCCCTCGCAGAGATAATACTGCCCTTGCTCCCCTTTCTCGTTGACCAGGAAGCGGTCCTTGGGACACCCCCCGTTGCAAAGCGGAAGATAGGGGCAATTCCTGCACTTGGATGTTAGCCCCTCCTCTTTCATACGGCGGAAAGCGCTCTGCTTTTCCCCGTTCAGAAGGTCGGATACCGGCTCCCCAACGGAACCGATGCAGTGCTGCGCTCTCACATAGTGGTCACAGGAGTACACCTTGCCGTCCGCCTCGATGACTGGCACCTTGCCGCAGGACTTTTGCAGCCAGCAGAGACTCGCCTCCCCGCCTGCCATGATATTGATGAGCTCCACAAAGAGCTGGACGTTCACTTTTCCGAGGTCGTGATAGATCCAACGGTTGAAGATGGTGCAGAGAAAATCCCCGTACTTCTCCGGGGTGACCGACTCGGGGAGAACATATCCCTCTTCATCACGATTGATAACGGGGATGAACTGCATCCATCCCGTCCCCAGATCCCGGAGTGCCTCATAGACACCTACAGGATCCTGTACCGTATGGGAAGACACCGTGCAGAGAAGGTCCGGACGTATCCCGTGTTCCTTCAGCAGGAGCACAGAAGCCTTTACCTTCTCATAGGTATCATCCCCGTTTACATCCTTACGGAAAAAGTCATGATTTCCTTTTGTGCCATCGATACTGAGTCCGACGTCGAAACGGTTCTCCTTCAGGAAAGTGCACCATTCCTCATCCAGAGCAAACCCGTTGGTCTGGAGATTGTTCCATGCCTCCCATCCCGCAGGGAGATATCGCTTCTGGATCTCTACTGCTTTTCTGTAGAAATCCAGGCCCGCAAGGGTGGGTTCCCCACCGTGCCAGACAAAGGAAACGACAGGACCCTGGGAACTGTCGATCACGTTACAGATCGTCCTCTCCAGGGTCTCATCCGACATTTTGCAGTCGCTGACATGAACAGGGAGGTAATAGCAATACCTGCAGCGCAGATTACACGCAGATCCCACCGGTTTTACCATGACAGCGAATTGTGATAGTTTTTCACTCATTTGAGGTGTTTATCAAAGAAATCGCATGCGATATTCCAGGAATCCATTGCCTGTTCCTGGCGGTACATGGGTTTGTCGTAATACCAGATCCCGTGTCCGGCTCCGTCGTAGCGATGGAACTCATAGTCCTTGTCCAGTTTCTTCAGGACTTCCTCCATCTCATCCACCTGTTCCGGCGTTGGCCATCTGTCCTCATTGCCGAAAATACCCAGAAGCGGGCAGTCCAACCCCTCCGCATAGTCGATCGGCGCCTTCATCCCCGGTACCGGGCCGGATCCTGCTCCGCCCCAGCAATCCACAGCAGCATCGATACCTTCCAGTGTGCATGCTGCAAGGAAAGTGTGACGGCCGCCGGAGCACATTCCGATGACGCCTACCTTGCCGTTGGATTCCGGCTGGTGTTTCAGGTAATCGATGACCGCCTGCGAATCCGCCATGACGGAATCATCGGAGACACCTCCGTTCTCACGGGCAGCTGCGGAGATCTCTGTCGGTTTTCCCGTTCCAAAGGAGCGATAGATGTCCGGACACATCACGGCATATCCGTGCTCGGTGAAACGTCTGGCAGCCTCACGGCAGAACTCATCCCATCCAGGCATATGGGGGATCAGAAGGATCCCGGGATAGGATTCCTTTCCGAGAGGTCTGGAGAAATAGGTGCGCATCGGCTTGCCGTCTTTTCCGGGGATATCCACGGTCTCGGCGATCATGCCGCTGTACGCGCCGGTATTAAAATCATTCCAACCCATAATCGTATCTTCCTTTCTTCTGCTTATTTTAGTTCTATTTTATCAACTTATTTTATAAAACGAAATACTCCGAAAAAAATCTTTGTGCCGCCTACTCTTTCACTGCCCGTGTAACGACAAAGCAGGGAATGTTGAGTTCATGCAGTCTTCCGCTTCCATTTGTATCCTCATAAAGGTCTGTGATCCGGAATCCCGCTTTCAACTGGTCCCCTATGTTGTCCTCCGCAGTGTGGGAAAACTGTACGCCGCCGTTGTCCCGGACCATCTGTTCCATCTGCCCCGGATCTGTGATGGGATCAAAGGGAAAATGATTTGCCACCACTGTTTCCTCATCATCTGCGAAAAGGAAATTGATCCCGTTGTCCATTCCAGCTATGAAGATTCCGCCTTTTTTCAGAACACGGTAACATTCCCTCCAGATCGGCTCCAGTTTCCTCGCGTAGCAATTGGCCACAGGATGAAACACGATGTCGAAAGTCTCATCCCCGAAAGGGAGAGGCTTCGTCATATCCGCCTTGATCACACGGATATCATAGCCTTCCCTTTTTGCGACCTTTCTCTCACTTTCGAGCTGTTCATCCGAATAATCCAGGACGGTGCACTCCGCTCCGCAGGCACAGAAGATCGGCATCTGCTGCCCGCCACCGCATGCGAGTCCAAGGACTTTTTTACCTTTCAGTTCCCCGAACCACTCATGGGGCACATTTTTCGTAGGTGAAAGATGGACGTTCCAGTCCCCGCCAAGGGCGGCAGCATATGTCTCGTGATCGGTGCTTTTCCCCCACTCCCAGCCGTCCTTCACCCATCCGTCGATGGTCTGTGCGTTAATATCCTGATAATCCATATCGTTTACCTTTCTTCCTTACACGATTTCTTAACCCTGGAGTCCCGGTATGAACGCCGCCAGCGCAGCCAGAAAGACCGCAGGCAGGAAATTCGCGACCCTCACCTTTTTTCCGAAGAGCAGGTTCAATCCGACACAGAAGATGAGTACCGATCCGACCAGAGAAAGATTTGCCATTGCAGAATCGGTAATAAACGGTCCGAGAAGGGACGCCAGCAGTGTGATCGACCCCTCCCAAAGAAATACCGGGATAGCGGAAAAGGCACAGCCCTTTCCCATGGAACAGGACATGACCGCCACGATAATGAAGTCCAGGACCGCTTTCACTGCGAGGGTGGAATAGTCCCCTGTTAGCCCGTCCTGTATGGAACCGAGGATCGCCATAGCGCCGATACATACCGTGAGGGAGGCTGTGACGAATCCGTCCACGAACTGCGCATCCTTTGTGTTTCTTGTCTTTATCTTGAGCCATTCACCGAACCGATCGAAGGCACTGTCCAGATCGATCCACTCCCCAATGAGCGCTCCTAGCGCCAGGGATAACACTACCAGCATGGAATTCCCTGCGGAGAGGGCTCCGCCCTGTATCTGCAGCATCCCCTGCATGGCTCCGGAGATCCCGAGAAACATGGTGCTTACTCCGCAAGCGGCGTTGAGGGATCCCTGTATCTTTTCGTTAATGGCGTTTTTAAACAAAACTCCAACGGTGCCGCCCGCGATGATGGCGGCTGTATTGATGATCGTTCCCAGTCCTGTCATATAGTCTTAGTTTGTTCCTTGTCTTGTCTTCAGATCCGGACGACCTTTTTCGTCGCCTGATCTCTTCTAAAATGTCTGCAGAATTTCCACATCTCCTGCGCATATACGTAGTACAGTGCGTGATCGATCCCCTCCGGGATATCAAAGCGGAGTATGGGAAGTCCGTTCTCATCGGTGATCTGACTTCTTCTCATAAAGAGGTCCGGCGTCTCCAATCCGGGAATGGACTGCGTCTCAAAGCCCCAGAACGGGTACTTCTTAAAATCGTATTCCTCCACCGGTACACAGGGAAGTTCGTTGAGCATCCGGAAGATATTCAGCGCGTCCGGTGGTCCTCCATGGTCGTCACCGTTGTGGCTGAGACGCCTGAGGTGTGCCCGTAGTCCATGATTCGACGCAAAAACGCTGTCCCTGCCGCACACAAGAATGTATGCCGGCAATCCGGGAGCGGTCGTCTTTCCTTCCTTCTCCCTCAGCTCGATCCATCGCTCCACCGTCACTGTCTCCCCGCTGATCTCTCCGACACCGAAGAGTCCAAGGCCCGAAAGAGGTGCCACAGCGGCAAAGCGCTCCGGTTCCAGGAAAGAGAGCATACAGGTGTTGAGTCCTCCCCTGGAGAATCCCGTGACATAGACCTTCTCCGGATCCAGGAACGGGTATTCCTGCAACACATAGTCCACGAATCTTCCCAGCTGATGTGTCTTATTGTCCGGATCTTCCAGGTCATCCAGCGAGAGATCCTTTATATACTGATGCTCCGGCGCGAATACCGCCAGTCTTTCCCTGCCTGCAAGTTCCAGGAATCCGCACTGTTCTGCCAGAGATCTGGGGTCATCACAGTGTCCGTGAAGAAGAAGGATAAGAGGGATCTTTCGCTCCTGAAGTTCCGCCTCTTCCGGGATCCATCCGTACCATCTGCGTATCTCCGTCCCGGGAAGGATCTTTCCGTCCTCGTGGACGATCTCCTTTAGACCGAGTTCTTTCGCGTCCCACCTTCTGCCCAGTGCCCAATAGGTGGAATCCATAAAGGAATTTCTGCCGGGTCCCACCGGGATGCACATTCTCTTGCTTAGGAAGTTCTCATATCCCCTCCGGATCTTCTCCGCCAGGGTGCCTCTGTTATCCTGATCGATGACGATCTGCAAAAGCGGGTTCATACGGGATGTGTAGACCTTCTTCATGCCGTCTTCCACGTAAGAAGCCTCGACCATATCCTTCATGGAAAGATAGGTGTCCGCCACCTCTTCTCCGCCTTCACAGAGATATGCCGGAAATGAGTGAGAGAGAAGCACGAAGTCCGCGGAAGTCAGCTTCACCCTGTCCCCGTGAGAACTGCCGCCCACAGTGATCGCCCCTGCACAGGTACACGCGATCTCCGGGGATCCGGTGATATAGTCGTGGATGAAATCCGCTCCTTTTCCGATCCCGATGAAATAGTTCGTTCCAAAAGAGCCGTAGTAATCCAGCATGCAGTCCAACGCCATGCGCTGCAGACGGACAAAACTGTCCGCGTCCTCCTGCGACCATTCCTCCCCAAGAGGAGGGATAAGAACAACGCTGCCGCAGAGCGTATCGATGACTTCCCTGAGCCCGGTCTTCACCAGTACTGTGAGAGCGTCCTCATCCGTATCCATCTCTTCCCCGACGAACACCCAGAAACAGGTATTCCTTCTCCCGTAACTATTGGTCCCGAAGCAGTTCGGAGAACGGTACACCCAGTACCGGTAAGCGGGAAGGTTCTCCATATAGCGGGAGTATATGCCTTCCTGCTCATAGGCAAGATCCGCCAGTTCCTGGACCGTACCGAAGAAGGAAGGATTTCCAAGTCTTCCCGTAACGAAAGTATAATCCGAGATCATCTTCACTCCTCCATATTTCTATCTGTATCTAGAATACCACAACACCGCTTTCTGTGAGCGGGTACAAAAGGAGAAAAGCAGGTGATGTGTGATGCACATCGCCTGCTCCTACGCCCATTCTATTCCAAAGATGCAGCGCATTCCTTCAGCTTACCGATGATCTGGATGTGCTGAGGACAAACACTCTCGCACTGGCCACACCCGATGCAGTCCGCAGCTACGTGGCCTGCCCCTGCAAGTTTTCTGTAGACTTCCCTCGCCTGATCCGTCTGGCCGTTTCCGATGAGGTCGTTCTGCGCAGCAAAGATCTCCGGGATCGGGATCTGCATGGGACAACCCTTGGTGCAGTAGTAGCATGCGGTGCAGGGAATCGTCGCGGACTGCCCAAGGATACGCTGAGCCTTTCGGATGATCTCCCGCTCCTCTGCGTTCAGCGGTTGGAAGTCTTTCATGTAGGAAATGTTGTCCTCCATCTGCGGGATATTGGACATTCCCGACAGGACTGTAAGGATCCCGTCCAGGGAGGCCACAAAGCGGATCGCCCAGGAAGCGCAGGACATCTCCGGCGCGTATGCTTTGAACAGATTCTGGACCTCTTTAGGAGGATTCGCCAGGTTACCGCCCTTGACCGGTTCCATGACTGTGATCCATTTTCCGTGTTTTCTCGCCACCTCATAGTTTGCGCGGGACTGGACATCGGGATTCTCCCAGTCTGCGTAGTTGATCTGCAACTGTACGAATTCCGCCTCCGGGTGCTCTGTCAGGATCTGATCCAGCAGTTCCGGCCCGGAATGGAAGGAGAAACCGATATGCTTGATCTTCCCCTCCTCCTTTTTCTGCTTCACGAAATTCCACAGATCGTACTTCTCATAGTTTCGGACGTTGTTGTCCATGAGGGAATGAAGAAGGTAGTAATCAAAGTATCCCGCCCCGGTGCGCTTGAGACTCACCTCAAATTCGTTCTTTGCGATCTTCGCACTGGGGATCATAGCTGCGTAGAGCTTGGTCGCCAGGGTGTAGCTCTCCCTGGGATACCTCTCCACCAGCGCTTTGCGGATCGTATCCTCCGATCCGGGGTACACATATGCTGTATCAAAATAGGTGAAACCCGCCTGCATAAAGAGATCCACCATCTTCTTGGTCTGCTCCACATCCGTGCGCATTCCCTTCCTCGGGAGACGCATCAGGCCGAACCCAAGCTTCCTGGTCTCCTCCATCGGTATACTCATTTCCGTTCTTTCCTTCCGTTATATCTTTCAATATCTCTCAGCACTCTCATCACCCCGTCCTCGTCATTGGACGCTGTGTGGAATCTTGCTATCTTTCTGATGCCTTCGCAGGCATTCTCCATAGCGAAACTGTATCGGCAGTTCTTGAGCATTTCATAGTCGTTCATGAGATCTCCAAATCCCATGCATTCTTCCGCTGAAATGCCAAAACGTTTTTGAATCAGTTTGAGCGCATTTCCCTTGTTCACCGACCGGTTCATGATGTCGATCCATTCCGGACCGGTGACTACGGCGTAAACATCATCCGGCAAGTCGGTGAAATGCGAAAGGACCTCGTCTGCGTTCCTGCCCGGGACAAACATGGCGATCTTGATGATGGTGTCCTGTACAATATAATCTTCCAGTTCGGTTACCGGCTTTCTGCTGTGGAAGAACACCAGACCCGGCTGCATGATTCCTTCCAGGTCCGCCGGATAATACACCGACTTTGTTCCGCACAGGATCGGGTATACCTCATCTACGGAATACGCCTTTTTAAGGCACCTGACGACTGTATCATCCGCCATCTCATCTACATGGATCTGTTCATCCCTGTATACGATAAACGCCCCGTTCTCCGCCATGAAAACGCAGTGATCCTTGATCTCCAGAAAATCATCCAGGAGGGTATAGTACTGTCTTCCACTGGCAAGAACCGTGAGGATCTCAGGGTGATCCCCCACCCAGGGAATGAAATCCGCCGGCACCTCTTTCCTGCTGTTGAGGAGAGTGCCGTCCATATCTGTTGTGATGAGGCGTATCAATTCTTTTGCTCCGTTCTATATGCGACTTTGTCGTTTCTATTTTAACATACAAGCCTTTGGTCACATAGTATGAGGACCAGACCTTCACGGTCTGGTCCTCTTGTTTTGATCTACCTGTCCAGGGATGAATCGCTTATGCGTTCTCTTCTTCGTCCTCTTCCTCTTCTTCGTTCTTCTTGTTCCTTGTCACGAATGCAAGAGCACCGTTGACAACGAGCATGACGACCATGAGGAGGGTCCATTTGTCTGTGAGAACCATCTTCGCGCTCATGTCCTCTGTAAGGATGAATGTGATCACCGATGCGACTGCGGGAATCGTTCCGAAGAATTTACTCTTCTTCCTCTTCTCTTCGTCCTCTTCCTCGTCCTCGTCCTCATCCTCGAGGGATCTGGAGGTTTCGCCCTCTTCGTCCTCTTCCTCGTCCTCATCCTTCTTCTTGAAGTATGTGACGATCATTCCTCCGCCGACAAGGACAGTTCCGATGGAGCTGAGCAGGTTAATAAGTGCCCAGGTATTATCGGGTCTTGCGATAGGCGGATCCGGTTCTGGAATTGGTTCCGGTTCCGGTTCCGGAGTCGGCTCGGGATCCGGTGTTGGGTCAGGATCCGGTGTCGGATCGGGATCAGGATCCGGATCTGGTGTCGGATCAGGATCCGGCGTGGGAGGTGTAGGAGGTGTATAGGGCTGTGTCACGGTCAGTGTTCCGAGGTTCTCGGTGATCGTGTAGTTGCTCTCAAGTGCCTTACCCCATTCGATGGAGTATGTGTTCTTGCTGGATCCGACCGCAGTCTGAGAACCTGTTGCCGTGACTTTGATCTGATCCTTGTCTTTCTCCACAGCACCTTCTACTGTCGCTGTGCTGTTTGTAAGGGCTGCTCCATTGTAGTCTCTGGATGCGCTGCCTGTGGTCACAATAAGCTCTGCTTTCTTGATCTCATAGGTCTTATCTACGCTTCCGGTGTAGTTGCCCTTACCTGTCACAGTCACGGTTACCGTTCCGGCGTTGGTGACATCTTCACTGTAGGTCAGTTCATAGTCTGTGCCTTCGACCAGTGTCTTGCCTGTCTTGGTATCCGTTACGGTGACTTTCTGCTTCTGCTCTTCGCCGTTGTAAGTCGTATCATCCGGATCCGTGATCTCGAATCTGGCTTTGCCTTCATCGTCTTTCTCTTCCAGATCCGCAGCTTTGATCGTCAGGGTTCCTGTCACATATTCCACTGTGTAGTTGCCCTGGTTCTTCTCTCCGCTCGGTGTGATTGTGTAGTCTCCGACTTCCTCTCCGGCCTCACGGCTGGTATTGACTGTCAGAACGCTCTCATCGTCACTGCCCTGGAATGTTGCTGCTTTCCATGTCAGCTCAGGATCCGGATCTCCGGATACCGAGGCGGTGTAGATCAACTGACTCTCGGAGCGCTGTACCAGTTCCGCTCCTTCCGCCTGCAGAAGAAGGTCGAATGCTTCATCCCGGTCCTCCGCTGCCATTGAGATCTCTGCTGCCCGCTGGGCGAGGATCACCGCTTCCGTTTTGTGTTTTGCGTAGAGGCTCTGGGATCTGGACGACACGAAAGCGCCGGTGAGAACAACAGTCACCAGCAGCATCAGCGCGAACAGCAGAAACAGTTCCACGATAAATGCGATGTTCTTTCTCTTGCCCATAATCCCTCTTCAGTGGATATGTACATAGGAACTTCCCAGATCGGTATCGATCCGGACCAGATCCTCTTTTACCAAAGTAATGTCAAAACGTTCCGCCTTCCCGATCTCCGAGGAACCTTTCCGGTCGATCCCGGAGCCTGTCAGTCCGTAATCCTCCCGGACAGATCCGTCATCAAAGAAGATGCGCTGCTCCGTACCTGCGGCTTCGTCCCGGATCACCAGGACGCGCAACCCGTCCCGCTCCTCCACCGAGACACGGGACGCCCGGTCCGCATTCACGGCCGTCACAACATAGGACAGGACCGCTCTCATTTCGTCGTTCCTTTCCTGCACATCCACCGCGTACTGATACGCCCTGGCGGAGAAGACGACGAGAAGGAGGATGACCAGGAACAGGACAGCCACTGTCAGACTGCGGAGAACTCCGCCTGCGCCGCTACGCTCCATTGCTTCCTCCTTTGTATTTCACACGGATCTCGGGAGGAAGGTTCTCCGCGAAGGCGTTGTACACAATGAGGTATTCCTCATGATTCACCGCAAGTCCGTAATTCTCTTCCAGATAACGAAGATCCTGAGGGTATGCCCCCTCGATGACATAACACTGCCGTGCCCTGCGCATGACCGTGTCGGTGATGGAGGCGATGCTCTCACGGATCTCCTCTTCCGAAGCACGGGAAGTACTCTGCTGCACGAACAATACCAGTGCAACAGCTGCCAGAAGACATATGGCGATCCACTTCCTGCGCTTCACGATCATCACCTCAACCGATGGAATTCATGATCCCGATGAGCGGCACCATGAGACTGATGAGCATCAGCCCGATGGAGATCATCAGGAGTCCGGTAAGCATTGGCTCGATGGAATTCGCGATCCCGCTGATGGTCGCCTCGTTGTTCTCCTTGAGGCTCCTCTGGATCTTCTGCATCACCGAGTCCAGCATGCCGCTGCGCTCCGCAGGGATCAGCATGCGTCCGTTCACCGAGTCAAACAGTTTTTCTTCATACGCGGCCTGGGAGAAAGTGCTGCCAGCTGCCATACGCTCAAGAGCGCTCTGCAGTTTGCCCTTTAGTGCCTCCGATTCCACTACCGGCATGCTTATTTTTCAGTGCTTCATCCTGCATCTCCCCGCTGGAGAGGAACATATCGAAACAGGATGTGAACCGGTACAGGTCCATCCCGCGGAACAGGTCTCCGAACACCTTGAATCTGGACAGGAACTTCCTCACCTGTTCCTTCTTTCCGGATCTCCACATCCACACTCCGCACAGAAGTCCTGCCACCAGCAGCGCCATGACCACCAGCAGCACCCGGCAGAGCAGGAAAGATCCGTTGATGTAGTTGAAAGAAGAAGTGCTGAGGCTGCCGGTCAGATTGTTGTACACCCCATAGAACGCAGGGAACACCAGGACCAGCATGACGATCAGTACGGCGATGACCATGAAAAGCAGGATCACCGGATACCGTACCGCTGACACGATGGTCTTCTTCATGGATTCCTCGGTCCGATAGTACTCGGAGAGGTGGAACATGGTGTCCACCATCTTTCCGGTATATTCCGCCACACGGATCATGTCCGTCGCGTACTCCGGGAAGACCGCGGCCTGTTTCATAGCTTCCTCAAAGGTGTTTCCCTCCCGAAGGACACCGGACATCCTGTCCAGGGCGTCGTGAAGTTTCCCGTTCTCCTGGCCGGATGTCTCTTCCGCCAGGAGATAGACCGCTTCCTCAGAGAGGATGCCCGCATTGAGCATCATAGCCATGTTCTCAAAGAACGAACTGAGCTCCGCATAGCTGAGTTCCGCCTTCTTTCTGTTCTTTTCCGTACTCATACTTTGTATCCTCGCAGTTGTCAGAACTGATACACATCCAGATAATTGCTGCCGTCTCCAATGAATTTGCTGCTCGCACCGTTGGCGGAGAAGGTGAGGTCGATCCGGGACCAGTCATTCCCCGGCGCGCTGAACTTTACCGTGACCCATCCGCCCTCTTCGGTTTAGAACATGTTCCACGCGTGGTACAGGTCATCCGGCGCCACATAACCGAAGATGATCTTGGTGGGGATCCCCTGGCTCCTCAGCATGGATGCAGTCAGGCAGGCGTAATCGAAACAGATCCCCTTTTTCTCCTCAAGCGTCCGGTCCGGATCCGGAACGTATCCCTTCAGTTTTCCGTCCACCGCAAGCTGTGCCTTGTCGTCGTCATAGGTGATGGATTTCACTACATAGTCATAGACCTTCCCTATAAAATCCACGTCCGAATGGGACTGCTCTGCCAGGGACCTGGCCAGGGCAACACATTCTCTTCCGTCATGGAAAGAGGCGTACTGATTCGGCCTAAGGAACGGATCAAACTCATCCTCCAGTGAGACCGTCACTTCCGCGTGATAGATCTCATAGTACTTGTTGTCCTCGATATTCTTCATCACCCGGAAGATATAATCGCCGTTCCCGCACTGCAGTGGAAAGATCTCCTCCTCCCCGTTCCTCACCTCATAAGTATAGGTCTCTTCGTCCTTGAGCACCTGAAGCTTCACCCGTGCGTCGGTCTCCACCTTTAGCGCCATATAGCCTTCGTTCACACAGGAGAGATCCATAAGGACTTCCCCGTTGCCCTCGGCCGCATCTGCATGAAAGGAAGCCATCCGCATCTCCGGGATCTCATAGAACGTCTCCGGATCCGTCTGCGGCCTTGAAGCGCCGGAAGCATTTCCGCCGCAGCTAACGCCGGACAGAGCGATACAGAGAACCAAAAGGAACGATATCCACTTTTTTCCGCTTTTTCGTTGCATCCGGATGGACAGACCGCCTATGACCTTAATTATTTACATTATATATTTAACAAAAACATGGAGCAACGAAAAAAGAGAGCCGCATGGCTCTCTTTATCCGTATGATTTTATGCCTCTTTTACGAACTGGGACTGATAGAGCGCGGCATAAAGCCCGTTCTTTTTCAGAAGTTCCTGATGCGTTCCCTGTTCCATGACTCCCTCATCGGTGAGGAACACGATCTCGTTGGCGTCCCGGACGGTGGACAGCCTGTGAGCGACCACGATGGTCGTTCTGCCGTGGCTGAGCTCATCCAGGGACTGCTGAAGTTCTGCCTCGGTGACATTGTCGAGAGCAGAGGTAGCCTCGTCCAGGATGAGGATCTCAGGATCTTTGAGGAAGATGCGCGCGATGGCGATGCGCTGCTTCTGTCCTCCGGACAGCATCACACCCCGTTCGCCGACGAATGTATCATACTGGTTCGGCAGCCCCTCGATGAAGGTGTCGATCTTCGCCTTTCTTGCCGCTTCACGGATCTCATCCAGCGTGGCGTCCGGAGCAGAGTAACCGATATTCTCAGCGATGGTACCGGTAAAGAGGAAGACATCCTGCTGCACGATGCCGATGTGCTCCCTCAGGCTGTTGCGGGTGACGGTAGTGATGTCACGTCCGCCGATGGAGATCGTTCCGGCGTCAATGTCATAGAAGCGCGGGATGAGGTGACAAAGGGTGGTCTTTCCGCCGCCGGATGGCCCGACCAGCGCGATCTTCTTCCCGTTGGGAACGGTGAGGTTAAGATCCTGCAGCACTTTACGTCCGTCGCTTCCCTCATAGTGGAACGAAACATGGTCAAAGACGATGTCGCCCTCCAGATGGTCTACCGGAGCAGCACCCTCTTTCTCCTTCTCGGACGGGGTGTCCATGATCTCGCAGAAGCGCTCGAAACCGGTCTTCCCGTCCTCATACATCTCAACGAATCCCATCAGTTTCCGAATCGGAGAAAGGAAATTGGAGATAAAGAGGAAGTAGGCGGTAAAATCCCCTATGGTGATCCACCCGTTGAAGTAGAAGATCCCTCCTGCGCACAGAACGGTGAGGTAAAGGATGTCCAGCATCATCTCCATGCCGGCGTTGAATCTCGCCATGGTGGAAAACGCCAGTTCCCTCGCATTCCAGAAATCCTTCGCCCGCTTCGACAGCTTCTTCATTTCGCCGTCGATGTTGTTGAAGGCCTTGGTGACACGGATACCTCCCAGGGAGTTCTGCAGTTCACCGTTGATCTCGGAGATCGCGGCGCGGCTTCTCCGGTATCCCTCGTTCATGTCCGCGCGAAGATGCATCACGAAGAAGATCATGAAGGGGAAGAAGGCGAAGACGATGAGACCCAGCTTCCAGTTGATGGTAAGCAGGATGATGAAGGAACCGATCAGGGCTCCGGTGGTCTGGATCACGTGCTCCGGACCGTGATGAGCGAGCTCGGTGATGTTGAACAGGTCGTTCACGACCCGGGAAGTAAGCACGCCGCTCTTGTTCTTGTCAAAGAAGGAATAAGGCAAAGTGAGCATGTGCTCAAAGATATCCCGCTGCATATCGTTCTGAATATCCACGCCCATCATGTGGCCGTAGTAGGTGACCCAGTAGTTCGCGCCTTCCTTCATCAGATAGACAAAGAACACGACAGCCACCGAGATGAGCATCTCACGGAACATTCCCTGAGGGACGTAGGTGTTGATGATCCTCCTGGTGATAAGGGGATAAATGAGCCCGCATACCGTGATGACCGTGGACATGAAGATATCCATGGCGAACATGCGCCTGTAAGGCTTATAGTATGCGACGAAACGGGACAATAGACTTTTCTTCTGCATAAGATACATTCACTCCTGATTTAAAACTTCCCCTATTCTACTTGCTTTTGTGCACATTGGCAATTATTTTAAACAGAAACTGTAACATCATACAAATCTCCTTTTCCCCAGTCTTTCCGGGCGGTCATTTTTTCCTATTCCTGGCCCAATTTCTAGGCCATTTATGCCATAATGGAGAGCGACGAGGTAAATCGCGATGAAAACACTTACACAAAAATACAAGGCGGCGGAGAAACTGCTCCCCTGGAACGCCTCCGGCTCCGTCCTGAACGCGGAACCGGTCCCGCAGAAGCTGGATGACACCCTTTTTTTCTATCCTCTGGAGAGACGTTCAAAAGACGGATCCGTGTGCACGCAGTGGAAAGCGGTGTCCACCGAAGACGGCACAGAAGCACCGCTATTCGATCACCGCAAACTCTGCTCCCTCATGGAGAAGGATGAGATCCCCTTCACCTTCTGCAAGGTGACAGACGGTGTCCTCACCTTCAGCGCGGACGGATACGACTGTTCCTATGATCTGAATTCTGAGACACTCCACAAGGAGAAAGCAGAGAAGAAGACCGGAACAGTATCTCCGGACAAGAAGAAGGAAATCTTTTTCCGCGGCCATGACCTCTGGCTTCGTAGCCTGCAAAGCGGAAAGGAACTTCGCCTCACCGATGACGGAAAAAAGGACTTCGCCTACGGCACCCCCGCCCAGTTCAGCGGCTACATCACTGACCGTGTAAAAGGAGATCCTCTCCTCCCAGACGTGCTCTGGTCCCCCGACTCCCGGTATTTTCTCTCTTACAAACTGGATCAGAGAAAGGTGAAGGACCTCTACCTGATCCGCTCCTACGACAAGGAGGGATCCGATAGCATCCGTCCGGAATTGTTTACCTACAAATGCTCCTTCCCGGAAGACGAACATATCCCTCTCGCCTATCTCTGCCTTTTTGATACCGATGCAGGTACAATGACCATGCTGGATCTCGATCCTCAGCCCATAGGTGGCGGCATGTTCGGGGATCACTATTCCTTCGCGAAATGGATGGAGGATAGCAGCGCGGTCTATATGACACTAGTGAGCCGCGGAAACAAATCCGCCTCTTTCGCTGTCGTTCAGACAGACGGAACTGCCGGAAAGATCCTCACCGAAACGACTGACACCTTCCTCAACATCTGCACCTACGGGCAGCTGGACGGGTTCGGTGATTACAGCGCCAGCAACTACCTGGCGAAGGATCGGAAGACAGTGATTTGGCAGAGCGAGCGGGATGATCTGGCAAGGCTTTTCCGCTATGACGCGCAGAGTGGCGCCTGCCTTGGTCCCATCACCCCGGCGGACTGCAAAGTCGGAGAACTCATCTGCGCGGACGATGAAGGACAGTGGATCTATTTCTATGCCAGCAACCTTTCCTGCGCCTCCGATCCCTACTACCAGCTGGCCTGCCGCGTCCATTACGACGGCACGGATTTCACGATATTGACTCCGGAAGACGGAATGCACCGCTGCCGCTATATCAACGGGATGCTCATCGACACCTGGAGCCGGGTCGACAAACCTCCGGTCACCAACCTCCGAAGAGCAGAAGGATCTTTTATCCGTGAGCTTGTCGCCGCTGACCCCTCGGATCTCATGAAGCGAGGATATATCATACCGGAGCGCTTCACGGTCACCGCGAGCGACGGGAAGACGACGCTCTACGGCATCCTCGTCCGCCCTGCGGATTTCGATCCGGGAAGAAAGTATCCCTTCATCGATTACATCTACGGCGGGATGCAGTGCTACAACGTTCCCAAAACATTCTCCTGGAAAGGAGCGATAGAAGGAAGAGAAATGCTTGGCGGCCTGGAGGCGATGGCTCAGCTCGGATTTGCCGGCATCATTCTCGACGGTCTGGGCACACCGGGCCGTGGAAAGACTCTCCATAACATCAGTTATGAGAACATTCACGGATGTGCCGGGCTGAAGGATCATGTCTACTGTCTGGATGAGCTGTGTGCATAATATACCTTTCTGGACCGTGAGCGGATCGGCATCTGGGGCAACTCCGGAGGAGGATGCGGCTCAACAAGAGGGATCCTGGAGTATCCCGACGTCTACAAAGTGGCGGTATCCTCTGCAGGTAACCATGACCAGCGGATGTACAACACCTCGTGGACCGAGAACTACTACGGTCTTTACGACAAGGACATCTATGCCCCCGGTGACAACACAGCCCTGGCGAAGAATCTGAAGGGGAAACTTCTCATCGTCCACGGAGCCATGGACGACAATGTCGCTCCTTCCCAGTCATTGCGCCTGGTGGATGCTCTCATCCGAAGCGATAAGGATTTTGACTTTCTGACTCTTCCGCGCTGCAATCACAATGTCCCCGCTGACCCCTACTTCGTCCAGCGGCGCACCGACTACTTCGTGGAACATCTCCTGGGAAAAAAGCCCGTTTACCGGTTCAGGAAACCCTGAATACAATTATTGCTTCCATGATCAACGGGAGGAGACCTCATCGGTCTCCTCCCGTCGCTGTTTATAGAACAAAAAAGCCAATCATTTTGTGATGTCAGACACAGGTCTCCTCGAGTCCATCCGCATTTATTATGGTCTCACCAATAGCACATCCCCGAACAACCCATTTGATCTGACCACGATGTTGCCAATCACGTACTCTTTTCCCTCATAGGAATAATACGGCCCGAGCCCGATGCTGATCTCCCCTCCCATAAGATCGATATATTCATCGTCCCAGGTGCCTGAGAAAACGGGATACCCGACCTCATCCTCATCTTCCGGACTCACAAAGGTTCCATAGCGGATCATCTGCGGGTGGAGTATCAGGGAAGCGGAATCCGATGTGAATGAAACTTCTGCGATCCCGATCTCATCGATCCGCTCTTCCAGTTCCGAGTTCCTGTTAAAGGTGAGGCAGTATTTCCATTCCCCGCTGATACTTCCTGCAGAAAGAAGGACCGCACCGTCAGGAATTCCGTTGGCATAAACATCGTTTTCGTAGAAGAGAAAATCGTCGAAGGTCGGATCACCTGCAAGCGAGAGCATCCCCTGGGAGATCTGCGGATCCTCTTCCGGTCCTGTCTCCTGTTCGGGATCGTCTGGAGTATTTCCTGACTCACTGCCGGGAAACAGCGACGGTATGCTCACAGGCAGATCCGTTGTGTTCTGCATATACCTGTAAACACCGAAGCCTGCAGCGCCGATCAGAAGAAGCAGTACCAGCAGACCGATCCCCTTTCCGCCGGATCTTTTCTTCGTCGAAGACGGAGCCACGTTGTAATTTCCCTGAATGTTCTGCTGAACGGGAACACCTGCATTTACCTGCACCGAACCGACCCCCGTTCCGCAGTTGTCGCAGAATACTGCGTCATCCGGCAGCCGGTTCCCGCAATTCGGACAGTATTTCGCCATGGTATAGTTCACCTCCGTTTCCGGTCATCATTTTTGTTTGTTGAATACTATGTCAAAAGATTCTCCGTCGTGAAACAGCATCGGTATGCGCTCCGGAGTGACTGCGCCTACACCGACCTGCGACGATGATCCGTCCGCCGCAGCAATTCCCATATCGACTGTGACGCTCTGATCCCCGATCGTCAGGCGCAATTCATGAGCGACATCGTACCGCACAGGGATGCTGCCCTGCGGAGGAAGTTCTCCGCTCAGGAATACATACTTCCCGCTCTGCTCACCGGAAGGCAGCCCCAGAAGTCCGGCAAGTTCTTCATCGAAGTTGATGGTCACGCTCTCGCCATCCCCGTTGAAAGCCATGCTGCCATGTGCAGAAACGAACATCCCATCGTGCGGATCCGGGGCAGGAGTGTCCGGCTCGTAGGGGTAATTATCCGGTGCACTGTTCCGGTATACAAGATACCCGGCTCCGCTCAAAACAAGGATGATAGCCAGCAGAACCAGAATGATCCGCTGCTTATTATGCATGATATCGTCTCCTTTCTTATCGGACTTTGGCGTTCGGACAGTGGTCCCGGATATAACCATAGACCGCGTCAAAATACCGTTCTTCCGCATAGATCTGATTCCTCACAAATCCTCCGCCAAGCAATATGAGATCCTTTTCCGGAATTGCCCTGATGTTCTTCACTTTGTCAAAGCGGGAATACAGCGATGTTCCCCCTGCCGAGAGGAGTGCTGCAGCTGACGTAGTTTTGCTCCCCGCGATCCCGCCGACAAACGCCGTAAGCAGTTCGAGCGCCTTCGCCTTGTCGGTCTTGATCTGCGTATGATCGATCCCCGTTTCGTCCATCTCGAAAAGGACCGTATATTTCCCGTTGTTTGCCCTGGTGACGATATAGTACGCAGGAAAGGACAGAACAAGGAGTATTCCAAAGACCATCAGACAGATCCCCGCCGAACTTATTATCCCTGTGAGTCCGCTTCCGGTGACCAAGCCGATGACGCTTATGATCCCGAACAGTATAAAAGCGCTGATACCAAGAGCTTTCCAGACTTCCAGCAGAAGGAAGAAACTCTTGAGCATCGGCGCTTCGTACACCCATCTGTACTTTCCGCTCTGATCCCGCAGGGAACCAAGGAGGTCATCCGCTCCGCAATTATCATCGGCCACCGGAGAAAACCCTGACGGTCTCGGATCCCCGACGACGGTTTGATTCACAAGCTTATCCCGTTCCATGACACTCCTCCGTAAAAGAAACAGGTAAATGATTCCTTACAACTGGATAGTATCATACAATTCCTCATTCGTAAACTTTTAAACCAATTGTGAAAAGGGCTTTTGAGAAGGATAGGAAGAGCGCCGGGCATCTTAGCCCGGCGCTCTTCCAACTTGGAGTATATTGCACATTACAAGACGACTGATGCTGACGCTGTGCCGGCCTTCTCCTGGCATGCACAGACTTTTACGGAAGTCCCTTCTTTTGCTCTGACGAGCCAGGTGACTTTCTTTCTGGCGGGAGCGTTCTGCTCGGTACTGAGATTGCCGTAGAAGAACGCGCCGGTCACTGTGCGGCTGTAGCCGGACAGGTTGCCGATCTCCTGCTCCGCTTTGCCGGAGAGGATCTCCGCCCCCTCAAAGGCGACTTTCACCGGTTTGCTGACATTCAGTGAAATCGCCTCATCTGTGAGGTTCGTGGGGAGATATCCCAGATTTCCGATGACTGCGGTGACCCGGTACAGATCCTCCCCGACCGTTTCCGCTTTCAGGGTGTCAACGGTGAGTTTCGGCATGGCCTTCGCAAAGCGGATGTTGAACCTGGTGTCCTTCTCACACTCCGCGCAGAGGAGATCCTCGGGAGGATTCTGATGGGTGAACTTGTAGTTGAACCCGCCGATCTCCACGGTCCCGAATGCAGGATGTTCGAAGGTCTCCCAGTCCTGATAGTACTGGGGAGCGTTCTCCTTGACCCACTTCATGCAGGCATTGAAGCGCTCCATCCTAGTCTTCGGCGTCTCCTTGGAGTGATCGAACCAGTTGTACGGAACTCCGGCCCTGGTATCCAGATCCCAGAACTCCACCGTATACGCCGGAACACCCTGAGACTGATAAAACCAGTCGTCCAGCGCCCCGCTGTCGAAATTGACCTGATCAGTCATGAAAGAATCAAAGATGTTCATGGGAAGGTATCCCAGTTCTTCCTGCCCCATGGCAGCGATCGCCTTCATGGACTTGATGTCCTCATAGGGAGCGGATTTGGAAGGCTTCGTTCCGGGCGGATATAGGAGAAGTCCGCCGCTGGTATGGCCGATCGCCGCCCCGCCGATGTTCGGGTGGGAAAGGGCGAAATCCACGATTGCCTTGGTCTCGGTATTGCTCAGGGGATATTTCCCTGCGCCGGGCTGACGGGAATCCGGGAACCAGCCGAGCGGGAAATTCCTGTTGAAATCCAGTCCCCAGGGATCCTGCTCCATCTTCAGGTTCTCATCCCCGTCAAAAGAGACAAGGACACCTTCCGGGTAAATGTCATAGAACGTACCGTCCGTATCGTCGGGTTCGCGGAACTTCATGGAGCCTTCGTTCTCCGGGTCGATCTTCCAAGCTCCGTAAGGGGTCTTGATCCGCATCATACGGACTACACCGTCCCCGTCCAGATCCTCGCTGCGGACGCCGCCTTCCTTTGGCATATATTCCCTATTGGCAGACCGCAAAGTCTTTGGTGTCGTAAGATAGGTCTCCGCTCCGTCAGGAGTCACGCGTGGGATCACATAGATCGTCTCCTCATCCAGAAGCTTGGTAGCATCGGGATCGGAACCGTAGTTGGTCACCAGATAATCCAAGGTGTGCATGGCGCACATGGAGGATGTGACCTCTCCCGCGTGGATATTCCCATCGAGATACCAGCCGGGCTTGCTCAATGCTTCACCCGTCTTTTTGTTCGTGAGGGTCACGACATACTGATTCCTTCCCTCCTCCGTGACACAGTTCACTTCCAGTGTCACCAGGTCAGGGTATCGCTTCGCGAAGAACTCAAGATTGGATTTGATCTCCTCGTACTTGTAGTAATGATCGTATGAAAATGTTGTTTTCATCTCTTTTTCCTCAATAGAGAACCTGAGACAGGAACTCCTGTGTCCTCTCATTCTTCGGATGATCGAAGATCTCTTCCGGTGTTCCGGATTCCACGATGATCCCGTCATCGATGAAGAGGACGCGATCACTGATATTCCTGGCAAATCCCATCTCATGGGTAACGATGACGCAGGTCATTCCGCTCTCCACCAGCTTCTGGATCACTTCAAGGACTCCCTTGACCATCTCGGGGTCAAGCGCGGATGTGGGCTCGTCGAAAAGCATCACATCGGGATCCATAGCCATTGCTCTTACGATGGCCAGCCTCTGCTTCTGTCCGCCGGAAAGCTTTCTGGGATACTCATCTGCCTTATCCTCAAGGCCGACCGTTTTGAGAAGTTCCATCGCCCTCTTTTCCGCGTCTTCCTTGGATATGCCTTTTTCCAGGATAGGAGCGACCGTGACGTTGTCGAGCACGGTCATATGGGGGAACACGTTGAACTGCTGGAACACCATTCCGATCTTCTGGCGGTGCAGATCCAGGTTCGTGCTCTTGGGGTCCAGTTCCTCCCCTTCGAAGAATACTTTTCCGTCTGTAGGTTCTTCCAGAAGGTTCAGGCAGCGGAGGAACGTGGACTTTCCGCCTCCGGACGGTCCGATGATGGAGACGACTTCTCCTTTATAGATGACTTCGCTGATCCCCTTCAGGACCTTGAGGTCGCCGAAATTCTTTTTGAGATTCACGGTCTCGATCATGATCTCTCTGTTCTCAGTCACTTACGCTCAACCTCCTTTCCATCCACCTTACCGCCCAGGAAAGCACCATCGTAAGGACAAGATAGATGCCTGCGATGATAAACAGCGGCTGCCATACCAGGAACTTGTTGGCCAGGATCGTTCTTGTGTACATCAGCTCATAGAGCATGAAGGAACCGGCCATGGATGTCTCCTTGATCATGGCGATATACTCGTTCGCCAGGGAAGGAAGGATGTTCTTGATCGCCTGAGGAAGAACGATCTTGGTCATGGTATGCCTGGCGGTCATTCCCAGGCTCCTTGCCGCCTCCGTCTGACCGGAATCCACCGAGTTGATGCCTCCGCGGATGATCTCGGCCACATAGGCGCTGGAGTTCAGGATCAGGGACATCAGTACGGTGTAGACCTTGTCGACCCTGTTGAGGATGGGGAACACCATGGGGATGAAAAAATAGAAGATATACATCTGAACCAGAAGCGGCGTGCCGCGGATCACCGTGACAAAGACGCCGGACACATTGGTCAGGATCTTATTCTTGCTGAGCCTTGCGATTGCGATAAATGTTCCCAGCACCGTTCCGAAGAACACAGCGATAAACGCATATTTCAGGGTGCCGATCGTACCTTTCAGGAATATCGGCCAGTACTCGAACAGGACATCGGTAATACTTGGCATTAACTTCTCCTTAATCTTCGATTCCGGCCTGCTCTTTGGCGGTCTCGTACATATCGAAGTAGTAGTTCTTCTCGTTTACGAACTCGATGATCTGATTGATCACTTCGATGAGGCTGGTCTCACCCTTCTTGGCGAGGGCCACGTTTCCTTCATATTCCTCGTAGAGGCTCATGTCGAAGAGAACATTGGTCAGAACGAACTGTCCGTTGGACTGTGCCACATACTGCTTGGCGGTGTCCTCATCGAGGGCGACTACGTCGCATTTGCCGGCCTGCAGACCCAGGATTGCCTGGTCCAGCGTGGAGACAAGCTCCAGATTGGTGGTTCCTTCGGTGTCGAGGGAAAGGATCTGATCCTCTACGTACATCTCCTGAAGAGAAGCTGCCTGAGCGTAGATGTGCGCTCCGACGAAGTCTGCGAGGGTGTTGTATTTGCCGTCGTTCTCGGCAGTGGTGATCAGTGTGTGGTTGGAGGTGCTGTCTTCGTCGTCCTCACCCACATAACCGATAGTGAGTTCATAGACCTCAGCGCGGTCCGCTTTCCATCCGTATCCGGAGAAAGCCATATCCACCTTGCCGGTGTCGACCGCCGCGAAGGTGCCGCTGAATTCCATGGTCTCGATGGCGAGGTCAACGCCTAGGCAGTCCGCGATGTATTTTGCGAGCATCATCTCGGAGCCGAGAACGGTGCCGTCTTCGGTGACGAACTCCGCTGCCGGGTAGTCCGGGGATGTGCCGATGGTGAAGACACCGCTGTCCAGGATCTTCTTGAGAACGCCGGTGGCGCCGCTGAGATCCAGTTCAGGTTTTTCCATATTGGTGGTGTCCAGCAGATAAGCATAAGTGGAATTTGTTCCGGTCTTGGGGCCGGTGGATTCCTCCTGGGAGGAGCCGCAGGATACGAGGCAGAATGCCAGGACGAGCATCAAAACAGATGCGATCATTTTCTTGAATGTGTTTTTCATGTTTGTCTCTCTTTCATTATGTTCAAAATATGTGTTGAAATCTCTGTGATCTGCCGGCTGTCTTCGTCGGCCATCTTCGTCTGTGCGTCTTCGTCGCATCATCCCTGCCCCTCCTTTCCGGATCATTGAAAATAAAAAAGCCGTCTCTGAAAATCCAGAGACGACTGGTAATACTAGTCGCGGTGCCACACTGGTTGCAGGAATGATCATTCCCGCCTCTCTTTTCCCTCTAACGCAGGTCTACGCGTCCCTCCATACTACAGTTTCCGGAGGACTTCTCCCGGACTCTTTTCACCGTTCACGTTGCCGCCGGACTCTCACTCTGTTCCGGCTCGCTGATGGACCTGTGCTCGATTACTTCTTCCGTTCAACGAATTTAAGGGGATTATATTTCCTCCTTCGCCACCCGTCAAGAGATTTTTTTCTCTATTATTCCTGAAAAAACGGCATGATCCGGGGTCTTTCCCACTAAAAAAGGGCTTTTTCACCAATGAAAAGCCCTTTCTTTTGTACATGTTGAACATCCCAATTTCATCACTTCAGCGCTTTTGTTGGATAAAAGAGAGAAAATCACAAATCGGAGTGATCAAAACGATTTTTCCCTTATTGCAGGGCGTTGCGGATCCTGTCTTCCCGTTCGCCGCTTCGGAGGTCCACCGTGCGCAGAAACAGGGAGACCCTGTTGTCCCTGTTGAGGGAATCCCAGATCCGGTCGATCAAAGCGTCCGGATCGGTCCCCCAGTCTGCTGTGGAACACAGTACAGGAACGCTCTGAAAGCTAGGTACCGGTGCTCCGTATCCCTCATAGGTGCGGAGAAAATGTCCTTCACCCGCTTTCGGGGACGGATATCTGTAGATCTCGTGAGCACAGTAGTCCGGATTGCCCCCTATGGTCCGTATCATGGACATGGTGTACCGCATACCCCCCTCTGCTGTCTCCAGCAGCGCGGAGATCCGCGGCGTGAAGTTCGGAGCGTCCGGTTCGAAGGTCCTCGCCGCAAGGGCGGATTCAAATGTATCTCCCCTTAGGAGGGCTTCATATACCGTATCGGTCTGGTCCCCGTTGGTCACGATGGTAGCATCTCCGAATACCCGCACAGGGGAATAGATGATGAGGGAAGGATCGGTCATTTTGGAGGGATCGAACGCCTGTGTCCTTATGCCGTCCCCATCCTCCGTGAAAACACGGTTCCTGCTGTTTTCGCTGCGCCCCGTCAGGAAGTAGAAGATCTGCGCCATCGTTGAGTCTGCAGACTTCCCGACGAAAAGTCCGCGTCCGGGATACGGAAGGCTTCTAAGCAGTTCAAAGATATCGGTCATCACAGGTTTTCCCCTCTTCTCAGCCGGTCGATGTCCTCCGGTGACGCCTGGCCGTCGATGGCGCCGAACCGGGATGCGCAGATGCCGCCCGCCGCGTTGGCAAAGGTCAGCGCCTCGATGAGGTCTTCCTCGGTAAGATCGGATAGTTTCTTCCCGCTTTGAATGTATTTCGCCAGGAACGCCCCCATGAAGTTGTCACCTGCTCCGGTGGTGTCGATCGCCTTCACCGGGAAGGACGGGACGACGCCCCGCGAGACTCCGTTGTCATAGATGGATCCGTCCTCTCCGAGGGTGATCAGGACCAACTTCGCTCCGAAAGAACAGAACACTTCCGCCGCTCCTTCGATGCTGCCCCCAAAGAGAACTGCTTCCTCATCCGATACCTTGACGATGTCTGCGAGAGGAAGAACTTTTTCCACCTCTCTTTTCGCCTTTTTCTCATCATTCCAGAGGAGAGCGCGATAGTTGATGTCAAAGGAGATGATCTTGCCCCTCTTTTTGGCCTCTTTCACCGCATAGACGGTAGCTTCCCTGGATTCCTCCGCTACCAGCGACACCGAACTGAAGTGGAACACTTTGCATGCATCGATAAGGGAAAGGTCGATATCCTGAGGGGACAACATGGCGTCCGCGCAATGCTCCCTGTAGAACACGAAATCCCGGTCCCCTTCCGCGTTCAGCGTGACGAATGCGAGTCCGGTGGGATCGCTGCTCCTCTTCACTCCCTTCATCTCCACGATTCCAAGGTCCCTCAGGTATCCGTACAGGAATTCCCCCAGGGGATCGGTGGACACCTTGGTGATCACCGCAGAGGAAACGCCGAGTTTCGCAGCTGCGCATGCCACATTCGCAGGGGCTCCGCCCGGATTCTGGGCATACATGGGAAGTCCCCTCTCGGAGAGTCCCTGTGGGGTGAAGTCGATCAGATATTCGCCAAGAACGCAGAGTTCACTCATGAAAAGCCCTCCTGAATCATACGTTGGATAAATCAACTGTATCACATTCGTCCTGACCCGACAATTCCATCCGAAGTTTCCGATGGAATATGTTTTCTCAGCATCACGATACCGTGCTAATCCGCTACAAAGATCTCCAGAGACTGCACTGTCCAGTTCGGATACTTCTTTCTGCCTTCCTCCAAGATACGTTTCTGTGCATCGGCGTCAGAGAAACAAAGCAGAGTGCTGCCCGCTCCGGAGATACACACTCCGTCCCCTCCTTCATCGGACACCAGTTCCTCCACATCCGCGTATTCCGGGATCAGGGACCTGCGGTATGGCTCATGGATCCTGTCTCTGAGCGCGTATCTCAGAAATGACCTGTCACCGGTCTCCATAGCCTTGAACAGCATCGCTGTGCACCCGATGTTCTGGACCGCGTCCGCTCTGCTGTAAACAGTGGGTAGGACGCTTCTCGCAAGGGATGTCTTCAGTTCGTAGTCAGGAATGAACGCGGTGAATCTCCATCCGGGATGCACCGGAAAGATCGAGGTGGCCGCTTTTCCTTCAACATATACGGAAGCGGTGAATCCTCCGTAGATCGCAGGAGCCACATTGTCCGGATGGCCTTCCAGTTCCGTGGCGATGTCCAGCATCTCTTCCCTGGAGAGATCCAGTCCGAAAAGTTCGTTCGCTCCGAAGATGCCCCCTACCCGCAGTGCCGCGGACGACCCCAGTCCCCTGGCAATAGGAATATCGCTCTTCACAAATTCGATCCGGACCGGAACCGCTTCTTTTCCCCGGTATTGCATGGCAGCGGCGTAACCCTTGTAAGCCAGGTTCTCTTCATTGCAGTACTCGATAGGGCATCCGGTGATCTCGACATGATCGGACACACTGAAATCAAACTCGTCAAAACACTTCCAGGCGATACCGACACAGTCGAAGCCCGGTCCCAGATTGGCCGATGTGGCCGGTACGTATACTCTCATTTTCCGCTCCTTTGCCCGATATACCGACGTACATAACCGGTGATCTCGTCCTTATCGATGACATCAGAGAAACGCTCCGTTGCCGTTTCCAGATCCAGAAGGTTCTTCGGGATCTCCGCTCCGGTCACCTGTTTCAGTTTTCTCATGTCCGCAAAAGGATCTCCGGAAGGAGCGATACCCAGTGCCCGCATCTCAGCAGGGATGAACTTGTAGGGAGACGCTGTGGAGAGCACGACAACAGGGTTTCTCCCCTCTCTCCCTTTCTCATACTTCTGCGCGGCAGACCAGCCCACAGCTGTATGAGGATCCATCAGATATCCGTGATCCCTGTATACAAGACGGATCATCTCCTCGGTCTCCGCCTCATCAGCGCTGTACGCCCCGAAGTCCTCACGGATCCGCTTCATCATTTCCCCTGAAATCCGATACTCCTTTTTCTCCGACAGTTCCTTCATGGCCTGTGATACCATATCGTGATCGTTTCCGGAAACGTGGTACAGCAGTCTCTCCAGATTGGAGGAGATGAGGATATCCATGGAGGGTGAAGATGTCAGATAGAATGGCCGGTGCAGGTCGTAGACCGCACTGCTGAAGAAATCGGTGAGGATCCTGTTGGCGTTGGATGCGCAGATCAGTTTCCCCACTGGGAGTCCGATCTTTTTCGCGTAATACCCCGCAAGGATATCCCCGAAATTTCCGGTTGGGACCACAAAGTCCACTCTGTCGCCAATGCGGATCCTTCCCATTTCCAGAAGCTGCGCGTAGGCGGAATAGTAATAGAAGATCTGCGGGACAAGACGTCCGATATTGATGGAATTTGCAGAGGACAGGATCACATTTTCCGAAAGCGCCGGTTCCCGCAGTTCCCCGAAAGCCTTCTTCACCGCGGACTGGCAGTCGTCGAAGTTGCCCCTCACCGCGCACACCCGGACGTTGCCGCCCTGCTGGGAGACCATCTGTTTCCTCTGAACTTCGGACACTCCTTCCGCAGGGTAGAACACCATGATCCGTATCCCGGGAACATCCCGGAATCCCTCAAGCGCCGCCTTTCCGGTGTCACCGGAGGTCGCTGTCAGAATGACGATCTCCTTTTCCTGTTCTTTCTTCTGTCTTGCCTGTGCCATCAGGTGCGGCAGAAGGGACAGCGCAACATCCTTGAACGCGGATGTTGGCCCGTGGAAAAGCTCCAGAATATAAAGGTCTTCTCTGATCTGTTTGAGCGGAGTGATCACTTCGCCGCAGGAGAACTTTCCGTCATAGGCGTCCCGCACCAGTTTCTCAGGATCATCAAAACCGGGCAGCATCTCCCGAAGGATCCGCGCCGCTGTCTCATAACTGTCTTTTCCGGCAGCCTCGTTAACCGGTACCGATCTCTTTTCCAGTTCCGGATCCGCAAAAAGCCCGCCGTCCGGAGCGATCCCTGTCAGGACAGCCCCCACGTCGTCGATCCTGTAGTCCGACCTTGTACTCTCCAGTATCCTCATGAAGCTGCCACCACCTTTACCTGCTCTGTTCCTTTGCTGTCGGAGATCACCTTCTCCAAAGTCTTCAGATCTCCCTCCATACCGCTGAGGTCCAGAGACAGCATGACTGCTGCCTTGCCCCGGATCGGAAGGCTCTGATCAATGGAAAGAACACTGACCCCAGCTTCCGAGAGTCGGGTCAGCATACCCCCAAGGATACCGGACTCGTGAAGGAGGACCACCGATACGACCGCGGTTCTTTCATGCGAATCGGAAGCAGGCTCAAAAACATAATCCTTGTATTTGTAAAACGTGCTGCGTGAGATCCCTGCCATGCGGACGGCCTCTGTCACATCCGTAACCTCTCCCCTGCGAAGGATCTCCTTTGCCTGCAGGACCTTAAAAAAACTGTCCGGAAGCACGCTTCGATGTACGAGAAGATATTCCTGATTCAATCCCGTTTCCTCCTTGTTTTTCCTAATTGATTATGATACACTGTCCGTTAGTAAAAGACAAGTGTCCTTTTAGCGCGGACACTTATAATAAAATGTTCAGGAGAAACCGATGAAAGTTGCTGTACTGGGATATGGAACGGTAGGAAAAGGTGTGCACGATCTGCTTCAGGACGCGCCGGGATTTGAAGCGGGTCCCGTGCTGGAAAAAGATGAGCGTCCGGATCTGCCCTTTGCCGTAACCGATCTGGAAGCGATCCTTTCGGATCCTACGGTGGATGCCGTGGTGGAGGCCATCGGAGGGATAGAACCCGCATATTCCTTCGCCAAGAAGGTTCTCTCCTGCGGAAAACATTTCGTCACCTCCAACAAGATGCTGGTCGCAGCCAAAGGTCCGGAACTTGCATCCCTGGCGGAACAGAACAGCGCCGCCTTTTTGTTCAGCGCGGCGTGCGGCGGGGCGATACCCTACCTCTCCAACCTTCAGACCGCTGTAAGCAGCGGAGAGGATATCACCAGACTGCAGGGCATCCTCAACGGTACGACCAACTACATCCTGGACAGAATGCAAAGAGAAGATATGGATTTTGATGAGGCACTGGCAGCGGCGAAGGAACTGGGATACGCAGAGGCGGATCCGTCCGCTGATCTTTCCGGTGCTGACTCGCTCCGAAAGATCATGCTCGCCTGCGCGGTAACCTACAACCAGCTGCCGGTTGACGGGATGGATATGGAAGGTATCACCTCCTTCCGGAAGAGCGACGCCAGGAAAGTCGCCGAACTCGGATATGTCTGCCGCCTGAAGGCAAAGGCAAAACTCGTAGGGGATACTCTGAGAGCCTACGTGGAACCCACCCTTTGCCCCGCAGGATCCCTGGAATCCGCGATCAACCTGAACGGAAATATGGCCTCCTACACCGGTGCCTCATGCGGAATGATCTCCCTCGTGGGTCAGGGAGCGGGACGGTATACCACCGCCTCCGCTGTGCTGAGAGACCTGGAACAGATCCGCAGAGGGAAAAAAACCATGATCCGCTCCGATTGCCGCAGAGTTACGGCAAATAATGAGGACAGTATGCACCGATATTATCTCCGCGCCCCGAGAGGTACCGTGGATGACCTCTTCGTCACCGACTGCGGTTCCGACGACAACACCGCGCGCGGGATCACCGACAAGATCTCCGTCGCCTATATGCATGCGATGGCAGCGGATCTAAGAAGTCAGGGTCATGATCTATTCTTCGCCGCGGTAGAAAGGGCACATTGATGATTAAAGTTGCAAAATTCGGAGGCAGCTCCGTCGCCGGAGCTGCCCAATTCAAAAAAGTAAAGGCCATCATGGAATCCGATCAGTCCCGCCGCGCGGCAGTGATCTCCGCCTGCGGAAAAAGGGATCCGAAGGACCACAAACTCACCGATCTACTCTATCTCTGCTATGCCCATATGGAGTACGGCGTCTCCTGCGAGGATATCGCCTCTCAGATCTCCGAACGATTCCTGGGGATAAGGAAGGAACTGGATCTGGATCCGTCCCTGGATGATGAGATCAGCAATTGCTTTTCCTCCCTCTCGGTGGATGTCTCAAGAGAATGGCTCGTGTCCCGCGGGGAATACTTCACGTCCAAACTGATGGCCGCCTATCTCGGTTTCACTTTCGTTGATGCGGCAAATTGCATCTTCTTCGATTCCGACGGCGAATTTGACAAAGAGAAAAGCGACAAAGCGATTCAAAACGCATTTGAAACACACGGGAATATCGTTATCCCGGGTTTTTACGGATCTCTTCCGAACCACAAGATACGTCTCAGGGCAAGAGGCGGAAGCGACATCACAGGTTCCATCGTATCCGCTGCCCTTCACGCCGATCTCTATGAGAACTGGACCGACGTATCGGGGATCCTTATGGCGGATCCCAAGATCGTTACCGATCCCAATCCGATCCCAACCCTGACCTACGCAGAACTGAGGGAGCTCTCCTTTATGGGGGCATCCGTGCTGCAGGAGGACTCTATACTTCCTGTGCGCGAAGCAGGAATCCCGCTCAATATCCGGAACACAAATGATCCGGAGAACCCCGGATCCCTCATTGTGGAAAGAGTCACGGCGGAAGAGACGGACGACGACCGTTTTATCACCGGCATTGCCGGAAGAAAGAACTTCACCGTCATCAGTCTTCAGAAGCGTAATCTCAACGTGGCGGATGCTCTGAGAAAGGTCCTCCAGATCCTGGACCGGTATCACCTTTCGATCGAGAACATCACGCTGGGCCTTGACTCCTTCTCCCTGATCGTTGCTACGGCAGCCTTTGAAAACGGAGAATTTGAGATCATCGGTGAGATCCGGAAAATCTGCCAGCCCGACAGACTGGAAACTCAGGACGGCATCTCCCTGGTTGCTGCGGTAGGCCGCAAGATGACTTTCCGTCCCGGCATATCCGGCCGCCTCTTCCGGGCTCTCGGAGACAACGGGATCAATATCCGCACCATCGCCCAGGGCGCAGATGAACTTTCCATCATTGTGGGTGTTCAGAACAAGGATTTCGACACGACCATTCGCGTACTGTACGACGGATTCGTAAGGACTTAACTAAAGACGGAGAAAACGACATGGAAAAACAATATCGCATCGGGATACTCGGGGCCACAGGCGCCGTAGGAAGGGAGATGCTCAAAGTACTGGAAGAATATAATATCCCTGTCCGTGAAGTTCGCCTTCTCGCCAGTGCAAGGAGCGAAGGAACAAAACTGCCCTTCAAAGGCGATGAGCTCACCGTTCACACCGCAGGTCCCGGGAGTTTTGAAGGACTGGATTTCGTCCTCGGAGCAGTCGGCAAGGGACTTGCAAAAACATTCGCTCCCGCGATCAAGAGTTCCGGAGCGGTCTTCATCGACAACAGTTCCTCGTTCCGCATGAACCCTGAGGTACCGCTCATCGTTCCGGAGATCAACCCGGAGGATATTAAACTGCACAACGGCATCATCTCCAACCCCAACTGCTCCACCATCATCACTTTGATGGCTGTGGCCGGCATTGCAAGGCTGTCCCCTATCGAATCCATGGTTGCGTGCACCTATCAGGCAGTATCGGGAGCCGGTGAAGCCGGGATCGTCGCACTGGAAAGCGAGATCAACAAAGTTGTTTCAGGAGAGGAGATCACACCCTCCGCTTTCCCCGCGCAGATCGCAATGAATGTCATACCCTTCATAGGGTCTGAAAAAGAAAACGGCTATACAGACGAGGAAATGAAGATGCAGAACGAAGGAAGAAAGATCCTGCATCTTCCCGATATGACATGTACCTGTACCTGTGTCCGCGTCCCGGTCATGCGTTCCCATTCCATCAGCGTTACCGTGAGAACAAAAGATATCCTGGATCTCGATGATGTGCGGAAGGCGATCGCCTCCTTCCCCGGTGTCGTTCTGGCAGATGACCTGTCCGGAAGAGATTACCCCACACCTCTCGATACCTCCGGCCAGGATCTGGTATACGTTGGCAGGATCCGGAGAGACCTCACCTGCCCCAACGGGATCACTCTGTGGTGCTGCGGGGACCAGATCCGGAAAGGTGCTGCCGCCAATGCCGTACAGATCCTGAAGAAGATCATCGGCGCATAACAAAAAGTGTATAAAAGACCTCCTTCTGTGATAAGATGGAATCATCACAGAAGGAGGTCTTTTTTCATGCCGGACGCCTATACGCACCAGTATTATGGAAACCTTGTGCTGTCACAACTTTCCCCTGCCCTACAGCAGCGCATTCAGCCCCATATCGACCTATTCAACATCGGCCTTCAGGGACCAGATCCCTTCTATTTTTACAAACCGCTGAAATCCAACCCTGTCTCTCATCAGGCAGATGTCATCCACGCCCAGACCGGGAGCGAATATTTCGGCCGCTCTCTTGAGGTCCTGAAAGCAGGTGTTCCGGATCCGGAAGCCGGACTTGCCTATCAGGCAGGTTTCATGTGCCATTACACCCTTGACTCCACATGTCATACCTTCGTGAACCGGTATGAAAAAACGAGAGGAGTCTCACACGGTGATATGGAAGGGGAATTCGAGCGTTTCATCATGATAAAGAACGGTCTCGATCCCTACAAAACAGATACTGCAGGCTCCTTCATTCCGAAGAGGGAATACGGCTCCGTCATTTCCGCGTTCTCACAGGGAATCGGGGAAAAGGAATGCTACCTCTCTCTGCGCTCTTTCAAGAGATTCCGCAACCTTTTCCACTGTGAAAGCTCCATCAAGAGAAACATCCTATACAGGGTGATGAAGTTCGCAGGCGTATATGACAGTTATCGCGGACAGGTCGTCAATGTGGAGCCATATCCCAATACAGAAGAAAGCAACGCAGAACTGGACAAACTTCTCCACTCCTGTGTACCAACAGGTGCAAAGCTGATCACCAAGTTCTATATCGCCTATGACGAAAAAGAACCATCTGTTTTTCTCTATGACTCCGATCTTCAGATTCCATTCAACGGAATCTCCGTATGATCTTTTGACCCGAACGAAAAGTATTGTTATCGGACAGACATCTAAGAAACAGGAGCTGCGACAACTGTCGCAGCTCCTGAAGTTTTTATGCTTTTGCTTTGTTCTATACGGTAGGTATCAATACATGCCGCCCATGCCGCCTGCCGGCTGTGCCGGTTCCGGTTCCGGAATGTCGGCCACCAGGGATTCCGTGGTGAGTACCATAGCCGCTACGGACGCTGCGTTCTGCAGAGCGCTGCGGGATACCTTCGCCGGGTCAACGATGCCCATGCCGAGCATGTCGCCGTATTCACCGTTGCTGATGTTGAGGCCATAACCGGTCTTTCCGCTGCGGCGTACCGCATCGATGACCACGGAGCCTTCCAGGCCTGCGTTTGCGCAGATCTGACGGATCGGGCTCTCCAGAGCCTTCAAAATGATCTGTGCACCGGTCTTCTCATCGCCGGAGAGAGTATCTACTACTTTCTCCACTGCGGGGACAGCGTTCAGGAAGACGACTCCGCCACCTGCTACGATGCCCTCTTCCACAGCTGCCTTTGTTGCGGACAGAGCGTCCTCGAGGCGCATCTTCTTCTCTTTCATCTCCACCTCTGTGGCTGCGCCGACGCGGATGACCGCTACGCCGCCTGCCAGCTTTGCGAGGCGCTCCTGGAGCTTTTCACGATCGAAATCGGAAGTGGTCTCTTCGATCTGCTTGCGGATCTGGGAAACACGGGCTTTGATCTCGTTGGAATCACCGTGACCGCCCATGATAATGGTGCTGTCTTTCTTGACCTGGACCTTGTCAGCGCGTCCGAGATCGGAGAGCTGAGTATCCTTGAGGTTGAGGCCGAGTTCTTCGCTGATGACCTTGCCGCCGGTGAGGATGGCGATATCACGAAGCATCTCTTTGCGGCGATCGCCGTAGCCGGGAGCCTTCGCTGCGCAGCAGACGAATGTTCCGCGCAGACGGTTGACGATGATGTTGGCGAGAGCGTCGCCTTCCACGTCCTCTGCGATGATCATGAGCTTCTTGCCGTTCTGTACGACCTGCTCGAGCAGAGGCAAGATCTCCTGAATGGAACTGATCTTCTTATCGGTGATAAGGATGACTGCGTCATCCAGGACTGCTTCCATCTTATCGGTATCGGTCACCAGGTAAGGGCTGATGTAACCGTTGTTGAACTGCATTCCTTCCACGACCTCGGAGTAGGTCTCTGCGGTCTTGCTCTCCTCGATGGTGATGACACCGTCAGCGGAGACTTTTTCCATCGCGTCTGCGATCAGGTCACCGATCTGCTCATCCCCTGCGGAGATGGTGGCGACACGTGCGATATCCTTGGAACCGTTGACCTGCTTCGCGGACTCCTTGATGCTCTCGACTGCTGCGTCCACTGCGGTCTGAAGACCCTTCTTGAGGACCATCGGGTTCGCACCTGCGGAAACGTTCTTCATACCTTCGTGTACGATCTCCTGAGCAAGAAGCGTGGCTGTGGTCGTGCCGTCGCCTGCTGCGTCGTTGGTCTTTGTGGATGCCTCTTTGATGATCTGGGCACCCATGTTTTCAAAGCGATCCTCGAGTTCGATCTCCTTGGCGATGGTAACACCGTCATTGGTGATCAGAGGAGTGCCGTATTTCTTGTCGAGAACAACGTTGCGGCCTTTCGGTCCGAGCGTGATCTTCACTGTATCAGCAAGTTTATCAATGCCGGCCTGCAGACTCTTGCGGGCTTCTTCACCGTATTTCAAATCTTTTGCCATGTTTTCATTACCTCGAATCTATTTAGAATGATTAAAGAACTTTTGCAAGAATGTCGTTCTGACGAACGATCACGCACTTGTCCTCACCGAGTTTGACTTCGGTTCCGGCGTACTTTCCGATGATGACTTTGTCGCCAACGGCAACTTCCATCTTCACTTCATTGCCGTCGACCATTCCGCCGGGGCCAACTGCGATTACTTCGGCGACCTGAGGTTTCTCAGCTGCCGACTCTGTCAATACGATGCCGCTCTTTGTAACGGTTTCCGCTTCGGTCATCTTCAGGACGACACGATCAAACAAAGGCTTCAGTTCCATACTATATGATCTCCTTACAAGTTTTATTACAATAATTTGGCACTCGTTTATCTTGAGTGCTAAATATATTTTACATTCTTTTTGCTAAATTGCAACCCTTTTCCCGAATTCTAATATGAATTTTTCGTGAAGACCGCTTTTTGAATCAGAGGCAGAAGAATCTTCAGAAGAAACGCGGTCAGGGTACCGCACAGGATCCCGCCAAGCACAAGTGCGGGAAAGAAAGCCAGCACTGCGCGGTTCCGTATCAGAAGCGTCTCGACCAGAAGCTGGGTCACATTGTGCGTCACCGCTCCGAGGACACTGCACATGCCGGTTGACAGTTTCGTCTTTGAACCTAGCCAGAGAACACAGACCGAGAGGACACCTCCGCAGGTGCTGAGAACGCCCGCCGTAAATCCCCGCGTCAGGAACGCAAATCCGCCTTTGAGTACGGCGATAACGAAAGCGGCTGCAGGGTTTACGGAGTACAGACAGAACATGGTAACAATGTTGGACAGTCCCATCTTGACACCCGGCGCCACGGGAATGACGACCGGGATCAGCGACTCGAGGTAGGACAGCGCAATAGCCAGTGCAAATAGCATGGACATCCGCGTGATAGTCTCCGCACTCCATCTCCTGTTACTCATTGTCTACCACCTCCAGTTCCCATCCGTCCGCTAACGAATCCTCTTTCAGATGACCCGCGAGGACGGCGCTGCACAGGATCCGGCAATCCGAAGTCAGGACCACGGCGGTGATATCACCGGCTTTCATTGCCTCTACCGCACGCTCCATCCCCATCACATAATACGATGTGGAAAGCAGATCCGCCTCTGTAGGATCGCTGCAGATGACTGACAGAGATGCCATACCGTCTCCTGTGACGCTTTCTCCCGTTCGGGGATCCAGAATATGGCTGTATGTGACGCCGTCCTCCACGAAAAAGCGTTCGTAGGAACCTGTAGTGGAGATGACACAGTCCTTCAGCAGGAAAGCGCACACCGGATCCAGGGCGTCCTTTTCCGGACGGCGGATCCCCACAGTAAACTCCCGGTCTCCGTACAATAGGACATTTCCTCCCGCAGAGATGACCGCACTGTCCAGTCCGCTTTCCTGAAGACGCGCTTTCATAAGGGAAAGAACGTATCCTTTTGCAATACCGCCGAGGTCCAGTTTCTGTCCGCTTCCTTTGGTCAGACTGTATTTTCCGCCCTCTGATGAAAGCCGCAGCAAAGAACCATCCACATAGGGAAGAACTGCCCGGAGCTCATCGTCCGACGGAACGTGAGGACTCTCCGTTCCGAAGCCCCACAGTTCTGTCAGGGCGCCGACGGTAGGATCAAAGGCGCCTTCTGATACACGGTAGCCGTTCAGGGAAGCCTCAAGGACACAGAACAGTCCCTCACTGATCGGGATCTCCTCCCCGCCTACCGCAGAATTGACAGAGGTGATCTCAGAATCCGGAGAGTAGCAGTCAAATACATTCTCTCCGTCTGAAACGAGGTCTTCCAGATCCGCATAAACAGTCTCCCCTCCTTTTCCATAGAGGGTATAACTGTAATAGGTATCCATATGCCATGTGGTCGACGCGTAAACCGTTTCCTTGCCGGAAGCTGCGCAGGAGGAAACTGTCAGCGCCAAAAAGGCCATCACTGCCACCACTTTGATTCTGTTTCTCACTGCAGTCTCCTCCCTTCAGATTGTCTTTGGACATTGTACCACGTGTTCACAGTTAGTTCACAAAATTGACGAATTGCTCCATTTTTACTATAATGGCAGGGCAGCACGAAAAAAGGAGAAAAAATGAGAAAAGTAATTTCTATCCTTCTCGTCTTATGTTCGGTGTTTGCACTGACATCCTGCGATGCAGCTGCATCGATCAAAGACGGGACGTATCGCGCAGAATACGACACGTACGATACATACGGCTACAAGGATTTCGTAGAACTCAAATTCGAGAATGGGACAGTGACAGAGGTCACGATGGATGCTGTTTACGAGACAGACGGTTCCCTCAAGAGCGAATCCGATGAATACCGCGCTTCCATGGAAGGTATTTCCGGGACCTATCCCGCGAAATACTATCAGGATCTGATCAATCAGTACATCGAATCCGGTGACAGTTCCGGTGTTCTGGTCGTAGCCGGAGCGACTTCCACTTCCAACAGCATCATCAAGCTGCTGATGGCTCTGGAAACCGAGATGAAGGCAGGTACCTATAAGGGCACAGTGATCGTGCCGCGTGATTAGCAGAAAGTGAAAGAGCAGCGACGCTGCTCTTTTTTCTTTGCCTTCTGGCATCTTCGTGAACAGCCTTCCCTTCGATAGGATTCGGACGGCACATCGTGTATAATAGGTGCTGAACTTTAATTGGGAGAATTAATATGTCATTCAGCAGTTTTGTATTTCTTATCCGCTTTCTGCCGGTGGCGCTGATCCTGTACTACCTGTTTCCTCACAAACTCCGAAACGGAGTTCTGGTGGTACTGAGTCTGGTCTTCTACACCTGGGGAGATCCGAGATCCCTGCCTGCCCTCCTCGTGATCGCAGCGATCGGGTATGTCTCATCCCTGGTTATGGACCGCGCCGGGAAGGGCAGAAAAGCGATCTTTATCTGCAGCCTGATCCTGGTCCTCGGCAGTCTCGCTGTATATAAATATCTCGGATTCTTCATTTCGACACTGAACGGCCTGTTTCTGGAACGGTTCGGGATCGGCATCAACGCCGTAAAGCTCTCCGCTCCTCTCGGAATCAGTTTTTTCGTATTCACCACTGCAGGATACCTCATTGATGTCTACAAAAAGGAGACGGAAGTATGCAGGAATCCGGTGGATTACCTGCTGTTTATCACCTTCTTCCCGAAACTTCTGATGGGGCCTATCGTGCGCTACCAGGATATTTCTTCCCAAATCCGTGAACGAGTCATAAAGGTGTCCCAGCTTGAACTGGGTTCCTTCCGGTTCGTGAAAGGACTGGCAAAGAAAGTGCTCCTTGCCGATACCATCTCCGCTCTGTGGAATGAAGTGACCACCCTTGGCTACGCCAACGTCTCCACAGGACTTGCGTGGCTCGGTGTTCTGGCGTACGCTTTCCAGCTTTATTACGATTTTTCCGGATATTCCGACATGGCAATCGGTCTCGGAAAGATGTTCGGCTTTGATCTTCCGGAGAACTTCCGCTACCCTTACAGCAGTACCAGCGCAACCGAGTTCTGGCGCAGGTGGCACATCACCATGGGCGGATGGTTCAAGCAATACGTCTACTTCCCTCTGGGCGGATCCCTCTGCAGCAAAGGAAGAATGATCTTCAACACCTTCGCCGTATGGGCACTTACAGGCCTCTGGCACGGATCCGCATGGAACTTCGTTTTGTGGGGCATTTTCTATTTCTTCCTGCTCATTCTGGAGAAAAGCTTCTACCTCAAATATCTGGATAAATACCCTGTTCTGGGACACCTTTATCTGATCTTTGTCACCCTTGTAGGGTGGGCGATCTTCGCCGTCAGCGACTTTGCCTCGCTCTTCACCCTGCTCAGAAAGATGTTCTCCTTCTCGGGGGGGATCGGAGCAGGATACAGTCTGAGGAACTACGGCGTCCTCCTCGTGCTCTGTGCTGTGTGCAGCACGCAACAGATCGGAGACCTGGTGGAAAGGATGTCGAAGAAGACATGGTTCCGCATGATCTCGATCATCATTCTGCTCCTGCTATCCATCGCTTACATGACAGACGCGACTTACCAGCCGTTCCTGTACGCACAGTTTTAAGGAGGTACGATCATGATCAAACGAATCCCGACATTTGCCCTCCTGTTCCTGATGCTGTTCATCTTGCTTCTGCTCTCTCTTCTTCTCCCCAAAAACACCTACAGTGAGGCAGAGAATAAGTATCTGGCGACTATGCCCGAGTTTTCTTTCCGCTCATTGTGGAACGGAACCTTTGAATCCAAATACGCCACTTATTTATCCGATCAGCTTCCGGGAAGAGGATCGTGGATCAGCGCCAAATCCGTCACTGAGAGCTTTCTTTTCAAGACGGAAAACAACGGCATCGCTTATGGAAAAGACGGCTACCTGTTTCCTAAATTCCAGTCCTACGATGAATCGACATACTGGGACAATGTGAAATCCATCCAGGACTTCGCAAGCATCGCAGAAGCTCCCGTACGCGTCCTCGTGGTCCCTTCCTCCTACACGGTACTGACCGATTATGTTCCGTCCGGCCTTCCTTCTGTTGACGAAAGAACGGAGCTGAATAAAAGCCTTCCTCTGCTCTCATCGGAGTGCGAGATCATCAATGTGTGGGATGATCTTGAAAAAGCCCAGCATGATTATGTATTCTATCGGACCGACCATCACTGGACCACTTACGGCGCCTATCTGGCCTATCAGAAGTATTGTGAGGCGGCGGGTCTGATACCATACAACGCGTTCTTCGACGCAGCGGGTACAGCGGAAGGTTTCCTGGGAACGAGCTATTCCAAATGCAAAAAAATAGGGACTATCGCCGATACCATCTCCTATTTCCCCTTTGATGCCACGATCACTTTCGAAGGAAAGACTTATCCCGGCATCTACGACTTCACTAAGCTGACCACCAGAGATAAATACGCCATGTTCCTGTACGGAAACCATGCGGAAAGTGTTGTGGAAAGCGGAGAAGGAAGAAACAAAAAAGAGTCCCTCCTGATCATCAAGGACTCCTATGCAGACAGTGTCATCCCCTTCCTGACAGAAAACTATGCGAACATCACCTGTATCGACCCCAGATACTATCTGGGAAGCATTCAGGAACTGGCCAAGGGCGACTACGATGATATCCTGATCCTGCTCGGGTTTGAGAACCTTGCTACGGAAGGCACCTGGATCAAACTCAGTTTCTGATCATAGAACCGAAAAAACCGGGGTCAAACCCCGGTTTTCTTTATGCCCTGAAGCGAATTATTTGTTTGCCGGCTCCCATTTGCAGCGGACAGGAGAAACAATCTCACCTGTTTTTTTCAGCTCAGCAAACACCTTGTCCACGACCTTGCGGTCGAGTCCGGTGAGCTCCGCGACCTTACCTGCGTTCAGCGGTACACCGGCTTCCTTCATGGCTTTCAGTACCAATTCCTTGTTCTCCATTTAATTACCTCCTGTGAATGTATATCGCTCCAGCATACGCTGTCACTTAATAATGACCAGTCTTTTCTGCAGCACCGTCAGTTTGGTATCCAGAGGACCTGAATAGGGTTCTCCGTCCAGGCACCAGCTGGGATCCTCATCAAACTCACAATACGCCTCGGAAAAGTCGAAGAATTCCGTATGGGATCCATTGAGGGTGTTTGTAGAAAGGTCGTTCATCAGATCCCCGAATTCTATAAGATCTTTCGGAGCACGGATAAGGAGCGCCTCGAAACGGCCGTCATCCAGTTTCACCATCTCTTTATCCAGACTCAGCAGATTGCCACCCAGAGAGATCGTACTCAGACATCCTCCATATACGTAATCCCCTTCGTGCACTTCGCTTCCCACATGGAATTTGCAGTGAACCGGACGAAGTTTCGTAAGATCCAAGGCACCATCCATGATATATGCGAGGTACCCGAATATGTTTTTTACATCCTGTCTTGTGGTATTGACCACATTTGCAAAATATCCAAAAGCAGAGTGAAAAGCAAAATACTTCTCGTTGAGCGCACAAATGTCCACCAGAGTCTCTTTGCCGCACGCAGCCTGAATCGCCGCGGTGTCGATATCCGCCGAGATCCCTTGGGTCGTAGCGAAATCATTGGTGCTTCCGCAGGGGATAAAGCCCACCGGGACATCTCCACCTACCTGCATCAGGCCGTTGATCACTTCGTTCAGGGTCCCGTCCCCGCCCATCGCAACGATGCGCTCATAATCCTTGGAATGATCTTTTACATATTCCGCGGCTTCTCCCCGCTTTCCGGTGACGAATACAGTCGGACTCCATCCGTTCTCCAGAAGGATCCTGCATACCTTCGCCAGATTCTTTTCTGAATTCTTTCTTCCGGACACCGGGTTGATGACTAGCATCAAGCTATTATTGCTCATAAAAATCCACCATTAATGAAACATGCCGAAAAACTGATAGCAGAACCAGCCTGTCGGGATGGCGAACAAAAGGCTATCTGCCCGATCCATCATGCCGCCATGGCCAGGAATGAGTTTGCTGTAATCCTTAAGTCCCGCAGCCCGTTTGATCAACGAGGCAGCCAAGTCACCGAACTGCCCCATCGACGACGCGATCAGGGCGGTGACCATCGCTTCCACCAGACTGACCTGCATGGTTCCCTTCAGGAGATACCAGGCGGCCACACCACCCAACAGGGAGGATACAGCACCGCAGACAGATCCTTCTATGGTCTTGTTGGGACTGACTTTCGGACTTAGCTTGTGCTTTCCGAACAGTTTTCCTCCGAAAAGGGCGAAAGAATCACACAGCCAGGTGCCGAATGCCGCTGTGGCAACCGGAAGCTGCCAATCCCTCTGAAGCACGATCCACATGATAAAGGCATAAAGAACCAGCGGATAGTTTAAAGTAAACAGTGTCCCGATTGCACTCTTCGCCTCATTTTTCACAACACAGATGCTCAGGATGGCGAGAATATCCGCTCCGAAAGCAGCGATCATTCCCCACAGAGGCGCCTCAAAGAGGCAAAGCAGCATATGGAGAACAATAAATACGACGAGAGGAACAGGTTCCAGTTTGATCTTCATGATGCGCATGGCGTTCCACATCTCAAAAATGGAGACAACTGCGCAGAAACAGATCAGCAACACCCTGGTGACCGGTGAAAGAAAGACACAGACACCGAGGATGGCAAACATGACGATAGCGGAAATCACTCTAGTTTTCATTCTAACATAGGCGCGGAAACCCGTGACTTCAGTCGTGGGAAGAGCGCCTTTCTCCTTTCCAATAGTGCCAAAAAATATTTATGAAACACTGAGTACTGTCCGTACTTTTGGACTGTACTTTTGTTATACTTGGTCCAGTGTTAATAACACTGGAGGCCTTCTTTTGAAACAGACTCTTACAGCAAAACTGCAGATCTTTCCGAACTCATCCGATTCTCAGGTTCTCTCTGATACCATGGGAACC
>Ga0256404_1002167_pt1 | contig 44390 bp, 41 predicted proteins | sample RumenRJG_01DNA_FD_185990 | JGI IMG/M metagenome (GOLD analysis project Ga0256404, IMG submission 185990) | Bovine rumen microbial communities from Lethbridge, Alberta, Canada - RJG_01 | ecosystem: Host-associated > Mammals > Digestive system > Stomach > Rumen | place: Canada: Alberta | collected... | reverse complement strand
CCCACAAGGGGGCGCTTTCTCACTAGGCTCAAAAATACTTCGCCAAGTGTTCAATGTGTCCCACAAGGGGGCGCTTTCTCACTAGGCTCAAAAATACTTCGCCAAGTGTTCAATGTGTATTCATGTTGGGCGTATGCCCGATAGAAATGATTGTACAAGTTGCACTTAACCTGCTAGCAGTCATATGCAATTTTCACAATCATTTCTGCGCGGCTGAACTGTTACAAACTATTACATCACTTTATATAGAAAGGTTGATTTCACTTGAATTATATTGTATTTGACTTGGAATGGAATCAAGAAGCAGAGAAAAGAACAGAAGAACCCAATTTGATTCCATTTGAGATAATAGAAATCGGTGCAGTCAAACTGAATGAAAAACAGGAAATTCTTGATTCATTTTCTGCATTAATTCAACCCCAAATATATACAGCACTAGACCCAAACGTATCTGAAATTATTCAACATACAATGAAAGAACTTCAGGAAAACGGGAAACCATTTCCAAACGTATTAAAGGAATTTCTGCAATGGTGTGGCGAAGATTGCATTTTTTGTACTTGGGGTTCTATGGATTTAGTTGAACTTCAAAGAAATATGAGGTTTTATCACTTCCCTACCTTATCAAGAAAACCATTTTTTTATTATGATGTACAGAGTTTATTTGCAATCTTTTTTGAAGCAGAGAAAAAAATAAGAGCACTTTCCTTTGCGGCTGACTTCTTTCATATTACAGAAAAAGAAGAATTTCACTCCGCCATTGGAGATGCAAAATATACAGCAAAAATCTTTCAGAAATTTGACCTAAAGAAAACAAAGAAATATATGGAAATTGATTATTTTAATCCACCAAGAAAAAAAGAGGACGAAATCTATGTCTCCTTTAAAAGCTATGCTAAATATATTTCCATGGAATATAAAACCAAAGAGGCACTATTACATGCCAAAAATGTAAAACTTACCACCTGCCCTATATGTCAGGAAAGTGGAATAAAAAAAATTGACTGGTTTTCTAACAACTCTAAAAATTATTTTGGAGTATTTCATTGTAAGAAACATGGCTATTTAAAAGGAAAATTGCGAATTAAAAAGAGTGATAATGACCGTTATTTCGCGGTAAAAACCATTAAAATCATTTCCAAGGATGAAGCATTAAACCTAAAAAAACAAAAGGAAGATATTCATAACAAAAAAATAGAAAAAAGGCACACAACAAAATAGCTTACATGCTATCAATTGTGTGCCTTTTCCTTTTTATAGTTGATCCACTGCTTCTTTCATTACCTTCGCAATATCATCGTTTATTGTCAAGTCTGCCTGTTCATCTGCTTTGGTCTTTGTTTTATTAATCTGAACCAAATGTTTTCCTCTAAAATAATTAATCAATCCTGCGGCTGGATATACAACAAGTGATGTTCCTCCTATAATCAAAGTATCCGCATTGCTAATTGCATGTACAGCGCCACGAATTACATTGTCATCCAGTCCTTCCTCATATAACACTACATCTGGTCGAACCTCTCCACCACACTTTTCACATTTAGGGACTCCCTGTGCCTGCAAAATATATGCCGCATTATCATAACGTGTCCCACACTGTATACAATAATTTCGATGTACGGAACCATGCAACTCATATACAACTTTGCTTCCTGCAGCCTGATGCAATCCATCAATATTCTGTGTAACAATCGCCTTTAATTTTCCCATTTTTTCTAACTTTACCAATGCTTCATGACATGCATTTGGTTTCGCATCCGGGTAAATTAAATTTTGTTTATAAAATGCATAGAATTCTTCTGGATGCCGCATGAGAAATGTATGTGACACTGCCTCTTCCGGAGAAAACTGTCGATTTAACTTTTTACTATAAAGCCCATCTGAACTCCTAAAATCTGGAATATTACTGGCTGTACTCACTCCCGCACCGCCAAAAAACACAATATTATTACTTTCCCTTAAAATTTCTAATAACTGCTTAATTTTATTATCCATATAACCATCTCCACAAAACATTTTTATCAAAATTCTAGCATTATTCCCTTTTATTACAGTCTAATTATATCACAATTATACCTTTCATGAATACTTTTATTCACAGGCCACTACTCTTTTCATCTTACTTTCGATTACCTTTTCTTGTAAAAACTTCTAATTCCTGTTTTGTAAAATATTTTAGCACAATAAGCAGAAATAGATAAACTACCATCCCACTTAAGATTGCTAAAATCACCGAAACCTTCATAGAAGCAGAAAGCAAATATATTCCTTCATAAACAAGTTTAATACATACACCCATAATCATAGCTGCCAACATAGGTATGAAAAAGCTTTTTTTGTATTCCTGTCGATATGCAATTGCTTTTTTTACACTATATTGATTCAATAAACACATTAACCCTGCATATAAGGTGGTAGCTATCGCAATGCTATATACCCCTAAATTTGTTGTGATTAGTAATACTACTGCTATAACCGTCTGTGCTACCAAAGCGATTGCCGCATTAATGATCGGAGTATTTACTTTTCCAATCCCTTGCAGAATAGAACTATTTAATGTAGATAATGCATAAAAAACAGTAGACAAGGATAATGCCATCAAAAAACCACCAGCAGTTTTTAAATCCGCACTTGTATTAGAAAACAGTAAATTTATAATTGGTTCCGCTAAAACAAATAACCCAACTGCGCAAGGAATAGAAATCAACATCGTCGTTTTTATAGAAAGTCCAATCTTTTCTTTTGCCTCTTTCATCTTTTCAGCAGCAATCAACGTAGATACAGATGGCAACATAGCAGTTGCCATTGCCGATGAAAATGCAATTGGAATGTTTGTAATCGTAAGTGCCTGTCCAGAAAATAATCCCCAGATTTCTGTTACTTTATCTACATGAATCCCCTTGTAACCTGCATACCAATCAGTATACAGTTTTGTATTTATTGTGCTACTCAAATTGTAAATAGCTGTACTTAAAACAAACGGCGTAACTGTAAAGATAATCAACTTTAATATAAATTTATATCCAAGTACTGTTTTCGTTGTATCCTGCTGTATTCTTTTTTTTATACCATCCTTATATCTATTGTACAAAAATAAAATACAGATAAGGCCAACCAGCACTCCTCCTCCGGTTCCTATAGCACTTCCCATTGCTCCCCATATTGCTTGCATATGCTGACTATCTTCATTTTTCACATTAATTGCATATTGCATCATAAAATATGCCGCTGCAATACTTATAACCGCATTGGCAATCTGCTCTAAAACCTGCGATATCGACGTTTGCGTCATACTATTATGTGCTTGAAAGTACCCTCTGAAAACACCTAAAATTCCATAAACCAAAATAGTTGGGGCAAATACTCTCATTACCGGAATTGCAGATACATCATTTACAAACCATCCGGCTCCACAATATAAAACTGCACTTCCTATAAATCCAATTGCAATAACATATAGTAAAGCACCCTTAAATATTCTATGCGCATTTTTATACTCTCCAACCGCCAGCTTTTGGGAAATTACTTTTGAAACTGCTGCTGGAATACTATAGGAAGATATCAGCAATATAATTGTATAATACGTATACGCTTGTTGATAATATCCCATACCAAGATTTCCAATTACAGATTTTAACGGACTTCTATACAATAAACCGATAATGCGACTAATAATACTGGCAATCGATAATATTCCAGCCTGCATAATTATATTATTTTTTTTCTTTTTCATTCTACTTTCTTGGACACTTTTATCTTGCTTAATCTGTTCCATTGGATATTTCTCCTGTGTCCCTCTCCTCCTAAGCTTATTTTTATATCCACACTTACTTTTATTAAAATTTTTATTCCTTTTCTATGATTGAGATCTCGCAAACGGCTCCCTCTAAACAGTTTCAATTTTACAGCAGTTTTTTACGTTTCTCAACTAATAATTTATCTTATATTTTATTTTTTAAACGAAAACTTGTATTTCTACAAAACCACAATGTTATAGAATGAAAAGGAAGTAGGACTGTGAAAAAACAATCCTACTTCTTTCTCTTTTACTTTTTTTCCTTTTTTTCCTTTTCTTCTTTTTTCGGGATAACTTCTTCGCCACAGTTTTCTAACCACCAGGCAAAAATGCCTGCTGCAACGATTAACCCTCCCAATATTACTATTAGGATATTCATAAACATATGCTAACTCCTCTCAACCATGTATGAATGTTCTTGGGTCAAGCGGATATTCACAATCCGCTCTGTTACTGCTACTTGATTCCATTTAATTCAATATCTAACATTTCATCTGCAATATTTAATGCATGATCCCCTATTCGCTCAAAATCGGTAAGCATTTCTGAAAACAAAATACTGCCTTTATAAGAGCAAATTTCCTGTTGGATTCTCACAAACATATTGTTTCGATATTGTTGTGTAATATCATCTATTTTTTGTTCCATACATGCCATTTTTGCATGCCACTCTATGACATCATCTTCAATATGCGTGAGATAAAAAAATGTCTTATCACAAACTTCCTGTAAGTACTGCACCTCCTCTCTAGCGTGTTCCGAAAAGGTTGCCGCAATTTCCTCTTTTGTTTTGGAATATTCGGCAATGTTCATTGCATGATCACTGATTCGCTCTATATTGCTGGATATCGTGAAATAAGAGTGAAATACTCGGCTTCCACTCTTTGTATTTTCATGCGGAATCACCGTTGTTATAAATCTGGTAATATCTTTGTTTAAATCATCTATCTGCTGTTCCCTTTTCTCAATTTCCTGTAATCTTTCCTTTTTTCCATTTGCAAATACATCAAATGCGTTATGTACATTTTTATGTGCCATATCCAGCATAGTTTGCATTTCTTTTTTTGTCTCCTCAAGGCTAATCGCTGATTGCCCCAAACCATCGTTGTTTCTTAGCCGCATATCCGATAATGTATTTTCCTCTTCCTGTTTTTCCTTTGAATCTGGCAATAAAAAGACAGAGAATTTTGTAATTGCATGTCCGAACGGTAACAACAACACTGTAGTCACTATATTAAATAACGTATGCAAATTTGCAATTTGTGCAGGTACATTGGAAGGGGTTATACCTTGCAGCAAGGTAATCAATGGTGTCACAATACACAAAACCGTAAATAAAATGGTTCCAATTACATTAAAAGTAATATGGATAATCGTTGTTCTCTTTGCATTTCGATTGGTTCCAATTGCTGCTAACAATGCGGTTACACAAGTTCCTATGTTTTGTCCAAACAGAACAAATGCAGCACTATTTAGCGTAATCACACCACTAGCTGCCAAAGCCTGTAAAATTCCTACCGATGCAGAGGAGGATTGAATCAATGCTGTAAATACGAGACCTGCCAAAATGCCCAAGATCGGATTTTGGAATTTTGTCAAGATATTGATAAATGCGGCGGATTGTCCCAATGGTTCCATAGCCGTACTCATCATATGCATTCCTATAAAGAGAATTCCAAGCCCTGCCAATATACTTCCAATATAATGACATTTTTCCTTCTTTATAAATACAATAAGAACCACACCTAAAAATGCAATTAGGGGGGCAATTGCACTTACATCCAATGCAATTAATTGTCCTGTTATGGTTGTTCCTATGTTGGCACCCATAATAATCCATACTGCCTGATTTAGTGTCATTATTCCGGAATTTACAAAACCTACAACCATAACCGTAGTAGCTGAGGAAGATTGAATTACCGCTGTAATCACCGCCCCGACCAATACACCAAGAAACCGATTGGCTGTTAGTTTTTCCAAAATCTGTTTCATTTTATTTCCGGCAGCCGCCTCTAATCCCTGGCTCATCATTTGCATTCCATACAAAAAGAGTGCCAGTCCTCCAAGTAAACTTATGATATTTGTTAATGACATTGTACTGTTCCTTTCTTCTACCACTTATCATCATTCATACGGTAACCAACCCCTAATTCATTTAATATGTAATGATACTCACCTGGCTTTTCCCCAAATTTTTTTCTGATATTTGCCATATTTACTTGCAGTTTTTTTACACTTCCGGAATCGGAATATCCCCATACTTTTTTTACAATTTCTGCATAAGTCAACACCTTTCCCGCGTGTAATGCTAAAACCTCTACGATGTTATATTCCGTCTGTGTCAATCGCACCTCCTTTCCCGCAATTGATACTTTTCTTGCTTCATATTGAATGACCATATCATATAAACAAAACTTTTCTCTGGTACCAACACCCCCCTCTTGAATACGACAATTTCGAAGAGTTGCCCGAACCCTTGCCAGTAACTCGCTGGTACCAAATGGTTTTGTTACATAATCGTTCGCACCTAAATCTAGTGCCTCTACTTTATCTTTCTCATCTGTTCTCGCTGATAAAACAATAATTGGAACTTCTGACTTTTGACGAATTTCTTTTATAATCTCCAACCCATCCACATCTGGTAGACCCAAATCTAAAATCAATAAATTGGGATGATGGGAAGAAAACATAGTTATCCCATTTTTGCCAGTATTAGCAAATAAAATCTGGTACCCATTTGTTTCAAACGTCATTTTCATAAAATTACAAATATTTTCTTCATCTTCTATCATCAATATCTTGTAACTATTCATCTTCATTCCTCTCCATATCCAAAGCAAAACGGAAACAACAACCGCCTTCCTTTCTATTCGATGCTGTTATCACACCGTTGTGTGCCTTTATTATGGATGCACACACTGCCAATCCAATTCCCATACTTTTTTTCTGATTGTCAATCGGTCCCTCCTTTATTTCAAAGTAATCCTTAAATAAACCTTTCAAACGCTCTTTTTCAATACCACATCCATTGTCCTTAATTTCAAATACAGCCTTATCACCCATTACATAAACAGACAATTTAATCTCCGTCATTCCAGTCGCATGTTGCATGGCATTTTCTAAGATGTTTACAAGAACCTGCTCAATTAACACCGCATCCATAGGAATACTGATAAATTCCTGTGGAATGTCCACTATTATCTTCTGATCAGGATACGTCTTTTTAAATCTTATCAACACCGAATCGATTAATTCTTCTAACACAGTAGATGTTTTTGTGATTTTTACCCCTTCATTGTCAATTCGGGTAATGGATAATATATTTTCTACCATTCGCATTAACCACTGTGAATCGGTGCATATTCCTTTTGCCAATTGCAAAAGTTGTTCCTCCGATAATTGTTTGTAATTTTCCATAATCGTAGATCCGGAGCCATAGATTGCAGTCAACGGGGTACGAAGATCGTGAGATACTGCCCGCAAAAGATTTCCCCGCATTTTTTCTTTTTCACTTTCTGTTCGGATTTTCTCCTGCCATTTTAATTGTGTCGTCAGTGTGCTTGTCATAATGGTAATAACCAGCATAATTACTGCTGAAATAATATTTTCTGATATGCTAAAATTAAAAGCGAAATATGGTAACATAAATGCAAAATTCAGCAGTAAAACACTTAAAACGGAAGCAATGATTCCATATAAAAATCCATCTGTTATTCTTGAAATCATAAAAATCGCCAATGCCATAATAGCGGGAATCAAGGTACTTGCACCTAAAAACTTTTCTACGATCAAAGAAATAACAAATGCAATACATAAAATTACAAGCATCCGAAACGTGTTTTTTACACATTTATAATACTTATTCATAACATCCTCCTATTGCCTATTGTACTATTTTTTCGGTAAAGAATCAGTAAAGAAAAACCATATAAAAGAGGTCGCTACTATCCGAGCATCGTGCCTCTTTTACATGGTTTTACCTCTGCTTTACTTTGTTTCAAACACATTGTTGGAGCAAGTTTATTCGCAATCCACCTTGCTAAAATCAGTTGATTTTCTTGTACCTTTTTAAATCATTTTTACACTAAAACAATCATGTATGTAAGCAGATTTTTTCCCATTATTACCGGCGTTGGTGATATGGTAGGCTGTGGTTTGGGCTTTATCGTAACCTTCAATTTGTTACTCTGTGCAGCTCTATGGGTTTTGGTTGCTTCTACATTTGCCACAACCGTATAAGTCCCCGGTTTAATTGCCTGTTTTACCTGTTTCCCATCCTGATTCTTTATGGTATATGTAACTTTGGCTGTCTTATTTGTATTCTTCTTTATCCTTATTTTGACTGGTTTTCCATCATACATTTTATCTGCACAGGAAATTTTTATAATTCCCTTTTTCATGGTAAATTCATCTACCGTACCAAATCGATATTTTTTACTTTCCAAGAAAGTAAGCACATCATCTAATGCCTCACAATTTGACTTCGAAGTGTTGTGAATAAGCGGTAAAGCACCTTTATGGTAATTTTCTTTAAAATGCTGTAACACATAATTTTTACCTGGTTGATTATTTACATCATAGTCATAATATGCCATGCTCCAAAATATTGTTTTGTATCCCAAATCCTGACATATCTTTAAGGTTCTCTGACTAAATTCCCCCATAGGTGGGCGAAGATAAGGGTCCCTATCATAGCCCGTTGCCTGCTTGAAGGCTTTTTCACAACCTCTCAATTCGTTTTTGTTCCAAATGCGCCCTACACCTCTCGCATCCCGTAAAGAGTTTTTTGCTCTATAGGACATACTTTTTATAACGAAAAAAAACGACATAGCCATTCAGACTATGCCGTTTTCGACTAAAACAGTCCTTTATTCTAAATTTAACTTTCTCGTAAGCATGAAATGGGTAATACCAAAATACAATGCGATTAAAACTAGCTCAACTACAAGAGTAATAACGAAAAATCCATTTAACATATTTTGAAAAATTTGTATCATATCTGCTATATTAGTAGCCTCATCCAATGCGTTTATTTGCCCTTCAAAGGAATTCATTGGAAGGTACATAATAAATGAAGTGAAGATACCTATGATATAATTTAATCCAATATAAGAAGCCACAGAACCAGCCACTCTATGTTTGCCAAATAGCTGTCCCATTGACATGGAGGCAAACAAGCAAAGGATATTTGCAAAAATCTGTACAATTCCCAAAACAAGTATCCATAAAAGAATCGTAATTATTTGCGGATATTGCTCCAAAGAAGCTCCAATTTCACTCATTACTTCGCCAATCTGACTAAAGTTTACTACACCCGTTCCCATTAAAAAGATACCTAGGGAAACTGCTGCTACAACGACTGCTGCCACAATCCATACAAAGTAAGTAAGCATTTTTGCTACAATGTGCTGCCACATTTTTACTGGCAAAGTATGTGTCAAATATCCCTGGTCCTTTAACATATTGTTATAGAAACGGAAAATCAGCAATAAAATTCCCGCAAACATCATGCCAAACATAACAACTACATACACTGCAATAAGAACAGCCTTAATCGTATCAAAAAATTTATTACCCTCTGGTAATTTTAAACTAATGGATGTCAAAACAGACAATAATAACACTGCCCCAAACAGCAAGCCCATGATTTTTGCTGTTGCTTTAAATTCATGTTTGATTAATTTCTTTAACATCTGAACACCTCCCTAAATAACGCATCAATAGATTTTCCTTCATCCTCACGAATCGCATCTACTGATTTTTGCAAGACCTTTTCTCCATTTTTAATAAAAATGACTTCATCCAATACATTTTCAATATCTGAAATCAAATGTGTAGAGATGATAACCGATGCCTCTGGATCATAATTTGTAATAATCGTATTTAAAATATAATCTCTGGCCGCAGGGTCTACTCCACCGATTGGCTCATCCAAAATGTAAAGCTTTGCTCTTCTGCTCATTACCAAAATCAATTGTACTTTTTCTTTGGTTCCCTTTGACATATTCTTCATGCGTTGCTTCATATCAATATTTAAACTTTTAAACATGCCCAATGCACGTTCTTTATCAAAGTCCTCATAAAAGTCCATAAAATAATCCAACAATTGTGTCGGTGTCATATTATCATCCAGATAGGTTCTCTCCGGAAGATAAGAAACCACTTTTTTTGTTTCAATACCAATTGGTTGACCCACAATTTTTATACTTCCACTTGTTGGTTGTAACAAACCATTACACAATTTTATAAATGTACTTTTTCCACTTCCGTTTGGACCTAAAAGACCAATAATCTTTCCCTTTTCCAATGTTATGTTTATATTGGATAATGCTTTCTTTTTTCCATAACATTTAGTCAGGTATTCTGCCTCTAAAAGAATATCATTCATACATATTACCTCCATCTCTCTATCTAACAAATTTATGCTTTTTCAGTTTCTTTTCTCTTTCCTGTCGGATACTGCTCTATCAGTTGTGCAATTTCCTTTTGTTCATATCCCAACTTTTTCATATTTTGCAAAAACTCTTCAATTACATCCTGTGCCAACTGCATCTTCATCTCCCCTATCTTTTGTGCGTCATCTATAATCATACGACCCGATGTACGCTGTGAATATACCAGTCCTATTCTTTCTAATTCTGCAAGTGCACGCTGCATTGTATTTGGATTTACCCCCGCCTCCGCAGCCAGCTCTCGCACAGATGGTAAACGTTCTCCAATCTTATACTGTCCGGTAACAATCCTTGCCTGTATCTGTTCCAATAATTGCGTGTAGATAGGACGATCCTCTTTAAAACTCCATGCCATAGTGTTGTTCCTCCTTTCTCCGACAACTTTTATTTATGCATTTGTGAAACACATTTACCCTGATACTTTTTGCACAAAACTTACATATAAAATGTAGTTTATTGGGTTCCTCACAAACACCTAAAGTCCATATATGAATTCCATTTGTATTATCTCCTTAATACAATTATACAATAGTACAATTTTCCATTTTTGTCAACTACTTTTTAAAACTTTTTAAATTATCTTTATAACAATTCAGCCCGGCTCATTCATAAAGTGCCAGAATATACAAATTAGCTAAAAATATTTCTTTAGGCTGGACACTTCCTTCATTTCGGGCGTCTGCCCGATAGAAATAATTGTGTAAATCACACTTAGCCGGCTAGCAGTCATGTACAATTTGCACAATTATTTCTGCCTGGCTGAACTTTTTGCAACATTCCTTCCCCTTCTATACACTATATATATGTACGATATATCCTACAAAAGAATGGAGAGATTTTATGAGCGATAAAGATTGGGAGCGTGTAGTAATAAAAGCAAAGACAGGAGACACAGATGCTTTTATCATACTTTATGAAACGGTTTATGTAGATTTGTATAAAGCAGCATTTTATACTTTACAAAACAAAGAAGATGCAGAAGATATTGTTAGCGAAACGGTGCTGGATGCTTACACTGGCATTCGTAAGTTAAGAGACCCCTCCGCATTTCGGGGTTGGATTTTTAAAATACTAAGCAATAAATGCAAACAGAAAATAAAAGAATACCAAAAAAAACGAAGCCAAGAAGCACTCACAGAAGAACATACAGACAATCTTGTAAGTCTTCATGCGGAGCAACCCTACGAACAGGTATTACAACAATATGACCTGACACAGGCAATGGAGCATTTATCCCCCGAAGAACGTCTGATTTTATCTATGTCTGCTTTTGGAAATTATACAACGAAAGAAATTTCCAAAATTATTAAAAAACCACATAGTACAATCCGTTCCAAGTATCATAGAAGTTTAAAAAAATTAGAAAAATGGTTACGAGCGTGAATAAAAAAAGTGTAAAAAGATAACGTAGAAAGGATGAATTATTATGAATGATAAAAAGATAAAGGAACAATTACAACAAGAAAACATTATAGTACCAGAATCCTTGCATCCCGAACAAATGCGAAAAAAATTAGAACAACATAAAGAGGCAAACACAACCTCTTCCTCACTGCATCCTACTCATGCGGTAAACTGGAAAAAACGTATGGGACAGCTTGCTGCAACTGTAGTTATCTTTCTGGGATGTATGCAGGGATTTAAACTAATCCAACAACAAGGGTCTACCCTACTGAAGGCACCAAACAATTCTCTGCATAAAATGTCTACCTCTATGCAGGAGCAAGCTTATGAAAAGGCTTATAAAAAACTGAGCAGTTATAAAGCAGCTTTCTTAGAAAAGGATCAGGAGTTAAACGCTGACAAGGCAAAAGATACTACATTCACAGAAAAACAGATTACCAGTTCTACTAATGTGCGAACAGACGGTGTAGACGAGGGGGATTTTGTTAAAACAGATGGAAATTACATTTATGCATTTCGCAATTCCTATGATACAAATACCGTATCAAAGGTAGAAATCTTTCAGGTAGACAATACTAATCCAAAAAAGGTATCCTCTATTTCATTGGCTGATTTTAAAGGTTTTTCCATCACCGACATGTATATAAAAGACGACAAATTGCTATTAATTGGACAACAATCCGATTTATCCAAAAAGGACATTAAACATATTTATGAATCAGATGGTGGTAATTTTGAAAATTACCAGGCAAATAGTTGGAGCGATTCTTATGGCTGTTTATATAAAGATGTGGCAGTAGCAAAAAAAGCTGCCATTAATACGAACACCATATATAGCCGAACGATTATTTATAATGTTTCAAACAAAGAACACCCTATTCTAGAAACATCCACTTTTCAGGATGGCACTTTAGAAGAAACCAGAATGGTGGAGAATGTACTGTATGTAATAAGCAGCCGTTCTTTCTCCCCTGACAAGATAAATAAAAAAGAACCTGCTACCTATATTCCACAAGTTTGTGGACAGGTATTAAACGAAAAGGATGTTTATGTAGAGGAAAAAGAAACTGGTTGTAACTATACCGTACTTTCCTCTTATGATGTAACACAAAAGAAATATATTGACCAAAAAGCAGATTATGGAAATTCCAATATGCTTTACATGGGAAAAGAAAATCTATATATTCTTTCTATGCAGAATGAATACTTAACGAAAGATTCTACAAACACAGACGCCATGCAACAGGAGCATATTGTAAAATACTCCTATACAAATGGCTCTATGAACAGAATGGCAAGCGGAACTGTAAACGGCTACATTTTTAACGATTACTGTGTAGACGAACAAAATGGTTACCTACGAGTGGTTACTACTTACTACAATACGGACGGAATACCGAAAAATGGGCTGTTTGTTTTGGATTCCAATTTAAAACAGGTAGGCAGTATCAAGGGCTTGGCAAAAAATGAAACGATTTACTCTGCGAGATTTACAGGTGATATGGTCTATTTCGTTACTTACAGAAATACAGATCCACTCTTTACCGTAGATTTATCAGACCCTGAAAATCCAGTTTTAATGGGGGCATTAAAATTACCTGGACATTCTGATTACCTACACCCTGTAACGGACACACTTTTATTAGGCATCGGAGAAGAAACTACCAGCAATGGAACTACAGTCGGACTAAAACTTTCCCTTTATGATATTTCTAACCCCAAAAAGGTAAAAGAAATTTCCAAAAAGGTACTAAAAAACTACGATGACACAGAAGTGTTGTATAACCCGAATGCTCTTTATATCAACACAGAGAAAAAAGAATTTGGTTTTTGTGCAGAAAATTTTGGAAATGGAACAACCGATTGCGGTGGTTATGATTATCTGGTTTACAACTATGACGAAACACAGGGACTTACCCGCAAAACAAAGAACGTCTTGGTAAAAGACAATACTGAATACCAAGAACTACAAGCACGCGGTTTCAGAATCAAAAATGACTTTTATATTGTTTCAGTAGCGGGACATATAAAAGCCATGTGTATAAAAGAACAGTAATTATTTTCGTTTTTTATAATTTCCACATTATATGTAAAACGGCGGGTGTCTTACCCGCCGTTTGGTGGACCGGGGTCTTTCGACCAGCCCATTCAATGAGCTCCCACAAAGTGGGAGCTTCTCTATAACTCAAAATGAAACTTCTACTGCTACTACAGTAGCTATAGTTCTTTTCATTTGTTTTGCTTTTCTCATATCTCTCGCTCCTTATATTTTATTTACTGTTAATAGGTGATTGTAAAACTCAATTTACTGTATTTGACGCATATATCCTTTGACAGAATCCCCCATCCATTCTTTTTCTTTTAACGCATAAATGGAAACTTTTTCTTTTGTAACGGCTAACTGATACAAATTTCCATTTATACGGGCCATTGCTCCTGCCTCTAATACATTTTCGTGTGGTTCTGGAACTGCATACATAGAGACTTTTCCATTTTCTACCTTTGTAATCCATTCTTCTTGTATCATCCCATTTTGTAAAGAATGCGTTTTCGAACAAAATATATCTATCTTATCCTGCCTCTTATCAAAATAAAAAACATCACAATAAATATCCTTTGAGAACACCTTTTTTACTTTCTTTATATTTTTCTGTTCTTTCTTATCTTCACTTCCATTCAAGTAAAATGTATGTAATATGCCATCTTCTTGATAATAAAAATCTTCTAATACATTTTTTGTATTCGAAATTTTCTTTTCTGAAATAATTGTACCATCCTCTACATTAAAATCTGCCGCATAATATACCGGACCTTTTGAACAACTTAAATCCTCATAAACGGTTTTTAGTATATGCTCTGTTGCTGAATAATACATTCGCTTTATATCACAGTTCCATTCCAATGCTATACTCTTTTCAAATTTGCCATCCTTATAGATCAGAATGCGTTGATTAACTGAATCATCCAAAAAAACTCGTTTTCCAGATAGATAAAAGCAATCTGGCAATCTTTTTTCATCTTTATCCTCATAACCAGGTGCATTTTCCCCCCCTATTTTCCAAGAGTATAATAATGTATTTTTTTCTATCTTTATTGGTGCAACTGTTTCCTCCGGTTCTATTGTCATTTCTGCCGTTTTCTCAACCTTCTTTCCTGTTTCCTTTGTTTTGTCTGTACTCTTTTCTTCAACTCCACACGCAGTTACCATTGCTATAGTCATCACAAAACAAGTTGTAAGAATTGGCCTCATAATATTTCTCTTTTTCATTACACTTTTCCCCCTTAGTTTTGAATATTTGCATATTTGTATGGATAATAACCGTCATTAATAAGCGATTGATACTTCCGACCTTCTCTTTTTACTATTTTCCCATAGGTGCAACTCTCTTCTACTGTATTAACGTATTTATGAGAATCCTGTGTATATACTCCAGTAACAATTACGACGTGATTTCCTGGGTTGAGTAGCAAATCGTACTGTTTTACCTTCGAAGTACTTGAACGTTTATTGAAATACTTACTACTTGCCAATTCATAGGTACCAAAATGTTTTGGTAATTTATACACGGTTGATACAAAACCTGAGCAGTCTAACCCCGCCGTCTTTGCTATGTAAGACGAAGCATTAGTATTAACATTTCCTGCATAATATCCTTGCTCAATTTGTGTTTTAAAACTATTTGTATATCCCCCCCAACAATACGGAATATTTTCTACCGAATAAGAACTTGTTGGATCCGGATGTTGTGCGATTAACCATCCTGGCGCTGACACATATTTACGTTTTGCCTCAGATACAACCTTAATATTACGATTTTTTGGTGCATAGGTCCATTTTATAGAGTATCGATCTTTTATTCTTTTCCGAATTGTAGCATAAGATAACGGACTAACATTTGTTGAAGTAGCTATAATTTTATCAATTTTATTGCTTTCATAACTGTTAAGCAATGTAAATTTATTATTATTTACTACAGTTTCTACATCTCTATTTCTTTTATACATTTTTATAGTATTATTTTTTATATTTTTCTGGTTTAATTGATATATAGTAATTCCATCTTGATTCACAACCATTTGATATATTTTTTTATTTTGCACCTGAATATTATCTGCATCCAAACCATAATTATGAGCCTCTGGCACGGCATATGTCTCTGGAGTATTACCTAAACTATTTATGATACACTCATTTACCTCATCACTATCTTCATCATATTCAGAACATATTGTTGTTTTACTATTTTTATCAGAATAACATTCCTCATATTGAAAATCATCATCTAAAATATCATTCAATTCTTCCTCTAGGTCATCTTCCTCAATACTTTTTTCTTTTAAATACTCTGTCTGTAAATTACCATTTACATCAAAATAATAATCTAATAATACTTGTTTTTTGTTACTTAATTGTTTACTTTCTACTATCTGCTCTGTTGACACTTTCATCTTTAAAAAATAATAATATGAAGTATCCGTTTTGCTTAAGTCAATATACACCATACTTAGCATATCCGTCTTTGGGGAGTAATACATTCTTACAACATTCTGATTCCATTCTAATTTTAACGTTTTATTATAGTCACCATTCTTATATACTAGAATTCTTGCCCCTGTAGTATCATCTACAAATACATAATCATCTGATACATAAAAAGTATCTGCAGTTACTTCCTCACCTTCATTTGCAGGAATAAAACCTGGCTCATTTTTTCCATTCACACCACAGGAAAAGATAATATCATTATCTTTTTGTTTCTTCGTAACATTGATTATATTTTCCGACCTTTCGATAGTAATCCCATTAATTTTTGCCTTGCTTTTTTTGGTGTACTTAAAAAACGCAGGAACATGAAACAATACTGCAGCAGTAATTAAAAAAGTTGATACTATTACACTAGATTTTATAATTTTTTTCCCCTTTTCCATTTTAATAAATAAACACTCACTTTCTAAAAAAACTTAAACATTAATTTGTATTAAACACTATCTCTCACTTGACACTTACCTAATATATGCTATAATTGGGTAACTTGATTTATCAAGTGTGTGTTATATGCATTCCCGAAAATTTTTGAAATGGCATTTCGGGAATGCAGTTACCAATTACTCTTGTTGTTGCTTTTCTTCTAATTCTTTACGAATACATTCAGGTAATTCCACTTCACCCCAGAACACAAAAGACCCTATAGCCTCTTGCACATCTAACGCCAAATTACTTAATGACTCATTGAGTTTTTTTCTTACTGCGTTCTTCATCTATAACTTTGCTCCTTTCGTTTTATTAATGCAAGAAATAATGATCTCCACAGCTTGAAATAACAAAGCAAATCTCACTTGATTCTGATATATGCCAGGAAGTAACTTATCTGTCCAGCTAATTATCAAAAGAACAGTCAATGCCTTTGCCTTAAATTTCATTCGCTGCTGTTTGCTATATGTAATTCGACATGCGGATTGAATTGGTGTACTTATCCATATTTCAATCACCAAAACAACATATGTTACCAGATATAATCCCATTTCCATCTCATAATTCTTAGAAAGTAAAATTACTATGCTAAACATAATTATAGATTGAAAAAGACACCCTAACATGGTTTTTCTGTGGCTTCCACCCATAAAAATACGAATCGGTATAATAGTCCAAAACACAATAAAAAATTCAAGTAAGCAATCCAATATTCCAAATAATAAAATAAGAAATAGAAGCTTTTCAAATTCTGCCAACAGAACTTTAAGAGAATAGGTTACTCGCTGCATAATACTTTCTCCTAACTCTTCCGTTCTCAATAAATGCAGAAATACAATAATTAATTTTTCGTTTAGATTATCCCATTGCCGAAATACAGCCATAATCACCACCCCTTGCATTCCATTCACTTTTATCATACTCTTATTTTTTTTTCAACCACTTTTCGACAAAACGACCTCAAATACAATTGAAACGACCCCAAATACAACTCTTTTACCTTGTAGACATGTTTCTTGTCTGATAAAATATTTTATGGGCTTATAATGTCCTGCATTGTTTCTGTGCAGTTTTTTCTGAATTTAGGGGGCAAGCAGATATTCGCAATCCGCTTCGCTACTTGCTCATATAAAAGTGGCACTACGTGCCTTACGAGGTACGGGGCTTGAACCTCGCACCTCGTGCAAGAAAATCCATAGCCTAAAGGCAGTAGGTTTTCTTCCCCTTTTATAAAATAACCGTAAATAACAATTTTAAAATAGACAATTGGAGGTCTATCTATGTCAAAATTACTAATTGTGGAAGATGATGAAATACAAAAAGAAACATTGAAAAAAGGAATTCAAACAGCATACCCAAATTGGTGCATTCTTTCTGTAATTACTTACAAGGAAGCGCTTCAAACGCTGCTTGATTCTATCAAACAACAGGATTACTTTTCCATGTTTTTGCTGGATATTCAATTAGAACAAAAAAGTGGAGATATGAGTGGCTTTGTTCTTGCTGAACAAATTCGCTCATATAAAGAATATTTTAAAACACCAATTATGTTTCTCACTTCCCTTTATGAAAAAACACAATTTGCACTTGCAACTTATCATTGCTACAATTATATAACTAAACCGTATAAGATTGACGATATTATTTACCAAATTGAACAAATGATTTTTACTGGATATTTAGAAGAAAATGCTATTACAGTAACAGACACAAATAGGATTACACATCGGATTGTGCAAAATGATATTATTTATATAGAATTTAAATCCCATCAAGTAGTGATACATACTACATCAGGAACATTTACAACACGTGAACAGTCCTCCGCAGAAATATTAAAACAGTTGGATAGAAATTTTGCACAATGCCATAGGAAGTATATTGTTAATTTAAACTTTGTACAATCCTATGCAAAAACAAATGGATATATTACAGTTAATACATTTATTCTTCCTGTCAGTCGAACCTATAAATCTAATATTGAACTGCTTTTAACGTCCAAAAAGATACTATAAAAAGAAAGTGAGGAAACACTATGAATTTTTTACTGGAACTCCTTCCACCTATTTTAGAGTTTATTGGCATCGCAATCATAACAAAATCGCTCTGCCAAAAATCTTTAATACCTACTGTATATGATATATCTTTCTTATGTTGTATCTATGTACTATATTTAATCCCTGATACTTATCCCATTCTATCTTGGATGATTGGAATAATTGCCTATTTCCTCTATATTGCTTTTTCAGTAAAAAAAACATTTTGGGAAAGATTGAATCTATATTTTCTGTCTTATGGAAGTGTGATTTTGTTAAATTTTTTAACTTACTCTATCATCAGCCTGTTTCTCTCTCCAGATGTATGGTATATGCCGCTCCTTGGAAACACTTGTCTTGTTACTGTTGCTTTCATTCTTTTCCGTTTTACCATTTGTAAACAGCTTTACGAGTATCTTTGCCAAGCAAAACTTCCATATAAGCTACTTTTATCAAACACATTTGTCCTTCTAACACTTTTACTCCTTTTTTTCAAACTAAATGAATTTGATTTCTATATAAATCTAATTTACTGGTTAACAATTGCAATCATCCTTTTAATTGCCAATATATGCATCCTTTATTATGACAGAGAACTTTTTAAAAAACGTCAGGAATTAGCTTCCTATGAAAAAAATCTTCCTATTTATCAAGCTTTAATTGATGAAATTCGCAGTAACCAACACGAGTTTTCAAATCGTATACAACATTTTCAAAGATTGCCATACGTTTGCAAAGATTATGATTCTCTTTCAAAAGCTTTGATCAAATATTCTGGGTCCTACTATAAGCCTTTGCATAATTATACATTACTGCAAATTGATATGCCGCTTCTCGCAGCAACATTATACAGTTTTGCCTGTCAAGCTGCGCAAAAAAATATTACACTCACCTTTAATATACGCAGTTTTCATTTAACCAGTAGTGTTCCTGAATACCAGCTTGCTGACTATGTCAGCATATTAACCCAAAATGCCATTGAAGCTTCCAAAGAAGAGGATAGAATTTATATTTGTATTTCCTCTGACCAAAATCGTTTTCAATTTGAAATTCGTAATCCATCTTTGTTACCTGTATCACCCTCTGATATAGAACGTTTCTTTCAAAAAGGCTACACTTCCAAATTGATTAAAACACAGAAAAACGGTTCTCCACATGGTTACGGTTTATATTCTCTTCTTCAGAATGTAACTACAGCCGGCGGTATGGTTGGCGCAGAATGCATGGAACATACTGGTAAATATTGGATTATATTTCGATTGGAGATATAACAAAATGGACAAGGCCCCTCCTTCTTATAACAGACTGTTTACTAATATTATTTTTTTACCTTTTTCGGTGGCTTCATAGTCGCCGAAATTGTGGCAATAAAGGTAATTCCATCCTTCTCTGGTTTTGCTTCAATGGTCCCTCCCATTTGATTTGCAATTTTTTTTGCAATGGATAATCCAATTCCATGCCCTCCTGTGGAGGATGTTCTGGAACCATCCGGGCGATAAAATCGGTCAAATAATCGCTCGTAATCCAATCCCTCTGCAATTGTAGCTGTATTATGAATGCTAATAGTAGCATATCGCTTTGTTGCTGACAAGGAAGTTACAATCTCGCCACCTTCTGTCACATATTTTGTAGCATTTTCTGTCAAAATAGAAATTAGTTTTGAAAGTGCATCTCGATTTGCATATAAAGTAATGTTTGAATCAATTTGTTCCGTAATCGTTACATTCTTTTCCTCCGCAACTTCCTGAAATGGTTCTACCCCTTCATGAAGCAATTCACTTACATCAATTTGTTCTAATAAAATATCAGATCCCATTTCATCCAGTTTAGAAAGCACTAGCAATTCATTGATTAAGGACCCCATTCGCTGTGTCTGTGTGACAATATTTTTTGTCCAATCATTTTGCCCTGTTTTGTACTCCAATACCTGCGCATTTGCAGATATGATAGATAGTGGTGTCTTTAATTCATGACTGGCATCTGTAATAAACTGTTTCTGTCTTTTTGTGTTTTCTTCAAAAGGTTCCATTGCCTTTTTAGAAAATAGTGCAAATACCAATGTAATCAAAAGGGTAAAACATAACGCAGTAAACATAAGAACTAACATAATCGTATGCTGAAAGAGCAACGTCTGACTACAATCCATAAATATAATATATAAAGACTGATTTGTTTCGTTTCTAACAATACGATAACGATAATCTTTTACATATCCGGTCGTATTTCTTTTTGAGGAAATTTTTGATAATACCTGCTTTGCTAAATTGGAAGCTTCCCCTACCGTAACGGAAGCAATATGTTTAATATTCGTATCTACAGTTTTCTTATTGGAATCCAAATACACAATAAAATAGCGCGTACGATAGCTGGACTCTTCATCCAGATCAATTTGAAAAAGCGAGTTTTTCAAATACTTACTATTTTTATATTCCTGCATCTGTGGTACTTCCCCGTTGTTCAGACTAATTAGTTTCGTCATTCCATCCTCTTGTGCCATATTATAAGAAGATAACACTGTATAAACTAGCAGCGCAATTACCAAAAACACCGAAATTACAGAAAAAAATGTGATTCGAATCATCTTTTGACTTAACTTATGCATAAAAGGTCCCCCCTTCTTATGTACTTCCATTTTCTTTGTCAGTTCTACACAAGTGCTATTGAGGTAAATAAATGGACTATCTTACGAATTATTCCGTTCTTCGAACTTCCAGAATACTGCCGTCACTCAAATGTAAAAAATTCACCCTCCTGTATAATGGTCTGCTCTGCGTGAATTTGTTTTAATTTATTTCTTAGATAAGACACATAAAGCAATACTGCATCCTCATCCTCTTGTTCCTTCCACAATTGTTCCATCAACTCTTTAGAGGAAAATGGAGTTGCCTCCTTTTTCATAAACATAGAAAGTAACGCAGTCTCCTTATTACTAAGTCTTAAACTTCCCTGATCTGATTTTAATTCTCCTGTCTCACAATTCAGAGAAATATTTCCACTTGCTATCGTCTTAGTCTTATATTGTGTCGTACGACGTAACATAGCATTTAGTCTTGCAATCAATTCCCCCATGGCAAACGGCTTTCCAAGATAGTCATCTGCTCCAGAGGATAACCCCGCAATGCGGTCATCGGTTTCGTTTTTAGCTGTTAACAGCATAACAGGGGTAAAGATTCCCTTATCACGCATAGCTGTAACAACTTCAATGCCACTTTTTTTCGGCATCATAATATCTAAAATAATTGCATCATACTCTTGATTCAGTACATGTTCCAATGCCTCTTCGCCATCGTAAACAGCATCTACTTCATACTCTTCCATTTTTAATATTTCCGTAACAGCCATAGAAAGCTGTAATTCATCTTCCGCATATAGAATTTTCATAATAAAATCCTCCGTATCCCTTGTTATACCTTTTCCTGTATCATTTCTCGAATGGTCTGCATAGACAAATCTGTAGATGCCATTTCATCCGCACAACGATGCAATTCCTCTACCAATAGGTCCGCATTTTTTATATCTTTTTTATATTTCATCTGGTGTTCCAGACTAGCCCAACAATCCATTGCAATAGTACGAAGCTGTAACTCCGCCCGAATTGTTTCCAATCCCATTTCATTTACAGGGACCTCTATAATCACATGTAAACTACGATAGCCATTCTCCTTCGGATTTGATATGTAATCTTTGACCTTAACAATGTTCCAACAATCTTCTTCCTTAATTCGGTCATAAATGGTATAAACATCTCCAATAAAATGTGTCACAACACGAACTCCAATACAATCCGATGTATTTAATAGTGCGGTCTTTACATCTGTATTTTCAAATCCTTTTCGAATCAATTTTTCCTGCATACTATCTGCTGTTTTGATACGACTCAGTACATGTTCCGCCATAGAACGACTTTCATTCGTTGCAAAAGAAGAAAGCATCTCTTCTAATCTCTCCAAAATCCATTTTTCCTTTTTTTCCAAAATCGGTGCATATGCACCATAATATAAATAATCTTTTTCTTTCACTAAGAATTCCCCCTATTCGATACGTCTTTTACGAACAGTGAAAACATCTTCAATACTTTTCTACAGTTACCTGTTTTTTCCTTTTTTAATGTTCTCAACTCTATTTTACGTCCTGTCCAAAGGAAAGACAAGTGATATTTCTGTGTCCTCCATTTTACTTTTAACATTCCATTTACAGTTCACAGAAAAGTAAACTGTAACGGTATTTGTTGTCATCTTAAAAATTTTCTCCACCAATAAAATAATTGAAAAAATGGTTGTTGCAAAAATTACAACAACCATTTTTTTATTATTTCCAAATTCCTTTTCTTTTTCTCTCTAAATAATACAAGTCATTTTCCATCGCCATTACCTTTTCCATTGGTACACTCTTGAAAATTGGCATTTTCATTTTATACTTAATCCAAAATACCGAATAAATTCCAAGCACTAAAAATGTAATCCCCGTAAGCAACCAAATACGCATACGTTCCTGTGGATCTGTGGAAATATTTAAAATCATATAAGCCGTTCCGATAATTCCTATCATTGGGATTATAATTCCACCAGGTACTTTGAAGGAGCGTGGTGCTTTTGGCAGTCGTTTTCGAAATACAATTAAATCAATGTGTGCCAATATGTAAGAAATCATCCAAAATACGGAACCTGCCAAAATTAAAAACTGTATCGCATCTGAAGAACTATCGCTTGCCCAGGCAAAGATAAAAATTGAGGTGCTAACAAATACCTGACCAAACCATGGCACATTATGTTTATTGGTTTTCGCAAAAATTTGTGGTAACATATTCATTTTTGCCATTCCCTGACAAATAGTTGCTAAACTATTTACTGTTGAATTTTGCGTACTGATTACTGCCAATGCTCCGACCAACATCATCCAGATTTTTCCTACCGGTCCAAGCAAAGAATAGCCATACAACAAATGTGGTGCTGCGGATTCTGATAACTCACCCCAATCTACATAATTGTGAAAACCAAAAATCATAATAGATTGCATGATAAAGATTACAAACAATCCAATCATCATACCGAGCGGTACATTTCTTTTTGCATTTTTTACGTTTTTAGATATTGGAATCGCATACTCTGCTCCAATAAATAACCAAAAAGCTACCGCCGTCATAGAGACCATTGTTCCAATATTAAAATTAGGCACCATAGGCTGTTCTACTTTTGGGCAAGTTCCAACACCAATCATTCCGATAAATCCCATAACAACCAAAGAACCTACTAACAAAAATGCAACAATATCCTGTATTTTTGCAAACATATCTACACCATATAAGTTTGCAATCAATATTGCAACAACCATGACTAATGTATATACCAAGCTTGGAACTTTCAATCCTGTCGTATCCGATACAGAAAAAGAAAAGATAGATGCCTCTACACCACAAGATAACGTATTACAGACAATGTATCCTCCTACCATAGATAACAATGTAGGAAATGGTCCCAATGCCGCTAGGGTATATTGTGCTAAACCTCCTGTTGTATTTGGCATCAATGCATTTAATTCCGATAAAGATGCAATCGTAGTCATATTTAGTAACATTGCAATCAACATGGCTCCGATAAATAATATTCCTAATGCTCCAGCGCCCTCTCCTAGAGATACTAAACAACTCGTAGCTACGACCAACCCTACTGATACGGAGACGACGCTTCCTAATCCTAATTTTTTTTCATCCATAGCTGACTCCTTTCCGCCCTTCTTTTCAGGTGCTTGTAAAACATTTTTACCTGACAAACACAAATAATTTTGTTTTACAGGCAATTATATGCAATTCCATAATCCTATAAAGCATCTACACCTTCCTCACCAGTACGAACACGAACTACATTATCAATTCCATATACAAAGATTTTTCCATCGCCAATATGTCCTGTATACAATTCCTGCTTTACCAGTTCGATAATCTCATCTACTTTTGCGGTTTCTACAATAAGGTTAATCTGCTGTTTTGGAAGTAACTCCATTACTTCATTTTCTTCTACTGCATACTCATGGCTTCCCATTTCTACACCACAACCTAACACCTGCATTACGGTAATTCCCCGCACTCCAACTTTGCTTAACGCCTTCTTTAAATTTGTTAGTTTCGACATTCCTGTAACAATTTCTATTTTTGATAATTCAGCCATAACGCTTCCTCCGTTCTTTTTTACAAGTCACAAATGGTAACTATTTACTGTACCTGTGCCATCATCTTTTTATATTGCTCCATAGTAACACCTGTATTTGTTTTAAATTCTTTCATCATATGTGCTTCATCATAATAACCACAAATTTGAGCAACCATCTCATTTCTCTCCGAATATGTATTCAACATACCGAGCAGATTTTGAAAACGAATGCATTGCGCAAACTGTTTTGGAGAAATTCCATGATACTGTTTAAATATTCTGCGAATGTAGCAAGGAGAATAGTTTGTCTCCTCGGAAATCTGATTCATGGTAATCGTTCCAACGGTTTCATAGATTCGTTTTCTCACAAATTCCTCTATGTTCTTTTTATCATTATATTCTCTTTCTTTTGCCGCCATTTTTTCATAGGCATTCTGAAAAATAATTGCCCGTTCCTGTAAAGTCCTTGCCTCTGCAATTTGTTCTTCTAAATCTGCCCCAAATAAATTTCCATCAATTAAAATATCCTGATCCACCAACATTTTTCTTGAAATCTCTTTTGGAAGAATACCCTGTCCCGGTTGAAAACGAACACCAAAACAAGTATGTTCTTCTCCCATCTGCCATTGCTTTACATGAAACACGGTACCGCTTATGTACGTTTGCACCTTATGGGAACCTATATTAAATAACAAGTCCACACTTCCATCTGGCACCGCATCAATCTCCTGCTCCACATCGGAAATAGAAAATTCATAAAAGTGAGAAATCCCCAAATACGGTTTTTCTATCTGCTGATAATTCTCCGACTGTAATAAAATATAAGGTTGAAATGGTTTAATACATTGCATTTTTTCTGACATGGTACTTCCTCCTTGTAAGGAACATTATAACCTTACGGAGCAAGTTTCTGTCTTTAGGCAAGCTCTGGTTTATCCCAAAGAGGAAGTTTCACTCCAATTCCCATTTCAAGGGCATTCTTGTAAATGGTTTCACCCCACGCAATATCCTCCACTGGCATACCACCAACAGAATAAATAATACGTTCGTCATCCTTTTCACGACCTTTGTGAACTCCGGTTATAATGTCCGCAATATCTATAATTTCTTCACGGGTAATCTTTTTATCATGTAGTAAATCCATAAATTTAGCACCGACCACCTGTACTTGGTCATAACTTGGATATGGGTACTCATCTGCCCATGCTTCATACAACTTATAGTTATCTACTACTAATTTTGTATTGTCATCTAAGTAAAACTGTTCATTAAAACGAGCTGCTGATGGCATACACAGCAATGCTCCCTTTTTAATCCATGCATCGTCGATAAATGGAAATTCGATTTCCTTATCTCCTACACTGGTTGTTGTGCTGATAATATCACTGTCACGAACTGCCTCTTCCATCGTGTCACATACTACGATGTTTTCGATTTGAGGGAAATTTTCTTTGGTAAATTGTACAAAAGAATCAATTGATTTTTGTCCACGTCCCTTGATTTTTACCGTTTTAATATTTGGACATACGCTCATAAATGCATGTAATGATGTTTTTCCCATTACACCAGGTCCAACGATTGCAACGGTTTCCGAATCTTTTCTTGCCAGATATTTTGCTCCAACCCCTGGAATTGCACCTGTACGATAGGCACTTAAAAGGTTGGCTGACATCATGGCAAGTGGTGCTCCTGTGTCCTTATCATTTAACATCATCATTAAAATGGAACGTGGTAATCCTTTCTGTCTGTTCTCAATATTAGAACCATACCATTTCATTCCTGCCATTTGAAAACGACCACCCAAATATGCTGGCATTGCCATAAATCGTCTATCCTCTCCATTTTTTGGCATTCCTGCAAAAGCGGGATTATCTGGGAATGTCACCATACAACCATGTGAATTATGGTTTTCTCCTCCCATTACATAATCGCCTTTTTGCAATGTGACCATCATATCTTCCATGACCTCCACACACTGCTCCATATTTTTTACTCCTGCTGCTATCATATCTGGTTCACTTAAATATAAAAAATCAATTTTTGTTTCCATTGTAAATTCCTCCTTTTGTTGATAATGTACTCTCGGAGTCTCTTTGTGCCTGATTTTGCAAAATGTTTTTTTGTCAGATATGCACAAATTTATGAGGCGTACGTGGAGCGTACGTTGATTAAATTTGTGTATAGCTGGCGGAAAAACAGTCGCAAAAGTGGGTGCAAGAGAGATTCCGAGAGTACATGATACCTATAAAAAGACGAATTTACATTACAGTTCTACGCATCTGTGCAAAACACCCCACAGAGCGTTTTTGCTTTATAGGACGGCATTTCCTATAAAGTAAAAAAAGATGCCAATGGCACTTTTGCCATTGACATCCTCGTCTTTTTATAGTATATCACACATATTTTTCCTTGTCCAGTTACCTGGTTTACCAGTCTTAAACATAACAGTGTTGCCGTTACATTTCACAGGCAATGAGGTATTTTAACCTCTCTGATACCAGTATATTTCCTTTTTCATTTTTTGTATTGTAAAAAACGATACTCTCTAACGACATGGTTTAAATCGATCATAACGAAGTGGCGTAATATCTACAACCGTATCCTCTCCCGCTACCATTTGAGATAGCATAAGTCCAACTGCTGGTGCTGTTCCAAATCCATGTCCTGTGAAACCACATGCTAAAATCAAACCTTCTGCTTCGTCTACCTTACTAATAAATGGTACGCCATCAAATGCATTATCCAGCCAACCGCACCAACTTCTTACGATTTTAGCATCCTTTAATGCAGGTACATATCCCATAATCGCACGACAACTTGCCGAAAGTGTCATTGCATTGGTAATCAACTTAGAAGGGTCTGTCATATCCGTTACTTCCTCATACCCGCAATCGGAACCAAATACAAAGGAACCATGCTTTGCCTGATGTCCATAGAAATCTGCCCCTGCTGTTCCAAGCATAATGTCAAACATATGTGGCTGCATTTCCGTTACCAGACATTCATCAATCAATCGGGTCATTGGTACATCTACTCCAACGGTTCTTGCAATATAACGACTCTCATATCCTGCTGCCAAAATAATGGTTTCCCCTTCAAAAACCGTTCCATCCTTTAAGATTACTTTTCTTACCTTTCCTTTTACCTTACGAAGTTCTGTAACCTCTGCATCCGTATAAAAACGAACTCCCATTTCTAAGGCTCTTTTGTAATATCCAAGGGTCGTTGTCAATGGGTTGGCATGTCCATCGGTTGGACACCAACTTGCTCCAATAATATCATCTGAAAGATATGGGCAAATTTCCTTTACTTCCTTTGCATCGACCATTCTTACATCCAATCCTACGGATTGTGCATTCTTTGCTAATGTCTGTAACTTTTCCAAATGTGCCTCCGTCTTACCAAGACGAAGATTTCCCTTCTGTGTATATTCCACATCTACACCTAATTCTTCCGAAAGGGTTGGCCATAAGTGTTTGATTCCATACATGGCATAGGGAAGTTCTCTCACATCTCTACCAGACTGACGAACACCGCCACCATTTCTACTGGAACCACCATGTCCAATACTCTTTGTACCTTCCAAAACAATAACATTTGTATTTCCTGCCTTGGCTAAATAATATGCTGCTGCACATCCGACTACACCGCCACCAATAATTACTACATCTGCTGTATTACTCATGAGCCACACCTCCATCCTCTGCCAATATTTCCATTTCAATCGGTCTCATTGGGGCTCTGGAGCTTGCTGGTTCTACCTCAGAAGGTGCTACTCCAAGTTCTCTTGCCACAATTCCTTTTACCAATTTTCCACAAGTCTGTCCCTGACACAATCCCATGCCAGAACGTAAATATCTTCTCAATTCTTCTATTGTAAAAATGCCCTCATGTACGGCTTTTCTTATTTCGCCTTTTGTCACTTCCTCACATCGACAGACGAGCATTCCATCATCCTCTGCCTCTACATAAGGACCAATTTCTTTTAGTTTTTCCTGAATATCCATCATAAAGCAGAACCTCCTATTTTGCACTCTGTTGACCGTTCTCGCCTCTGTAAAAACGTGCCTTCATAATCCTATCATTTGGTACCTTAATGGTAAGTAGATTGGTATGATCAAACACTGGTGCTGTCCGAACTTTTGTCACCTCTGCCTCACATACCTCTTTTCCATCTCGTCCCAAAGCAATTCCCTTTTCACCAACCTTTGGCAATGGAAGAAATTCATAAGGCATTGTCACCTCACCAAATCCAGGCTCTACATTTTCCTGAACCAAAAAGATTGCCTGACCGGAGCAGGATGCCACACACATTCCACAACCAATACATTTATGTTCTTTGCTTACGACTGGAAGAGATGTAATATTTTTCCCAATACAGATACAGCCCTTTGGACAGGCATCCTGACAAGGATTACAAGGAATATTCTGCGTACACTCAATGACAGGATGAATACCTTCCTGCTTGGTAACGCCCGGATATCTTTCAATTTCCGTATCTGCAACATATCCATTTTCCAAAAGGCTCATGGATACGGCAATCCCTTCCTCTGTTTTTTCTACTAACTTTCCACGATTCTTTGGTGCAAACATTCCCTGACGAAGTGTATCAAGCTGTGCCTCCAACTCCTTAATTCTTGCTTGTTTTTCCTCCTCGGTAATATATCCTAAATAACAGGAAATCGTTGCGCCACTCATACGACCTTCAATCATGGCAGAGCTTGCTTCCTCAATTCCAGAAACATCTCCTGCTGCAAAAATACCAGAAACACTGGTTGCTCCATCTTCTTGACAGACAGGCACGTAACCACCCTTTGTATCCGACATTTCACATCCTGCCTGCTTCAACAACTGTGACATAGGGGATAACCCAACTGCCAGACAAATCGTATCCACATCAAAATGCTTTTCTGTTCCCGGAATCACTTTCCAATCCGGTCCTACCTGTCCGATAACAACACCGGTTACACAATCCTCGCCCTCTGCCTCTACAATCGTATGAGACAAATAGAACGGTACGCCGCATCTTGCTACCTTTGCCGCATGAACCCCATAACCACCTACTCTTGGAGCTGCGTCTGCAAGGGCAACCACTTCACAACCAGCCTGCAAAAGCTGAAAACTAACAACCAATCCAACATTTCCAGAACCAAGCATCAATACTCGCTTTCCCGGTTTTATGTGATGTAAATTCATCATGGTCTGTGCAGCACCAGCACCAATTACTCCTGGAAGTGTCCAACCTTTAAAGTTTACCATATTTTCAGAAGCACCTGTTGCTACTAATACCGCATCTCCCTTATAGTGTTTGATTTCATTTCCAATTTTTACTGTAATCTCTTTTTCTGGATACAGCCCAACAACTGTAGCATTCAATACCACTTCTACACCATATTCTCTCGCTTCTGCCAAAAGTTCCTCACCAATCTTAAAACCTCTTACTTTTGCCTTATGCTCTTTTGAACCAAAAAATTTGTGAATCTGCTTAAATAACTGTCCACCCGGTTTTTCATTTTCATCAAATACAATTGGTTTAATTCCCTTTTTTGCAGCTTCAATTGCAGCCGACAAACCGGCAGGTCCTGCTCCAATTACTATCATGTCATAACGTTCGATCTTCATTTACATCGCCTCCTTATCCGGTTCTGCGGATACTCCATACTGTGTTTGTACCTTCATTCCCTCTTCCAAAGGAGTAATGCAGGTTCGTACATTTGGCATATCATTTACGATCATAACACAGTCTGTACAACGTCCAATAGCACAAAACACACCTCTTGGCTCATGCGTTTTAGCCGTATATCTATGTGCCATAACACCATTTGCCTTTAATGCAGTCGCAATCGGCTCTCCTTCATATCCTTCTAACTGTTTCCCATTATATGTAAATGTTACTTTCCTACGTTCCGGTGTCTCACCAAGAATAGGATGGTTTTCAATTCGTTCCATAGGATCAACCTCACTTTCTTGCTTTTCCCTGTCAAGCGGATATTCACAATCCACTTTGCTACTTGCTCCTATAAAAGCGGCACTGCGTTTTCTTGCCCTTTTATAAAGTAAAAAAAGGCATCTGCAACTTACTTTGCAGACGCCATTGTCTTTGTTCTTATTGTCTAAACTTTATCATAAAGCGGTAAACTATGTATTGTAAAAAACGATACTTAGTCAAACGGATTCGTAATTCGCTCCGTTACTTGCTCATAACACGATTTGCTGCTAGTGCAGCAGATCAGAAGGGGCTTGTACCATTTCTTAATTGTGTTAAAAAAATTATAACGTATAGTTTTCCATTTCTCTTCCATACTAATACAGCAATAGAACATAATAGAAAGGAGAATATAATATGGACAAACAAACTGCACATTGCGATACTACCCCTGAAACTTTAGCAATCACTTCCGTTCCCATACAAAAAAGGACAAAAGTATATTTCCCGGATACGGCATTGAAAGAAGGTACCATATTTCCGGAACTAAACCTTCCTTTTTTTGTAACAGCCCCTCTTTCTTCTACCGCTTCAACTTGTAATTGTGAAAAGTGCGAATGTATGGATGCAAACAAAATGTATGATCATCTGTTTACCGACCAACATTTCGAAAGAGAAGAAGTTATGAAAGCGTTATATGAAATTAGTTTTTTCCTAAATGATATGCTTTTATACCTGGATACACATCCAGACGATCAAGAAGCCATTGACATTTTCAATGTGTACAATACAGACCGAAAAAAACTGTTACAGAGAATGGAAGTGGACTTCTATCCATTATCACCAAATTGTATTGTAGATGCTAGAGGAAATGAGGACCATTTTTCCTGGACAGATGGTGCATTGCCATGGGAAGGAGCGTGTTTATAAATGTGGGTTTATGAAAAACGATTACAATATCCAGTAAAAATCACAAAAACCTGTCCGAAAACAGCACAGTTAATCATCAGTCAGTATGGCGGACCAGACGGAGAACTAAGTGCCTCCATGCGCTACCTCTCCCAACGCTTTACCATGCCTTGTAAAAAAGTCGGCGGACTTTTAACAGACATTGGTACAGAAGAATTAGCACATTTAGAAATTATTTGTTCTATGGTATACCAATTGACAAAAAATCTGACCGTAGAAGAAGCCAAAACAGCTGGATTTGATGCTTATTATATTGACCATGCAAAAGGAATCTGGCCACAGGCAGCCAGCAGCCTTCCCTTTACTTCTATAGAATTTCAGTCAAAAGGTGATGTTTTTGCAGACTTACATGAAGATCTTGCTGCGGAACAAAAAGCACGAGCGACTTATGACAATCTGCTTCGAATGATAAAGGACCCAGAAGTCAGAGAACCTTTAAAATTCCTAAGAGCAAGAGAAATTGTTCACTTTCAGCGTTTTGGAGAGGCAATCGAAATGACAAAAAAAGAATTAGATTCAAAAAACTTTTACTACTTTAATCCTGAATTTGATTGTAACAATTTTACCGAACAGAAATAATTACGCTAATTACATGTGACTGCTAGTAGGCTAAGTACAATTTTGTACAAAATAAAGTGGTTAAGTCCACATCAGCTTCCTAAAAACAGTAAAAGCACAAAGTGGTTACATCCACTTTGTGCTTTTGTCGTTAGTTTTCCACTTTAGCAAAATCCATAGCCTCCAGATACACCTCCTGAAAACCTTCCATTTCTGCCAAAGAAATATGCTGCACCTTATGAGCAAGGGTATTTAATGCTCTCCACTTTTCTTCTGAATAAAATAATGCAACCCCAGCCCCCAATAACGCAGCATTGCCAATAGGAACAATTTTTTTCTTTTCCATATCAGGCAATAATCCTATCCGTTGTGCTGCATCTACTTGTAAATGTGTCCCAAACGCACCTGCTAACACAATCCCACGCAAATCACAAACATTCATCTTACAAGCCTGAAGTAACATTGTAATTCCCGCAGAAATTGCCCCTTTTGCCAACTGTAACTCACGAATATCCTGTTGTGTAAGGATTACCGTATCAGAAATAGCAAAAACAGTTTCTCTTCCCCTTATTTCCAAACAATCCACAAGAACCTTTGGACATCCTTGCTTTATAGCTTCGTTTCTATTTAATAAATATCCTGTTTCATCTATTATTCCAAAATTTACCAGTTCTGCCACAACAGAAATTAAACCAGAGCCACAGATTCCCCTTGGTGCCACCTCTCCAATCACATCAAGTTCTATTTTCTCTTTTACCTGCATCCCACGGATAGCACCCACTTCTCCTCGCATACCACAAGAAATGGTAGCTCCTTCAAATGCTGGACCTGCTGCCGTAGAAGCGGCATATAACCTACCCTCCTTTTGTAATACCAACTCTCCATTGGTTCCAATATCAATCATCAACACACGATCCCATTTTGAAATATCCTTGCTGTTTTTCAGTGTTTTTATGACAACTGGTGCTTTATCATCCACCTTTGTCATGCCTTCTTTTTCTTCTCTGCACTGCTTTAAATAAGCCAATACTCCAACCGTATCCGCTCCAACAAAACCTTCAATATTAGGAAATAATCGCACACTGGCATTGATAAGTCCAAACAACGTTCCAGAAAGACTTACACTATCCTTATACTTTGTTTTATAAGGTGCCCTCGTAAGACTTTCTGGACTCACCTCTGCTAAAAAATGCATCATGGCAGCATTTCCAACCACGGAAACCGTAGATACCTTCTCTTTCATGTTTTGTAATAATAGATTATCAACCTTCTGCTCAGAAAAATGTGTGCCTCCACCCATATTTTCATTTTCTATCTCACGACTTTTCTTACAAGGATACTGTTCTAAATATGTTTGCAACAATTCTTCCATTAACGTTGTAATGGTATTTCTAAGCAGCGAACAACTCTCTTTGAAATTTTCCTTATGTTTCAATGCATAGGTCATTCGTGCCACCACATCTGCACCATATATTTTCAAAGGATTTTCAGCTATCCTGCGACCAACACAACGTTTGTTTTCTAACTCCCACAAAAGAAATTCCATATTTGTCGTTCCAATATCTACTGCAATGCCAAATGTACTTGCACATTTTTCTACACAATCTGCTTTACTCTCCCTGCTGCCACCATGCATGGTTTCCTTTTCTCTTTTTCCGTCCTTTTCTTCTTCCTGCAAACATTCCTTTATCTTTTTCTCATATTTCTTTAATTCACTTTCATACAACAAATGCGCTTCCTTCTCAGAATCCATTTGTAAATTTATATTCGGTACTTCCACCTCGCAACTGCGAAAATGCTTTGGAACAAGCTTACAGGCAAGCCTCCATCCATCCTGTAATTCCTGCTCTGTAAAGAAATGCTTTTCTTCCTCCGTAATCGCATTCACCTCGCCAACCAAAACCTTCACACGACATTTCCCGCAGGTTCCATTTCCACCACAAGGACTTTCCACTAACACTCCTGCCTTTCTTGCAGCATCTAATACGGTTTCCTTTTCTTTATTTATATACGTGATTCCATCCGGTTGAAATAAAAGCATTTCTTTTCCTCCCATCTGCTTAAAATAATCTCTCAGAATCTCTAATCCAGTAAATTCAAGGTTTTTAGACAACAATCCCTCTTTGCATATTTTTGCAAAACATTTCTACTCTATAATACACAACTTCCCTGTAGAGTAAAATAGACGAAACGCAAACAAATAACATTTTTTGAACATTTCCCTGTTATCCATTCTAATTATAACTTTCAAATCCAAAAGATTCATTTGGAAATTCCGTTTTTTCCTTATTGCTATAAATCAAGTACACGGTACCATCTCCATAAATTCCATCTGTATCAAAATAATCCAAATAATTGGATGCAAACCAGGCTTTTCCCGTATTTTTTAATACATATTTACTATCTTCAATTACATATTGCAGTTGGTTTACAAATGCTTTTCCAAATTTCTTTCCATATAATTTACTATAATTGGATACCATTCTCGAACATATCGTTCCAGGTTCAACTGTAAAATCAGATTCTACAATACCTGCTTCCTTTGCATCTTTCAATGCAACCCAATGCACCATTATACTACATCTTGGCAGGGATACATCATCTATGCTTTCTTCCAATGCATCCAAATCTATCTCCCCTACCGGAAATACCGTATCTTTAACAAAAACTTTTTGTTTCTTTTGCTCCTCTACTACTGTTTGCTCTGTTGTAACCAGATTAACCTGTTCTTCCCTTACAGCAACTACTCCCAAAAATGCAATTCCAAAAATAAAGCAAACAATCAGGAAAGAGGAAAACATCTTATCCCCTTTTGTATGATCCACTCTCCATACTTTGATCCCTCTTGTAAGCCAGAAACCAATACCAAAACAAAGGAATGCTCCTATTAAAAAGAAACACATAACAGAACCATAGGAAGCATCTCCTGCATGCATCCATATTTTTCTAACTTTTGCAAACAAACTAATTACAAGAAGCAAAACACAGCCAACTGCAAATGCCACATAAAACGCCACATTTCCAATCCTCTCTTTTATGGTAACCAATAGAACAATCAGACTATACAAAAACAGCATAGCAAACAGTAAAAAGAAAACTTTCTTTGCAAACATGGCCAAATTTATCCATACACCAGCACACCCTGACAATATACCACTTTGCAAATAAATTGTAATTACAATATTTTCGAGTGTCACCATAAAAATCCAAAAGAAGATTTCACTCAAATCATATAAAATACGACTACAATATCGTGTCTGAATTGTCCCTGGAAATACGCTAACCTCTTTTTCAATAAGAATATTCCAAGCTCGACTCAAAATTTTTGCCATAGAAATTACGATAAACAAATTTTCCAAAGAGCCATAATCATATAAAAAAGCTCCGCCCTTATGCAATCCCATTGTCGTAGCCATTACAAAATCTGCTACAAACATAGCAAGGAAAGGTGCCAGCCAAACCCGTTCAAATACAATTTGCCATCTAAGTTTCACTAATTGCACGATATTGTTCCATTTATTTGTTTTCTTTACTTCCATAGACATTCTAACTCACTCTCCTTTCGCTTGCTTGTCAGATATACACAAACATCTTCCGGTTCCACTGCTGAAATTTTCATTCCCGCTTTTTTTACTTCTTTTGCAAATTCTCCATTTACAGAACCTCTTCCAATAAAATAAGTCCCTAACTCTCCACTATTCACTGTAATAATTTCTTCCCTATTTAGAAACGCTTCTGCCTGTTCTTTATCCCCATCTGCACGGAACAACATTTCTCTTATCGTATCCATTTCTTCATAGAAAATGACCTTTCCTTCATGAATTAACACCATTTCTGATAAAATAGGTTTTAATTCTGCCAGATTATGACTGGAAATTAAAATAGTTCTAGGATTTTCTATATAATCTCGTAATAAAACTTCATATGCAAGTTTTCGTTTTTCAAAATCAATTCCATTAAATGGCTCATCTAATAACGTTACTTTTGCTCTAGTCGCAAGTGTAAAGATAAAATATGTAATTGCTCTATTTCCAAGTGAAAGTTCCTGTATTCGTTTTTTACCACTTACACCAAACAAATCCAACAATTTATTTGCAAAGGCAACATCAAAATGCGGATACATTCCTGCGTATAGCTCCAACACTTTCCTCACGGGAAGATTACCTTTTATTGGTAATTCCGGATTACAAAATGCAAGTTCTTCCTGCATAGCTAGATTAAAATTTACCTTTTCATCTAAAACGCTTATTTTTCCCGTTGTTGCCGCTATTGCTCCACTGCAAACCTTGAAAAATGTAGTTTTTCCGCTCCCATTTGCTCCAATCAACCCAATCAACTGTTCCTTGTGCAGTTTTAAAGAAAATTCATCTAAAGCCTTCACCCTTTTTCCCTTTACATACTGCACCGTTACATTTTCTGCTTCCATTGCATATTCATTCATTTTTACGCCTCCTTTTTCTAACTTTCGCTCATTCTTTTTCGCTCTTTCGTTTTACCGCTTCCTTTACTCTTTCTACCAGCGCATCCTCTCCAATACCAAGCTTTGTAGCCTCATCTACCAAACGCTCTATAATCTCTCCCAAGATTTCCTCAACCTTTCTTTCTTTTATCTCTTTCATTGCACCAACCTTCACAGTCATTGCCTGCCCTCTCACCTTTTCTAGTACACCTCGCTCAACCAGCAAACGAATACCTTTTGCTGCCGTTGCAGGGTTAATATTTAATTCTTTTGCAAGCACTACCTGCGAATAACACTTTTCTCCTTCTTTTAACTTTCCCAATAAAATATCATCTTCAATTGCATCTGCAATTTGAATATAAATGGGAGTAACTTGACTAAAATCAATTCGCATAGAAACCTCCTTTCAATGTCTTGCTTTTGCTACCTGTAAAGCTCTATTATTTCTTTCTGTGCCAAGAACAAAGTGGACAGGTCCACATTAGTTCCCTATACCCCTCAATTATGAGGAGGTTGTGTTACAGTTTAAAGATATGTAAACTGTAACTGGCATTTGCCTTTTGCAATTCATTTACATAACTCATGCATGTGTTATGATTTTAACTCTTTCTCATTCATTTTTTCTTTACCACATTACTCAAGTAATGTGGTAAGTATATCATAGAAAATTTTTAATGTCAACGCAATTCTCAAATTATTACACTTGCTACGATAAGTAGCATCCCTGCAAAACAAAGTTTCTTGCAAAAACAAATTAAAACTATTATTCTAAAAACAGGTTTTAAAACTACTTTTGCTTTGTAGATATTTTAATAAAAGAAGGGAGATTTTAAGTATGAATTTAGGTGAAAAATTAAGAAAGCATAGAAAAAAAGCAGGTTTATCCCAAGAGGAATTAGCAGAAAAATTAAGTGTATCACGTCAAGCAATTACAAAGTGGGAAAGTAATCGAGGACTTCCAAGTATTGAAAGCCTCCAAAATATCTCTAAACTTTTTGATGTAAGTATTGATTATCTTTTAGATGAAAAAGGAACCGTTACAAGTAACACAATTCGAGAAGCTATTGATTTATCCCAATATCAAAAGATTGGAAAATGCCGTAATAAATATGATGCTGTTGCAAAACAAAAATTTCCAAAAGCACTCTGCATTACTCCATTGATACGACATAAAAAATTGAGTAAAATTGAATGGATTATTGATTTTATCGTACAACCTGGAGTACTAAATGTAGCAGATTCACTTAATGATCAATCTGCCTACTATCTTGTAGAAACAGAAATGGAACAACTTCTTGTTCACGTAACAAAAGATTTCATTGAAAGTACTGGATTAGCCAACAAATTTACCAAACGAAAAAAAGTAATCGGCTCAAACATTTTTATAAAAGCCACTTATACTTTGTAAAGGATATTCGCAATTCACGTTACTACATGCTCCTATAAAAGCAGCACTGCTTGCCTTACGAGGTGCAGTGCTTGAACCTCACACCTCGCACAAGAGCACCCACCGCCTAAATGCAGTGGTTTCCTTGCTCTTTTATAAAATACGCAAAAAAACGCCCCTCTGTGCACACAAACGCATACACAGAGGAGCATCTTTCTATTATTATTACTTAGGCAAATTTCTTTCCTGTAAGTAACTCATACGCTTCTTCATATTTATCCACTGTCTTTTCTACCACATCATCAGGTAATAAATAATCACTTTCAGGATTCTGCTTTAACCAGTCTCTAACAAACTGCTTATCAAAAGATGGCTGTCCCTGTCCTGGCTTATAACCTTCTAATGGCCAGAAACGAGAACTATCTGGTGTCAACATCTCATCACCAATTACAACATTTCCATTTTCATCTAAACCAAACTCAAATTTTGTATCTGCAATAATGATTCCTTTGCTTAATGCATACTCTGCACATTTCTTATATAAAGCAATTGTGCAATCTTTAATCTTTGTTGCATATTCCTTTCCTTTGCCAGGGAATGCCTTTTCTAATACGTCAATACTCTGTTCAAAAGAAATGTTTTCATCATGATCACCAATCTCAGCCTTTGTACTTGGTGTATAAATTGGCTCAGGCAACTTATCAGACTCTACCAAACCTTCAGGAAGTTTAATACCACAAACGGTACCATTTTCCTTATAGCTTGCCCAACCACTACCTGTAATATATCCACGAACAATACACTCAATAGGGAGCATCTCTAACTTTTTACACATCATGCTGTTTCCATCAAACTTTTCCTGCTGGAAATATTCAGGCATATCCTTCACATCAGTAGAAATCATATGATTTGGAACAATATCCTTTGTAAAATCAAACCAGAACTTAGACATCTGAGTTAAAATAGCACCCTTCTTTGTCACCTTGTTCTTTAAAATAACATCAAATGCGGAAATTCGATCTGTTGCAACGATAATCAAACTATCTCCGTTGTCATATACCTCACGTACTTTTCCTTCTTTAATTGGTTGAAATTCCTTCATTGTTCTCTTAACCTATTCCTTTCCTGGATACTAACACTGTATACTTGCACAGAATTAGCTACCAACGTAATTCCTTATGCCTACGGAAATTTTTATTACGATTCCTACGCCTGTATGCCACAATATTTTCAGCCATGCTGTATACAAAACAAAAGCACCAATCCAAACAATCAATTTGCCACTTTGTTCCTGTCAAGGATATTCGCAATCCGCTTCTCTACTTGCTCCTATAAAAGTAGCACTGCGTACTTTGCAAGCTACTAATCTTGAAGCCCACTTTGCACAAATGCAGGTTGCACACTTTTTGCATCAACATTTTTTACACGCACAGAAACAATAACAATTTTTATTTCCAACCGCATAATGTTCAATTAAATGTTTACAGAAAAATTATAATACACTCCCCCCTTAGAAATCAACCTTATTTTATATCTAATAACATTTCTCCTCACTATTTCTCCCAAGTATGCCCAATAACGTTTTAGAACAATGCTTTATGTCAAGGATATTCGCAATCCGCTTCTCTACTTGCTCCTATAAAAGTGGTACTGCGTGCTTTACGAGGTAAGTGCTTGAACCCCATATCTCGTGCAAGAAACCCCACATCCTAAAAGCAGTGGGGTTCTTGTCCTTTTATAAAAATATATATTTCTAGTCAGTTTTTACCCTCTATCACCTTATACGTTTTCTCAGCTATACTATTATATTTATATTTGTGCCGATATAAAGATTGTGATAAAATTATAATGTTGGGGGCAAAAATACTTTGCCCTCATAACTAGCTACGGATTGTTTTGCACTTTTTGCTCACACAATCCGATAAACGGTTACAGAAATTTATTCGCACTGTTTTTTGCTGTAACCTTAATTTTAAATCAGTGCAGAAATGGAGAAAAAAATGTTACGGAAAAAAGAAACCGCACCAAAAGGATTAAGTATTATTATTGTTGGTTGCGGAAAAGTAGGCTCAACATTATTAGAACGTTTAAGCAAGGAAGGACATGATATTACAATTATTGATAAAAATACGGATCGTGTACAAGATCTTGCAAACTTATATGATGTTATGGGTTTAATTGGAAATGGTGCCAGTTACAGTTTACAAAAAGAGGCTGGTGTCGATACAGCAGATTTACTCATTGCTGTTACCGATTCCGACGAGTTAAATCTTTTGTGTTGTACCATTGCAAAACACACATCAAACTGTGCTGCAATTGCTCGTGTTCGAACACCAGATTATAGTAATGAACTATTATTTTTACAAAATCAACTGGATTTAGCAATGATCATCAACCCGGAACGAGAATTTGCTCGTGAGGTATCCAGAATCTTAGCCATGCCAAACGCCTTAGAGGTAAACTCTTTTGCACATGGACAAGCAGAACTTGTAAAATTAAAAATTCCATCTAAAAACATGCTGGAAGGCATGAATATTTCTACTTTTGCAAGTCTGATGAATATAAAAACCATTATTTGTGCAATTGAGCGTTCTGGAAATGTATATATTCCAAGTGGAAAATTTGTTATGCATGCGGGCGACGTTATATCTGTCGTATCCTCCAGAAATGGTATAAAAGAATTTTTTGAAACTATCGGATTTAAGACGAAACACGTAAAAAATACATTGATTATAGGTGGTGGAAAAGCTGCTTACTATCTTGCTAAACGTTTAATGCACATGAATGTTTCTGTAAAAATCATTGAACGAGATCGTTCCAGATGCGAAGAACTAAGCGTTCTTCTTCCAAAAGCCATCATCATAAATGGTGATGGTACCGATGAGGAACTTTTACGTGAAGAAGAAATTGATACCATAGAATCTTTTGTTCCATTAACTGGTATTGATGAAGAAAATATTTTGCTCACATTACATGCAAGACAACTTTCCGATGCCAAAATTGTAACGAAAATTAATCGTACTTCTTTCAAAGATGTTATTAGCTCTTTAGATTTGGGCAGTGTAGTTTACCCAAGATATATTACTACAGAAGCCATTATCGCCTATGTACGAGCAAAAACAAACTCACAAAACAGCAATATTGAAACACTTTACCATATGTACGATCATCGTGCGGAAGCGATTGAGTTCGTTGTACAAAAAAATACAAATGTTACAGAAATACCATTAAAAGAATTAAAGCTAAAAGATAATCTATTGGTAGCCTGTATCAATCGCAATGGTCAAACAATTATTCCAGACGGTGATGACTGTATCAAAGTAGGCGACAGTGTCATTATTGTTACTACACATACTGGATTTAATGATATTGAAGATATCTTATCCTAATACAAACATTATAATAATTTTCAAGAAAGGAGTCTGTAATACAGACAAAAAATATGAATCGATCAATTATACAATATATTTTAGGATATGTGCTGATGATTGAGGGTGTTTTATTTTTGATTCCTTGTCTTACAGCACTGATTTATTTAGAAACAGAAGGATTTTGCTATCTTGCAGTCGCATTAATTTGTATTTTAATCGGCTGGATCATGCGCAGAAAGAAACCTGCTAACAATGTTTTCTATTTAAAAGAAGGATGCGTAACAACTGCTTTAAGTTGGATTTTTCTAAGTTTTTTTGGTTGCCTCCCATTTGTATTTACAGGAGAAATTCCATTCCTTCCAGATGCATTATTTGAAACAATTTCAGGTTTTACAACTACCGGTGCCAGTATATTATCTGATGTAGAAACCTTATCTCATTGTTCCATTATATGGAGATGTTTTACACACTGGATTGGAGGAATGGGCGTATTAGTATTTTTGTTAGCCATTATTCCTATGAGTGGAGGTTCCCATATAAATTTAATGCGTACGGAAAGCCCCGGACCATCTGTTGGAAAGTTAGTACCAAAAGTAAAATCTACCGCACAGCTTTTATACATCATTTACTTTACAATGACCGCAATAGAATTCATATTTCTTTTACTTGGTCGTATGCCAGTTTTTGATGCGATAAACACAAGTTTTGGAACTGCTGGAACAGGTGGATTTGGAATTAAAAACGACAGCATGGCAAGTTACTCACCATATATTAAATGGGTAGTAACCATATTTATGATATTATTTGGCGTAAATTTTAATGCATACTATTTAATCCTCTTTAAACAATTTAAAAAGGCTATCAAAATGGAAGAGGTAAAATGTTACTTTATGATTATTCTCGCTTCAACCCTAGTTATTTTCATAAATATTGTAAAGACCTATACAAACGTCTTTAAAGCATTTACAGATGCAGCATTCCAAGTTGGCTCAATAATTACAACTACAGGATATTCTACAACAGACTTTGATTTATGGCCCGGGACAAGTAAAACAATTCTCGTCATGCTCATGTTTGTTGGTGCATGTGCTGGTAGTACCGGTGGTGGTATAAAAGTCTCCCGTTTTGTAATTATGTTTAAAACTGTAGTAAAGGAATTACGTTCCTACATTCATCCAAAAAGCATTCAAAAGATAAAAATGGATGATAAACCGGTACCTCATGAAGTAGTACGCTCTGTAAACGTCTATGGCATTACATTTATAACAATATTTGCAGCTTCGATATTTTTACTATCTTTAGAAGGAAAAGATCTTATAACCAATTTTACAGCGGTCGCAACTACTTTAAATAACATAGGTCCAGGATTAAATCTAGTAGGACCAACCCGAAACTTTGATTTATTTTCACCTTTTGCAAAATTTGTTTTAATGTTTGATATGTTAGCTGGACGATTGGAATTATTTCCACTATTAATACTATTTCATCCCACTATTTGGAAAGAACATAAGTAACATTGGATATTACACATAATTACTACAACAAAAATAAATGATGTCCCTAGAGACCACATAAAAATTAGACATAAGTGCCACGATATATGTTACATATCAATAGTAACTATTATAGTTAAGAGCTTCTGCTAAGAAAATATAGCAGAAGCTTTTTGTAACTTCTGCTTCTAGTATCCTTACTTTTATCTTCAGAGACAGAATTTTTCTACCTAATCTATTTTTTCAAAACAACTTATCGTTTGTTTCGTCCTTATTTTATTGAAGCTCTATATTTATTATATTCTATTATTAAAAATAACCAAATCAAGCGGATATTCGCAATCCGCTCTGTTACTTGCTCATAACACGATTAGCTGCTATTGCAGCATATCAAAAGGGGATTATCCCACTCTTGATACAAGCCAGTCCCCACCCACCACTTATTGTTTTACGCAATTGAAGCGGGACACTTTCTTAATCATGTTAAATTCAATTTCCTTTACTTATCCACAATATTTTTAAAACTTAAACCATCTATTCACATTTTTCTTATTTACATAAACATTTTGTTACATATTAACATATATATTTGACAAACAAGGACAACATCCCTGTTTATCAAATATATAGTTTTTTCATTCGTCTTCTTTCAGTTTCCACCACACAATTATTTCAGCCATTATCCATTTCAGCTATTATAGTATTCTCTCTCTAATTAAATTATTTTTTACTAAACAAAGAACAAAATGGAGCAAGTCCTTTCTTTCATGAGGAACTTGCTCCACTTTGCATTTCAAATGCTGGTTGTACGCTTTTTACAATTATCTTTCTTACGCATCTATGCACATCTCGCGGAATATTTTACGCTATAACTTTCCTATAAGTAAAAAACTCAATTCTTCAAATAAAAGAATTGAGTCTCTAAAATTTTTAATGCCCAGAGCCGGAATCGAACCAGCGACACGGGGATTTTCAGTCCCCTGCTCTACCGACTGAGCTATCTGGGCATAAATTGCGGGGGCTGGATTTGAACCAACGACCTCCGGGTTATGAGCCCGGCGAGCTTCCAGACTGCTCCACCCCGCGATAATATTTAATTTGTAGGTTTCCTACCGAATGGGTGGTGGTGGATTCGAACCACCGAAGCATTAAGCAGCAGATTTACAGTCTGTCCCCTTTGGCCACTCGGGAAACCACCCATATGTTTCCTATTCAGTTAGAAACAAGCCGATGATCGGACTTGAACCGATAACCTGCTGATTACAAATCAGCTGCTCTGCCAATTGAGCCACATCGGCATCAATGGGACCAATAGGACTCGAACCTATGACCCTCTGCTTGTAAGGCAGATGCTCTCCCAGCTGAGCTATGATCCCATAAACAATATTCAATTCTTCGTTTCCGAAGAAACGACCCAGACG